>Ga0315314_1001675_pt1 | contig 19361 bp, 20 predicted proteins | sample TDP9_MG_FD_203631 | JGI IMG/M metagenome (GOLD analysis project Ga0315314, IMG submission 203631) | Freshwater sediment microbial communities from Lake Towuti, South Sulawesi, Indonesia - TDP9 | ecosystem: Environmental > Aquatic > Freshwater > Lake > Sediment | place: Indonesia: South Sulawesi... | reverse complement strand
TGTCGTTTACTGTGATGAATCTCTCCTCTGGAATCAGAAGCAGGTCCATCAGCAGGTCTCTACATCTTGGATTGGTCACAACCTTTGCTTCAGGATAGAGTTCCAACACAGCAGGTATGGCTCCAGAATGATCCTGCTCGGCATGATTGGAGACAACGTAATCGATCTTCTTGACGCCTAATTTCCGAAGGTTCGCTGTGAGTTCCCCTTTCTTGGTTGGGTCAGCCGTATCTATGAGCGCCGTCTTCTCTCTGCCTCTTACTAGATAGGCGTTATATGTTGTGCCGTCGGGTAGTGGGATGAGCTCATCGAAGAGCCTTCTATCCCAGTCCCTTACACCCACAGAATAGACGCCTGCTCCTATTTCCTTGAAAGACATCTAACAACATCTCCTATCCGACTATGCCTCTTGTCGCTAGTAGATAAGGTTCCCTACGACGACATTAAAACCTTTATAAACAATGGTCTAGCTCAGAGCTGAGGCCTCAAAGTCCCTTTCCACTTGCCTAGCTACTCATAATTCTCCAGCGGATCGACAAACGTGTCGTAGTGGTCCTCCTCGTCGGCCAAGACCTGCCTAAACAACCTATTAGCCGTCTCATCCTTCTCCTTTCGTGCCAGCTATATGGTCTATCCGTGCAACACTAGAGCTTTTCTTCAGAATTCACGTCGGCCCATAACGTCTCCTTTGGGGTCTCTGGCTCGAAGATGGGCGTCGGCTCGGTTAGCGTCTCTCCAAGATACCAGAGTCTCTTAGCAATTGCACTCAGCATGTTTCATCTCCATTAGCCTGCGGTCTTTAGCTCATTCTTCAGTGCGACTCCCTTTACTCCACTCCACTGTACATGCTGCCATATGTACTGTATCAAGACCTGTATCTCTTTTGCTATCGCCTAGTTCAACAGCTGTAGTAACTCTTTTGAGATTCTTGTTGGCATGTTATCAACTCACTAGGTAGTATTCTTTCAGCGGCTCAGATATGCTACCTATCTGAAAAGTCTCTACCCCTAAGGATAGAAACAGCTTACTCACCTTCAGCTTCATAGCTTAGAGAATATCGGTCAGAGTTCTTCCCTAACCTTCCAATGTCTCAAAATACCTTCAGAATAGTCCTATGAGAGGACTCAAGACGTTTCGAGACGATGTCTGACACATCTTTCTGCGCTAGCCTCTGGAGGACTCGACAAGCTTGAAGTAAGGGCATGCCTCACACTTAGTCACATCCTTTCTCAGGCAGAGCACCTTTGGGAAATATCTGCAGTAAGCCTTGATCGCAACGTCTGAATTCGACGCCATACCGCATAGGGATATTAGCCCCATATCTAAACCTTTTGTAGCCCTCTGCTAGTAGATACAGTGACTATAGACAGCATTTTTCGATAAGGAAACTATTTGAGTAGATTCTTCCTCATCATTAGTGACTCTTCGATGGTGAGGGTTAGTGGTCAGACTAAAACCCCGCTTCAAGCTCTGGTTTGAGACCGAGGAAGGATACGCCTTCGGTCCAGGCACTTTCAACATCTTAAGGGCGATTGAGAGGGAGGGCTCTCTTAGCTTAGCTGCGGGCTCTCTAGGTATGTCCTACAGATACGCTTGGGGACTTCTGAAACGGGTTGAGAAGAGAATAGGTGCCCCCATTGTCAAGACCTTCAAGGGTGGTAGCCACGGAGGGGGTGGAGCATCTCTTACTGGGGAAGGGTACCGGCTTCTAGAGGAGTATTCTAAACTCGTCGAGGAGTTCTCCAGAATCTCGAAAGAATACGTTGAGCGAAGATAGGTAGGGAGACATTACGATCAGAGTTCTTCTAACCGGTCTTCCGGGTTCAGGAAAGTCAACGGTTCTGCTCAAGGTTGTTGACCAGCTAAGATTGGACGGCCTCAGGATAGGGGGCTTCATAACGCCCGACGTGAGGATGAGCGGTCGAAGAGTCGCCTTCAGGGTAGTGGACCTCTACTCTGGAAAGGAAGCGGTTCTCGCAAGCATAAAGCTGAAGACGGGGCCAAGAGTGGGACAATACAGAGTTGATGTTTCGGCATTTGAAAGGGTAGCCCTCCCCGCCTTGGATTACGCCGAGAAGGAGTGCGACCTCGTCTGCGTCGACGAGATAGGAAGGATGGAACTCTTCTCCCAGTCCTTTAGACACAAGATCGAGGAACTTTTCAAATCAGAGAACTCCCTGCTCGCAGTAGTACACAGGGATTATATGAGAATCTATGCAGATAGAGGAACCATATTAACAGTTACACCAGATAATCGAGACGCATTGGTGGCCGAAATCTCTAACATGATAAGGAAAACATGGGAACGCACCTCTCAAAGAAGACCTCGTAGGCCTCAGCAAGTTTAAGAATCCCTAAGGGTTACCATTTAGAATGACTTAGTAGAGATGGCAGAGATAGAGGTCCTTCTTTCACCCAACCTGAAGATCTTCGCTGTTAAGTCCGCAGCATACTTGATGGAAAGGTCGGGGCTCTACAAGACTTTATTTCTCAACATCCCTAAAGAGATGGAGGGGCTTGTATCGGATTTAGCGGAGGATGAACTACCCTATGAGTCATTCATATATGAGGTAGGCGTTCAGCGACTTATCCCAGAGCCCCTAGCTTCTTGGGAATATGCCAATGAGCCCCTTTTGAAGATGCTCCCGGACTTGAGGAGTAGCTTTCCAAAGTTGAAGATCTACTGCTACAGCATCAAGGAGCACGAGTTCTTTCTCAATGACATAGCCACAAGAATTGCGTACCTGATTCTTCGAACAGCCATAACAGGCAAGGTCGAGGTGGGAGAGTGGGTGGGTGTCTTGGAGGATTCCTTCAAGTTCGAGCATGATGTCCTAGTCAAGAAGAAGAAACTTATCAGCGAGAAGGCTTACGGAAAGTGCATATGCCTCTCAGGTCTCAGCGGCAGGCGACTAAAAGATGCTCTAAGCGAGGATGGCCACCTTGTAACTACCAAATACATTGGCGGAGTCTATCATTTTGTTCCGCTGGAGATACTTGAGCGGAGTTGGAGGAGAGAATCTCTATCAGGCGAGGAGACAGAGAGGCTCGTAAGATGCCACTTGGAGTACATCAGAGAATACGTATACATAAGCACTAACCTAGATAAGGCCTACTACCAATGGCTGTACGATAAGGTTCCTTGGTTGAGAAACAGGATAGACCGAGAAGCGATCAGATTCCTAAATTTCTTAACACACTAACAGCGTCTAAAGGGTTCTCCGGGATGATCACCGTGTATACAATTGGCTATGGAGGCCGTAGTTTCGAAAAATTCCTCTTCCTTTTGAGGGAAAGGGGAATCACCATTCTGGTCGATGTAAGGCGCTTCCCTAAGAGCAGGTACCAGAGCTACAACCGTGAGAAGCTAGAAGAAGCCCTAGCTACGTATGGGATCAAATATGTCTTCCTAGGCGAGAGCTTAGGAGGGTTCAGAAGGGGATACAAGAAGCATATGGAGACTGAAGCCTACACGGAGGGCATAAAGAGGTTGCTGATTCTCGTAGAGCAGGGAAAAGTTGCACTGATGTGCGTGGAGAGGAGTCCAAGGGCATGCCATCGGAGATACATTAGCAAAACACTGGAAGACTCAGGGATGCAAGTAGAACATGTGAAATAGTCTCAAAGACAAAAATCCTTGAGGTAATTCGAGTTAAAAAGGAGCTCCTGACTATCATGACTTGAGAGGTGAGACAGCTTAGTTTGAATGTTTCGAACAGTCTATTTTGGATGTAAGTGTTGAATCCTCTGGTGAATATTGGAAAGAAGACTTGTCATATCCTCCATCTAAAGGCGGAAATAAACAATAAATGATATAAACCTTGGAGCCAACTCTTTTTCGAGGGAGTTTTTTGAAATATGACATCCTGATCGAGAATGGTTTTGTCATAGATGGGGCTGGAAACCCTTGGTTCAAAGCAGATGTAGGGATTCTAGGAGACCTTGTCGAGTCTGTCGGGAATCTCAGAAGCGCTGACGCTAGGAGGCGGATAAACGCCCGTGGTCTCGTCGTCGCCCCGGGCTTCATAGACATCCACAGCCACTCAGACTTCACAGTCCTCGTCGACCCACGGGTTGAGAGTAAGGTTAGGCAGGGCGTAACCACAGAGGTTGTTGGCAACTGCGGAACCTCCGCAGCTCCGATGAGTCAGGAAGTCAGAGCCTACAGGGAGAGATACATGAGGGAGCCCTTTCCAAGCGAGCCTAGATGGGAGACGATGGAGGACTACCTCAACCTTATTGACGAGAGGGGGGCCTCCTTCAACATCGTAGCCCTCGTGGGGCACGGAACGGTTCGGCAGAATGTCATGGGATTTGAGATGAGGGCGCCGACCGATTCGGAGTTGAGAGGGATGAAGAGGCTTGTCGCGGAGGCGATGAAAGATGGTGCATGGGGTATGTCAACGGGGCTTATCTACCCACCAAGCTGCTATGCTGATACCAGTGAGATAGTCGAGTTAGCTAGGGTTCTACCAGAGTATGGGGGTGTCTACTTCAGCCACATAAGAGGAGAAGGCGAAACCCTGCTTGACGCTGTCAAAGAAGCCATCGAAATAGGTGAGAGCGCAGGCGTCTCGGTCGAGATCGCCCATTTCAAAGCCTCAGGAAGAAGAAACTGGGGGAAAACCGTGGAGTCCCTGAGGCTCATAGAGGAAGCCAGGAACCGAGGCACTGACGTAACCTTCGATCAGTACCCCTACATAGCTTCAAGCACAGGACTCACAGCTCTTCTTCCACATTGGTCTCAAGAGGGTGGGGTTGAGAGGCTCATACAGCGGCTCAGAGACCCTGTGGAGAGGCTGAAGATAGCCGACGGCATTGAAAGCGATGTACGTGATTGGAATAACGTCGTCATATCCTCAGCGGGAAAACATCCACAGTATGAGGGTAAATCCCTCTCCGAGATCGCTAGGACAGAGAAAAAAGACCCAGTAGATGCAGCCTTCGATCTGCTTATTGCTGAAGAAACGCGAGTTGGCGTAGTCCTCTTCGAGATGGACGAAGAAGATGTGAGACGGGTTATGAGCAGCCCCTACATGATGGTCGGCTCAGACGGCAGGGCTGTGGCGCCTAGAGGAAGCTTGGGCACGGGGAAGCCCCATCCCCGATACTATGGCACTTTTCCTCGCGTCCTCGGACACTATGTAAGAGAGAAGGTGATCACTCTCCAAGAGGCTGTGAGGAAAATGACGTCACTCCCCGCCCAGCGTCTAGGACTGAGAGATCGAGGACTCCTCAGGGAAGGCTTCAAGGCCGATATAACGATCTTCGATCCCAATGAGATCAGGGACGAAGCAACTTTTACGGATCCACATAGATTCCCTTCAGGCATCCCCTATGTCATCGTAAACGGGACACTCGTAGTCGACGAAGCCGCGCACACAGGTGCGTTGGCAGGAAGGGCCTTGAGGAAGAAGAAATAGAGGCTCTCCATTTCTACGTATGCATGACTTGTCCTGCATCAAATACGGATGAAGGATGGAAAGAGGATTTTGAGAGGTTTTGTACTTAGCATTTCATAATTGGGAGATGTAGCGACCCTTGAGATATGAATATCCCAAGGGTGTTCGGTTTGAGTGCAATAGATGCGCGCTGTGCTGCAGGGATACTGCAGAGAATATTAGGCAGATCCTTCTCCTAGAGACGGAAGCCCATCGAATAAGCGAGGAGACCTCAAGAAGCATTAAGAAGTTCGCAGAAGAGACAGGTAGATCAGATCTCTTCGCTTATAGAATGAAGAAAACCGAGGGGAAATGCTTCTTTCTGAGAGACAATCTGTGCTCCATCTACAACGTAAGACCGATCATCTGTAGATTCTACCCTTTCAAACTGGAAAACCTTGGAAAGGATAGATACGCCTTCTCCTACACTGGGGAATGCCCGGGCATCGGGAAGGGGACATGCCTCAAAAGGAGCTTCTTTCAGGACCTCTTCAAGCTCTTCCTCAATTCGATGAGTAGGCATGACTAGAGATAGGTAGCTAATCAAGACAGAAAGAAGAGGAGTAGATTCACAAGTCATCGGAGACTCGGTAGAACAGGCATCAATATAGGAGAAGCTAATCGTCATTTTGGCTTAGCTATGTGTAAATTATGTAAAGCTGGAGGCGAAGTCGTCTGATTGCAGGTATTGTTTTGTCCTCGGGAGGGAAGGCTCTTCATGATCGAGGTAATCCCGAGGATGCAACAAGTAACACGTTTCTTCAAAAGAGGAGTGTAGGAGAACAGACTACAGGAACTTCTTTGCCACTAAGAATTCGGCGCTCAAGATTCCAGCGCCAGCTGCTCCTCTGATCGTGTTATGCCCTAGGCAGAGGTACTTTACAGACATTATTGGATCCTTTCGAACGCGCCCGACAGTCACGCTCATGCCTTTGCCAGCGTTTCGGTCGTAGATCGGCTGAGGGCGGTCTACCTCTTCTCTAAGAATAATTGGTCTTTCAGGAGCCGATGGAAGCTTGAGCCTTTGGGGTTCGCCGACAAAATCTCTGAACGCCTTCTTGATCTCATCGATGCCCGGCTCAGACTCTAACTCAACGAAGACTGCTTCCAAGTGCCCATCCCGAACGTCAACTCTGTTGCAGCTAGCGCTCAGAGCGATGTCCGCAGGCTTAACCCTTGAGCCGTCAAAAGCCCCAAGAATCTTCTTGGTTTCGTTCTCGATCTTCTCCTCCTCCCCGGAGATGAAGGGGATGACATTGTCCGCTATGTCTAGGGAGGCGACGCCTGGATAGCCTGCTCCGCTTAGGGCTTGCATCGTTGAGACAACAACCTTTTTTATGCCAAAAGCCGTCAACGGCTTCAAGGTGATCGCTAGCTGGATCGTCGAGCAGTTCGGGTCGGTCGAGATGAAACCGCGCCAGCCCCTGTTTTTCTTCTGAATCGGGATCAAGCTCAGATGCTCAGGATTGATCTCAGGTATTAAGAGCGGCACATCCTCCTCAAGCCTGTGCGCACTCGCCTTGCTGACGAGCGGAAACTCAGCGGCAAACACTTCCTCAATCGGTCCAGCGAGGTTTCCAGGAAGAGCTGAGAAGACGATGTCGAAGTTTGCAGCTTCCCCCGTCGACTTCAGGTCTGTTTGGACGACAGTAATCTCACCGACCTCTCTAGGCAATTCGGATTCCAGCTTCCAGCTGCAGGCCTCCTTGTACTTCTTGCCTGCTGATCTCTCTGAAGCCGCCAGCACGGACACCTCGAACCAAGGATGGTTCTCAAGGAGCTGGATGAAGGTTTGACCCACGGCGCCTGTCGCGCCCAGAATTGCCACTTCACGCCTCAACAGTATCCCTCACAGCTTTGACTGCATAATCAAGTTGCGATTCATCAATAAAAACACTTATCGAAGTCTTGTTAGTCGTTACCTCGATTATGTTTATGTTCCTAGAGGCCAATGCACCTGAGATCTTCGCAACCCATCCAGGCGGGTCAACAAAGATGGGGTGTCTTAGCTCAATCATACCGACCTTATCACGGGAGCTAACTGCTTTGAATATACCTAGACCGTGGAGCTCGTTCAAGATTTCCTTAACTCTGTCAAGAGAGGTGAAGATAGTGACTGATCCAGCTCCTGTGCTCATACCATAGATCGGCTTCTCTTTAAGCCTTGAGAAGAGAGAACTGAAATTCTCTGGGCTGATCTCGCATAGCAAACTGATTGCCGCAAGATCTTGCCGCTTTCTAATTTCAATGGAATCGGGATGTAGGCTTCCTAAGATCTCAGTGCCAGGCGATCTTAACCCTTTTGAGAAGCTGACGATTCTCAACTTCTGTTCTGGAAGCTTGTATTTCAAAGCCTCCGCCTTAACGATCTTAGCTCCGCCTTGGGCAAGGGCGAACATCTCGTGAACATCTAGTCTCTCAAGCGTCTTGGCATCTGGCATAGCTTTGGGATCTGCCGACATAACACCCTGTGTGTCCTTCACGAGAATGATCTCTTCAGCTCTAAGGCAGTTTCCAAGGACAGTGGCGGTGATGTCGCTTCCACCTCGTCCTAGAGTGGTTATGTTCCCAGCCTTGTCAAGACCTAGAAAACCACATGCAACAAGAATGGTCTTGCCCAGCATGGGCTCCAAATATTTCTTAACCCTTAGGCAAGTTTCCTCCATGTTAGGCTTGGCTTCCCTATAGTTTGAGTCTGTTATTATTGGCCACGCATCCATGGATGGTTCTAAATAGGTTGCAGATGTTCCCTGTGCCTTTAGAGCTGAGTAGAATAGGCGGGCACTTGTCCTCTCTCCCATTGAGACTATATCAGCGTACTCCTTATCGTCAATCTCGCCGACTTGCAACATAGCTTGAATCAAATCGTCCGTGGTGCCACCCATGGCTGAAACGACAACAACAATCTCCTTGTAGCCCGATTTGATGACAAGATCGGCAGCCTTTCTAATGTTCTCGCCACTGGATAGGTCTGTTCCGCCGAACTTGACGACTACTCTACCCTTGGCCAGTTCCATCTGGTTACCTCCCCAGCGCTGTGCACGCTGTTTACGCCAATAATGGGGGGGATTTCTCCTCCTCTTCCCACCTTTTCTCGGTAGAGGATGAACACGCCCCTAACGCCGTTGATAGACAAGGCTTTCTTGATTCCAAGGTTAATTGCGCTGCTGTAGTCATCACCTTTCACGAGGTTCCCGACAGCAGTAGCAGCTGCATCAGCTAACCCCGCGTTCCCGGCGAAGATTGTGACTGCCTCTGCTTCACCGAAGCTCAGAGCGTGGCTATAGACACCTGAACTTGTTGCTACACCCATCGGAGAACGCTCTATCCTGAAGCCAACATGTTTGGAGAGGGGAGAATCTCCAGCCAAGAGAACAACATCTATGGGGCTGTCTGAAACCACAGAGGCTTCTCCCCCGTTCTCAACGACGGCTACACTTGCCCCGTCAGAGACCATATCCATAACTGCTAAGTCAGCTAACACACCCGCAACAGCGGCCATTGGTCCCACCGCCGCCTTTCTAGTCGACTCTGACATCAACTCAGCTATCTTAGGACCCCTGTCCACGGGAACTGGCTGAAGAGAATAAAGAAATCTAGGATGGTCTTGGATGTATTTTTCAAGTTCTCCTCTGTGAAATTTGATGGAGGACATTGCTGTCTTGATGGCCCTTTCGCTGTCTGAGATTACGGTGCCCCTTGACTCTTTGAAATCAAAAGGTTGTCTGAACAAGCCTCTGGATTTCACTGAAAGCATTCTCGCATCCTCCTTGAGGAGTTTTGGGGTCTCTGCTATTTGGTCTGTTTTATAGCTCTCGTGGGGCAGGCATCAATGCACAAGCTACAGTTGATGCCAAGGCATCCTTCCTCGTCGAAGATCACTGAGAAATCCTCTTTGAATGCAATAGCGTTCACTGGGCAAAGAGATAGGCATGCACCGCAGTCAATGCATCTTTCGTCGTCCACTTCGATCAATTTTCGAAGATCAACAGTAACGCCTCTTTCACGGAAGGCTTTAACAGCATCTTCAACATGAACTGAAGGTATGTCTGCTAGGATCTCTCCTCCTTGCTGGTCGATGTGGGCGCTCAAAATGTTTACAGGTATCTTTTCTTTCAAGACCACTTGCGAGATTATGGGCTGGTCAACTATCTCCTTTGAAAACCTCAGCAGAATCCTAACCATGCTATCTACCTCCCACCAGTTTCGAGATGTCTTCGGATGTGATGATGCCTAGAACCCTTCTGTCCTTGCTGATCACGGGGAGGGCGGATATACTGTGTTGTGCCATCTTTCTCGAAGCTGATTCCAAGGGTTCGTCAATCGTTGCCGTCGTAACCCTCCTAGTAATGATATCCGTCAACTTCCCTTTTCCTTCAGCAATAGCTCTAGTTATGTCCCATGAGGTTACAATACCCTTCAACTTTCCCTCGTCATCGACCACTATGATGTGGTTAACGGAACGGTTTATGATCCGTTGGGCCACCGACTTTATCTCCTCATCCTCCGTACAGGTGACCGCCTCTTGAACTAGGCTCTCCACGAAAGCTATCTCCTTGGTTTGTTTCATAGGTTTGAACACGGTGTCTGTGGGGAGAGTCTCCACTGGGGAAGTCAAGTAGAACGAGGTGTTCTCGATCCAGTATTTCAAGGTCTCAGCGATCTCTTTAGCTTTTTTGAGGCTTGAAAGCGGACTGACTTTGACGCTTTTTTCTCCGATCGTTATCTTGCCTGATCTAAGTTCCTTGTAGTTCACCTTTCCGAGGTTAGGACGGTCTCTTCGGGGAACGCCGTAGTCTGTTACGTCGGTGAAAATCTCTTCGTCATGAATGGCCACCTTTTTGGCTATCCCCTCATTTAATATCGGGATTGGTATGCCGACTCCAACGTAGAGAGTGGTGCCATACTTCGTGTAAGTTGCACCTCTGATGAATTCTGAACTCATCTTATTGCAGTCGCCCCTCACCATGAGGGTGCCGAGTTGTCTGCTTGGATTGTGCTGGGTCCCTTCCCCTATCACGTATCCCTGGGTTCCTCCTAGGAAGATTCGTGTACCGATGCCTATAGTCTCGTAGTCTGGATCGTTCATCAATGGGTTCAGTTCTCCAGCCCCTGAGTAGGTTGCATTACCAAGGCGTGGGAGAAGTTTCCCCATGTAGGTGTAGATGACCTCGTCACGGCTGTTGGTGGCGCAGGCATATCGCTGATAGCAGTTACGGAAGTTCAGCAGATAGAACTGGTTCAGGTCTTCCTTTGTCAGTGTTGTCTCAATCTTGGTTCGGGGATAGCAGTCTGTACCGTAGGCTGTGGCTCTAAGTTCAACCCCCTTGCCCCTGATTAGGTCCTCTATTACGTGTCCTCCGCCGTATTCAAAGGGCTTTGTCTCAGACATCTGTGTCGCACCGATGTATAGATCAACAGCCGCGCCTGGGTGGCTGACCTCCACATCGTTAATCCAAGCCCTGTGGATCTTGATGGGCGGGTCGGCGTGGCCTAGGTTGATTATGGCTCCTGAAGAGCACATGGCTCCGAAGGTTCCTGTGGTGACGACATCAACTTCTTCGTATGCAACCTGTATGCCGCTGCTCTCCACTAGTTTCTTCATCTCATCAACTGTTAGAACTTGGATGTCGCCTTTCTTTATCTTCTCGTTAATCTCGGATATAGAACGCCCATTTCCTTTCTTAGATACCTTTGTTCTGAGTCTTGTTTTCCTCCTGATACTTTAGCCTATAGACCTCTATTCCTCAATTAATAATTTTCTGAAAGTTTTATTCCAAAAAGAATTTATGTCGTGAAGGGGAGTCTAAAAGGATGTTGCCTTCAATCGAAGAAGTCTCTAAGAAACGGAAGATCTTGGGATTAACACAGAAGGAGCTGGCGAAACTAGCTGGTGTAAGTCAATCTCTGATTGCCAAGTTGGAGTCAGGGAGGATCGACCCTTCCTATACTAAGATCAAGTCGATATTTGACGCATTGGTGCAACTAGAGGTCAAGAAAGATGTTCGTGTTAGAGAGATAGCTCATAACGAGGTTGTCGGTGTCCAAAAGGATGACACGATCTCCAAGGCAGCTCGCTTGATGAAAGAACATAACTACTCGCAACTCCCAGTATTTGACGGTGACAGAGTCGTTGGAAACATCTCAGAAAAAACCCTCCTAAGTCAAATACTGTCAGGAAGAGACTTCTCAAAGATCTCCACCTTATCCGTTGAAGAGGTCATGGAAGAGGCTTTCCCCCAAGTCGGGGAGGATGCACCTTTATCACTGATCTCAAGTATCCTGCAAGTCTATTCGGCCGTGTTGGTCTCAAGGAAGGGGAAAATACTTGGAATCATAACGAAGGCAGATCTACTGAAGATGCTTTCTTAGCATAATAGCATATGAAGGCTCATTCGTTCTGACCTACTTGTCCTATCCTCCCCTGTCATGATACAGTTGAATTCAGATAAGAGGAGTAGAATGCGACTCTGTGACTAGTACTTTCAACATCTAGACAACTCTGTCTTTTTCAGAGCTATGACATCCCTGACTTGTTCGGTGCTGCGCCCACAAAAGGTTTATTGGACTGCTCCCTATCTTAACTTCAAGGGTTGTTTCTATGAGGGTCATAGCCGTACAATCGAGTCCAAACCTAGACGGATTGACTGCAAGCCTCGCACAGGCTGTTCTGAAGGGTGTCGAAGCAGAAGGCGGGGAAACGGAGTTGGTTCATCTAAACAAGCTTGAGATAAAGCAGTGCATCGCCTGTGACAGGGGATGGGGAAAATGTAGGAACGAAGGGATCTGCATCCTAGAAGACGGTTTCGAGGGACTCAGGAGAAAGATCGCCGGGGCCGATGCCTTCGTCTTTGCCACGCCTGTCTACTTTGGCGAACTCAGCGAGTCCGCAAAGTGTTTCATGGATCGTCTTCGGAGATGCGAAGTCTTCAGTGGAAAAAAATCCTTTGCAGGGAAGAAGGTCATAGGAATAACCTCGGCGGGAGGGAGTGGCGGAGGCGCCATTCGCGCTCTCCTTAGCCTCGAAGACTACTTGAGGCGCATAGGCTTCGAGATCTTCGACTTAGTTCCTGTGACTCGATTCTCCAAAGACCATAGGTTCGAGATGTTGGAGAAGGCTGGCAGGCGTTTAGTGAGTGGGTGATCCAGAATCGTAGAGAGCTCTCAGATGCGGCTGCCTCCAGATCAGAAGCCCATCAAGTCCATACTGCGGTGGGGAATAGACCATCCTGGCATCATTCAAGAGAATCCAGAGATCAAACCTGAAAACTGGATGCTAACTGTGGATGGCGAAGTTGAAATACCCTTGAAGCTGTGTTGGGATGACTTGTTGGCACTTCCGATGGTCGAGGTCATCAGAGACTTTCATTGTGTTGAGGGGTGGAGTGTTCCAGATTGTCGATGGAAGGGAGTTCCCTTCAAGATCCTGTTGGATCGGGTCAAGCCTAGGGAGGGAGCTAAGTACGTTTGGTTTGAGTGTGCCGATGGCTTCACAACCTCCTTGAAGATGAGTGATCTATTAGGTGACGATATTCTGTTAGTCCAAAGTCTAGACGGGGAGCCTCTTCCTGTTGAACTCGGCGGACCCGTTAGGCTTGTAGTACCTAGTAAATACGCCTACAAGAGTCCTATGTGGGTGACAAGGATTCATCTTATGAAGACAAAGCAGCTTGGCTACTGGGAGGAGCGTGGATACAGCGATACTGCGGACGTTTGGAAGAATGATAGACGTGCGAGAAAAGAAACATAGTCGTGTTTCATAGGATCTAGTTTTTCTGAAAACATAGCGATTATCAATACAAGATTAAAGGAAAAGAGAATATTCAAGGCTTTGAGATGTTTCTGAGGCGTTCTATGACTTCATCAATCTTCTTTGAGGTCGTCTCAACATCTCCTCCTCTGAATTCTCCGAAAAGTCTCATACCTAGGTCTTTGAATTCCTTCACATCGTATCCCGCTGCTTCCTTCTCCTGTAAGAGCCTCCGGAACTCTGCCATTTTCTCTCTCAACGCACCGAAGCGGTGATCCATGGGTCCTCCCACCATTCCCTGCATCCCCATCATCCTTGGCATGCCAGACATTCCTCCCTCCATCCTTGGATGCGTGGATGGCGTTTCAGCTTTCTCCTCAGTCTCTATCTCCTCCCTGAATTGTCTCATGTAGAGGCGTTTATAGATGCCGTCCTTTTCTAGGAGTTCCTCGTGTTTTCCCATCTCTGCGATCACTCCGTTGTCTATCACAACGATCTTGTCGGCGTTCCTCACTGTCGAGAGTCTATGAGCGATGATGATACCCGTCCTGTGTTCCAAGAGCTTCTCCAGCCCTTGCTGTATGATCAGCTCCGTGTAGGGGTCGACGCTGGAGGTCGCCTCGTCCAGTATCAATATCTTCGGGTCCACCAAGAGAGCTCTGGCGAAGGTGATGAGCTGCCTCTGTCCAATGGAGATATTCGATGAACCTTCTCTAATGACTGTGTCATATCCTTGGGGAAGCCTAAGTATGAAGTCATGGGCGTTTACAGCCTTCGCCGCAGCTGTGACCTCCTCGTCTGAAGCGTCAGGCTTCCCGTATCTGATGTTCTCCTTGACGGTTCCTTGGAAGAGGAAGGAGTCTTGGAGGACGATGCCCATTTGTTTTCTCAGTGAACTCTGCGAGATCTTCTTGATGTCATGTCCATCGAGGGTGATGGTGCCTTTCTGGGGGTCGTAGAAACGACACAGCAGGTTAATCATCGTGGTCTTTCCCGCCCCCGTAGGTCCAACAAGGGCCACCTTCTCGTTTGGGCGTATAGAGAGATCGATGTCCTTGAGAACTGGGTTTGCCTGATCATAGCCGAAGGTGACGTCTCCATAGACGATCTCGCCTCGTACTTCCTCCAGATCTACCCTTTCTCCTGCTGGAGCTTCCTTCACTTCTTCCACGGTGTCCAGTAATTCAAAGATCCTTTCGGCGCCAGACATTGCATTCTGGTATTCATTGTAGAAGTTGGCGATTCTCATCATCGGCATCCAGAAGCTCATGATAAGTGACTGGAAAGCAACAAAGGTCCCTAAGGTTATGTTTCCACTCGCTATCTGAACCGCACCATACCAAAGGAGAGCCACGGTTCCAGCGACTTCTGAGAACCCTACACTCATCATGACGATACCAGAAACAACCGTGGTCCAGAGGCGTGCCCTCACAGTCTCCAAGTTCGCAGTGTTGAAGACCCCCATGTCCCTGTTCTCCTGTGTGAAGGCCTGGACAACTCGCATCCCGGAGACCGACTCCTCGAGCACAGAAGTCATTCCAGCAATCTTCACTCTTGATCGTCTAAAAGCTCTCCACATGTAGTTACGCATGAAGAAGGGAAGCAGGAACATAACAGGTATCACAGCGAAGGAGACAAGAGTTAGCTGTACGCTGAGAGTGAACATGAGGAAGAAAGCGGCAATAACTGCCACCAATTCGCTCACTACAGTCACGAGTCCTGAGCTAATAAAGTGACTTATCTCGCCTACGTCATTAGTCACCCGAGACATAATCCTTCCAGTCTCACCCTCTGCAAAGTACCTAATTGACATCTTCTCAAGCTGCAAGACCATGTCTTCTCTCAGCTGATAGACGACGCTGTTCCCTAGCCAAGAGATGAGATATTCCCGACCGTAGTGTAACCCAAATTGAATTATCGCAAGGATGATCATGACGAGAAGCCAGAGGTTGAGCGACGAGCTTTCACCTGTCTTCATGCCTGGAAGTATGAACGAATCCAAGACCAGCTTCATCATGAGTGGATTAACCAGAGTCATGGCAGAAGTGCTCAACAACAATGTCATCAACGCCAGTACCCTGCCCCTGTAAGGTCTCACATAGATCATCAGCCTCTTCAGGATGACAGTGTCGGAGACCTTCCTCTCAAGCTTCTCTTCTTCATCCTTAGTGAACTGTGGTCCATGCCCTCTGAAGACGACACCATGTCCCCCGAAACCCCCGCCGAAGCCTCCGCCTCCTGGTCCATGCATTCCCATTTCAGTTTCCTCCTCCTATTCTCTTCATCAAGATCTCCTCTCTTGGAGCAAATTGAGTCTGGTAGATCGTAGCATAAATACCGCCCTTAGCGATGAGTTCCTCATGGGTCCCGCTCTCAACAATCTCGCCATCTCCAAGGACTATTATCCTATCAGCCCCTTTTACCGCCGAGAGCCGCTGAGTAACGATGAATGCAGTCCTATCCTTGAGTAGCGCCTCCAAAGCCATCTGGATCTTGTGCTCTGTCTCTGTATCTACAAAGGAAGTCGTATCGTCGAAGATGAGGATCCTTGGGTTTTTGAGTATTGTTCTTGCTATTGTGAGCCTCTGCTTTTGACCGCCTGAGAGGGTGACTCCTCTCTCGCCGACGACTGTATCGTATCCATCAGGGAGTGATGATATGAAGTCGTGTATCTGCGCCGCCTTCGCTGCCTCTGTAATCTCCTCCATAGTTGCATCTGGTCTACCATATGCGATGTTCTCCTTTATTGTGGCTGAGAACAAGAAGATGTCTTGTAACGCGATGCCGATCTGTTCCCTCAGAGACTTCAGCTTGACATGGCTGATGTCGTATCCGTCTATCGAGATCTTCCCAGAGGTGACATCATAGAACCTCGGAATCAGATAGAGAAGAGTGCTCTTTCCAGAACCCGTTGGACCAAGGATAGCTACAGTCTCCCCAGGCTTAACAGTGAGATCAATGTTCTTCAGCACAAGCTTCTCAGGGTTGTACCCGAAAGAGACATTCTCGAGCACCACCTCTCCTTCAATAGGTGGAAGAGTGATTGCGTCTGGTTTATCCTTCACCTCGGGCTCCGCATCAAGAATGTCGAAAATCCTTGCTGCCGCAGCCATGGCTTCGCCATAGCTGTTAGCTATGGAACTTAGGAATCTGAGGGGCGCCATGAGGCTCTGCATGCCTTGGACGAAGATTATCAGGTCTCCCCATTTGAATTCCACGGGTGTACCGAAGGTCTGTATTATGAGGCGTCCTCCATACCAATATATGAGCGCGGTGATTGTGCTCATGACCACAGTGTTCAATCCGGGATAGAGGGCGCGTTTCTTTGTACTCTCCATCTGTGTGTTGAAGTATTGCCTGTTTATAGCTGAGAACCTCTTCTTCTCACGGTCCTCTTGCCTGAAGATACGGACAACCCGCATCCCAACGATGTTCTGTTGGAGGAAGGTGTTTATCTCCGAGAAGAGCCTCCGCTGAGCCGTGAAGATGGGGTGTATGAGCTTACTGTATCTGGCGGTATTGATTACAGTGAAAGGAGCTGAACAAAGAACGAGAGCTGTCATAGGCGCGTTTATCGAGAGGAGAATACCTATCCAGATCGAGAATTGGACCGCGATAGTCACGACCTCGTTGATCCACATTGAGGTCATCATCTGGACCCTGTCCACATCACTAGTAACCCTTGAGACGAGATCCCCGACTCTACTCCTGTCGTAGAAGCTGAAGGACTTCTGGGTGAGGGCGTTGAACAGGTCGTTCCTCAAGACATAAACTGTCTTCTGGCTGATATAGGACTGGAGATAACGCTGAACGAAGTTAATGACACTACTTCCAAGACTGGCTCCGATGATCGTGAGAACAACTCCTGGAAGCATATTGTAGACTGTGTCAGGGTTGACTGGAGGCGTCAATGCGTTCAAGACATCCCTTGTCAGTAGTCTGGGCACTACGCTCAGATAACTGGCGGCTGCTATCAACACAAGACCGACGGCGAAGACATACCAGTATTTGGCTACATACCTCATCAGTCTGATGAACAGGTGTCGGTTTGGTAGCTTCCTCGGGCTCGTATCATCCTCTTGGGAACCCACAGCATCGAAAATGACAACACGCATCTCTTAGGTCACTGCTCCTTCTTCCCTGTTTCTAAACGCTTCTTCAACTCCTCAATCTCCTCCGTCGCCTTGAGGAGAATTGATCGTACCTTCTCCGCATTCTCCCTTGACTCCTCTCTTTTTAGATGCGAGCTGATCTCTTCGATCGCCTCGAATAGTCTCAGGTTTGCCTGATATAGTTCCTCATCCATCTCTCTGTAGATCCTCAACCACATCCTCCTAATGGAGTGGAACTTCCTTCCGAAAATCCCTCTTTCACGCTCAAACTCCTTGAGTAGCTCTCCTCCCTTCTCGGTCAATGTGAACCGTTTTAGTCCCACTTCCTCCGCCTCAACTTCTTCTATGATTCCCCTCTCCCTCATCCGTGCGAGCAGGGGATAGATAGAGCCAGGGCTAGGTCTCCAACTAGTCTGCTTTCTTATCTCCTCCATGAGTTCTGATCCAGACATCGGTGTATGGCTCAGAGTTCTCAGCACGCCGTAGAACAGGAACCCTTTTGGGACGCCTATTGAGCGCCTCATAAAGATATGGCGGCCTTCCATTTTCATCACTATTGATATCGTTGTTGATATCAAGCCAGCTATATAAATCTTCCTCAAAGGGTTCTGAGTCCCGACAAGTTACCAGAACCCTCAAAAGGACGATGCGGCTAAGAAGAGGATTCTACCACGTCTTTTTCATCATCCTCATCCTGTTCTTCAGCTTCCGCAACAACTGTCTTCTCGTATCTCGGGTCTTTGACAAACTTTCCGAAGATGAATGTAGAGACTAGACCAAGAACAAGGCCCGTCCACATAGTTCCCTCTGGACCAACGCCTGGATTAATCCACATATAGCCACCGATGTACGGGGAGGGAAGGCTCACGAGGCCGCTGAAGGTGGACATTAACCCAGTGAACCTGCCTCGCTTCTCAGGCGGAACTAGGTCTGCCATCAGAGACTCATAGGAGGGGCCTCCCATCATGCCCATCTCTCCCGCGCCGCTGAGTCCCATGCCTATTCCTGCAACCACTCGGCTAGCTAGGACCAAGTAGAAATCTCTGAGGTAGATGTAAGCTATGGTAGTTATCGGAGAGATGGACCTCGCGGCGACGCTGAGCTTGACCCTGTCGTACTTGTCCGCCATTATTCCCCCCGGCACACTTGTGATGAGTCCTATTACTGACATGACTGTCTGTATGAGTCCGTACTGAGTGTAGGTGAATCCAAGGTTCTCTGTGATATATATTACTAGCAGTTCGGACGTTAGTCCTGCTGCGAACTGGTAAATGGCCGAGGTCACTTGCATGTATTTGAGGCTGCCTCGAAATAGTGGAATAACTTCTTTAAGGTCTTCTTTGACACTCTGCTTTGGACCTGCTTTCTTCCTCAAGGTCTCGGTGAGGAATAGGTACCTTGAAACGAAGATGATGACTGCACCTATGAGCGCCCCGATGAAACAGATTCTGGTTCCCCCTGCTATGCCTATGACATCCATCAATGCTCCTCCCGCGATTCCTGTGAAGAGCATTGGCAGCCTTCTCACCAAGCCAAAGGCGCCGTATCCAGCCCCTCTCTGTTCTCTAGGCAGAGATTCAGCGATCATTGCTGTATAGGCCGCGCTGGAGATGGATTGCATGGAGTTGATGATCGTGCCGATAAGGAGAAGTTCCCAAGACCCTGCGACTAGGTAAATGGCGGGAGTGGCTATACGGAAAGCCGCACCCATTAAGGTGACCTTCTTCCTGCCAATCCTATCAGCTAATAGACCTCCAGGGAATGTGAAGAGGAGCTGATTTGACCGTTGGAGTGCGCGGAGCAGGCCTATCTGGGGGATTGTCAGACCTATTACGTCTTTGAGGTACACTGCCCAGTAAGGCATGTAAACCATTTGGAAGAACATTGCCATGGAGTTTGTAAGAGAGATTACCAAAACGTTTCTGTTAGAGAAGGCTTTCTTAAGTCCCTTTACTGCCGTAAGCATCACCGTCCTCTTCCTCTATGCCATGCTTGAAGTTTCAGCGTTCTTGTTGGGCGACCTATCAAGGCATAGCGTCCATTTTTCATCAATATTGA
>Ga0315314_1001674_pt1 | contig 19366 bp, 14 predicted proteins | sample TDP9_MG_FD_203631 | JGI IMG/M metagenome (GOLD analysis project Ga0315314, IMG submission 203631) | Freshwater sediment microbial communities from Lake Towuti, South Sulawesi, Indonesia - TDP9 | ecosystem: Environmental > Aquatic > Freshwater > Lake > Sediment | place: Indonesia: South Sulawesi... | reverse complement strand
CCATTAAGCACCTCTGTCGACGTCAGATTCACCGATCTAGCAAGCAACTCACCCGGAATGATACGACTGACATTCAACACAAGCTTATTCCAAGTCATGTTAACCTGCCAAGTGTACAAGTCGGTGACACTGGTAACATTCACATGAACCGTGAACTTCTTGCCAATGTTGTAATTTGGATTCGTGAGATAGTCACCCACGACTGAATTCGGAGTAACAAAAACCTCGTTAGGTCCAGGTGAAAGTGGCTCTACAGGTGTTTGAGCAGTAATCAATGAAAGCTTCGACACATCGATGATTCCCGTGCCGAAAACCACGGAGACGAACAATATAACCGATAACAAGGCACCTAAACTAAAGAGAAAGCCTCTCCTCATCTCTCTGTCGCCTCACCATATTTGATAACGCCAGCCCATATTTTAGCCTTTTGCTACTAACCTCTATACAAAAGTTTCATTTTGAACCCATTCTCCGCCTCCACAAAACAATGAACCCACCGCCAACCAGAACAAGGAGCGACAAGAGACCTAAAGCAACGAATAACTCATCAAACATCACGCCAACGGGAACATTGGCAAAAGACAAATACCAATACACATATGCCTCACCACTCCACTGCCGAACCACAACAGGCTCCTTACCATTAACCCAAAAACCCAAACCACCACCCTCAACCTCCGAAAGCAAAGCAGCGGGAACAGCAACTCTGCAAAAACCCTCAGTACCATTACGCCCAACCGCATTGAAACTAATCCTTCTCTCGCCAGCATCGAGCACAAACTCAGCAATCGTCGAATTCGAAACCAACGAAACACCAAACACCTTCCCGTTCAGAACGACATCAAACCTCGAAAACCTGCCCATCAAAGGAAAACGATCCACATTATTCTCACCAACACTGTGGGCACTGTCGCCGATCCCGTCCAAATCAAAGTCACGCCTACTGTAAGATGTCCAGTAGTTGCCCTCCACACCGTCATCCCAAGAATTCGCAGGAGTAAAACGCGTAAAATTCCGAGACTCAACAAAAAGAAGACTAGTCTCAAACGTGTTACGATAAATCAAATTATTGTGAGAATAGTAAAGCGCGATACTGTAGGAACCCGGCTTGACCAGAGCTGTGTTCCTCGTGACCACCGAATTATTCGTGTAAACCAAATGCAAATCATAAGTGCCATAACTAGCCTCATTCAAATCCACAACCGACCGGTGACTCGTGAAAAGCCCGATGCCAGCCCATCCATTATTGTCAACGTTATTTCGAAAAGCCCTCGCACCCGACGAATTAAAGAACTTAATACCATAATCGAAATTGCTATTCGCCTTCACGTCGGTAACAGAAGTGTTCGAAGAAAAAGCAACATAAACACCGTTCCAGTTACTCTGCGCATTCACATTACTGATCGACGAGTTCGGCGAAAACGCGAACAGAACACCCTGAACATTATCCTGAACATCCAAATTCCTAACATGAACATTGCTGGAATTCACCACCCCAAGATACCCAACGCCGTCAAAAGTAGAAGGAACAATAACCAGATCACTCTGATTAATCAAATAACGCACAGGCTTACCGTTCACAGTGTTCGAAACATCAACATCATGGACAAAATCAGCCAACGACCTGCCATCAACACCGAAGTTATACCGATTATCCACCATAACGTTATTTCGAAGCGTACTGTTACCAGAAGCATCAAGCTCAACCCCAAAGAAACTATAATCACTCACACGGTTCCCCGCAACCAAGGAATTCCTCGAACGCAGAAGCCTAATCCCATAAGACCCCACACTCAACCGATTGTCAACAACCCGCGAATTATCCGAACCAAAAAGCCACAAACCAAAAGTCCCATTCCGAATAGTCAGACTCCGAACCTCAACATTGTCAGCAATAACATAAACCACAACACCGCCACCCCCACCATCAATGACAGAACCATCACGATTCTCACCGACCAGCGACACTGACTTGTTCACAGTCACATGCTCATTGAAAACACCAACACCAACCCGAATCACATGACCCGCCAAAGTCTCAGCAGCATTAATCGCAGATTGAACACTCGCATAACTCAAACCAGTATCAACATTCACAACCGATCCACTCTGCTGACCCGCAACACGATGCCCAAAAAAAACAAAACCTAACGAGACGCCCAAACCCAAACAGAAAACAAGCCCCAAACCCCAAAGCTTACGCGACAACTAACCTCTCCAAAGCTCCCACACAAAAACCACAAGCAACACTAATAAGAATTACACATAAAAGATACTGTTAAGTTATTTGTGATGACTACGATTCTTTAAGAATTTCCTCAACTGTCTTAAGTTTGATCTCTAAACCTTCCTCATTCTTGACTCTTGCGGCCTCTCCAAGGTTTGCCCGAATCTCCGTGTCTAATTCCTGCTGCTGTTAGATCACGGGATAACCATCTTCTTCCATCCTTATCCACATGGTTGTAGAATTTTTCAACGTATTCTTTGCTGTACTCTGTGTATTGAGGCAAGAAAATGTACTGATCTGTCTTTGTGTAAAAGAGAATATTGTCATGTACTGTACCATATTTTCTTATCACGCCTTCGCCACTGTGAGCAGCGGTACGTTTCCAGATTATGTCATTAACTAGGCGATTTTCTCCGAAAATTTCATCCATTTTCCTCTTAAGATAGTGTCCAGCATGCCAGTCGCAATGGAGATACATTGAACCCGAGTTTTTCAAAACTCTATGGCATTCCTTGAGTTTTGCATCCATCCATGATATGTAATTTTGCAGTCCACCTTTCCATCTATCTTCAAAAGCTCGGCGTTCGTATCCATTTCCCCAAATGACTTCGTAGCTTTGTTCTGTGAAAAACGGGGGGTCAGCGTAAATCAGATCAATTGAACTGTCTGGGATGTATCTACCCATAACTTCTGAGCAATCGCCACAATAGATAACTTCTGTTTCCATGCGTACTACTGGTTGTTTTGGCTATTTGATTTTTACTTTTTCCTTGATTTTTTTCTCGTATTCCTCTTCCGTTATGATGTTTTTTTCTTCGAGTAGTTCGACAAGGCTAGAGAGCATTGTGTCTAAGAGGTCTATTTCTTCGCCAGTTTCTCGTTTGACTTTAGCTTTTTTCATTTTTTCCACCTTTTGCCAAATACCCTTGCTCTGACAACCAGTTCATAATGAACACAAAGTCAGTAAACATGCGGTACAGACAACCACTTATGAACCAAAACCACCTCGGTATTATCACGGTTTCTAAACGGAAGTTGATAACATCTGAAACTCAAGCCGCCCACAGCATTCAAAGAAGTTGTTGTGGCAAACCCTTCAACGTTAACAACAACTTCGAAACAGCCACAGCCCCATCCACGCACAACATTCTGCTCGTTGATGTCATCGGAAACGGTCGTATGACGATGTCCACACAGCTTCAGCCAGATGCACACGTGATGATGATGAAACAATGCGCAAGTCAACTTCATCACGCACACAACCCCCAACATGGTAGAAGACGGGCTTAAGCGATGCTCCCCTTCTTCTTGCACACAGCCTTTCAGTCGCAGAGCTCGCCTCAACATGCGCAAACGTCACGCTAACCAACATTGAACCGCACCACAAACCATGCAGAAGCGCACCACAAAATGAAAGTAAACAGAACCAGAAACACCCATCAGAAACCAAAACAGCGCCACAAACACAAACAGAAAAGTAGAACTTTCACCGCAAAAAAATTTTCTGCACCCAACGTACTAGACCTTCCCGAGCAAAAAGGAATAAATACCTATGGGGAGTCATGTTAACACTATGGGCTCAGCACGCGACATACTCTCATTTCTCTGGGCAGTCGTAACATCCCGATGGTACTGGATCATAATCACAATCGGAATAGCAATCATAGTAACACCCTTCATCGTAGTCATAGCCCTCGTAAACATACCCGCCCCCTGGAACTTCGCCGCCACCATAGCAATCATCATACTCTGGGGCATAGCCAGCGGATACAAAGACTGGATCATAGCCAAAGCAAAAGAACAAAGAGACAAAATCAAACCCTAAAACAACACAGCCCAAACACTCAGGCTTTCTTACCCTTCCTCTTCTTACTCTGAGACAACTCCTGCAAACTCCTAATCGCAGAATCAATATCCCACTTCAAAGGCTGAGAAGCCATCAACATCTCCACATAAGCCCTATAACGCCTCGACAAAACCCAATACCACACAACAATCACAGGAGCCAACATCACAGCTGGAACACCCCACACAAAAACACCCAACCGCCACTCAGCTGCAGCCAAAACCATCAAATAAAGAACCAAATACGAATACAAACCAACAAACAACGAAGGAACCGCACCCACATACAACACGCCTAAAACAAAATCAAAGAAACCCTCAACCTTATCAAACACACCCAAAACAACTAACCCCCCAAACCAAAAAACAACAACTACATCTTAGAATACAAGTGACACGCCACAAGATGCCGACTACCCATATCAGTCTGAACCGGCTCCTTACTCCTGCAGATGTCACCAATATACTTAGGACACCGAGTGTGGAATCGACAACCAGAAGGCGGACTCACCGGACTAGGAATCTCACCCTTAATCACAACCTCACTCCGCCTACTCCTAGGATTAGGCACAGGCACAGCCGCAATAAGAGCCTGAGTATACGGATGCAACGGCTCCCGAACCAAATCCTCAGCCTCAGCCCTCTCCATCATCTTCCCCAAATACATCACTCCAATCCTAGTGCAAATATGCTTCGCCAAAGCCAAATCATGAGTAATATACAAGAAAGACACGTTGTACTTCTCCATCAAATGCAACATCAAATTCAAAACCTCAGCCCTAATCGAAACATCCAGCATGGAAACAGGCTCATCCGCCACAATAAACTCAGGACGAACCGCCAACGCCCTACCCGTCGCCACCCTCTGCCTCTGCCCACCACTAAGCTCATGAGGAAAACGCAGAACAAACTCCTCAGGCGGAGTAAGCTCCACATCCTCCAAAGCCTGATGAACCCTCTTCTCAAGCTCAGGCCCATGAGCAATATCCAAAGACTCCAAAGGCTCAGCAACAATGTTAAACACAGTCATTCGCGGATTAAGAGACTCATAAGGATCCTGAAAAACAATCTGAATCTGACGCCGCAAAGGCTTGAAAACTCTCTCAGGCATTCTCGATATGTCCTTACCGTGAAACACTATCTTCCCTTGAGTCGGTTCAGTGAGCTTGACCAAGAGCCGCCCGGTGGTTGTCTTACCGCTGCCACTCTCCCCAACCAGCCCATAAATTTCGCCCTTCTTAATCTCCAAGTCGATTCCGTCCACCGCGCGAACCCACAACTGCCTCTTAAGAAGCATCGTGCCGAGGAAACCCATTCTCACAGGAAACCATTTTCTCAGGTTCTCAACCTTAAGCACAGTCTCACTCATGCTAACGCTTCCTCCCACCCCTTCCCACCAGATGACAAGCCACTTGATGCAACCCACTGCCCACATCCAAAGTCAACGGCTCTTCCTTCATACAGATATCCATCGCATATTTACATCTCGGGTGAAACCTGCAACCATTCGGAGGAGACAATAAATTCGGCGGAAAACCCGACAACGAAACCATAGCCTGACGAGGAGCATTAATATCAGGAAAAGCATGCAACAACCCCTGAGCATACGGATGCAAAGGCTCCTCAAACACACTCATCACATCACCGTACTCAGCAATCTTGCCCGCATACATCACCGCAATCTTCTCACAAGTCTCAGCAACAATCGACAAGTCATGGGTAATCAAAATCATAGCCAAATTCAGCTTCTCCTTAAGACTTCGAATGAGCTTAAGCACCTGCGCCTGAATAATCACATCCAAAGCCGTCGCCGGTTCATCAGCAATAACAAGATCAGGATTGCTCGCCAATGCCATAGCGATCATTGCACGCTGTTTCATCCCGCCACTGAGCTCATGAGGATAACTAGAAATTCTGCGAGGCTCAATACCGACCATCTCAAAAAGCCTCTTCGCCCTCTGCTGAGCGTCAGCCTTCTTCACGCTAGGTTCATGCTGCTTAATCGCCTCAGTAATCTGATCCTCAACCTTGTACACCGGACTCAGGGCGTTCATGGCGCCCTGAAAAATCAAGGACATACCAGACCACCTTACCTTGTCCCTCAACTCAGCGTCATCCATCTTGACGATGTTCAAGCCCTTGAACAAAACCTCTCCTCTGACGATCTTTCCGTTCGACGGCAGCAGCTTGAGAAGAGAAAGCGCCACAGTGGTTTTTCCACAACCAGACTCGCCAACCAGTCCCATCGCTTCGCCCTTTTCGATATCAAAGGAGACACCGTCAACCGCTTTCACAGGCCCTCTAAACGTGGTATAGTATGTTACTAGATCCTTGACCTCCAACACAGACATGAATGTCACCAGTTAGTTCAATATGCAGAGTAGAACTAGATTCAAATATCTTTCGTTTATTTAAATCTTGACATCAACAGCATCGGCTTCATTTTGACAGAGGGGTTCGCGATTTTAGGAAGCTTTAAAGGTCAGCATTAAAGAAAAAATTACTGTCGGACAAGGGAAAGTCTCATGTGGGATCGGTACGTCGACGCCAAAGTAGATCTGAAGCTGTTAAGCGAACATGTGCACCAGTTCTTTGAAAGAAAAGATTTTAACAGCGTGGTTGAAGAAAACTCACCCGAAGAATACCGTGTCATTGCAGTTCCAAAACATGGCTCACCAGACACCGGCATGCTTGGAAATCTGAGCGTTCTCATCCATGGGAAACCCGATGATTTTAAGATAGAATTTTCCCGCTCCGATTCGCGACACACAGTAAAATTAGGCATCTTGACAACGCTTTTAGGTGGCGGCAGATTTCTGCTTAGAGACTTGAAATCCACGGAAGAGCTAGACAAATTGGAAAGTGAATTCTGGAGATCTCTCGACGAAACTGTCGATCATTTGCGAGGCGTCAACGTCTCTGTCTGAGTTTCGGATTCAATATTTCATCCAACGAGTATCCGACCAGTATGAACGCAATCGCGATAGACGAGATTGCGACTCCAGGGGGCATTATCCAGAACCAATACTGGTCAAATCCTTTTGTTATAGCAATTCCTGAAGTTGCGAACTCGTTGAGCATTCTTCCCCAAGTTATGAGAGTGGGATCGAAAAGTCCTAGAAAACTCACAGAGGCCTCTGCCACGATAGCCCCAGGAACAGACGTGGCCAGCACAAGGTAGACCAAAGGAAAAACGTTTGGAAGAATGTGTCTGAACAGAACTCGTCTATTGCCAGAACCGGAGGCCCTTGCTGCCTCGACAAACGCCGTTTCACGCAACGAGAGAGTCATAGACCTTATGCTTCGAGAGAACCCCATCCAACCCATAAAAGCCAGTATCATAACGATGTTCCACACTGAGGGCCTTAACACCACAGCCAAAACAATGAGTAGCGGCAATCCAGGTAGCCCAATAATAAAGTCGGCAATTCTCATTATGGCTTCATCGGTCACACCTCCTAAGTATCCAGCTGTCAAGCCGAGAAGTAAGCCAATGGTTACGGAAACACTGGCTGAGAGCAAGCCTACAACAACGGATATTCTCGCACCCCACATCATAGACGTGAATATGTCTCTCGGTTGCCCTATAACACCGTCTGCGCCAAGCAGACCGAACGCGTTTCCATACAAAAGCACATTTAGATTGTCGAGGTATACTGTGGCGTTCGTTTGACTAGATGCCGGATCATTGAAGACGACTTCTATCGTGAATACGTAGTCGCCTGCAGTTGGAAAGACAACTGCTTCAGTGTTGTAGTACCATTTCTTGTCGTTCCATATCAGGCTGTGAGTTGATTGCGTCCAAACATCTTTCCACATTGGTGTAATTGCCGTGATGTCATAAGTGATCATTGGGAATTTATACACAGTTGAGGATCCTTCAGAAAAGACAAGATCTGTGTACTTGTTATATGTGTAGTTTAGGAGCGGGGCAGGGTCTTTCCTGTAAAACAGAATATTCATCTTAATCCGGCCTCCAAGAGAAACTGTTCCTTCAACATTGTAAGATGTGTGAATCCAGAATCGCGTGGGAGAGGGTTTGTATGGGTATCTGAAACTGTAGTTCATGATTACACTGGTTGTCGTTTCTGATGTGTTTGCCTGATGTGCGTACGATATCTGTATTGCGCCGTCGCTTTGGCTTCCTTTATTGGAGTTGTATGAAATGCTGGCGAGGTTGGTGTTATTGATCTTGGCGCTCCATTGAGAAGTTGGAGAGGAAAACGGATTAGAGGAAAAAGTGTAATCTGAGACTGCCTCCATGTTCTCGGAATAAAGTTCGCTCCCGCCAGGTAGACGTCTGTACCAGATCGGCACAGCCATTTCATTTGTGGCTGGCGCCGGGCCAGCTGGATAGTATCCAGGCCAGACTGGGCGGAGTGGATCGTGGGTCGTCAGTGAAGGGCCAACCACAGCCACTCCTATGAATAAAATTACCACAACTATTCCTACGAGGCCACGTCTTGTTCGTTTGAATTCGTTCCAGAAACCCTTGAATCTTCTGAGTAAGAAGGCTACTCTGCTTTTGTAAGAGATCATAATTACCGGCCAACCTTTATTCGCGGATCAATGAGTCCATAGACGAGATCTACTAGAAAGTTAGCTATGATGACCAAGAGCGCGGAGATATAGAAGAACGTGTATAGAATTGGAAGGTCTGTATTGTATATCCCTTGTAATATCCACTTGCCCATTCCTTCATAACTGAATACGGTTTCCGTTATCAATGCGCCCGAAAAGAGACCTGCGAAAGTCAGTGCCATGGATGTTACTAGGGGGAGCGATGCTGGTTTTAATACGTGTTTGAGAAGAACCTTCCTTTCCTTAAGTCCTTTAGCTCTTGCGGTGACAACATAGTCCTCGGTGATTGTTTGAAGTACACATGCCCTGGTCAAAAGCGTCCATCCATCAGCGGTAAAGACTACGAGAGTCATAACTGGCAAGACTATACACCAGAGACGTCCAGCGATATATACCAACGGGTTGGTGGGAGTAAAACCGCCAGCCCACCACTTTGGGTAAGCTCCGCCAACTGGAAACAATCGTAGGTTCACGGCAAAAAACCATAGTATTAAAAGACCTATCCAGAACACCGGGAGAGCTCCCAGAACAAGTGCACCAGTTACCCCTCCGGTATCAATTATTGTCCCTCGCTTGTATGCTAGGAATGTGCCAAACAGGGTTCCAATTGAAATTGAAATAACTGCTGCTGTGCCCATCAAGAACAACGTGTTTCCCAGTCTGAGTGAGACCTCCTCAGTGATCGGTATACCGGTTTCGCGTGTTCTCCCGAAATTCCAAGTTGCCATATTCTTAATGTACAAGAGATACCGTTCGTGCATTGGCACGTCGAGGCCGAATAGTTCCCTTATTCTCTGAATATCCTCTTCTCCCAGCTTCAGTTCAAGGCCTTGCGTGTACTGCGCCATCGGGTCTCCGGGCATCAGGCTGAAGATGACAAAGTTTACCGTCATGATGGCGAAGATGGTGATAAGTGAGTAGAGAATTCTCTTAATAATGTATGTTCTTAGACCCATTTCCTTTCGTCCCCGGAATGTACGATTAGCTTTCAAGAGGTATTTAAAGTTTGATTTAGCATCTAGGCTAATTCAGATTTTCAAAAAAAAGAAGGGAAGGAGTTGTAAAGAGGTCGGCTACTATGGCGTAGCTGCGAAGACTGTGCCGAAGTCGGTGGCTACCAGCGTGTTGTCGTGTACTGATGTCTTGCCTTTTGGTTCAGCTCCACCCGGCCAAGTTAGGTCAGTTCCTGGCTCCCAGTTAGGTGTAGGCACTGCGAATCCATTGCCGTCGAGTCCCCACGTCGATTTAACCACGTCGAGGATATCAACGATGTAGTAGCCTGTTCTTGGCTGTGGTCCTGGGTTCCAGTTCCACCAGAAATCGATCTCGCCTGTAGGCGGAGTCGACATCCAGTAGTGTGGGTTCTTCTTGTACGTTGTCCAACCGCCAGCGCCAGGAACGTGCTCTGTAGCATAGAGGGCTCCTGCACCGATCCAGACGCGGCCAACGTTTGTGCCTGGAACCTTTAGGCCTCCAGGAACATAGCCAGCTGGATCGCCTCTAGCCCAGTAGTTCACGGTGATTGAAACGCCTAGTGGTATGGCTGTGTACAGCTTTATCTTGCCGAGGACCATTTCGTAGTCGTTGTTGCTTGCGCCGCTCGCCGGCGTCATCGGAACTGCGTCTGAGCGCGTGATTGAGACTATTTCAACTGGAGCGCCGATGGCTTTGTATGGTAGGGCAAGGCTTGTGTCAGCAAGAATGGGCCCATTGAAGACTTTAGACTCCAGCGTTGAGAGGGGTGCTTGTTGCCATGCGGGTCTGTAGAGGAGTCTGCCGAAGGGCCAGTACATCGACCAGTAGCTTTTGACGTTCATGTAGACTTCTGCCTTTTTCTGCGCGGGGTAGGTTCTTATGTGATGTATATCTGCATAGCCTGTGTATATCCAGCCTGCGGGTTCACTTGCATAGTACCAGCTGTTGAACTCGTAACCACCGCCCAACCATTGAGGAGTAAAGTCGTCAAGGACGTTGCCCGTTACCGGCTCAATCCATTCCGCATCTCCGTCGCCCAATCCATCGCTAGCGTCGTCCACAAACCAATAGGTCAGCTTTGATTTCTCCACGGGCCCATCAAACCAGCTGCCTGGTGGACTGGACCAGTCTTGAAGTAGGCTGGGTTGGTCAACCATGACATTGTATGCTGGGTTGCCCATGAAGCCCTCCATGAATGGACCCATTGAGGATACATCCCAAACCCATCTGGAGTATATCTGATTGACCTCCAGAGGTGGAGCTTTCACACCAGCTCTGACCGGCCCACCGCCGATTCTCGAAGCCTTCAGATAGGTGTACCCGTTTTCTGGACCGACAGCTTGGAAGCTCGTCACGCTTAACAGGTCGCTTCTGTATGGATAGAATGCTTTGGCAGACCAACCAGGGATCATAACTGTGTATTTCTCGGTGAGCAGATATTGAGCATCTTTGGCAGCGACCATAGCAGCAGCGTAGCTTGGGGGGAACCAGACTTTTTCAATAAGGGCGTCAACATCGGCGTACTTCGGGGTTGTCGACATGTGGTAGTTGGAGCCGCCCGCGAACCATCTGGTGCTGTGGAAGAAGCCGTAAAGATATGTCGGGAATCTGCCAACACTCCAACCAGCAGTGTAGATGTGGTAGTTACGCTTGGACATGACTCTGGTGTAAGCTGAGGCGAAAGGCTCAACGATTTCGTCTACTGGTATTCCCGCATTGGTTTCCATGTAGCCTGCAAGGTTTAGACCAGCAGTTCTTCTGAGCACGTCGTCGGATCGAATGCTGAATTTGATTGGGTCAAGGTTTGGTTGCCCTGGTCGCCCCGGCCAGCCAGCCGGGTAGTTGCGGATAGTGTCAGCGTCACCGGTGTCCAAGAACCCAGCAGCGTCAAGCAAGGCGTTGGCTGCAGCAATGTTGAACAGCAACGAGTCGTTTGGAAATCCATATCGGGTTGGGTCATTCCCTTTTACATAGTCAACTACAGACTGGTTGTACCAGCCATCTGATGGCGCGGCTATCGTAACCGGTAGATTCGAGGCGAATCCTTTGTTGATAGTGGAAACCCAATACTCCTTGTCACTCAGCCTGTGAAGGGCTTTTCTGAAATTTGTGACGGTAAGCGGATTCTTCACACCAGGGTAGTCGGCGATTGTTTCGTTCAAGTTCAAGCTCATAGCTCGATAGTCTAACCTTGGAACAGGCGCCAACAAGATGTTTGGGTCTGTGATGGCGTCAGCATACTGAGCGGGGGTTGTTTCCCAATAGTTCATGTCAACTTCGCCGGCCTTCAAGCCTCCATAAAGAGCGGTATCGTCAGCATAGTAGAAAATCTGCAAATCACTGACAGGCCCAGCTGCTTCAGTCGTTTGAATTGGAGCAAAGCTTAGTAGAAGCATAGCAGTCAGAGTCAGCATTGCACTAATGTACTTTAAGTTCATAATTCTTCGTTTTCTCCTTTCTCTTTTGTTCGTATTAGATACGAGACAGAATATGCATTTAAGGTTTTCTGGAACTTTCCTCCACCTCTTTTGATAGTCAAAATGAAGGGCAGCCCATAAATCCACAATGAACCGTCGCATTACTGCAAATCAACCGTTCTGAACCCATAGAAGCTTTTAGACGCAATCTGGAGCTTGGGGTCGCAATTGTCCTAAAGCGGATGAAAAAAGAGGCTTTATGGCGGTGGGCTTCCGAAAGTCTTAGCCCAGTCTAGCCCAGTTACGATAGTGTTGTCGTGAATCGTTGTCTTGCCTTTAGGTGTAACTCCCCCAGGCCATGTCAAGTCTGTTCCGGGTTCCCAGTTTTGAGATGGAATCATGTATCCTTGTCCGTCAAGCGCCCAAGTTGACTTCACCACATCCAATATGTCGACTACATAGTAGCCAGTTCTAGGCTGGGGACCATTGTTCCAGTACCACCAGAAGTCGACTTCGCCTTTTGGCGGCGTTTCGAGGAAGTAGTGGGGGTTCTTCTTGTATGTTGTCCAGCCGCCTGCGCCTGGAACATGCTCGGTCACGTAATGAGTGCCTCCACCAATCCAGACTTTGCCAACACTTGTCCCCGGGTAATAGAGACTTCCGGGCGCGTAGCCAGCCGGGTCGCCTCTGGCCCAGTAGGTAGCGATGATTGTCGCTGCAGACGGTATCGAACCCAGATTGTAGAACTTCAGTTTACCCTTTACTATTTCGTAGTCGTTGTTGTTTACACCGCTAGATTTCGTAAGAGGTGCACCATCAACTGTCATATTGATTACCTCAACTATTGAACCCATGACACGGTAAGGTATGACCGTAGTTTTCACGAATCCAGATGCATCTACGTCCGCCTTTGTGAACGATTTGGTTACTGGTTGAGTTCCCGCCGTGTCAGGGTCTCCGTCGATCACAAGTGGGGACTCTAACCAGGCTGGACGATAAAGCAGTCTTCCATAAGGCCAGTACATCGACCAGTAGCTGAAAGCATCGAAGTATACTTCGGCTTTCTTCTCAGATGGATAAACGCGAATGTGGTGAATGTCTCTGTAGCCACTGTATATCCACCCTGCTGGTTCGCTTGCGAAGTACCAGTTGTTAAATTCGTAGCCGCCTCCACTCAGCCACTGTGGCGTGAAGTCTGCAAGAACGTTGCCTGTTATTGGCTCAATCCACTCAGCGTCTCTGTCGCCAAGTGCATCATTTGAATCATCCCTAAACCAGTATGTCACCTTGGATTTTTCTACGGCGCCATCGAACCATGTACCCGGCGGACTAGACCAGTCCTGAGCAAGCCAAGGCTGATCGACCATGATATTATAAGGAGGATTACTGATAAAACCCGCCATGAAAGGCCCCATTGTTTCCACATCCCAGAACCATCGAGAGTATATGTGATTGATTTCGAGAGGTGGCGCTTTTAAGCCGGTTCTGAGCGGCCCGCTTGAAATCCGCCAGGTTTTGAGATAGGTATAGTCGTTTTCTGGACCGACAGCTTGATAGTTTGTGACGCCTAAGAGGTCGTTTCTGAAGGGGTAGAAGGCTTTTCCAGACCATAGCGGAATCATAACTGTGTATTTCTCGGTGAGCAGATATTGCGCGTCTTTCGCAGCCTTCATGGCGTCAGCATAGCTTGGCGGATACTGCACTCTGTCAACGAGCAAGTCTATGTCTGTATACCGCGGCGTCGTGGACATGTGATAATTAGAGCCGCCCGGGAACCATCTGGTGCTGTGGAAGAAGCTGTAAAGATATGTCGGGAATCTGCCAACACTCCAACCAGCAGTGTAGATGTGGTAGTTACGCTTGGACATCACCTGATTGTAAGCCGCAGGGAAATTCTGCAGCATTTCCTCAACTGGAACTCCTATTGCTTCCAGCTCGGCCGCTAAGTCCAGACCCGCCGCTTTTCTGAGGACATCGTCCATTCTAATGCTGAATTTTAAAGGGTCGAGGTTGGGTCGGTTAGGCCGTCCATGCCAATCCGCTGGGTAATTGCGGATGCCATCGGGCTCGAGGTCTACAAAGCCTGCGTTGTCAAGTAACGCTCTAGCTGCGTCGCGACTGAACGTCAACGCATCGTAGGGATATGGATATCTTCCAGTTGCTCTTCCCTCCACAAAGTTGACCACAGACTGATTAAACCAACCTGACGAAGGAGCCGCTATCGTGACTGGCAACTTGGTTGAAAAACCTTGGCAGATAGTGTTCGTGTAGTATTCCACGTTGCTTAAGCGGTGAATTGCCTTTCGAAACTCTGGGATAGTGATTGGGCTTTTGACGTTTGCATAGGCTTCGATTGTTTCGTTGAGATTTAAGCTGAAAGCCCTGTAGTCAAATCTGGGAACCGGTGCCAGCAAAATGTTTAGGTCGTTTATGGCATCCTGATATTGTGCGGGAGTTACTTCCCAAAAACTCAAGTCAATCTCCCTAGCCTTTAGAGCGCCATAGAGTGAAGTGTCGTCAGCATAATAGAATATCTGCAGGTCGTTGGAAGGACCGAAACCCGCATGAGTGACCGGAATGGATGCGCTTGAGCCGAGTGCAAGTAGAAAGATAAAGACCAGTGGTACGTAAACTGGTTTGTACTTCATGATTCCGCCTTCTCTCCTCTAGTTCTCCAACATAATTGAGAAGTGGATTATGTTCTTAAGAGTTTCTAGAACTATTTTCCATTTCTCTGCATTAGCCCACGGGGCGCCCTCTTTTACTTGAAGGAGAGATTTAATGAAACGATCCTACAAAAGACGGGGTGCTCTAACAACGTGAATGTAAAGCTTGATAAATATGCCTGTTCTACACTGTAATAATGCTTAAATGGAAAACATTGCCTGAATACATGTTGAGGAGAAAGGACAAATGATTCGACAAGTTTATGCAAAGGCGTTATCTCTATTGTTGATTCTCTCAATCTTCAGCCTTCCTGGCTTGGGCTTTCCTGTTTCTGTGCAACAGGAACCCACAACGACACTCTATGTTGACCCGCAGATTGGAACAGCCAATGTCAACCAGACTTACACTGTCACAGTGTGGCTTCTTGATGTGACCGATCTTTACGGTTTAGACGTTCGATTTGCATGGGGCTCGGCCGTCCTGCAATACAACATCACTTATTTCCACACAATGGGCGAATGGGGAGATGCCGTTCTTTGGGATCCAATCATACTAACCGAAAGGCTGGATGCAACGGGAGGAACATATCAGGCGACCGCTGTTTCTAGAAGCGGCACACCTTTCACTGGTACCGGCGTGGTGTTTCACATGGAGTTCACAGTAAGACAGACTGGAGAAACCCCCCTATACTTCACATACACTGCACTCTCTAACCCTCAAGGAGGAGACATTCCACATCAAGCTCAAGACGGTTACTTTGAAATGCCAGGGCTAGGCGATATTCCCACCGCAGATTTCACTTCTTCTCCCTCATTGCCAGTCATAAACAGGACCGCTGTAATGTTTGACGCTTCGACCAGCTCAGATCCAGACGGTGGTGGAATAGCCCAATACATATGGAACTGGGGCGACAATTCACCTTTGCAGTCCACAACAAACCCAACTATAACACATACGTATGTCGCGCCTGGAGTTCAACCTTCATGGGAGTATACTGTGAAACTCACGGTCGTGGACGTTGAAGGCTCACAAAGCAAAACGACAAGCAAGAGTGTTACTATCGTGTACCCAAGTCCTGTGGCAAAGTTTGCAACGTGGCCTCAGTTTAACATCAAACGGGAAGTCTACGCAGTCATAAACAAGAATATTACTTTTGACGCCTCTGAAAGTTATGACCCAGATTTAGAGGCGGGGGATCCAACTGGTGGAATCGTTCAATACAAATGGGATTGGGGAACATGGAAATATGGCGAAATCAATCAGACATTTACGAGCGAGCCCATAACTTCTCGCAGCTACACTTATAAGCAACCCGAAGGATTCAAAGTTTCTCTTGTTGTAAGAGACACTGAGGGGCTTGAGAGTCCGTCATCCCTCGAAGTCACGGTATATGTTATTGACGCTCGCGACACTGAAGTGACAAGCATCCAGATCACTCCAGCCCAAATTGGAGTGGGGCAAAACGCGACCATTAGAGCAACGATTAGCAACTTGGGAAACGTTGCTGAGAGCTTCATCGCCACTGCGTACTACAACCAAACGGCGTTAGGGCCTAGCGTTCAATGGGTTAAAATCAAGGAACAGAATGTGGCCTCGCTTCAACCTCTGCAAAGCATGGAGGTGACGTACACTTGGAACACACAAGGCCTAAGTCCAAATCAGTACTACGTTATGGTTAACACCACAGATGTCCCACACGAAACAAACTCCGCTAACAACGCCAGAATTAGTGACTCCCCGATTCGCCTTACCGAAGCGCCTCCAACAGCCACGTTTTCCTATTCGCCTTCATCGCCACTGCCATGGGAGACCGTCAGCTTCGACGCGTCCTCGTCTGCACCGAACGGCGGCACGATAACGGGGTACACTTGGGACTTTGGTGATGGCAACATTGATACTGGCGTGAGTGTAACACACGTGTACGGGGCGCTTGGAACTTACAACGTTATCCTAAATGTAACTGACAGCGAAGGTTACTGGGACATCGAGTCTAAACTGGTGCAGGTCGTCTACAGCAGAACAATAATGCATGAGTTTACGGTGGGCGCCACGTCATTCAACATAACGATAACCAGCAATTCAACAGTCTTCAACATTGGGCTCGACCCGGCACAGCGCAAAATTAGCTTCAATGTTACCGGACCAACAGGCACAACAGGTTTTGCCAACGTGACGGTGCCTCTCTACGCAATGTGGGGGCCTTGGACAATCTTGTTAGACGACGGCTTGCCGCTGAATTCAAGTGAAACATCAAATGCAACGCACACAATACTTTACTTGACCTACATCCACAGCACTCATGAAGTGGTCCTTATATCGACCGGTATAGTCTCTGAATTTCCGTTCGTCCTAGCGCTTCTGATGATTCTTGCGGTAGCTACAATTGCGGGTGCAATCGCTGGAAGAAAAAGACTGTTCAAACGCCGGAATAGGCAAGCCAGTTAGGTCAAATATCCACTCCTTGTTTTTTCTCTATTTTTCTTTATATTGCCTAGTCAGTGCACGGCTTTAATGCAAAAGTCTATGAAACGACTCATTTCACAATGTTGCTAAAGCGGGTTTTACTGGTTCACGGAATACTTAAGTACCTATTCCATGAATAACAAAACATAAAAATGCATCTTTCACAATATACGGAAACTCACGATAGAGGGGAAAGGTGATGAAATTAATGTTCAAGCGAGCGGTAAATCTTGGCTTATTCTTGGTTCTGATTCTCTTCGGCACTTTCTTATTTGGTTTTGAGGGTTTCATGGCAAGGGAGGATGTTGCCTTTGCTAGCCCAGCGTTTCCTACAAATAGGCCGTTGATTTACGTTGATCCGCCTTTGACAAACTTAACGGTTGGCTCCGAGTTCACTATCAGTGTCAAAATCTTCAACTTAACTAACAACAAAGTGACCGCCCTTGACGAGTTCGGCAGACCTCAGGATTATCCCTTGGGAAATATGTACGGCTTTGAATTCAGATTTTCATGGGACCCCTCCATTTTGGAGTACAAGCCTGGAACCAAAAGAGTGTTTATTCCTGTACAAACGTATCCAACCGGCGTGCTTAACACTCCAACACTTTCAGTTGCAGACACGATCACCAGCATTAATGGAACGTATGACATTGCGTACGCGTCTGCAGCGCCAGCTGAGCCCTTCAACAACCCAGGGCTGTCGAACACCATTTTCAACGTAACGTTCAGAGTGAAACGAGAAGGAGCCTCAGCACTGATGTTGGGCGGCATCCCTCCATCTCTCAAGGTCAAGCTTCCAGCCGCTCCAGGGCAACCGTATCCTTTGATTCTTCATGAGAAACGTGAGGCGTTGTTTATCACCCCAGGTGCGCCAGCAGCTGAGTTTACTACAACACCGTCAGACGGATATGCTGCCGAAAACAAGTCTGTTGTGTTTGATGCCTCGGCTAGTTACGATCCTGATTCTAGTCCAAGCATCACGCTGTACATGTGGAATTTTGGAGACCTCGTCAAACAGAACGCAACTGGTCCCGTGATAAGCCACAGTTACAGCGCTGCTGGAGGTTACACAGTAAAACTGAGGGTCCTCGACAATGAAAACGCCATCAGCGCAACAAAGGAAAGGCAACTGACTGTTGTAGAGCTCCGGGACGTAAAAGTCAGAGATATCATAATGAATGCAACTACCGTTCTGTGGGGAGACCCGCTGGGAATTAATGTTACAGTCGCAAATGTAGGCGGAGCACCTGAAATCTTTGCAATTTCAACGTACTATAATTCTACGCCCGTAAGCCCTACCGGAACCATGTGGACACTCATTGATAGTGGAAGCTTCAGTGTAAACGCAACGAGTGAGAGAATCCGACCATTTACGCTAGACACTGGAACCCTGCCGCCCCAGAATGTGACCCTCTATATTTTCGCCAATATGACTGCGGTCCCGCATGAGTACAATGTTACGAATAACAGTTGGGACTTTATCAAGTATCCGAGAGTTGCTGAAGTTTCAACAGTTGTGACCCATGATATTGCGCTCTCTTCATTGGAGACATACGTGACTTCAGGAACAGAACGGTTTTCATCGCCTTTTATTAAAGGTGAAAACGTGACCATCAAGTTCAGAGCGAGGGCGAACCGAACTGCAGATGAATTAGCTGACATCACACTTAGAGTCATCGCATCTAATGGAACAGTTCTGTTGACTCAACAATGGATTGACAAAGCGTTGCCTAGACAAACTTCAGAAGACTTGTATTATTCCGCGGTAAGTCTGGAGTCAGGCAATCTCAACGTAACTGTCTCTGGCACGGTTGAAGACGATGTTGAAGTCAGCAATAATTTTATGCAGACATTGATCAAGGTAGTCATCGCGCCTACGCTTCAAATCGCGGACTTGCCTCAAACCATCTCTGATGGAGATACTGTGACCCTTGATGCAAGAGCAAGTCAAGGTTCAATATCCCAGTTCACATGGACGTTCAAGTTGCCTGGTTTCGAGTCTTTCGGCGACCCTAAAACCGGGGCTGCCGTGAACCACACGTTCAACAAGGTTGGGATTTGGACGATTCGATTGGTTGTTACCGACACCGATCAGTTGACCCATACCACTGCCAGAGAGCCAGCGACCACTCCATACAGGAAAGAGATTCAAGTCAGAGTTCAAGCTAAACCGGGAATACCTTTGGAGTAC
>Ga0315314_1001673_pt1 | contig 19375 bp, 14 predicted proteins | sample TDP9_MG_FD_203631 | JGI IMG/M metagenome (GOLD analysis project Ga0315314, IMG submission 203631) | Freshwater sediment microbial communities from Lake Towuti, South Sulawesi, Indonesia - TDP9 | ecosystem: Environmental > Aquatic > Freshwater > Lake > Sediment | place: Indonesia: South Sulawesi... | reverse complement strand
GTAATCTGTTCTTTTCATGGCGGTTCCTTTCAATTAATGGTTAACAATTTTTTGCCAAATCATACCAGATTTGGCTTTTAGGAACCGCCACTTTTTCTAACCTTCAACTATGAATGGGACATCGTCAGAAATGATATTTTACGCTTTTTGCATTAAAGCCAATAAGTATAAATATAACTATGGAAGAGCAGCTAACAGAACATTAAAAGATATACTTATTCCTTCTAAAATGCCAGAAGATTTTAGAAATATTCTTTTAAACCAAATTACTATTCCATCATCACAGAAATTTTTGAATAAGGATTTTGAATTGCATATAGAAAATTGGGAATGGTTTGAAATAAAAAGTATTTTTAAATTAGAAAAGTGTAAATGTTATAATGCAACAGAATTATTAGACAACGGAAATGACATTTATTACATTGGTGCAAAGAAAAATGATAATGGAATTATGCAGTTTGTTAAATATGTTGAAGAGTTAATTTCAAAATACAATTGCATAACCTTTATTGGAGATGGTCAAGGCTCTGTTGGTTATACTACATATCAACCAATTGATTTTATTGGTTCAACTACCTTAACATGTGGTTATAATTATAAATTAAATAAATATAGTGCTCTTTTTTTAGTAACAGTTTTAGATTTAGAAAGATTTAGATATTCATTTGGTAGAAAATATGGTAAAGCACAATTGTTAAAAACAAAAATTAAACTACCCTCAAAAGACGGACAACCTGATTGGGAATTTATGGAAAGCTATATTAAATCATTACCATATTCAAGTTCAATATAAAACAGAAGGAAAATTCAACACGTTCACATATCTTTGCTGTCATTTTAGTAAATTATAAGCAGACCAGGAATCCCTACATTGGCAACGTTTGATAATGCTTTGAACATCTTTGCTGACGGTTCTTCAAGGAGTTCACCGAGACGCGGAGGGATTGGTGTTATATTCGTCATAATCGGCTCCTCTGGCGAAGAGCAAGTTCAACACTTTGATTTCCCAGGATACAAGAACGCAACGAGCAACGAAATGGAGCTTCAGGCGTGCATTATGGGGCTAAAGGAAGCCATGAAGATGGAGCTTCCCCCAAATTTCACGAGAGTGGTTATCCAGACTGACTCGTCCTATGTCGCTGACCACTACAAGAAAGCCATGTTCCAGTGGTCGAAGAATAATTGGCTAGCCCTATCCGGAAGGCCGATTCTTAATCCTGAGTTGTGGAAAGAGCTGGTCAAGTGCATTCAGAAGATGCTTATGCCAGTCGAAATCAGGTGGGTGAAGGGTCATTCAAAAAATGAGCACAATAAGGCCGCCGACAGGCTTGCTCGGCAATCCTCCATGATAGCTTTGAAAGCACCCATTACTCATGTGAGCGTAAGAAGAAAGATACGTGATAAGTCGGTTGAAATCGGAAGCGTTGAGATGAACGGTCAACGCATCACAATCCGTATAATCACAAGCGAGCGTCTCAGGGTTCAGAGACTTTGGAAATACAAGTACGAGGTCATGTCCAGGCAGAGTAAATTCCGCGGAAATGTTGACATCATATTCTCCGAGCATCATATTCGTGATGGGCACACCTATTATGTCAGGGTCAATACTGATACCAGCAATCCTCGGATCGAAAAGGTCTTTCGTGAGATCGATCCTAAGAGTGAGAATGATTAAAAAAGTGCTTTTTTGGCTGTTTTATTTTGACTTTTGTTTGAAAATATGTTAAAATACCGGCATGTTTGCCAGAAGGCTAACACAACCCGCCAGCAGGCGAAGATACATGCCAGAAGGCCCCGTTAAATAATTCAATAGTCAATCGTAAATAGTCAATATTCAAAAAGAAAGAAGGGATCTCCCTGATAACCGGATACCCTGATAATCACTGCCTGGTAACCCGGTACCCCGATAACCGGTACGAAACACGCTTAACGCAACCGATACGAGCTGCGCAACCGTCTAACGAAATTCGCAACCTGCCCTGAGCGTATTTGAAGGAATCAAATGTTCAAAATCCGGCCGTCAGCTATGTTTTTAACCTTAAAAAATTTGTATTTTGAATTTGTTTCGGATTCTTGTCCGCCGTAGTCTTGACGTAGGCGGATAGAGCTTAGAATTTCGGATTTCAAACTACCAGGTAACTCCTTATGAAACAATATCTTATCATCAATCTTAAGCTTGTGCCCGCGAATCTTGTACTGGACTCCGAGCGGGGAGCGGCTGCCGTCTGTGGTCTGCCGTCTGTCTTCTGCCCTCTGTCCTCTGTTTTTAAACAAAACAAACCCAATTTCCAAAAGGCCAAAATGGACGTAAACATCTATTACATAAAGGGATATGAAAATAAAAACAAATGGACACTTGGTGAAAACAAACCCAATCAAACCTAACCTGTAGTGAGCTTGTCGAACCTATTTCAAACCAGGTGCATTCTCTGTGAGTCCTTTTTGTTTTTCACTTTTCTTTGCCCCAGCTATAATCTGGCAATGCAGACCTGGACGATACAAAAGCTCTTAAACTGGGTTACCGAATACCTCACGGGCAAAGGTATTGATTCGCCTCGTCTAAGCGCGGAACTTCTGCTCAGCGGCGTTTTGGCGATGAAGCGGATTGAATTATATACGCAATTCAACAGACCCGTCGCCAAGCAGCAATTAGACAGGCTGCACGATTTAGTAAAACGGGCAGGCCAGCACGAACCTATCGCCTATCTGGTCGGCAAAACCGAATTTTACTCATTAGAGCTAAATGTCACGCCGGCCTGTATGATTCCCCGTCCGGAAACGGAATTGCTCGTAGAACGCGCCATAGAATTTTTACGGATTCACCCTGTTAGAAATTCTTCGGTGGGTGATACGCTACAAAACGGAAGGATTTCTAACCGGGCCCGCACCGGCACTCAATATGTCTGCGACCTGTGTACCGGCTGTGGCTGTATCGCCGTGGCAATCGCCAAAAACTGCCCCGATGTCCGCATAATCGCAACGGACATCTGCGATGCCGCACTGGCCGTCGCCGCCGGAAATGTTGAAAAGCATCAGCTTAAAGAGCGAATCACATTGCTATGTGGTGACTTATTCGACCCGATTATTCCTGGACTGGATGTTGACAAACTTGTCCCCGGCTCTGAGCGGGGATTTGATTTGATTGTCTGCAATCCGCCTTATGTAAGTACCGCCGAGTATGAAAAGCTCGATAAAAACGTAAAAGATTATGAGCCAAAGGTGGCGTTGTTTGCAGGAGCCGATGGCCTGGATATTTATCGCAGGATTATTGAAAAAGCCGACCGGTTCCTTAAATCTGATGCGGCTTTAATGTTGGAAATCGGTTACGCTCAAGGGCGGGCTGTTAAAGAGCTGCTCGAACAAACCGACGCTTTCGCCGAAATCAAAATCGAAAAAGACCTCCACAACAATGACCGAATCGCACTCGCAAAAAAACTTGGTATGGAAAAAGTATAGCTGGAATATAGCAGATGTTTGTGGCATAAAATCTTTAGTAACCAAAAAGCTCACTATAAATCCCATAAATTGGGAATAGGATGAAAAAATTACCGAAATCCAGACAACATTGTTCTCTGACAAAGACTCGTTCGCAATAAATGAGATTCTTGGTGCAGTTTATGTTCGTAATAACGACAACATAATACAATCAACCACATCGGGTTGTCCCTACTTGTATGAAATAATTGATTTGACGTGATAGTCGGCTATTTTTTCTTTCCCGCGTAGCTCGGCAAGCTCTATAAGAAATACAATGCCTGCAACTTGTCCTCCTATTTTTTCGATGAGCTTGCAGGCCGACGCCATTGTCCCGCCCGTAGCCAATAAATCGTCAACCATCAAAACTTTCGCTCGGCCTGTCCGGCGGCCAGACGGGCTTTTTATGGCATCACGATGCACTTCCAAAGTATCGGTTCCGTATTCCAGGTCGTAGCTAATGCTTTCGGTCTTAAAAGGCAGCTTGCCCTTTTTCCTGATAGGCACAAAGCCGGCTCCGAGCTTTTCTGCTACCGCTGCTCCAAATATAAACCCTCTGGCCTCCACAGCAGCGACATATTCGATGCCCGCCCCCATAAAATCGGCGCACAGAGCATCCACCGCTGCTGCAAACGCCTTCGGGTCAGCTAATAATGGCGTGATATCACGAAATAAAATACCCTTCTTCGGCCAGTCGGGTATGCCGCGAATGTGTTTTTTCAGGTCAATTCCTTTGCTTGTCATTTGTTTTCCTTCCCTGATATCTGTCAACTTTATAACTGCTTAGACGAACAGCTCGGCAAGACGAAATAACGTCTTGCCGAGTCATTTCCGTGTAGCTTTTGCCTGCGAAAGCAGGTGACGGGAATAACACAGAAAATTTTTTAGTTCGAATATTATTTAGTAAATTTTCCGGAGAAATGCAAGTTTTATTGAGATGTTATTCAGGGCTCTTCGTTCATATATTCGTAAAGCTTGGTAAGGGCATCTCGCCGAATCTGTCGAATCCTCTCTCGTGTCAGGCCCAATTTCTTAGCGATTTCTTTCAGTGGCATCGGCTTGTTTCCATCAAGACCATAATGCAAGCGCAGAATAGTCGCTTCTCTCGGGTTGATTTCATTCAGCAATCTCAAAGCTTTGACTTTTTCTTCAACCGCAGATAATACATCCTCCGGTTTGCAGGCATTCGGGTCCTCTAAAATCGCTTCGAGCATCTGGTCTTCGTCTGATACGTCACCGTTCAAAGATTCGCTTGCAGAACTAAGAACCTCCACGATATGGTGTATGACCTTTGCCTTGCGCAACGGCAGTTGCATAATATCAGCCATTTCTTCGACCGTCAATGTTCTGCCGAGCTCGCTTTCCAGCTCGGCTGTTGTGTGCCGCCACTGATTTATTAATGCTACCATATAGGTTGGAATATGCACCGGCTGAGCATTCTCCAGCAGTGCACGTTTGATGCTTTGTTTTATCCACCACGCTGCATAGGTGCTGAAACGGACTCCACGGTCAGAGTCAAAGTAATCGACGGCTTTTATGAGACCGAGATTACCCTCTTCAATCAGGTCGCCGAGACTCATACCCCGGCCGCCGTATTTCTTTGCGATATTAACGACCAGCCTGAGATTACTCCGCACCAGTTGTTCTCTGGCCCACTGGTCGTTTTTTTGGGCAACCAGTCTGCCCAACGAGCGTTCTTCTTCTGCGTTCAGCAGCGATGCCTGGTCTATCTCTTTTAGATATTCCTTTATAGTAACGTCAAATGCTATGGCTCACTCCCGCCCGGCCTAAAAGCCTTTCGGCTCCGGCCATAAGGGCACATTATGGTTCGGTCTAACCTCCTTTTTATGGGACCCTCGGCTCCCAGCCGCAGATAAACCACTTTGATGTATCGGTTAAATGTGCCTGGGGGTTTACCAGTCTAAAAATTTTCCCTTCCCCCTCAGAAGTGAGCTGCTGACATCCAACGCGGCAATCTCCAAGACAGTCAATATCGCGGCTCCGCTGTCTTTTGGTAGAGCCAATGAAAAAAGGGCCTATACCGAATTGGTATAAGCCCCAAATTGATAAAAATGCGCTATATCAACGACACCCCATATCTTGCTTCGCAATCCGAAGTCCACAGGATACCTTGCGGCAGATGCCCTACGGCAGAAGCAATGGGGGCTACCTAAATCTCTGCTTATGGTGCTGGCTCCGGCGGTGGATACAGACGAATATCGTCAAAATACATCGTACCTGAACCGCCAGCCCGCGGGGCTTTCTTATTGCCTAATCCAAGAGCGAGCGTATCAACATTGGCAAGGTTCACGCCCTGGCCTGCAAATGCCTGCAAGTCGATATTCCATTCTGTCCACTCTTCTATCTGCGCCGCATTAGGATTATCGTGATTGACCACCGCACTGCCATTGAGAGCAACATACAACGTCTCAGCAGCATTAGCAGCATCGCCTCTGAACCAAATCGTCAACGTGGTGACACCTTTCTCAGTCCAGTCACGCGGATAAGTCAAAGTCTTCTGTGTCTCCGAATACTTCAAGACGCTGTTGTCATAGAAGAGCGGCATCGATTGTCTGCCGCTGTGAACGATAGTCTCCTCACAATAAGAAGCTGTGCTTTCATCGCCGACAGCAGAGCCGGTCCCGTTGCCGGCATAGGCCGGTTCCTTACCGTGCGCGGCGTAGCCAAGCCCATCCTTCCACGCCCACCATATCTCATTGTTGCCAATGTCATAGTCCTCAAAATCATCCACGATGAGATAATCAGCTACCATAAAGGTCCAGATTCTGCCTTTATTAGTAGTCCCGTCAGTATTGTATTCATCGATACGCCAGTAGTATGGCCCGCCGCCCCATTCAACGCCTTCAGGTGGAGTGTAGCTGGTAACGCCTTGTCGGCCTCGATATATGCCTGTCGTATCAGATGTATCGGCATTATCCACAGTGTCTTTATCGGTGCCGAAGTAAACATCGTGTTGAGATGCCTTATCTCCCTGCGACCAGCTAAGAGGTGTCGCCCCATGAATATCTGGGGTTGACCTATTAGGTGGAATAGGACCCCAGGCAAGTAAGGGGTCACCTCGCATAGTCTCCTTAACCTCGGCCTGCGACAGCGTATAGTCATAGATGCGGAAATCATCCAAAGAACCTCTAAAATATGCATCAGCCGTGTATTGCGACCTACCAAGCCAGTTATTAGTGGTGTTACCGAGGTCACTTGGAGTCAGAGTGGCAGCAGTTCTTCTCGCGACGACCTCGCTGTCGAGGTATAGAGTGATGGTGCGAGTATTTGAATTGAACGTTACGGCAACATGATGCCATCCGCTGGGTAAAGTGTCGGGTGCGGATGCCTGCTCCTCGGCGCCTGAACCTCCGGTTGTAATGGCGAAGCGCATTGGGCCGTCCATGTCTATGCGCGGCGTAAGAAACATATTGACCGTGGTGCTACTGCCGAAATCGAAGATGCGCTGCCACGCCCCACCAGCATTGGAAAAGTTCACCCATATCGTAAAGGTTGAATTTTTCAGCGTACTGATGGTTGAGCCGATAGGCAGTGACACATAATCGTCGGCGCCGTCGAATTCCAGCGCCTCGCCGTCATACCCAGCCACCCACTGCGGATTACCCATGACGGCGCTGTGATTGTTGTGGCCGGACCAATCAAGAGCGTTAGTGCCAGAGCCTTCATCGAATTTCCACCAGCTTACAAGATTAGGGTCTGTAATAGTTATTATGGGTATCGTTGTAAAGCTCCAGACATCACCTTTATATGTGGAGACAGCATCAAATTCATCAACCCGCCAGTAGTAAGTCTTGTTTAACTCAAGGGAGCTGGGAGTATAGCTTTTAGCTCCCTGTGGGAGTCCACCAGCGGCATTGTTGACATCATCAAAATTGTCGCCGAAATAGACAGTGTGCAATTTGGCACCGAAACCAGCCGTCCAGTTAAGAATCACATCGGTTTTTATAAATTTGGCGCCATCAGCCGGGATGGGGTTGTAGGCCTTTCTGGGTGGAACAGTAAAGCTCCAGACGTCCCCTTTATGTACCGTAATACCGTCAGCCTCAACCTCATCTATCCGCCAGTAGTAGGTCGTACCAGGAACTAAACCGGCCGGATAAGGAAATCCGGGAAAGCCAACAACAAAAAAGGTCGATTGCTGATTGCCCTGGAATGTGCCTTCAGCGCCGTTGTTCACATTGTCAAAATTCTCGCCGATATATACATCGTGCGAGGCTGCTGTGTCTCCTGGTGACCAGCTGAGGTTCACCCATGTTTCAAAATGTATGGTACTTTCAGCAGGGACTGGAGAAAAAGCCTTTGTAAACTCCGGTGGGATACCGTTAAACAGGTCCATTATCTGGTCCGGCACGAGAGTCCTGTTGTAGATGCGGAAATCATCCACACGACCGTCAAAGTATGCGTCGGCCCCGTACTGCGACCTGCCAATCCAGTTTTGAGTAGTCTCCCCGAGAGTGCTTGGCGTATATCTGGCAGCGGTTTTCTCAGCTACAAGCTCCCCGTCGAGGTACAGTGAGTGGATGTTTTTATCTGCGTTTATCGTTAGAGTTACTTGATGCCAACCGCTCGGTAAGGTCGCTGGTGCTGTTGTCTGGTCTTCGTTAGCCCAGCCATTTTCTGTAATGGCAAAACGCATCGGGCCGGTTGTGCCGGTACGCGGTGTGAGGAACATGTTGATAGCCTCGCCGCTGCCGAAGTCGAAGATACGCTGCCAAGCACCACCCTCATTGGAAAAGTCCACCCATATAGCGAAAGTGGAATTAGTCAGCGAACTAATGAGTGAGCCGATAGGTAACTCTACATAGTCGTTGGTTCCATCAAGTTCGAGGGCACCGTCTATCTGTCCGGCCACCCACTGTGGCCCACCACGCAAAGTGCCGTCATAACCATTGCCGGAGCTGTCTTGGGCAATTGTGCCGGAGCCATCATCGAATTTCCAGTGAGCTACCAAATTAGCTGAGGCATTACCTGCTACATACAATGCTAAAATAAAAGGAAATAAATAAATTAATTTTCTATACATAATAATCCTCCTTCAAAAAGAGCAATAACAATTATGACTTATGCTTTGGCCACACATCAAAACACTCGTTCTCGCAGAGGCGGGATGTGAATTTCCCGTCTAAATTTGAAAATCTCCCCTCCAAAGCACAAAGTCGCCTTTATAACTCTATGCCTGGCACAATACATAATAACGCCTCCTCTATTGAAGAACCACCAGAATTGCACCCGCTATATGACTTGTAAGTCACAGACGCCCGACTATGCGGGCACAAGCTTTACCTAATTTATTTGTACCAGATTAGCCCCTTTCACGTCAAGAAAAACCTGAAGATTTATCACAAAATTGGCGAAATTATGCAAATTTTACTCCAAAAATAAGCATTTGGCTCAAGACGATATGTGGGTAGGTTTTGAGTGGAGATACATGGTTAATACGAGATAAAAAAATGGAAATAGCACAAAAAACAGTTGTATCTGAAACAGCAGCGGGTATCGTAATAAAAGATAACTCGGAAAAACCAAGAGAATAAAGATGATAGGCGAATATTTTAAACTACAGGAAAGACAAACCAGCATCAAAATTGAATGTGTCGCGGGTCTGACAACTTTTCTTACAATGGCGTATATCATTTTTGTCAATCCAGCCGTTCTGAGCGCAGCAGGTATGGATAAACAGGCACTGATAATTGTCACCTGCATAGTAAGCGCTATTATGACGATTATCACCGGTTTATTTGCAAATGCTCCAATAGCTATGGCTCCTGGAATGGGACTAAACGCTTTTCTTTCCTATAGTCTTGTGCTGAGCGGCAAAATCACCTGGCAGACGGCCCTTGGGGTAGTGTTTCTTTCGGGTCTATTGTGTTATCTGCTGACTTTGCTGGGTTTGAGAAAACGGCTGGTCGAGGCAATCCCTGTTAGCCTGGTTTCAGCTATATCGGTCGGGATAGGTTTATTCATCACCTTTATCGGTCTGCGTAATATGGGGATAATTATTAAAAACGAAGAGACACTCGTGTCGGCAGGCCGGTTGACTCCGACGGTGCTAATAGGTCTTGCCGGCCTGCTTGTAATGACCTTTCTGGAGATAAAAAGGGTAAAAGGCGCGCTACTCATCGGTATAATGTTTTCTACCGTTCTGGCGGTTGTCTTCGGCTATGTCCCAAAGACGACAGAACTGTTCTCTTTTAGTTTTGGTATCGGGCCTGTGGCATTTAAGCTTGATATTTTAGGAGCATTTAAGTGGAGCTTGTTTGGCAGCATCTTTGCTTTGATGTTTATGGATATGTTCGACAGCATTGGAACACTGGTTGCGTGCTGCCACGAAGCCAAGATGGTAGATGAGAAAGGTACTATTAAAGGCTTGGATCGTTTGCTTGCGATCGACGCTGCAGCGAGCATGTTAGGTGCGGCGCTTGGGACATCGACCATCACCTCATACATCGAATCGGCTGCCGGGATTGAACAAGGAGGACGAACGGGATTGACTTCTCTGGTTACAGGCGTCTTTTTCCTGCTGGCGATTCTCTTTGTTCCGCTCGTGGGAATTGTGCCAGGATACGCAACGGCCCCGGCTCTTTTTATGGTGGGGCTATTTATGATGAAAGAAATTAAGCGAATCGATTTCGCGAATTTGGAGGAGGCGCTGCCAGCATTTATCATAATGGTAATGACCGCGCTGAGCTACAGTATTAGTACAGGTTTGGCGTTTGGATTTATCTCGTTCGTGCTTATAAAGATAATTTCGGACAAAGTTCGAGATGTAAAGCCGACAATGTGGGTTATCGCGATTTTGTCTCTGATGTTTTTGACAATAGACCAGCTGCCCGGTATTATTGAGTATTTGAGACGCTTGATGTAACATAGAATACGGAGCGAAATGCTATGTTAAAGAATGTTGTTATTTTTGTAATATTGCCGTTGTTATTATTTTGCTCTTGCAATGGCATCGAACAAGCTGATTTGGGAGCAGAAGGAGGCAAAAATATGGAGATTATGGAAATTAAGATTACAAGTTCGGCCTTTGAGGACGGCGGTATGATTCCGGCCAAGTACACCTGCGATGGAGCTGATATCTCACCGCCGCTGCGGTGGGATAAGATTCCTGAGGGTACCGAGAGTATCGCCCTTATATGCGATGACCCGGATGCACCGATGGGTACATGGGTGCACTGGGTTTTGTTTAATCTGCCTGCCCAGACCAATAAGCTGGCGGAGAACATTCCTTCTAATAAGATTTTACCTAACGGAGCCAGACAAGGGATTAGCGACTTTGGCAGAATCGGCTACGGCGGCCCCTGTCCGCCGAGCGGCACGCACAGATACTTTTTTAAGATTTACGCGCTCGATACGGAGCTTGGACTGGAAGCCGGCGTCAATAAACGCCAGTTGCTAAAGACTATGGAAGGGCATATCCTCGGACAGGGCGAGTTAATCGGTAGGTATAAAAGGCGATAGGCCGGCGGCTTATCTCCGCACCAAAATCCACGTTGTGCAGGACCGTTTTGTTTATCGCTCGGTTCCGAAGCTCTCTTTTGTCGATTTTGGTGCGGGGTTGCTCGGTTATCTGGGTGCGGCGGGATTCATACCGTCCCGTCTTTACCGCAAGGCATCCGCCGTAAGGCGTCCTCCATAAGGAGTCCCAAGGACCACGTAGTGTCCCTTCCGGGACTTCTGGGACTTTCGGGACTGCGGACGACGGGCGGGATTCAGAAGTTCTCTACGATAGCGGCTGCGTGAATTGCAATCAGCATCAGATAGTCCAAATCGCTCAAGCTGTAGTATTCATGGTCAATAGAGTTATCGACGTATAACACACCGAAACAGCCGGAAGGGTCAACAATAGGCCCAATCAGTGCGGAACGTATTTTATTCTCTTCAGCCGGTGCTGACCCGGCATTTTGCCGGGGCGGTACAAGTAAAAACTGTCCGGTCTCAATAGCCTCGGTGATTTTTTTACTGAGCTTCAAATCATTTAAATTCACTCCGCGGCCCTCCTGGCTTCTACCTGCGTGGCAGGTCATTGGGCCGGCAGGCTGGTTTCTCAAGGCACACCAGCTATGATAGCCATCGAATTGTTTTAATACCAGACTCAATAAAGTCTTTACCATCACATCGAGACCGTTGGCTTTGCAGATTGCCTCTGTGGCCTCCATAAAATCTTTTACCCTCTTGGCCGGCAGCTTGATATCGGGAGAACGTTCGGCATCCGGCTTTCTTACTATGATTTCACGAGCTGATTCTGTCGGTGCAGGTCTTGCCTTATGTGAGGTTGTTACGAGTGTATCTTCCAGACGAATGGCTTTGTCGGCAGCAGCATCAGCTTCGAGGTCGATTTCGATGTTAAAATCCCCTATGCGGATGCAGTCGCCGGTTTTGATTTCAGCCTTGTGGACTGCTTTATCGTTTAGATACGTTTTGTTGGCCGAATCCAGGTCTTCGACCACCCATTTGCCTTCCTCGGTAGTAAAGATTGCAGCGTGCTGTCTTGATACCGCTCTGTCGGGCAGAAATACCTGACTGTGCGCATGTCTGCCGATATAGACAGGGCCTCTGTCGAATCGAAACTCGTTGACGGTTTGGCCATTTCGTTTTACAACTAACCGCATCTGTATTCCTCCCTCCGGCAATTCTGCCGGACTCGCTCTAAAGTTCTATATATAATTATCCACAATTCGGCACAGTTTGTCAACCACATTTGGTGGATATTGAGCTAATTTTCGGCTTTCTCAATCACAGATTTCACAGATTTTTAATCGGTGTAATCAGATTATTGTCTAAAAACTTTTTACAGGTGGCTTTGCCGTCAATAGTGTGCATTATCGCAACCGATTGTGTTATAATTATGGCAGGCAAACTCAGTGGCGGTATGTTTTAGCCCTGAATCGGATATGTCGGTTTTGGAATAGACTTCTTCGGTAGAGAAGGATGAGCCTTATGTGCAAACGGAAGGGATTTACCCTGTTAGAAATCGGTCGAATTCAGAAAGAGCAAGGATTTCGTGAGATATTTCTCCCAAAGGGATGCCCTTTGGTTATAACGGGTTTTACTCTAATGGAGCTGCTGGTGGTGATTTCCATTATTGTGTTATTGATGGCGATATTGCTGCCCGCGCTCCAGCAGGTTAAGAGACAGGCTAAAGCGGCTAAATGCCAGTCGAACCTGCACCAATGGGGCCTTACATTTGCGACGTATTCTGTTGATACCGAGAGCCAGAATCCATCTGCTCCGCCATGGGGAGGCTGGTGGTGGCCGTGGATGCAGGGAGAAACCCCCAAATGGGGAGCTTACTACGGCGACTGCAATGATATATTCCTGTGCCCTATGGCCACGAAGCTCGGTCGCTCCATTCCTCCTTATGATTCTTCTGTAGAGTGGCCGGGCGGCAAGTTTTCTGCCTGGGTCATTAACGGACACCCCTCCTGGGGAGACTTTGCAGGCAGTTATGGCGCGAACGCCTGGCTTTGGTATTTATTTATCCGCCCCTTACCCTCTAATTCGACTATCGGCAGCAAAGCCTGGAGAACCTGGTCTGCCAGGGGTTCATCAAGCGTGCCGGTATTTTTTGATTGTATCCACGCCGGGGCCAGCTTAGACACCAGCTATGACCCACCCCCTCGTTATGACGATATGTACAGCCCGGATGAACCTGAGTGGCCGGCGTGTACTGTCTGCATTAACCGGCATAATGGAGGCACAAACAGTCTTTTCCTGGATTGGTCAGTCAGAAAGGCCGGACTAAAGGAGTTGTGGACATTGAAGTGGCATCGCGAGTTTGACACGGCGGGCCCTTGGACCAAAGCCGGCGGCGCTATAGCTGAGGACTGGCCGCAATGGATGAGGAAGTTTAAAGACTACTGAAAACTGCCAGCTTCACCCTGCCCATCCGATAGGCAGGATTCATCGTAAATCGGTCAATGTTACAACTTTTCCTGCGCCGATGTTTATGTAATTGCTGCCGAAATGTTCTTCAAATATGTTTCTTGCTTTTTGGCCTGAGCAATGACAAGGGCCGACATACTGCACGTGGCGCTGCTTAAAAGTCGAGATGATTTTTTCTATTCTGCTTTTGCTTGTCCATTCCAGATGGAAGCCGCCCATTACCAGAAGAACGTCGTCTTCCATTAGGTCTTTTATTGTATTTATGATGTTTACAATGCCCGGGTGTGCACAGCCGGTTATTATGACCAGGCCCTTGTCTGTCCGAATAATTAAGGACTGCTCTTTAATCCATTTTCCGAGCCGGCCGGTCGAATAGACATTTTCACAAATTTGCTCAGAACCTGTAACCTCAATTATTTTTGCTCCTGAATTTCGCGTGTTGTCTTTGAGCTTTTTTGAAAATGACTTTGGCAGATAGATAGTAACGTTGGAGTTCTTTTCAAGAAAGCTGTCCAGTCCGCCTGTATGGTCGCGGTGAATGTGAGAGAGAACAACCGTATCTACGCTGTCAGGCTTTATCGCTAATTTTTGCATATTATCGAGCAAGGAATTTGCACTGGGCGGACCGGTATCGAAGAGAATCGTTTTCGCAGTACCGCTTATAGTTGCGGAAAATCCCCAGTCGGTTTCCAGTTCCTGCTTGCAGGGATTGTTGTCATAGGTAACGGTAATGCTTATCTTGTGTCCTGTATCTTCCATTTTTACCTTCGGTAAATTAAGTACCTACTATGCTAAATCACTGCGTCGCACGAGTCGCAAACTCCCTCTGCTGCACCGATTCGGATTGAATAACAATTATAATCGTTCCTTTGCTCAAGATGAAAGCTATAAAATGTGAGTTGATACAGTTTTCTCTTGACTTTTTCAGCATAATCGAGTACACTTTTATTTGTTCAGGACGGGTGGTGGGAAATCTCTTTTCGTGTCTTCTGAAGATGCCAGCTCCGTTAAAATAGCCGTCCTCCGTACTTTTTTATTTTACGCGCTGTCGGAAGCTGGCGCAAGATGTAACGTATATGTCCGATATTGTCGGCCTTTGAAGTAGTTATAATAATCACAAAGAAATCAGGTGGAGAAATAATGAAGGCAAAATTATGTATTCTGACCGTGTTTCTTTTGCTTGGGGCCGCTCCTGCCTTTGCTGATACCTACTCGATTGAAGCGTTCGAGACCTCCCTGCCCACTATTGGCGGCGATTCTGTTGTGCAGGATAAAGCCGATACTATAGGACAAATAGGTTTCGAACAGACCTGGTACTGTTTCGATATTACAGAAATACCCGATTCGGAACAGATTATATCGGCAACCTTCACTGTCCGTATGCAAGACTATGCCGAGAACGCAGCGACCCAAAGAACACTATGGTACGACCCGTATGACGACTGGGCTTTCTCCTGGCCTCACGACCCGGATAATGAAGTTGTTAAAAAGGCAACCGAGCTGTTAGCTATAATCAAATTCGAGGCTGACGGCTGGGCTTGGATAACAACCGATATAGATATAAACCAGCACGACTGGTCGAAAGATTTAGCTGACAACTATGTCACCCTGATGCTTACGGGCCCTCTCAATGGTCATTACTGCGCCGGGGAAGCTGGTTTTGAAGGTGCTGTTTTGAAACTGGTGACTGTTTGCTCTCCCGGCGACATAGACGATGACGGCACACTGCTCAATCTCGGACCTGAAGAGCTCGTTCAGGCCAACGGCGTTGATATCCAGGTGTCCGGTTACTCCGTGCCGTCCTTCGTGGACTGGAATAACGATAAACTCAATGACCTTGTCATCGGCGAAGGCGGCGGCTCTGGAGATGCAAAAGTCCGCGTTTACCTTAACGTGGGAACCGAATCCAGTCCAAAGTTCTCGGATTACTTCTATGCCCAGTCCAATGATTCGGATTTGGTTTGTCCTGCATCCGGCTGCATGGGTTGTTTTCCGAGGGTGGAATATTGGGATTCCGACGAGCGAAAGGACCTGCTTGTGGGACTGGCCGATGGGACAGTTAAAATCTTTCTAAACATCGGCACCGATGAAAGCCCGGCCTTTGATGGTGGAGCGTTTCTCCAGGTCGGTCAGCCCGGCTCAAAGACAAACATCGACGTGGGCTCTCGAGCGACCCCCTGCCTTGTGGATTGGAACAGCGATGGCAGGAAAGACCTGGTTGTTGGGGCTTATGACGCCAGAATACATATCTTTATCAATGAGGGAACCGACACCGAGCCGGACTTTCTGGTCGAAACCTTCGCGCAGGCAGACGGCTCAGACCTGGTTGTGCCCGGCAAACGCGCAAGTCCTGTCGTTATCGACATAGACAACGACGGGCGAAAAGATATTCTTGCGGGCAACACAGATGGTCAACTGCTGTTTTACTGCAATGTTGGTACCGATGCAGAGCCGATTTTCTCGGATTACACGCTCGTTGAATCCAATGGCGTTCCGATTGACCTTCCAGGCTCGCCGCGCTCCAGGCCATTCCTCTGCTACTGGAGCGGAGACGGCCGCTTCGGCCCAATAGACGCCTACCCCGATGTGCTCATCGGGGCCGGTGACGGAAAGGTGCATCTCTATCAGGGCATACCGGAAATCGGCGATATGGACGGCAACGGTAATGTGGACCTCGAAGACCTTACCCTATTCGCTGCTTATTGGCTCCAAAAAGATTGTAAAGCTGATTTTACCGGTGATGGGCAGGTTGACAAGGATGATTTGTACGGCTTTATAGAGATATGGTTGTTAGCTCTCGAAGAGCAGTCCCAAAGCTAATACCAGATAGAAAGATGTACAGCCGTAGGTTCACTATTCCACTCTACTGGGTGTTAGGTCCAGAAGCCAGTTTTCAGCGAATATACCCAAGTCCTCGAAATCCACAGTGCCGTCACCATTCAGGTCGGCAAAATCAGATGTGCTACGATGCAGGGTTCCCGCCTTGCTGGGTCCCAGCCATTGGTTCGCAAAAAAGGCAAAGTCAATAAAATTAACCTGGCCGTTGCTGTCAAAATCGCGGAGCGCGCCGCAGTCGAGCGGAAATACTATATCGTCAATCCAGGCGGTGTCTGAGCCGGTGGATATAGAGCCATCTTTTGAATACGTCCACTCGAAAGTTCTTGTGCCCGCTGTTACGGAGTACGATACCTGCTCCCAGTCATTTGTGCCCGACCACCTGTCTTTTCTCGCTCCATCGATGTAAAATTCTAAATAGTCAAAATCCGGCTCAGAAGAGACTTTCCGATAGAATGTGATATCTCCGGATATGCAATCAAGTTTCACCCACAGAGTAGTGCTTTCACTGTGGTCAATACTGCCGGCTTGGGCGCTATGGGCTCCGGAATGTTTCTGGTAAGGTGTAACGGTCCAATTACTGTCGCCGGAGTGTGCCCAGGGAAGTCTAATGAAATCGCCCGTTTCAAAGTTCTCCGTAGAGGAGTATGAAGCAGGAGCCGGCTGAGTGGGGCCGGCAGGAGAGGCAGGTGCCTCCTCCCCCACAAAATCGACGCCCCATTTATTCCCAGAATCGCGTGTGGAATTTTCGGATTTTCTTGTACTTACACTCTGTGATGTAAAATTGTACCCGGTCTTCGTTACACTGACAATGTAGGTCGAGTATGGGCCGACCTTCGCCAGGGCATAGATACCCTTGTTGTTTGTTATCGCAGCGTATGGGCCAATGCCGCTTTTTGCAGTTACCGTAGCATCGCTGATAGGATTACCTGATGTATCGGTTACCCGCCCGCTGATTATCTCCCCTGTTTCGGATGGGAAAATATTATAAATGCATCCGTTAACAGTGTCATATTGTTCGGCACCGGAGCTGTCAACGTTGGGCAGGTTGTACCATATATCGTCGCTCCCGTTCCAGCCCATATTAAGATGATGATAGAGCATTGAGAAGTCGTAACCGTATCCATCGGCTATAACCGCATGTCCCGAATCGTTATCCCCGCTCTTGATGCCGAGGATTACAGGATAGCCGGCATCAAGGTTGGTGTTGACCATATTATTTAGCACACTGCCGCCGATATTGCCATTGCTGTCCGAGGCAAGGATGGCATTCTTATACTTGAAGGTATTTAGAAACGCGTCTCTCGCATCTTGCAGGCTGGATGCTGAGCTGTCTTTGGAGAATTCCGTCTGGGCGGCAACAGCGGCGTCATAGCAAAGTGCTCCAATGGCCTGTCTTTGTTCTAATGTTGTGCCGCAGCCTGGCTCAAGCTCCATCAGGAGCCATTTGTACGGTCCGCCGTCTCCGTCACCGCCGCGCGTATATGCTAATTCCGATATGTCGTCAACTTTAATAAAGAAATCTCTTCGGCCTATCTTCATTCTCCCGGTCGGGTACTCGTGGTATCGCATCAACTGGGCCATTGCCGTCGCCGTACAACCGCTGGGATAGTTATTGGGCGTGTAATAGTTGAAGCAGTCCCTCCCGCAGGCTGTTCGCTGGCCCCATTTGCTTTTTATGAGAGGTTCCACGCGAACATCGGGAATTGTGTTCAGCCCCATTAAGCCAAAACCACCTTCCGATGCCTCTGCAAGGCTGATAAGAAGCCTCCACTTGCTTCGAGGGCTGCCGGGAGCCTCCATTTGAAGGCTGAACGTATTACGAACCGATGTTACTCGCCCGTTAAGGTCGTTCGTTACCAAAGCCCCTAACGGACTCTCAAGTGACGGCTCGAATGTGCCGTCGTCCGCAAAACCGATAATCGGCTCAACCAAATCCTCCGCTGAGACGACCACAAATCCCGAAGGTCGCAAATAGACGATATGATACACCGGCTTATCAATATCATCGAAGAAGGTCTCGACACTTATTACCTCTCGGCCAAGGGTTGTGCCAAGCGGTTGGGCATTGACCTTGAGCCAGCCTGTTACCACCTTTTCAGCCTCATCCGCCGTTGTTGGCCGTGCCCACAGGCCGCTGCAGAACAGTTGCAACACCACCAGTACAGCCGCAATAAACCGATACCCTGGTTCCCTGATACCCTGATAACCTGATAACCTGCTTCCCATGGTTGTTCGCATCATTATCCATCCTTAAAAGGTGCTAATTTTTAAGGGCATATAAGATACAAGTGTACCATTGCTCTAAGAGCCGTGGAAACTCAGGTAATCTGAATTGCATACCCTTAATTCTCCATGCTGCTTGCCCTATAATATTATACTCTAAGAAACCACGCAGTCAAGAAATTTCACCCCGTCCCTCTGAGGGATGTGGTTCACACGAAATGCCGAATATAGGTAATGGAATACCGGATGTGGATGATGAATGGCAGCCCCAAGCGGGTCCTGAAAAATCGGAACCCGCTTGGGGATGGCTTATTAACTAATTCACTAATTCGCTAATTAACTCGTTGTCCCATTAACGCGCCAGCTCCGCGACATTCTCTGCGCTCAGTGCCACGTTGTAAATACGAACATCATCTATCAGGCCGGAGAAGAAACTGCCCGCCTCAAGAGCTTGTCCTGCACCAAAGTATAGACCGGCATCAGAACCCACGCCACCTACATAACCAGAATCAACAGCGACCTCTGTGCCATCTACGTACAAATGCCTTTTCATTGTAGTAAAATCATACACCAGACCGATGTGATGCCATTGACTATCTGTGATTACCGACTCCGACTCTAATGGGCCGAAGTAGATATCCATTAATCCGGTCATGAGTCTGCCATCCAACGGATTTGCGCCAATCCATGTGCTTCCGGGGTTAGTGGTAGGTCCCACAGGAGTATCGATTGTAGTATCTGCCTGAGATACAATCACCTGTCCCGGCGCACCACCTTTAACCCAGGCAAAGGCGCTGAACGATCCCTTCGCTGGATCTAAGCTACCTCGAGTAAATTTTTAGACAATGGGTCACGAAAGCGAAGTGTCAAATCGCTCTGTGGATTACTATTAAGTTCGTCGAAAACTTCGGCAATAGCCTGACGTAAAGAACTG
>Ga0315314_1001672_pt1 | contig 19381 bp, 10 predicted proteins | sample TDP9_MG_FD_203631 | JGI IMG/M metagenome (GOLD analysis project Ga0315314, IMG submission 203631) | Freshwater sediment microbial communities from Lake Towuti, South Sulawesi, Indonesia - TDP9 | ecosystem: Environmental > Aquatic > Freshwater > Lake > Sediment | place: Indonesia: South Sulawesi... | reverse complement strand
ATCTCGCTCAGGGTGACACTAAACACTCTCTACCATTGTAGGACTGGGTGTATTTCTGCTCTACTCGAACCAGACGAGCTAGTTTGGGATCTCCTCAGTGACGTCTGGCGGATGATTGGAAGCAGGAAAGGCAAGAATGTTCTAGCGGTCAAATTTGACGCCCAACCTCGTATCCGGCGGTAATGGCTGCCTGAACTGTACCTTGACCCTCACCAGAGACGCCACTGGCATCTCCTATTATGTGGGTTTTGATACCTTTCCTCTCTGCCACTTCGGCCAGGAATATGTTTGGTCGCCTATCACTGGCCAACACAATGGTATCGATTTCGGGTAATTTTTCTTTCCCACCATCACTCACCATCCAAACCTCATCAGCGGGCAAAATCTCAACCCTCTCAACCTTCTTGTACCTTTTCACACCTTTGTTGATTATTCTTCCCACTAGGTAATGTCTGTCGTTGGAAGCCATTTTTTCAGCAAAGTGCGCCCCTTTTTCGACTACAAAGACTCTCTTGTTCCTTTCCGATAGATAGTCTGCCACTTGCAGGCCGATTTGATCTCCCCCGACAACGAGAACAGTATCCCCGGTCAATCTCTCTTCCTCGAGGAGCTCATCCACCATTAATAACTCTATATCTTTTATGTTGTCTAGGCCCTCAACAAATCCTAGTGGTACCTCGGGCAAGCTCCCGGTGGCTATTACCAGCACGTCAGGACTGATTTGCTCCAGTAGATACTCATCAACTGGAGTGTTTAAGCGAATTTCTACACCCAGCTTGTTAAGTTGCCTTTCATACCAGGGGATGATGTCTCCTATTTCTTCCCGCTTTGGCATGGTAGCCGCCAGTTTAAGCTGGCCTCCTATCCAGCCTTTGCTTTCGCATATGATGACCTTGTGTCCGGCAAAAGCCGCCCGTCTGGCTGCCTCCAGTCCGGCACACCCTGCGCCAGCAACTAGGACTTTCTTCGTCGCAGCCTTTTTCTCGCCTTCTATATTCTTTATAAGGTACTCTCTGCCTACCCTTGGATTTACGGCGCAGCTTGCCTCTCCGTATCTGAGGATTCCCTCGATGCAGCCCAGGCACTCCGCTAGGCACCATCGTATATCTGCTATCTCTCCTTTCCTAGCCTTTTCCACCATCTCAGGATCGGCTATTTGAGCCCTAGCCATGGCTACCAAGTCTGCCTTCCCTTCCCTTATTATCCTATCAGCCACGATGGGGCTTTTGATTCTTCCTACTGTTATCACCGGGATAGAGACATGTTTTTTGACTTCCTGGCTGAAGTGGACAAAGGCCCCTTGGTCCTCATACATGGGCGCTATGTTGACATGCAGGCTGCCGTAAGCAGCACCAGCCTGTGTTACATTTATGTAATTGACCCCTTCTTTCTCCAGAAGAGGAGCCAACCTGCACAGGTCGGCTATGTTCCATCCTCCCTCTCCGAGGAAGTCATCTCCATTTAGCCGCACGCCCACTGGAATTCCATCACCGACCCTTTTTCTTACTTCACGTATAACTTCAAGCAAAAACCTTATCCGATTATCAAAGCTACCCCCATACTCGTCAGTTCTTCTGTTATAGCGAGGCGTAAGGAATTCGTTTATCAGGTAGGCATGCGCGCCATGAATTTCTATGAAATCAAACCTCGCTCCTACACACCGCTCTGCTGCGTCTCCAAAGGCCTTGACATACTCCTTTATTTCTTCCTTAGTGACTTCCCGTACCGGGAGGCCGGCCTGTATCATTTCCGGAATCACCGAGGGACAAACGCTGGGCTGGGGCAGATGGGTCAGGCCGCCATGGTTTATTTGTGCTCCAAACTTAACGTCATACCTATGTACTGCTTTTACCATCTCTTGCAGGCTGGGCAAGACCCTCTCGTCCCACAGGTGTACCTGATTCATTACTGGTGGTAAACCCAAAGGATGTATTTGTGCTGAGCCGGCCATGATCATGCCCGGCCGGCTCCGTGCTCTCTCGACCAAGAACTCGGTGTACTGAGGGGTGACGCATCCATCGTCATCTACTCCGAAACCTGGGTCCATCCCGGGCATCACAATCCTGTTCTTCACTTCCATTGGGCCTATTCTCACTGGTTGGAAAAGGTATTTTAATTTTTCCAAGGTCGTTCTCCTTTTCTTTGTTGAGCGCAGAGGTTAGCTACGCCAGAGCAGCGCTCATCCTTCCCATGGAAGCCTGCCTTTTTTCTTGTTTTCTCTTCTCCTCAATGAAGTTTATATTTATTGGGTTCAGTGTCAAGTCGGTAGACCTATCTGGTTGCCATTTGACATCTAGTTTGCCCTACCCATATTATTTAGAGGCGACCCAAATCAGCCATTGAATTCTCCAATACAGGGCTCTGTCTTCTGCGTAAATGAGCGGGTGGCAGAGCACCCGAGTGAATGATTTCAGTTGTTGATTACTACTTAAGAGAAGGAGGGTTGGGAATGAAAGCGCTAAAGAAGTTATTTAGCCCGATTAAAATTGGGAGAATGGAGGTAAAGAACCGCATCGTCATGGCTCCCATGACGACAAACTGGGCGCCTGAGGATGGTACCATTTCGCAGAAGATGATCGACTATTGGGAGGCGCGGGCTAAAGGTGGTGTAGGGCTGATTATCTTTGAGGTGGTCACCGTCGATGGCGCATTCCCTTATATATTGCAGACGGTAGGTTTGTGGGATGACAAGCTCATTCCGAGCTTTAAGAAGTTTGTTGACGCCATGCATGCTCACGGGGCTAAGGTGGCGCCACAGATCAGCCATCCCGGACCAGAGTCCTTCTCTTGGCTGAAAGGGGTTCAGCCTGTGGGGCCGTCTCCAGTGGTGTGCAAGACTCACGGGCAGGTATGCCGTGAACTTGCTTTGGAGGAGATCAAGCCGATAGTAGAGCAGTATGGTGAGGCGGCGAGAAGGGCCAGGGAGGCAGGGTGCGATGCAGTTGAATTTCACGCGGCTCATAGCTATATGTTGGCGGGTTCGTTCCTGTCGCCTTTACGCAATAAGCGAACTGATGCCTACGGCGGCACCACTGACGGGCGGCTCAGATTCCTTCTGGAGGTTATGGAGAGCATCCGGGCCAAGGCAGGCCGTGACTTCCCCGTAATCCTGCGAATCTCCGGTGATGAGCATCTACCGGGTGGGAGAGACATACGGGATACACAGTACATAGCACCCAAGCTGGTGAAAGCGGGGGTGGATGCCTTCCACATCTCGGGGGGAGTAGTCCCCGATCTCTTTTGGCGGATACTGCCCTGCATCGGTGCTCCACCGGCATTGAATGTTTCTGCTGCTGCGGCGGTAAAACAAGTAGTGGATGTGCCGGTGATGGTGGTGGGCAAAATCACCGACCCTCGATTAGCGGAAGACATATTGGATAAAGGCCAGGCGGATATGATAGTCATGGGGCGGGCTCTGCTGGCTGACCCGGAGTTACCCAACAAGGCAGCAGAGGGAAGGTTTGAAGATATTGCTCCCTGTACCAGTTGTGGCTTGGGATGCCTTCGGACGCAGCTAACCTATGAGCCTATGACCTGTGTCATTAACCCTACTGTGGGCAGGGAGAAGGAGATGGCCATTACTCCGGCGGCGAAGCCGAAAAGGGTGCTGGTGGTTGGTGGGGGTCCAGGGGGGCTGGAAGCAGCACGGGTGGCTGCTTTGAGGGGACATCAGGTGACCCTTTATGAGAAGGAATCAAAGCTGGGAGGACAGTTGAACTTGGCTGCTATCCCTCCTATGAAACAGGAGCTAAGCAAGTGGATCATCTATCTCTGTGTGCAGGTGGAAAAGGTTGGGGTTAGAGTTGAGCTGAATAAGGAGGTTACGCCAGAGCTGATTGAGGAGATGAAGCCGGATGTTGTTGTAGTGGCTACCGGGGGCGAGTGCCTTATCCCGCCTATCCCAGGTGTGGATGGACCTAAGGTAATTGCTGGCACTGCCGTGTTGAAAGGGCAGGTCGCCATATCCCGGGGGAAGGTGCTCATTATTGGGGGAGGCATGGTGGGGTGCGAATTAGCCGATATGCTGGCTGACCCGGGCTACAATCAGACTACAGGTCGTACCCCTGTCACCATTGTGGAGATGTTGGCAGATATAGGACTTGACATAATACCGCAGACCAGGATGCTGCTTCTGCCCAGGCTACAGGAGAAAGGGGTTAAGGTCATCACCTCGGCTACAGTGAAGGAAGTCCTGGAGGATGGAGTGGTGATCACCAGGGATGGACTGGAAGAGACTATTCGTGGCATGGACTATATTATCTTGGCTTGTGGTACGAAATCGGTTGACAAGCTGAGCGAGAAGATCAAGGATAAGGTGGCTGAGGTCTATGTCATTGGAGATGCCAAAGAGCCACGTAAAGCGTTGGAGGCTATTGCTGAAGGAGCAGAGGTAGGAAGGAAGATTTAAGAGCACCATCCTCAGATACCGAAGGCGGGGGTTACATTTTTCACAGCAGCTTCCGCCGGAGCGATGTGTACTATATCGTGTCCTCTCTGTCTCTAGTGCCGCTGCTCCGAAGCCGTTGATGACCTGGGCCTCCGGCGACCTTAGAGGCAAGAGAGGCACTCATTCAATCAGTGGACGATGGATGCGGGGCCGGCAATGGTCTCGGGGATAAAGTTTGGTGGCCTGAGCAGTTCCATTGTCATTGCCTCGGGCCCACATTTGAGGACGCACAGGCCACAGCCGACACAATTCTCGGCGTTGATGACAGCCTTTGGTGTGTCGAGGCCAGGCACCTCTTTTATCTCGATGGCGTCGAAGAAGCACCAGGGCACACATTCTTGGCAACCGTTGCACTTCTCGTTATCCACTTTGGCCAGGAACCGGCTGGGGGCAAGCACTTGATGCACATTGCCGGCTCGAATCGTGGGGTTCAGGACCAGGCAGGCACAACGATCGCAGTAGCAGATGAACTCCAGGGCCTCCATGGGGGAGATATTGGTCACTGTGGGCACCAGCCCTGCCTCCGCAGCCTTCATAGAAATGGCGATAGCTTCATCTGCTGAAATCTTCCTGCCGCTGCTGCGGTACAGGTCATATTCTGCCCTCCTGCCGAACTGGGTGCAGGTCTCGGTTGGATGGTCACATTTCTTCGCTCCTACCCGGCAGCAGCAGTGGCGCACGGTGATCAGGTCCTTGTGTGCTTGAATTATCTCCTTGATGCTTTCATAGGGGAGCAGCTTGATGTCCGGCGGAGTGGACTTCAGGACGGGGATGGTTCGCAGAATTTGATTGCCCATTGAGCCCAGGTTCTGTGCTATCTCCCGCCACCACTCTTCGCCTTCATAGAGCTCCATCCACAGCTTGTCGATTCCAGGCGGAATGTATTGCGGCGCACTGGCCAGTATGTTGTCATGCAGCGTTCCCGGATCACGGGGGTAGCGGTACCCTTTTCGCGATGCCGTGACCAAGCCTCTTTGTGCCAGCCCCTGAATCTTCTTCTCCACAGCTTTCTCATCCATGTTGAATTTAGCTGCTAGATCTGCAGGGGAGGCTGGTAGCTCAAGTAGAAAACGAGCTTCCTCCGGCGTCATGGCGCGCTTGAGTATTCGGAGCATCGCTTTTGAATCAGCCTTTCCATTTCTCTCCGCCAGCTTGATATAAGCTTCATCGGTTTTCATGATTCATCTCCTCCTTTCGGTTCTTATGGCTACTCCAGTCCTCATTCTGACTCTTCAACTGATGTAAACATGCTTTGCGTGAGTTTCAGACTTGGAGTATCTCTCCTGTCCCACATCTCCTCAAAGGTACGGTCATAACCTGTAGATTTTATCTTCCACTGCCCATTCACTTTGACGTATTCATCTTGGTAGAAGGCTGCTCCCCTCAGACCCATATTTGCCTGCGTAACGATGACATAGTCTTGTAAGGCCCATACCCCCTTGGCTGTGGTATCACTTGTTAGCTCAATCTCAGGGTGATGGCCGTGATGCATGCTGATCATAGTAGGGCCTAGACCTTTCCTGAGGAACTGCATAATGGCATCTTTACCCTGAAAGCTGTACTTCCCGCTGGAGTAACTTGTTGTTGCATCTTCAGTAAAGCACTCCGCCAGCTCATCCCACAGCTTGCTGTCGAGGCAACGAAAGTACTTGTACTTCAGCCTCTTGATGGCCTCAATGTCCTCAATCCGTTTCATTCTTGCCTCGAGTTGGGCTAGACTAGCCATAGTGGCAACCTCCTTTCTGTGGGAGGCTGAGATATCTGCCTCCCTGTTGGGACGGTCTTGGAAACCCGTCCCTACTTTTGTTTTCTGCCTTTAGCCATCTGCTTGGCGGCGATATAGCCAAAGATCATGCTCTTGCCCTGGGCAGCGCCGCTGTCATAGTGGTGACCTATGGGCAGCATGGCCTGTGTGTTGCTGGTGCAGTAGAGGCCCGGTATGACTTCCCCTCGGACGTCTATTACCTGGGCATTGGCGTTGGTCACCAGTCCTCCCAGGTTGCCGGCCGTGGTTAAATCGAGCTTCACCCCATAAAAGGGCGGCTTCTCTAAGGGACCCAGGACCGGACTGGGCTTGCGGTCGGGGAACACGAATCCCCCCCACTGACGGTCATAGGTACTCTCCCCACGGTGGAAGTCGGGGTCTTTTCCCTCTTTGGCAAACCTATTGAACCGCTCCACTGTCTCCACCAGGTTATCTCCGGGAATGCCTAAGGTCTCAGCCAGTTCCGGTAGGGTATCACCCCGTTTCATCCACTCCTTCAATTCGGTGCCCGGCTTAATGTTGATCACTGGAAATATATCCCTGAAGGCTTGATCGCATATCCAGAATATAGGTACATTGGTGAACTCTCCGTTCATTCGATCGTAGGCAAGGAATGCCCTGCCCATGTCCGGATAGAAGGTCTCATTACAACAGCGTTTGCCGTGGCGGTTTACCATGATCATATAGGGGTAGCCGTAGACAAAGGGTCGGTAGAGGCGCTTTCCCCCCTCTACTATGTCAGTAGCAAGGCTCACACCAGGCTGAAATATGCTATGGTCCATGAGCGCCACGGCAGCACCCACCTCCATTCCCATTATATGACCGTCTCCCTCATTGGAAGGCGCGGTGTAGGCATGTAGAGGAGGGGAGTGGATAAACCTCTTGTTCATTTCCTCGTTCCACTCGAAGCCCCCAGTAGCCAGCAAGACTCCCTTCTTGCCTCTGACAAAGAAGTCCTTGCCTTGGCACTCGGCCCGCAGGCCTATAACCCTACCATTCCGCACTATTAACTCCTTGCCACGGGTATTGGTGAATATGTTGATACCCCGGTTGATGCAGGCCAAAACCAGAGAGCCGATGATGGCTCGCCCCTGGACCCATGGGGGACGTGGGCCTATAAGATACTTGACAGGGTCCTTACGCACCTTGGCCACTAGGGGATGCGCTTGTTCTGCCGCCTCTAGGATTGGAGGCATGACCTCAGGGTCTGGCCAAATCTTGCGGCCCATGGGCTTCCCGCCCGGTGCGTCGGCACAGTATTCAGTACGACTGAAGTCATCTTCACAGGACATCTTTAGTGGAGTGTGTTCTTCCAGGTAGCGGATCATCTCCGGGCCGGTGTCTATGTAGGCGGCTAGAAGCTCTTCGTCATGGTGCCCCATGCTCACACCGCGTATGTACGTCAGCGTGTCCTCACGGGAATCCTGGATTCCCATCTCCAGCATATGGTGGTTGAAGGGTATCCAGACGGCGCCTCCCGAAAGGGCAGTGCCCCCACCCAGGACATCCGCTTTTTCCAGCACCACCGTGCTCAGCCCCAGGTCGTGGGCCATGATGGCTGCGGTGAGTCCGCCACCGCTTGAGCCGACGGATACCAGGTCAGCCTCTATGTCCCATTTATCAGGGACTTTAGCGTGTTTAATCATGAGTCAAACCTCCATCAGGTGTGTTTGTCTCTGAGCTAAAATGTGGGATTCTCTGTGTTAACCTTGGCCCTTGTCAGTAACACTACCCAAACTAACCATTTATGTGGTCTGCAGATTTCTTGTACTGTATTTCCTCCCCTTTGTCAAAATCTGTGTTTAATAGGTCGTTTAGCAACTCCTACAAAATTTGCGATGTAGGGACTCCGATTTATCGGATTCCCGCGCTCGGACGGGTCTAAAGACCCGTCCCTACATTTTTCAATGGTCTCTACGCTTTCTCAACCTCGACCAAAGATGTGTTATAGGCGAAGGAGCCACCTGGCGAATATTCGTCATTGATGAGGATGTTGGCACATCCCCCTCTGTCCACTCCCTTTTCATCAGGGTTATACCAGGCGCCGTGCGGGACATCAACCACGCCGGGCATAATCCTCTCTGTTACCTTAGCAGGAATAACCATCTCCCCTCTATCATTAAAGACCCTGACCATTTCGCCATCGCTGATATTCCTTGCCCGAGCATCCTCGGAGCTAATCAAGACCGCTTGACTTTGCAGTTCCCTTAGCCAGGGGATATTGTCGAACTGGCTTAGAGCACGCCTCTTGAAATGGGTGGTAATTAGCTGGAGGGGATACCTCTTTGCCAAAGGGTCGTTTCTGCTTTCCCAGGTCTCTATGTACTTGGGGGTAGGCGAAAGTCCTGGGATATTCATCTCTGCCCATTGCTGAGAGTAGATCTCGATCTTCCCCGATGGGGTGGGGAAGGGATTGTTTGCCGGGTCTTCCCTCTGCCTTTTGAAGGCTACATACGGTTCTGGCAGCTTGAACCTAATGGTTCCCTTCTCCTTCAATAGGGCATAGTCAGGAGCGCCATTGCGTTTTGCCCTGTCGGCCAGCATCTCTTCTTCCTCTTTGTCCAGATAGCCCGTGATGCCCATTCGCTCTGCCAATTCCACGGCAATCTGCCAGGGCGACTTTGATTCCCCTAGAGGCTCAATAACCTTATTCATGCTGCCTATGAAGGGCGAGCCCACCCCGATAGTAATATCATTCCTTTCCATAAAGGTATTTACTGGCAGTAAGATATCGGCGAACTTTGCCGTCGGTGTCATAAACTGCTCTTGAACTACGATAAATTCCAGTGATTGTAATGCCTTGACTATCTTGTTGACATTGGGGAACTGATTCAGGTAATTGCAAAGGGCTATGTAAAGCAGTTTGTAGTCAGCCGGATAGCCGCCAGCCTTGCCCTTGAGGATGGCATCTGCTAGCTTGGAAAAGTGTACCCTGGGCTCCCGATAAAATAATGGCACCCCTTTTCTCGGGGGGAAGCCCTGCTCGACCGGGTTGGGTGCCCTTTCTACTACGCTCCTCATGGGATTTACCGGATAAGGGTATCCCCCCATCACCGATTCCCAAGCTCTGGCTCCTGCGTCTCCTCCGTGGATGCCAACATTGCCAGTCATGGCTGCTAAGGCGATGGCTGCTCGGTGATATTGCTCTCCATAGGCGGTGCGCCCAGGGGCGATACCAGTCATCAATGCTGCTGGCTTGAGAGTAGCATATTCCTGAGCCAGTTTTTCGATGGTGGTGGAGGGCACCCCGGTGATTGCCTCTGCCCATGACGGTGTCTTAGGCACCCCGTCCTCTAAGCCCAAAACATAGTCTTTGAAGTGGTCAAATCCGGTGGCATAAGTGGTGAGGAAGTCCTCATCATAAAGCTTTTCCTTGATCATGACATAAGCCATGGCTACTAACATGGCAGTGTCTGTACCGGGTCGGATTGGTACCCATAGGTCGGCGAAAGTAGCTGTGCTGTCGGTATGCCGCGGATCGACGGATACGATCCTAGCCCCGGCCTCCTTGGCTTGGGCTAGATACCAGCAGGTATTGGTGCCGGTGATGGTACTTGCTGGGTCCCAGCCCCACATGATAATCAATTTAGAGTTAACCAGGTCATCCCGGGTATTGCTGGCAAACCAGGTGCCGTAGGAAACCAGTGAAGCATAAACACCTGCCTGAAAGGAGGTCACCCCCCAGGCTGACGTATAGCCACCGGCCATACTAAGCAGTCTATCCGTTGGTCCGAAGTTGTTCAAAGAGGAAACATCGCCAGTCATTAACGCCAGTAGAATAGAGGCTGGTCCATAGGTCTCCCTAACTCTTTTCAGTTCCCTGGCTACCTTATCCAGTGCCTCGTCCCAGGAGATTCGTTTGAACTTGCCTTCTCCCCTATGGCCTACCCTTCTCATGGGGTATAGGAGGCGGTCAGGGGCATACACCCTTTGCCGGTAAGCCCGTCCTCTCAAGCAAGCCCTGAGCTGGGGTTCTTCCCCATCGTCGGTCTCTATTCTGGTGATTGTCCCGTCCTTGACGTGAACCTTCAGAAGACAGGCCCCGCCGCAGTGGCTGGCGCAAACAGTCGGCACCACCTTCTCTGACCCAGCCGACTTGTCGTTTTTTTCGCTCATCTTTTTAGGCCTTTTCGACCTGAACCAGGGCTGTATTGGAGGGTAATGCTCCACCGGGTGATGGCTCATCCCTGCTCAATACATTGGCACATCCTCCCCTGTCCACGCCCTTATCATCGGGACTATACCAAGCACCCTGAGGTAAGTCGACTACGCCGGGCATGATCCTTTCGGTAACCTTGGCACGAATAATCATCTTTCCCCTATCATTGAATACCCTGACCATGTCCCCGTCCTTGACGCCCCTGGCTTGGGCATCGATGGTGTTGATTTTTATCGCCTGAGGCTCTAGCTCCCTCAGCCAAGGGATATTGTCAAACTGGGTATGGGCGCGGCGCTTAAAGTGGGTAGTAATAAGCTGTAGAGGATATTTTGAGGCTAGAGGGTCGTTTAGACTTTCCCAGGCTTCAATGTACTTGGGAATAGCAGGTAGCTTTGGATTTCCCATATCTGCTAGCTGCTGAGAGTAGATCTCGATCTTCCCTGAGGGGGTGGGGAAGGGGTTATTTGCTGGGTCATTGATTTCCTTACTAAAGGGTACATGGGGTTGTGGGAGCCGGATCTTAATGATAGCTTGCTTCTTAAAGTCATCGTAGTCAGGGACATCGCTCTCCTGCACAATTTGCCTTACCCATTCCTCCTCTGACTTATCGTTATAATCAGTCAAACCCAGTCGGGCAGCCAACTCGTTGGCTACTTCGAGGGGAGCCTTTGTTTCATATAATGGCTCGATGATTTTGTTTCTGTAACCATAGAAGAGGGGCAATGATGCCCCCATGGTGACGTCGTTTCTCTCCAAAAAGGTAGTCATGGGGAGCACGATATCAGCAAACCTGGCAGTAGGGGTCATGAACTGCTCTTCAACGACAATAAACTCCAGCTTATTCAAGGCCTGGATAGTCCGGTTAGTATTTGGCCACTGATTGAGGATATTACTGTTATTGAGGTAGAGTAGCTTATAGTCGGCTGGATAGCCGCCAGATTTCCCTTTGAGGATGGCATCGGTTAGCTTGAAGACGTTTATTATGCCATGCCCATAGATATAGCCACCACGGTTGGGAAGCTTGTCCTTTGGTGGTGGAGTTTCAGCATCTACAAGGTTGCGGGGGATTTTGGGGCCTGAACCCATTCTGCCTACTCCCAAGGGACCCCAGACTTTGCCCGCAGGTGAGCCTCCAGGGATACCGACATTGCCAGTTATGGCTGCTAGAGCGATGGCTGCTCGATGATACTGCTCGCCGTAAGCGGTGCGACCGGGGGCAATTCCAGCGAGCAAGGCTGCTGGTTTGGTGGTGGCGTACTCTTTGGCCAGTTCTTGGATGGTGGTAGCTGGCACCCCGGTGATAGCCTCAGCCCATCTGGGCGTTTTGGGTATCCCGTCTTCCGCTCCCAAAATGTAGTCTTTGAAGGCCTCAAAGCCCAGGGTATAGGTATCGAGGAAGGCTTGATCCTGAAGTTTTTCTGTCACTATTACATTTGCCATAGCTATCAGCAGGGCAGCGTCAGTGCCTGGTCTGATGGGTATCCACTGGTGGGCAAAGGTAGCTGTGGAGTCGGTATACCTGGGGTCGATAGAGATAATCTTTATCCCAGCTTCTCTAGCCTGAACCAGGTACCAGCTAGTATTGGTATCTGCTATGGTGTTGGCAGGGTCCCATCCCCAGAGGATTATCAAGCGCGAATTTAGCAGGTCATCACGGGTGCTTGCCGTCCAGGCGGTGCCGTAGGTAGCTAGCTCGGCAAATATCCCGCCCTCGTAGGAATGCAGGCCCCAGGGGCGGGTATAGCCGCCCATCAGGCAGAACAACCTGCTCATCCTCCTCCAGGTGTCGTGCAGCACTCCCTGGTCACCACCAGACACCCAGTATAGGATGGCAGCCGGGCCATAGGTTTCTGCGACCCGCTTTATTTCACTGGCTATGGTGTCCAGTGCCTCGTCCCAGGATATTCGCTGGAATCTACCTTCTCCTCGGGCACCGCTCCTCTTCATAGGGTATTTAAGACGGTCAGGGGCATATATCCTCTGGCGGTAGGCGCGTCCTTTGAGGCAGGCCCTAAGCTGAGGTTCTTCACTATCGTCAGTCTCTATTCTGGTAATTACCCCGTCCTTGACATGAACCTTGAGAACACACGAGCCACCGCAATGACTGGAGCAAGCGGTGGGCACTATCTTTTCTGCCCCGGCTGACCTGCTGTTTCTCTCGCGGCTCATCTTTTTTCCTTCCCCTGCTTCTTTACCTCAATTAGCTCGAAAATAACGCCACCAATCCTGTCGGTGTTCAGGTAGGCGAAGGCTATCCCAAACTGGGGTAAACGCTGCTGCCATATAGGTTTGATGCCCTCCTTAGCCAAATCAGCCAGCAGGGCGTCCAGGTCATCGACCTGGAAGGCCAGATGATGAAGGCCCTCTCCTTTGCTGTCAAGGAACTCAGTGTAAATGCTCTTCCCCTCCACCGGTTGAATGAGTTCGATCTGGAGCGGTCCCGAGTCGGCGAAAGCCACCTTGATTTTGGCACTAGTGGGCTTGCCTCGCAGCAGCACACCCTCCATATCGACATCAAGTACGCTGAAAGGACCCATGCCAAAGGTTGAGGTGTAGTACTCTATCGCCCGGTCAATATCCTTCACCACAATGCATACCTGTTGTACTGGGGGTAGTTTGACTCCGGGTTTTTGCTGCTTTGTCATCGTGCCTCCTTAACGGTACGTCGGGAGGAGAGCCTCTTGGCCTTTGGCTTGAAGAGCACCGAGGGCTGGAGCTTGTCGTCATAGGCAAAGCCCACGGCTTGGTGGGTCTCGCCATACCTGGCTTTTATCTCCTCTATTGGACCGGCATCCAGTGCCCGGGTGGGGCAGCCGGCGACGCAAATAGGCTTCTTGCCCTCCGGCCATCTCTCGATGCATAGATTGCACATCTGGACTTTGGCGTTCGGCTCGGCTCCGAATTGCGGCGCTTTATAGGGACAGGCCTCCAGACATAGACCGCAATCGTCTCTACCAAGGCACGCTTCCCTCTCTACCACCACTATGCCATCCTCCTCCCTTTTGCTTATAGCCTTCGCTGGGCAGGCTGATATACAAGCTGGCTCAGCACAGTGGTAACAGGCAGTGGCCAGAAAGGCTACAAAGGGATTGGGGTATTTGCCTCGCTCTATAGTCAATACCCTTCTCCAACTGGCTGGGCCTGCGGGCACATCGTGCCAGTCTTTGCAAGCTACCACGCAGGTATAGCAGCCGGTACATCTGGTCTGGTCGAAATAGAAAGCTAGTTGCATTGCCTGTCCTCCTTTGCCATCAAGATTCTATATGAAAGCTCTCAGCAACTCAAACCTTAGCTTTCCTTCTTCTAACGAGCATTATCACTAGTGTTAAACCACAAACCCCTGAGACAATGATCCAAAGCCATGGTTCAGTTATAGCCAGAAAAGGAGACTCTTCCTCGGGGGAGGGCGGCTGAGGCACTACAGGCGGAGTGATAACAAAAGTGAAGCTATCTGAAGCTTCCATCGACTCATTCCCAGCCCTGTCAATCGACTTAGCCTTCACTGTGTAGGCTTTGCCGTTAGTTAAGGTAGGCATGTTGTAGCTCCAGGACTCAGTCCCAGCAGCATCAGGCCAACTCTTGATGGTAACCCAGGTAGCGCCATCCCAATAAGTGCCATCGCTGCTGTTATTGACTAGCACCTGAACCCTTTCCACCACCCCAAGAGGGTCATCTGAGGCAGTGCCACTGACACTGGCTAGCTGATTGACGGAATCTGGGATGTCACTTATGGTTACTGAGGGTGGGGTGGTATCTACTATGAAGGTATCGCTGGCTATGGTGGTGATATTTCCTGCTGCATCCCATGCCCTGACTCGGACAGTGTGTGAACCATCAGCAAGGATAGCAGTGGTGAAGGTAAAACCTTCATTGAGTTCATCGAAGGTCCCGTTAATGGCTTCTGCCGCTATGCAATCCCCATCGTCAACGCTATACTCTACTGAGGCAATGGAGCTGGTGGTATCTATAGCTGTGCCGCTGAGTGTGGGGGTGTTGTCATTGGTGGGGTCAGGGGAAAGCGGGGTGAGGATTATCGAGGATGGAGTAGTATCTACAATTAAGGTAGCAGTGGCATAATTATCCGGGGTAGTGGTATTCTCCAGCACATCCCAAGCTCTAACTTCCAGGGTGTGTGAGCCATCAGTAAGGGTAGTGGTGGTAAGGTTATATTCTTCTGTCGGTTCATCGAAGATGTCATCGACGGCTGTGGCTGGCATCAAAGCTCCGTTGTCAATGCGGTATTGCACTGAGGTGATTGGGCTGAGGGTGTCTGTAGCTGTGCCACTGAAGGTGGGGGTGGGGTCATTGGTGTAGCTAAGGAAGGGGTTGAGGGTTACCGATGGTGCGGTGGTATCCATGGTGAAGGCATGGCTGGCCAGGGGGCTGACATTCCCTGCTACATCAGTTGCCCTAACCTCGACCAGGTATTCTCCATCATCAAGTTCAGCCATAGTGAAGGTAAAATCTTCGCTGAGTTCATCGAAAATTTCGTCAATTGCTTCTGCCGCTATCCAATTCCCACCATCAACCCTGTATTCTACCGAGGCAATTGGGCTGGTGGTGTCTGTAGCCATGCCAGTGAGAGTCGGGGTATTGTCGTTGGTATAGTTGTGGAAGGGGTTAAGGGTTAGCGAAGGCGGTACAACATCCACCATGAAGGCATGGCTGGCCAGGGGGCTGACATTCCCTGCTGCATCAGTTGCCCTAACCTCGACCAGGTATTCTCCATCATCAAGTTCAGCCATAGTGAAGGTAAAATCTTCACTGGGCTCATCGAAAATTTCGTCAATGGCTTCTGCTGCTATCCAATTCCCACCGTCAATCCTGTATTCTACCGAGGTAATCGGGCTGGTGGTATCTATAGCTATGCCAGTGAGAGTCGGGGTATTGTCGTTGGTATAGTTGTGGAAGGGGTTAAGGGTTAGCGAAGGCGGTGTGGCATCCACGGTGAAGGCATGGCTGGCCAGAGGGCTGACATTCCCTGCGGCATCAGTTGCCCTAACCTGGACTAGGTGCTCACTATCATCTAGTTTAGCCATGGTGAAAATAAAATCTTCACTGAGTTCATTGAAGGTTCCGTCAACAGCTTCTGCTGCTATCCATTCCCCATCGTCGACCCTATATTCTGCTGAGTTAATTGGGCTGGTGGTATCTGTAGCTGTGCCGCTGAGGGTGGGGTTATTGTCGTTGGTGGGGTCAGGGGAAAGCGCTGCCAGGGTTACTGAGGGAGCCTTAGTGTCGATAGTGAAAGTAGCGGTAGCATAATTAGCCGGGGCAGTGGTATTCCCTAGAGCATCACAAGCTCGAACCTCTAGAGTGTGCGAACCATCAGCAAGAGCGGTCGTGGTAAAGGCGTATTCCTCAACCAGACCATCGAAGGCACCATCCATGGCTATTGTTGCTGTCCAGGCTCCGCCATCAATGCGGTATTGCACTGAGGTGATTGGGCTGAGGGTGTCTGTGGCTGTACCACTGAAGGGAGGGGTGGGATCATTGGTATAGTTGTGGAAGGGGTTAAGGGTTGGTGAAGGCGGTGTGGCATCCACGGTGAAGGTATCGCTGGCTAGGGGGCTGACATTTCCCGCTGCATCAGTGGCCCTAACCTGGACCAGGTGTATCCCATCATCAAGCTCAGCCATAGTGAAGGTAAAATTTTCATTGAGCTCATTGAAGGTACCATCAATGGCTTCTGCTGCTATCCAATCCCTATTGTCAACCCTGTATTTTACTGAGGCGATTGGGCTGGTGGCATCTGTGGCTGTGCCGCTGAGTGTGGGGGTATTGTCATTAGTGGGGTCAGGGGAAAGTGGGGTGAGGGCTATCGAGGGTGCGATGGTATCTACAGTGAAAGTAGTGGTAGCATAATTAGCCGGGTCAGTCTCATTCCCTGCTGCATCAAAGGCTCTAACTTCGATAGTGTGTAATCCGTTGCTCAGTGTAGCAGTGCTGAAAGTGAAGTCTTCAATGAGTTCATCCCAGGCTCCATCAGCGGGTTTTGCCCCACTGGGATCACCCTTGGGTATCCAGCCTCCACTATCAATCATATACTCTACTGAGGCTATGTTAGTGTCTGGGGCAGTGGCAGTGGCTCTCCCAGTGAAGGTAGGGGTATTGTCATTAGTGTACTTGGGGGAGGGGTCGAGGCTCACTGATGGTTCGCCGTAATATGTGAGTAGTAATTCGTCCCATAATGTATCCGTTACATTGTTATTCAGCTCCACTAGCTGAGCAAAGTGATATGGGTTGTCAAGATAGACCGTGAAGGTCCACCTAGGGAGTGAACTTGCCACTGCTGACGGGGCACCTAGCATAGGGGCCATAATAAAGGCTAACCCGATAGACAGCAATTGCAGCTTTCTCACTTTTTTTTGGAGTGCTTAGGGCAAGGGGACTTGCCCTTCCGATACAATTTGCCTTAATTTACTATCCTACTCAGTTCTCTGTCAAACTGGCGGAGGCCTTTGTTAAGGGAGGGGTCAGTGGTATAATGGTGGCGGGCTTTCCCCAGAATGTAGGGACAGGTCTTTAGACCTGTCCGAAAGGCAGACAGACCTAAAGGTCTGCCCTTACAAAGGGTTAAGCTATAAGTAGAGATCGAGCTTAATGTTCACTCACCTCCATGTCCATACTGAATACAGCCTCCTTGATGGGCTGTGCCGCATCCCTCATCTAGTCTCCCGAGCGAAGGAGTTTGGCATGGATAGCCTGGCTATCACTGACCACGGTGCCATGCACGGGGTGATTGAATTCTACCTTCAAGCTAAAGAAGCAGGCATAAAGCCGATTATCGGCTGTGAATTCTATGTAGCGGTATCAAGTCGGCAGCAGCGGACCTCTGCTGAAAAGGACCCCTATCACCTTCTTTTGCTGGCTAAGGACAAGGAGGGCTATCAAAATCTGCTCAAGCTGTCTACCAAGGCTCACCTGGAGGGCTTCTATTATAAGCCAAGGGTAGATAGGGAGCTTCTGGCCCAACACCATGAGGGGCTTATCGCCCTGTCTGCCTGTGCTCATGGGGAGATACCTCGCCTTATCTTAGAAGGGCGCTACCAGGAGGCAAGGGAAAGCGCCCTATGGTATAAGCAGACCTTCGGGGATTACTACCTGGAGATTCAAAGGCATCCCATTCCAGAGCTAGAGCAAATCAACCAGGGGCTTCTTTCCCTGGGCAGCGAGCTGGATATCCCTGTGGTGGCTACCAACGATGTTCATTATGTGGATAAGCAGGATGCCTCATGGCATGACCTCCTTCTCTGCATCCAGACCAACACCTCTGTTCATGATGAGCGGCGGATGAAGATGGCCGGGGACTTCTTTTACCTCAAAAGCCCTGAAGAGATGGCAGGGCTTTTCTCTGACCTCCCTCAAGCTTTAGAGAATACTCAGGGCATTGCCCAGGCATGCCACCTGGAATTGGAGTTTGGCCGGCTTCACCTCCCCCAGGTTGACTTACCTCAAGGCAAAACGGCTGACGAATACCTGACTGAGCTTTGCTGGCAGGGTTTGGCACAGCGCTATCCCCGCCCCAACTCCGAAGTGGAGAGCCGCCTGAAGTATGAGCTGGAGGTGGTGCGGCAGACCCAATTTGCTCATTACTTCCTGGTGGTGTGGGATATCGTTTCCTTTGCCAGGCGACATAACATCCTCTGCGGGGTGCGGGGGAGTGCCGCTGCCAGCTTGATTCTATATTGCTTGGGTGTTACCGATGTTGATCCACTGATACATGGGCTTGTTTTTGAGAGGTTCCTCAACGTGGAGCGTAAGGAGATGCCCGATATTGACCTTGACTTTCAGGACGAACGCCGGGATGAGGTTATCTCCTACGTGGCTGAAAAGTATGGCCATGACCATGTAGCCCAGATTATTACCTTTGGTACTTTGGGAGCCAGGGCAGCCCTGAGGGATGTAGGGAGGGCTTTAGGTATGCCCTACCCGCAGGTTGACCAGATAGCCAGGCTGGTGCCTTTTGGGGTAGGGATGACTCTGGAGAAGGCCTTGCAGGAGAATAGTGAACTACAGCACATTTACCAGGAGGACTCCGTGGTGCATGGACTGGTTGACTCGGCGATGAAGCTTGAAGGGGTAGCGCGTCATGCCAGTACCCATGCTGCTGGTGTGGTTATATCCAGGGAGCCTTTAGTCGATTATGTGCCTCTTCAGCAGGTGAGTAAAGGCAATGCTAAGGGTATGGTAATGACCCAATTTAGCATGGAGGATATATCTCGGATCGGCTTGCTCAAGCTTGATCTACTAGGGCTGGCTAACCTCACTATCTTAGCCAGAGTGAAGGAAATCATAGCTCAAAATCGAGGGGTGGACCTTGACCTATCTCACCTTCCCTTAGATGATGCTAAGACCTTTGAGCTTCTTTCCTCAGGGGAAACCAGCGGTGTCTTCCAATTGGAAGGAGGGGGAATGAGGCGCTACCTCAGGGAATTGAAGCCGGCCAACTTCAGCGATGTTGCCGCTATGGTGGCGCTCTATCGCCCCGGTCCAAAGGAGCATATCCCTACCTTCATCAGCGCCAAGCAGGGCTTGGAGCCTATCTATTACCCCCACCCTGCCTTGGCTGAAATCCTGGAGGAGACTCATGGCATCATTGTCTACCAGGACCAGGTTTTACGTATTGTGCAAACCATTGCCGGCTACACTTTGGGGGAAGCCGATATAGTGCGTAAGGCCATGGGAAAGAAGGTCCCAGAGATAATGCGAAAGGAGAGACTCCGCTTCATTAAGGGAGCGAGGGAGAAAGGCTTTTCCCCTAAGGTAGCTGAGGGGGTCTTCAACCTTATTGAACCCTTTGCTGGCTATGCCTTTAATAAAGCCCACAGTGTCAGTTATGCCATGATTGCCTATCAGACGGCTTACCTTAAGGCAAACTATCCCGTAGAGTATATGACTGCTCTCCTCACTACTAACAGTGGTCAGCAGGAGAAGGTAGCCATGGCAGTGGCTGGCTGTCAGAGGCTGGGCATCAGGGTTTTACCCCCTGACATCAATAAGAGCCAAG
>Ga0315314_1001671_pt1 | contig 19405 bp, 18 predicted proteins | sample TDP9_MG_FD_203631 | JGI IMG/M metagenome (GOLD analysis project Ga0315314, IMG submission 203631) | Freshwater sediment microbial communities from Lake Towuti, South Sulawesi, Indonesia - TDP9 | ecosystem: Environmental > Aquatic > Freshwater > Lake > Sediment | place: Indonesia: South Sulawesi... | reverse complement strand
CTGTGAGAACAGCCGAAATCTAGCCAAGAATCTAAGTCTTAAATATCCAGAGCACAATAGGCATCGTCAAAAGTGACATGGAAATGAGCACCGTTATGAGGCATAGGTTGAAAGAGCTGGAAGACAATGGCACGCCCATCAAGGTCGGAGTCATCGGCGCGGGCTTCTTTGGATGCTCAACGATAGGACAAGTATCGAGAATCCCCGGCATTACCATCTCCATAATAGCAGACATCTACAAAGAGAAGGCAGTCCGAGGGTTCGTCAAGTTTGGCCGCCGCAAATCCAAAGAGATCATAGAGGCGAACGATGCTGACACAGCAAATCATTACTTGGAGAAGAATGTTCCTGTGATCACAGCCAGCAGCCAGACGTTGATAGAGAGCGATGTCGACGTGATCCTCGAGTCCACAGGCGTTCCAGAAGTGGCGGCCAAGCATGCCTACGACTCGATAAACACGGGAAAGAACATAGTGATGGCCACTGTTGAGGCTGAATGTGTCGTCGGGCCTCTTCTGGCTAAACTAGCGAAAGAGAGAAACGTGGTCTACAGCCAAGCTTACGGAGATCAGCCTGCCCTGATATGTGAGCTATATGATTGGGCTGTATCCTCGGGGCTTAGAGTCGTAGCCGCTGGCGAAGGAACCGCTGCTAGGCTGGAATGGAGACACGCAACTCCTGTAGATGCTCTGCAGAGATTCGGCTTCACACAGGAGGAGGTGGAGCGGCTCAAGATGAACCCGAAGATGTACAACACATTCCTCGATACAACGAAATGCGCCGTGGAGATGGTCGCTGTCTGCAACGCGACGGGGCTGAAACCGGATGTCAGAGGAATGCATTTCCCTTTAGGCTCGGTTAGAGATGTGCCTCGGCTTCTGAGCTTGAAGGAAGATGGCGGCATACTCGAAAATGAAGGCGTGACAGATGTCATCACCCGTGTGCGTCCAGATGGCCGAAGAATCCGGAATGACATAAGATGGGGCGTTTTCGTCGTGGTCACAAGTGACAGCAGAGATGCCAGAGGGCTCTTCAAGACCTATGAGGCTCCGAGAGGCGGAAGGGGCAAGAATGCCCTCGTGTACAGACCTTTCCATTGGGCTGGACTTGAGGCATCGATCTCACTGATCCGTGCAGCCCTTTACCATGCGCCTACAGGAGTACCATTGCCCACCGCGCCCTCAGCAGAAGTCCTAACCGCAGCTAAGAAGACCCTCAAACTTGGAGATGTTCTCGACGGAGGCGGAGGGTACGTGTGCTATGGACTAGCGGAAAGAGGCGATGTCGCTAGACGGGAAAACCTGTTGCCCCTTGGATTGGCCGAAGGCATACGAGTCGTGAAGAAGGTTCCGCCTGACGGTGTGATTGACTACGACGATGTCGAACTTAACGAGGACTCATTCCTGTTGAAACTAAGGCGAATGCAGGACAAGACCTTCTACTGAAGCGTGAACAAGACTTCCACTAAGTTCTCTGGCTTTTTGTCGCCCACTCTTTGAGCCCTTACCCAAGCCGAAAGAGCTCCAACTGCTCCAAGGGGCTTCCAAAAATCTCTACATAATTCTTAAAAACACAGCAGCGTCTCTTGATTGTATCGAGGTGGTACTGAGAAATGCCCTATGTAGCTCCTGAAGAAGCAAACAATAGGCTACTTGATACTGTCGAGGAGATAGCTACTCGCCACGAGTCTCCGCCTTGGAGAGAAAAAATACTTGCCACAGGACGTTTCAGGCTGCTCGTCCACTGCTGGCCTGCAGGCTTCGGCCATCCAAAACACTATCATCCAAGAGCAGACGAGGTCTGGTATATCTGCCAAGGACAGCTTAAGGTCACTTTTGACGAGGGTCCCACACTTGTTGCTGGACCGGGTAACATTCTCTTCGCCAAGAAAGGAACCGCTCACGACATGGTTTCCGTTGGGGAGAGTCCGCTTGTCATGCTTGTTTTTGTGGCGCCTAATGAACCGGATGATGAGGTGTCGTTGTCGCCCGAGAAGGCAGAGTTCTCCAGATAGGCTAGCGCCTGACGGGGCACTATCTTGGGCTAGACTTTGTCCTGCAGTGTCGCCTCATGGATGGTTAGGTGTCCCGTGTAGTCTTTCCATTCTGCCTCGGCTTTGTTTATCTTAATCCTTTTTCGGAAGAAGGGTGCGTCCAGAACAAGGGTTTCGTATTCTCCTCCCTCTCCTATGATCGAGACTTGGTATCTTTTGTTCAGCTCAACCAGGTCGATTAGGGTTTGTCTGTTGATCTCTCGTCCGAGCCATGTTCGGTCAAAACCGTGCGCATAGACTCCTATGATGATTACTTGGAAACCAAGTTTGATCAGATCTTCCACCAACTTCACAGGGTCTTCGTGCCAAAGTGGAGCAATTGATCTCAAGCCTAATTCCCTGCAGACTCGATCTATTCTTTTCTTTTGGTATTCTGACGAGATAGCTCCTGAAACGATCCCCCTGATATCCAACGTTTTGAGGAGATTTTTCAGATCCTCCAGTTCTTCTTCTTTGATCCCGATGGTTTCGGCCTTGACAAGTGGAATGCCGACAGCTTCAGCAAAGAGGTGTGTCAATCTTATGTTGGGGTAGTGGAAAAGCCAGCTATCTTCTCTCTGAGGGATCATTGTAACTAGATATTTCACTGTGTACCCAATCCTCAGAACTCGGTAAAGTGCAAGTGCTGAATCCTTTCCACCACTGATTAGCACAGCAACATCCATATCGGCTCACGCTCAGAAAAACCAGATTAGACCATGACTATAAGTTCTTTATCCTTCTTAACAGTTCTTCAACTTTCGCCTTCCACTCCGGAAGTCCTTCAGGCGAGTCTGGATACTCCCTGTAAAGCCTCTTGATTTTTTTCGAAGTTCTAGCCATCGTGTAAAGCCTCTTCAAAAATTGGGGTTTCCCCAACCCCTCAAAGATCCGCCTTGTCGCATCAGTCACGGTCAACTTGATATCCCCGCCTAGGCTTGCTTCTAGGATATCCTCTTCCGTGATCAGTCTGTACTTCATGCCATAGTTGAGTTCCTCGTTCGATAGACATTGTAGGAAGATTCGGAAAACATCGAGACTGGCTTGCTTGGCCCCGTAACTCCTCACGTATCTGACGTTGATGGGCCACAACCTATCACGGCTTGGATTGCCCTCTTCCAAGGCTTCAATTATTACCTCGCCAGCTATCTTTCCGCCTGTCATCGAGGGCCCTATGCCACCGCCGTGGATGGGGTTGACTTGGCAAGCTGCATCTCCTACTACGACGATGCCATTCCCCACAAGCGAGTCTAGCGGTCTGCGAGTCGGGACGATGCCACCTCCCCCGTGAAGGATGGTTGAAGACTTGAAGGGTGGACTCGTAAGAATGATACTGTAAAGCTGATCCTTCGGATTTGGAAAGCCTCTGATTGCAGCTACACCAAGCCCCACATTAACTTTCGTTCCACCCTCTGGGAAAACCCAATAGTAGCCTCCCGGTGCGGATTCCAGGTTCAAGTAGATCCTGCATATGTCTGGCTCGCTAATCTCTTCTTCGAGTTCACGGATTTCCCGGTAGCAGACTACATAGTCTTCCTTGCTGACCTCTTTTTCAATGCCTATCCGGGGTGAAAGCTTACTCCGCAAAACGGCTGAAACACCGCTGGCATCTATGGCAACCTCGCTCCTTAGCTCAATCTTGGAGCCTGTCTTGACATTCTTCGCTGAGACTCCTTTTATGAAACCCTCGTCAAGGATGGCTTCTAAGACTTGTGTGGAATCTAGAAGAACCGCACCAGCATCCCTTGCTTCTTTCAGTAGCCTTTGCCCGAGAAGATACCGGTTAACCATGAAGCCTGAAAGTCTCTCCTCGTGTACGCGGAAAACTGTCTGCTGGTCAGGGGAGTAGACATCTATCCCCGAGGTAAGCTGTTCCAACTCCTCTCCTCTTGGGTAAGTTAGGCCGAGATTGTCGAAGTGATGTCTTCCAATCGCGTCGCCGCAAACCTTTTCGCCGATGGACTGCTTCTGCTTTCGGTCAACTAGGCAGACATTAAGACCCGCAGAGGCAAGGGTCTTGGCCGCTATGCATCCTGCAGTTCCGGCGCCAACTACAATTACATCATAGTTTTCCAATTTGTTGAATCCTCGGTGTGCTTTTTACACTAGATTTATAATCTAAACCTTATAAAACATGAAGTAAGATCGTCCACACCAGGTGTAAAGGAATGAACTCCAGACCGGTTTTGGGCAGAGATCTCCGTAGGCTCGTGGAATCGCGAATGAGAAAGACGCTTAGAGGAATAGAGGAAACGCTTCAACACATATTCGAGCATGAGAGAATGGATCTAGAGGAGCTGAAAGGAAGCGTACAAGGCCTCGAAGAGAGCTTCAATCTGTTGTCGCAGAAATGGAACCTCCAAATACTCTACATAATGTTCCTAAGAAATGCGGTAGGGTTCGGCGAAATGAAGAGGATTCTTGGAGCAAACTCTCGCACATTGTCAGACAAACTGAAAGCCCTAGACCAGTACGGGTACGTGAGGAGATCGGTAGAGCTAGGACCACCTCTGAGGGTTAGATATTCTCTAACGAGGCGGGGATGGAACACAATGCTTCTAGCACTACCCCTGCTATACTACTCCAGCACTAACCTTGAGTAAGGAGTTATCAATCGAAATGGTTATTATAGGCGGAAAGATAGCTCACCAGAATCAGCAAGCGACGGAACCGTAAGTGAAGAGCAAGAGTGAAAGTTAAGTGCCAAGGCTACCGATCCCTGAGCCCATTTCAGGCGGCATTCTCCTTTCCTACAAGTGTACGAGCGAGTGTAAGCATTGCATGTACGCCTGTTCTCCCAAGTGGAAAGCCGACTGGATAAACCGCGACGACGCTGAAAAGATTCTGGCTCAGTTTGGCAGGGCTTTCAAGAAAGCTCATCCTCTGGGATTCGATAGGGTCGGGGTCAACTTGGGTCTCCACTTCACAGGAGGGGAGCCTTTCCTAAACTACGGACTACTCTTGGACATGGTTAAGACGGCACGAAGACTGGAGATCCCCTCGACTTTCGTTGAAACGAACTGCTTCTGGAGCATCGACGATGAGACGACTAGGAAGAAGCTTATAGAGTTAAGGAACGCAGGACTACATGGCATACTGATCAGCGTTAACCCGTTCATACTCGAGTACGTTCCCTTTGAAAGAACAGAGAGAGCTATCAGGATAAGCGCGGAAATCTTTGGCGGAAATGTGATGGTTTACCAGGAGTTCTTCTGGCATCAGTTCGAAGCGCTTAGAATCAAGGACACCTTGTCTTTCCAGCGCTACCTGCAGAGAGCAGGGGCTGCCAGCCTGCAATACGTAGAGTTGATTCCTATGGGCAGAGCATGCTACAGATTGGCACACCTGTACGGAAAACACCTAGCCGACGGGTTCTTCGGCGAATCCTGCCTGGAAGAGTTGACGAGACCTTGGCACGTCCACGCCGACAACTACTGCAACTACATAACCGGCTACTGCGCAGGCATATCCCTAGGCGACGCCAGAAGCCTTGACTGTATCCTTCAAGAGATGGAACTCGACGACTACCCAGCGATTGCTAGGCTCGTATCCCCAAAAGGGTTGGGAAAGCTCTATGAGTTCGGCGTCAAAGAGTTCAGATACCGAGAAGTCGCAGAAGGCTATGTCTCAAAGTGCCACCTATGCGTTGACATAAGAAAACACATCGCCCAACAAACCGACGAGTTCAGAGAACTGAGGCCTCGAGAATTCTACCTTAGCCTATGAAAACCTCCACTTGGTGACAAAGCAGAGTGCCGGGCAATGCATACTATTCACAAGTTCGGTCGTCAGCAGAATTGTGGGTGGACCCAGCCAATTGCGGGAGAGTTGGACACTAGCGAACGGTTCCGTACCTCTCAAGAAGAACCGTTCTGACCTTCCTTACGGCAGGGTACGGCCTTGCTAGAATGTTCGAAAGATCTATTCTCAGCCAGTTTTCGTAGAACGCCGCCACCTTTTTGGCATTCAGAAATCTCCTCCGAAGTCTCCGCATCATCCTGATGGCGCGCTGCCTGTCGATCTCATCTCTCTTCACCTTCTGGAACAGGATCTTGTGGCCCACGATGATGCTTTGGACCTCTCTTTCAACTCGACTCTTCGCGTCTGCTAGTAGAGTTTCAACTACTTGATTGTTGACAACGACTACCCGTGGAACCATTACAGCATTCTCATCGACCTCCCGGATATGCCCCCAGAAATCACGAGCGTCAACGAGAGACCCGCTTCTGCCAAAACGTTCGGGCCGTTGAGAGAAGGCGTAGACGCCGCGGCAAAGGCGGATGCAGGGGGCTCTTTTCAGCAGGTTTTTAACCTCCCCTTTCTTCCCTTGTTCCGGGATCTTGTAGGCGACAACGACAAGGCTTCCGAGCTCACTGCATGTCCCCTCAACAGCGAAAACAGGCTTCCTTATCTCCCGTGTCCTCTTTAGGATCACTGCGAAATTGCTCTGAAGGAGTTTCATAGCGGCCCCCAGTTCCTCTTTGTCCAACTGCCAGAAGGATCTTCTGATTTGTCTGCAGCCTAAAGTTCGCAGGCGGCGAACTATTTGGCTCCTGTCTCTCAATTCGCCCGGAGCCTTGTAGGCTACATAATATACCATGTTAAGTCATCGCCAGAAACAAAGATTTAAACTATTCGCAAGCGACGGAGAGGGCGAACGAGACAGCAAGCAGGCGCAATTCTGGTGTAGATCAAGGCATGCAAGAAACCGTTGTTTTGGAGCTTAGATCATGTGCTTTTGTTGTTTTATCTTATTCTAGGCTGCGTGTGATCTGTGGTTTAGAGACTAATAATTTATGCGCCCGCAACCTATTCTACGGTCATGTTAGCTCTAGTCGGGAATATCGAATTCTCCGGATAAAAGGTGTAGAAAGCTGGCGTTATGATGAGCGAACAGTCAAATTGATGTTTTCCACGGGCAAGTCCGCCTGCTTTTTCAACGAAAATGGAGATCAGCTCGCCATATCCCCACCAAAGTTCGGGGATTGTTGAGACGTTTCTAAGGCCAATCCTATTCTTCCTCAGGATCAAGCTGATTTTTTCCGGATCTATCTTATCCCCGTCAACCGATAGAGAAAGGTCTTTGATAGCGGACATCGGCTGCGCAGTGTTTAGAGGATTCCCCAGATCAAATTGGAATCCATCAATTCTGCCGTCACCGTCAATATCCACATTTTTGATTTTTCTGTTTGGGAGCATAAGGAGATCCGCAACTAGCTTACAATCATTCATGAATTCGTCAAAAGCCTCCTGAGAACCAAAACGTACCTTAACCATTTTACCTGCCATTGAAATCCAACTCCTTGGAAAACCTTTTAAAAAAAGTCATATATAAGACTATTCGGTTTGAAGATGACTGAAATGAGTTCTAAACCCAAAGTCGGAGTTAGCCTGTATTCCTATGGCGCAGACATAATGAAACGAAGGATGACCATTAAGGAATGCATTGATCATTCCGCCAGTCTTGGTGTTCAAGGGATCGAAATCGTCGATAACAGACACATTCCGAGTTTCCCGTATCCAAGAGTTTATGATTTACTAGATCTGCGGGACTATATCGAATCTTTCGGAATGAAGGTGTCTTGCTATTCAACATATATAAGCGAGTCAACAGGGATTGGCACTTCGTTAGAAGGATATGTAGAGGAATTTCGAAAACAAATTCCTGAAACAAAAACATTGGGCGCAAAGATACTTAGACCTGCAATTTTCGCTCCACGAGACCTTGGAATGGACGAGTTCACCAATTTTGTTTCTAAGAGAATAAAGGATATGATTGCCCACGTTTTACCTGATTTGAAGAAGCATGGCGTCGTGTGGGGCGCGGAAATCCATGCTCCAGTGCCGCCAGAAACATATCTAAAACTTGCCAAGGAAGTTAAGGATGAGCATTTCAGATTAGTGCCTGATTTTTCCGTGTGGCAAACTAAGGGGTTGGCTGGTGTAGCGGGAGCGTCTTCAGTGGAGCTATACAAACAATGTATGCCGTACACTGTTCATGTTCATGCTAAGGCTCATGTATTTGATGCGAACGGTGAGGAACCAAACACTCCTTTTGATAGATTAATTCCAATTACAAGAGACAGTGGTTTCAACGGATACATAACAGCAGAGTTCGAAGGATGGAGACTCGGAGACTTCTCGGACAGCAGAAAAATCGTAGAAACTCACGTAAACCTAATCCGAAAATACCTATAGACCCAGCCTCCTTTTTGAAGAAAAACCAGCGTCCACATAAAATCGTAGTGCGCTGGCTTGTCCCGAAGATATGTGTTGAAGTAGGTTAGTGAGATGGCTTTGCCTGTTCTTCCAACCCCGACTTCCACATCGGACTATCCTCTGTTGTTGTCCAATGGGCGGCATATGCTCCAAGCCATTATGAAGGATGACCGATATTTTGAGAGATATCTTTTAAAAGGATCAAAAGAAGGCTTTTTGGTTTATGCTGATCATTATTTGGATAGGTATCAGATCTTTTTTTGTGTCAAAAAAAGATTAATCTTTTATTCAAAGATGGCGTTACCTTGTATGTCGCGCGAGGAAATATTCTAGAGTGATCTCTAAATGACGGCGGAAGGCGACTCGACCTTAAGGAAGAAGGTTGAGGGTGAGTTTCCCGAACAGACTGTGAACGTTGGAAAACTGGTCAAGACTTTGATAAAGAGTTTCCTGAAATCTGACAGCAATTATGGCGCAATTACTGACATAAAGACGGATGTGGACCGCATCTATGGTATAGTCCAAAGCATCATAGACGAAGAAAAAGTGGACGTTTACGCGTTGAAGCTTGACGATCGCGTTCTCCTTTCAAGAACGGGCACAGATTTCGATGCCGTATACGAAGTAGTGAAGGGTCACTCTGAACTTCAGATAAAGAAAGACATGATCGAGATTTGGGACGACGCAAAAAACAAGATCCTGCACCTGATCGTCGTCCCAGTCAGGAAACACTTCCCGATAGAATATTCAACTCCCAAAGAAAAATCCAAGATGATCGAGAAAATCTCATCGATGACATGGCAAATCTCCTGAACTCAGCGTTTTCACACTCGGAAAAGGTCGACTAGGCGAGTCTGTGCTCGCATCAAAGGCCGAGCTGGAAGATTTCACCACGAGGGTATCTCGTGTTATGGTTGATTTCTAACGTAAGGGCTTCTCTTTCTTGCCGAGAACGAGTTCCTTAAGGGACACCCCGTTGACTGTGACCACCTTCCACCTGATTCCTGGTATGTCTCCCATAGCGCCCCCCTTCGATCCGCCGATACCTTCCACAATCACTTCGTCGTGCTCATCTACAACGTTCAGAGCCCCATCGCCCGGCAGAAAAGCTGTGACGACCTTCCCGTTCTTTATGAGCTGAAGGCGAACACACTTCCTGATAGCGCTATTGGGTTGCTTGCTCTCCCGCCCAACCTTCTCTAAGACAATCCCTCGCGCCATGGGAGCGCCCTCAAGAGGATCTGACTTGACATCCAACCTAAGCAAGCGCCGCTTAAAGTAGATACTGCTCCACCGCTGCTTCTTCCTGTTTGCAGCGAGTCTTCTAGCCGCGAATTTCCCCCTAGGAGACTTTCCCATTTTCTCGCTCTCACCTTTTGGTTCTGACCGCTTTCTATGTGTTTACTACTGCGAATTCACACATCTCTTCTTAAAGGTTTCTGTCGAGCGGACTGAGCCCGGAAATGCCAATAAACCGAGCTGGATCAGATTAGGCTACATGATAGAGACATTGTTTATCTGGAAGTAACGTTTCGCCAAGAACCGGAGCTTTTCGGCGTTCTTCCCGTTTCTGCCGATTGCAATTCCCTTGTCCTGGGGTTCGACCGAAACGACAGCAATGGTTTTGCCGTCGGGTTTCTCAGTTAGGCGTATCTCCTTGAGTCTAGCAGGTTTCAGGGCGTTCTTTATGAACTGAGCTGGGTCTTCGGAGAATTCTATGACCTCATGTTTCTTTCCTGTCATCCTTTCAAGGAGAGAGATGTTTTTGCCTCTTCTTCCTATGGCGATTCCGACATCTCCCTCTTTTATGATGAACAGTATTCGGTCGAAGTCCTCATCGACTATACAGTCTCTCACGGTTGCCCCCGTTATGCTCTCAAACAGGGCGATGTACCTCATCTCCCGGTTAGTGAACTTTATCCCCTTAGACACTACTCTCCACCGCTATCTCAAGTATGTCGGAATCTCCTGGATCCCTTATTGCCAGAGTCGAAACAACGAACGGTTTTCCGCATACTCTTCCAAGTTCTAAGCCTGTTCCAGGATAGGCTAAGAACGGAATCTTTGAGAGCTTGCAGCAATGCCTAAGGTTTTCTCGAACCTTCTCTGGGCAATTGGACGCAGCAACGACGAGACGGATTTTGCCAGTCATAGCGCCCTTTGAGGCAGAGTTGGCTCCAAACATGACTTTACCCGTTTTCGTGGCTATCGCAAGAGACTTATTCAGGTCGGCCATCCGATTCTTCCTCCGTGCTTTCTGGTGGAACAGCAGACATGTAGATATCAACCAGCCCTGTTCCGATGGGTATGGCTTGGCCGACTATTACGTTTTCTGTCACTCCCTTGAGCAGATCGTTCTCTCCTTTAACCGCCGCATCCACAATGTTTGGGACCGTGATCTCGAATGCCGCTCTAGCTAGTACGCTCGCCTTTCCTCCACTTACTCCGTGCCTCCCTATCTGTCGAACGTTCCCAGTTGCAGACATTATGTCGGCTACGAGCATTATATGCCTTAGATCCACGTCAAGCCCTTGCTCCTCCAGCACACCTGCAGCCTCCGTGATCAGGGCGTTTCTGGCAGCCTCTACCCCCAATGTCTTCGATATCTCGTGCACATTGTTCGTAGTCGTCCGGGTTTGGTCGATCCCTTCAACTTCAAGGACGCGGGCCAAGTTCGACCCATCGGTCCTGATGACCCATTCGCCTTCCTCTTCAGTGACCAGAACCCTTCTGATGCCAGGCACACCCATAATGTGGTGGTACGAGAGCTGTTCTAAGAGCTTCTTGGCTTGCGTCTGTTTTTTGGATTCTACGAAGACCGTGTTCTCTTCAACCTTTAGTGAGTACTTCGGAACGGTAAGGTTTCTGATGACATTGTCCATCGTCGCGCCTCGCTCCTTCATCTTTTGCTGATCGATTCTGATGCCAACGCCCGCTGTCTCGGGATTCAAGTACAAGGATTCAGCAACGTCTTGAACCGCCGTGTAAAGGATGCGCCGGGCTACCTCAGTCGCCTTGTCCCGGTCTTTGCTATGCTCCTTCTGCAGGTATATGGTCATTATCGGGGTTGAGGGTTCCCTTCGGGCATCAACTATTTCGATGAGCCGTGGCAGTCCGAGGGTCACGTTCTGCTCTCTCACACCTGCATAGTGGAACGTTCGCAGAGTCATCTGAGTGCCCGGTTCGCCTATTGACTGGGCTGCCACTATTCCGATAGCCTCACCCGGCTCAACCAGAGCCCGCCTATAGTGTTCCACCGTTGACTTGACCGCCAAGTCTATGCCGTTTTCGTTCAGCTTGGCTTTGGAGAGATTGTCTTTGAGCTCCTTGACTAGGAGGGGCGTAAGCTGGTTTCTGACTTCGTCTAAGCGTTCTTCAAGATGCTCTTTAGAGGGGGGTTCGCCCTTCTCTATCATGAGATCGATCTGGTCGACAAGTCTGGAAACGTTCACGGCTTTTCCATGGTCGCTCTTTGCGGGATCAACGCCGTCCTCGCCGTATCTGAACTGAATGATATCACCCATTGAGTTTCTGACAGTGTCGTCGTATTCGACACGCAGGTGTTCCATGGCGTTTATCAGTCGTCTCTGCATGTAACCGCTCTGTTGGGTCCGAACGGCTGTGTCCACCAGCGCATCTCGTCCGACCATCGTGTGGAAGAAGAACTCGATCGGGCTCAACCCGTCCCGGAAAGAGGAGTAAACGAACCCCTTTGCCTTAGGAGACGGGTCCCCGATCTTGAAGTGAGGCAGAACCCTTTCAAGGTAACCTCTCATGATCCGTTTCCCGCGCACAGACTGCTGACCTAGACAAGCAGCCATCTGGCCTATGTTGATGGTCGATCCTCGAGCCCCGCTTCTCGTCATAATTACGCCTGAATTGTCCATCTCCAGATCGGAATCGGCTGCTTGCCCAGCTTGCTCGAACGCCTTAGACAGCTCGTTCATTGCGTATATCTCGAAGGAGTCGATGAGACTTTGTCCGGGAAGCCTTTCCAACGTTCCGGCTCGAAGCTCCTCGGTGAAGGAATCAACCTTCTTCTCCGCGCGCTTTACTATCTGCTGAATCTTTCTCTTGGCTTCAGCGGAAAGGTCCAGATCATCGTAAGAATAGGAGAAGCCCTTCACAGTTATGAAACGCGTGAGGAGTTGGCTGGTCTTGTTTAGGAAGGTTCTTCCAGCTTCGGTTCCATAATCCTTTATGATCCTGTGAAGAAGGCTTTCAGACTTTTCTGCTCCTATAGAGTTCTTGTCAATCACACCCGTCATCAGAGTACCATTCTTGATGACCACATACGCGTCATGTGGACAATCCTCACGTGAACAGGTTGGGCAATTTTGACAGACGCTGGCTTTCAAAGTGTAGTTCAAACCTTGAGGGAGGAAGAGGCTGAAAGTCTGTTTGCCACTCCACATCGGTGTTGGCTTTTCAACCGCGGGCTTAGGTAAGGGTCCTTCATACCCGGCAGCGATCAACAGCTCGCACACTTCTTTCTTTGTGAGAAGCGTGGATCGCCGCGTTAGCAGGTAGGCAGCAGTTATGAAATCCCTGATCGCGCCTATTATGGGGCCTCCAAACCTGGGCGAGAGGATGTGGTCTTGGACCTGCATTAGGATGAGAGCCTCGGTTTGGGCCTCTTCGCTTTGGGGAACGTGAAGGTTCATCTCGTCTCCGTCGAAGTCTGCGTTGTAGGGCGGACAGACACACAGGTGCAGACGGAAGGTTTTGTATGGAAGCACCTTCACGTAGTGAGCCATGATGGACATTCTGTGAAGAGAGGGCTGTCTGTTAAAGATGACGATGTCACCATCTCGAATGTGCCGCTCAACTATGAAGCCTGCTTCAAGGGCCTCAGCAACCTTCTCTCTGTCTAGAACAAACTCTAGTCTAACACGTTTGCCGTCTGGCCTTACTATGTAGAGAGCGCCGGGATATTGTTCAGGTCCGTTCTTCACTAGCTCTCGCATCTCGGCTATGTTCCAAGGGGTCACCTTTCCGGGCACGGAAAGCTTCGTAGCCACGGCGCTGGGAACTCCGACATCGCTAATGTCCAGGTTCGGATCTGGACTGATGACTGTACGAGCTGAAAAGTCAACTCTCTTCCCTGAAAGGTTGCTTCGGAACCGGCCTTCCTTTCCTTTGAGGCGCTGTGACAGCGTCTTCAGAGCTCGTCCAGACCTGTGCCTTGCAGGCGGAATACCTGAGGATTCGTTGTTGAAGTAGGTGGTGACATGATACTCCAAAAGTTCTGAGAGGTCCTGGATAATCAGCGTAGGTGCGCCAGCTTCTATGTTCTCCTTTAGACGCTCGTTGATCCGGATTATGTCCACCAACTTGTGGGTAAGATCATCCTCGGACCTGATTCCTGACTCCAGAGTTATTGAGGGTCTCACGTACACTGGCGGAACTGGCAGAACTTGAAGAACCATCCATTCTGGCCGGGCGCTCTTAGGATCGTAGCTAAGCAGTTCGAGGTCTTCATCAGTTATCCTCTCAAACCTCTCACGAATCATGCTTGCAGTCAAGCGTTGCGCCCCCTCTTCCAGATGCTCATAGAAGACCGTTGGCTTGACAAACTCTATCTTGTGCTGCCTTGCAGCACAATATGGGCATTCCCTGTTCTTCTTGACCTTGTCCTGCACGTTGTGGTAAAACTGGTCGGGAACTGATCCCATCAGCTTCTTGATGCGAGCGGTCTGCCTTCTAATCCCGAGAATCGACTTCTCAGGAAGTAGCACACGGCCACAGTTTCTACAGAAGGCTTGAAGGAGGTCTTGGATCTTCTTTGTGAACTCCACATGGATTATTGGGACTGCTAACTCGATGTGCCCGAAATGGCCAGGGCACCTCGTAGCCGTGTTACCGCAGGTCCTGCATCGCTGCCCTGGTTCGAGAACTCCGAGCCGGCTGTCCATCAGACCTGAGGGTATGACAGCTCCATCTTCATCGTAGGTATCTGCAGTCTGAATCTCTACAACTGATAGCTTGCGTATCTCTTGCGGTGAGACTATCCCGAAGCGAATCTCTTCGACGAGTTTCTCGTAAGCTTCCTCTAACGACATTCTATGCCCTCTCCTTTAGCCGAAGCCGGGGCGATATGCAGAGACTCATCAACTCTTGAAGAAGAAGCTTGAAAGCGTAAGAGACTTGGACAGGAGAGACCCGCGCCTTGTCTTCGCAAATCTGGCATACATACTTGCGTTGCCGGAGGTCGTAGTGTGCGATGTAGCCGCAGATTTCGCAGATATAGAGAACGTACTTGTCAGATTCTTCAAGGAGCCTGTCCCGCAGCAGCATAGCAGCCCCATGTCCAATTAGACAATCTCGCTCCATTTCTCCAAAACGCAGTCCGCCGCCTCTTGCTCGTCCCTCCGTAGGCTGCCTTGTTAGCATTTGAACTTGGCCTCTTGCTCTGGCATGGGTTTTGTCGGATACCATGTGATGTAACTTCTGGTAGTAAATTACTCCCATGAAGATGTCTGCGACGTACTTCTCTCCCGTGACTCCATCATATAGGACCTCTCGGCCACTATGGCTGAAGCCGTGACTGATCAACATGTGCTTGAGCTCATCGCCCTTCTTATTGATGAAAGGCGTCCCGTCCATGGGTTCACCCCTTGCTGCTCCTACCTTCCCTGCAATAGATTCCAGGAATTGGCCGATGGTCATTCTTGAAGGAAACGCGTGCGGGTTGATTATTATATCCGGGATTATTCCGTCAACGCTGAAGGGCATGTCCTCTTGGGCCACAACCATCCCAATGACGCCTTTCTGGCCGTGGCGAGAGGCAAACTTGTCCCCCAGTTCGGGTATGCGCTCATCCCTTACCCTGACCTTTACGAGTTTGCTTCCTTCGTTTGTCTCCGTTATGAACGCTGCGTCTACAACACCGTTCTCGGACGGCCTCATATCCACAGATGAGTCCCGCATTGTCGGCCCTCTTATCTCGAACTCCTTGTATTCTTCGAGGAAACGAGGCGGGCTTATCCTGCCAATCAAAACGTCTCCGCCGGAAACCTCAGCCTCAACACTGACTACGCCATCTTCCTCCAAGAAACGGTAGTACTGTTCGCCGCGGTATCCGCGGATGCCCGGCTCAGGGATGACAAGGCGGTCTCTCAGCCCGCCGAGGTATTGGCGGCACTCGGCATCGTAGATCCTGTAGAAGGAAGAACGGGCCAGCCCCCTTTCCACTGAGGCCTTGTTAAAGATCAAAGCGTCCTCCATATTGTATCCTTCAAAGGAAAGGACGGCTACTAAGCAATTTTGCCCGGATGGACGCAGGTTATAACCTATCACATCCATCGGTTTCGTCTGAACCAATGGAGTTTGGGGATAATGGAGAATATGGGAACGTGAGTCTACTCTGAGCGGGAAGTTTACGGCATAGACTCCCAATGCCTGTTTTGACATAGCGGACTCGTAGGAATTTCGTGGAGACTGGTTATGTTCAGCGTAAGGTATCAGAGAGGCACAGGTTCCGAGAATTGAGTACGGAGTTACCTCGAGATGGGTATTTCCTGGGGCAACGTCTTCTGGGCCTAGAGCGATCAGAGCGTTTTCCTCTTCTTCCGCGTCTAGGTACTCGATGATCCCTCGTTTGGCGAGGTCTTCCCAAGACCATTCTCTTGAACGGATCTTCTCGACATATTCTTGCTTCAGGTTCGAAATGCCATCCTCGACTATGACGAGCCCACGGCGCACTCGTCCCTCATCGCAGTTTATGTAGATCTCCTCATTCATGCCATGAACTTTGGAGAAATGGGCGATGTTGATCTCTGGCGATATCTCTCCCCTTCTTCGATCGTCCCTTAGTTCCTTAACAAACTCTTCTGGTGAATCGTGGTATCCAATCGGGCACCCGTCCACGAAGACCTTTGCCCCGGAAACCCGTAGAGTTTCACTCGCTTCTGATGATGGGATAACCCCTCTTCTGTAGAGGCTTTGCTTCACCTTTTCGAGATCCAGACCCACAGATATCGCGGCGGAAAGAGCCAGGTTTTTAACCAGACCACAGTTGGCACCTTCCGGTGTTTCATTGGGGCAGAGCCTTCCCCAATGTGTGGCATGCAGGTCCCTAGCCTCGAAGTTGGGTTGGCTTCGGCTGAGGGGTGACTGCAGCCTCCTTAAGTGACTGTGTGTGGACATCATGTTCGTTCTATCAAGGAGCTGCGTGATGCCTACGCGTCCCCTGCCCCAGTTGCCCGTCGCAAGGGAATGCTGGAGCTTGTCTGAGACTATGCCAGGTCTAACAGCGATTGAGACGCTTATCATCCTTTTTTTCATGCCCATCCTTTCGAGCTGGTATTTGATGTCGCGGCATAGGTTTCTGAAGGCTACCCGGAAGAGGTCTGCAAGCAATGGTCCAGCGAGCTTCAGCCTCTTATTCTTGAAGTGATCCTTGTCGTCTGGTTTGCGTCTTCCCTGCTTCAACTCTATGTCTCGACAGGCCATCTCTCCTAAGAAGTAGGCTTTGTCAACCCTCTTGTCCGCGGCTCTGCCGACATGTGGCAGGAAGTTTCTGTCAAGAATCGTCTCAGTTTTCTGGAGGCGGTAGCTCTTCACCTGTCCGTGAGCCACACGGTTACCGATGAACAGCAAAGCGTCTTCAACAGTACCTATGTCGCCAGCCATCTCAAACGAAGGTTCAAGTTCGCTCTGTACAGTCTTGTCCAGCGAAACAGCCTCAGCGATCTCCCTATCAGATTCAAGACCGAGGGCTCTCATCAAGATTACGAAGGGGATCTCTGAAGGAACCCCTGGCACAGAGGTAAAAAGCGACCCGTTCGCCTTCATCCGAAGCTCTATTCTTGCCCTGAAGCCGACGGTCGTAGAAAAGACCTTGGCCTGGTAAACCGGGTTCACTCCTCTGGTGTCGATGTCAACGAGTATCCGGTTTGGAGCCAAATCTTCTATCGCGACGATGACGCGTTCAGAACCATTGACAATGAAGTATCCGCCGGGGTCTAGCGGGTCTTCGCCCTGCCGGACGAGCTCTTCCTCGGAAAGCTCGGAGAGGAGGCAGTACTTGGATTTCAGCATAGTGGGCAGGTCGCCTATGTACACAAGCTCCTTTTCTAGTTCCTTGTCGTCTATCACGGGGCTCATTTCCACGGACAGTGGCATAGCGTAGCTCAGGTTTCGCAGCCGCGTCTCGGTTGGGTAGATTTCGTGGCGGGTTCCGTCAACCTCGGTGACGTAGGGTCCGTAGATTACATCGTTCTCGATCTCACGTACGATGAATATCTTGCCGAACTTCACCTTGTATGGACCTTCCGGAACCTCGACCTCGATCTCCCCGATTTCGTCGATAACCTCTTGAAGTCCTCGTTCCACAAATTCGTTGTAAGAATCGAGATGCTGCCTCACTAAGCCCTTCTCTTCAAAGAAGGCCTTCTGTATCAAGAATGCGTCTTCAGAATTGATCAAACCGGTAAAGCTCCCCCTTGAAGGGTCGAATCAATCACACCGTGATACATGAATATGCTCAGGAGCATTCCTCCAACGGACTGGACTTCATCCAGCCCGAAAGGGGCCTCAATATTGCCCTCCCTTTTCGCGAAAGCAATGACTAAACAACAGACCGTACTAATAAACATTATCATTGTCTCTTTTGGGACTAAATTTTTGACCCAACCCATCTTGACCAATCGTGCATGAAAGTCCGCTTCGGAACATTTGCGCTCATACCTGTCATATCCATGTTAGCGCCCGCTCACCTCAGAAAGAGAGTTTCTCACTTTGCCTAGGTCCCAGCAGCTTCTCGGGTCGCAAGATAAATTTAAGTAGGACGTCAATTCTATGGAATTTGGCGTCTTGGCCTGCAGCCCTGGTAGTATAGTCCGGTCTAGTATAGGCGGCTGTCGCCCGCCCGACCCGGGTTCAAATCCCGGCCAGGGCGCCATATATCTTCATGCTGATTTTCCAAATGCTTTCGAGTAAAGATATCCCAAAGATGAGCCCACAAATTATCTTATGTATGATTAGATATTAAAAATGAAAAAGCCTTATATATTTCAACTTCATTTAATCTGAATGGATGGTCCGATATGAAAACGGAAGAATTAGCTGATATTCTCAGAAGGATAAGCACCAATCTAGATGCAATAAGGGAGCACACGAAGCGTCTAGCCAGATCTTCTTATAGAGAGGATTTAGAAAAGGCTGCTTCAACGCCTCAACGCCAAGAAATGTGGAGGTTGTGTGATGGAACACTTGGCAGTGAGGATATAGCAAAGAAAATTGGTGTTTCAACTAGGACAGTGCAGTACTTTATTGAAGAGGCGGAGAAGGCTGGCTTGATTAAGTCATATCGAAGAGGCTACCCAAAGCGAAATGAGGACTTCGATGAAATTCCTTCAGAATGGAAGCCATACAGAAAGCCAGCCGAAGAAAAGGAAGTTGCTCAGAAAAGCGCTGAAACCTTTAGGTGATGCTTGATGGCAAATAAAGATATTTACGACAAACTTGAGGAAATAAGAGACATACTCTCCAAACAATTAACACTTTTTAAGATTCTTAATTCATCCGAGATAGAGAAGGCAAAATCAAAAATCCTCGAAGATCCTACTAGGCGTAGAATCTTTGATCTCTGCGACAATACTAAAAGTGTATCGCAGATAGCTCAAGCAGTATTCCCGGACAAACCCTTGCAGAAATCAGCACCCGCTACATCTTATCATCTAAGCATTCTTGAGGAGTATGATTTAGTGGCACACCGAGACGATAGAGGACAACGGTACTATTACAAGAAACGTGGATGACGAAATGAACAGGTGAGCTACCATGAAAGAGAATGAAACGTTAATTGAAAAGCAAGACAAAATGATAGGACTGCTGGACGAAATTCTTAAATGGACAAGATTTGAGGGAATGCAAAGAGTCAAGACTGTTCTTCTGGAAACACTAAAGAAGGACTCGGAGAAGATAGCATATCATTACAGTGATGGAAGAGGTTCTTTGGAAGTATCTAAGATAGCGGGTGTTAGCGATTTCGCTATTAGAAGTTATTGGAAGAAATGGGCTACAATGGGATTAGTACGTCCTTCCAGCAAATTCAGAGGAAGGTATGAAAGATTATTTTCACTTGAAGATTTCGGCATCGGAGTGCCGCCTGTCGTAGAAACTAAACAGGGGAAAGAGCAAGCTGGAGTT
>Ga0315314_1001670_pt1 | contig 19424 bp, 19 predicted proteins | sample TDP9_MG_FD_203631 | JGI IMG/M metagenome (GOLD analysis project Ga0315314, IMG submission 203631) | Freshwater sediment microbial communities from Lake Towuti, South Sulawesi, Indonesia - TDP9 | ecosystem: Environmental > Aquatic > Freshwater > Lake > Sediment | place: Indonesia: South Sulawesi... | reverse complement strand
CGAATCTCTCCAAAATCCCCAAGAGATCAAGCAACGTTAGATCCTCACCTACCACTATACCCTCGATTTGGTTAAACTCAGTCAAATGAGTCTTGTCAATCACATCCGGCCTATAGCACCTAGCAATCGAGAAGTACTTCCCCGGGATTTCCAAATCTCTACTTATCAGCGTTCTTGCACTTACCGAGGTCGTTTGACTTCGGAGCATTAGGCGCGACGCCTCGCGCGTCGAGAATTGATACCTCCAGCCTTTGGAGCCAGTCTTCCAGCCGCCTTCATGTGTTCCTCTTACATTCTTCAAAAACCGCTTATATGAATCTAGACTACCATAGTTAGGTTCCTTTATGAAGTACATGTCATGAACTTCTCGAGCCGGGTGATCTTGAGGCATATACAAGCTGTCACAGTTGAAGAAGCTGAACTCAACGATCGGGCCCACCATCTCCTTGAAGCCGAAGGCTACCAGCCTTTCGGCCAATTCCTCGAGAAACCTCAGGTAGGGATGCTTCTTGCCGGGCCATATCTTTGCGACTGGGGCTCTAATATCATATTTCCGAATCGGGATCTCCCGCCACTTTCCAGTCGCTAGGAGCTCGGGGGTGAGCTGGCTAACCTCTTCGGACACTTGTACTCCTTTTCCCACGACTTCTAGTCCTTCACCTGTGAGCTCGAGTTCTCTCAGCGTCTCCTCTGTGACTCGTATGATCTGCCGAGCCTTCAAGACGATGAAGGCTTGCTGTAGCTCAGAAGATAGCTCATCCAGGAAAAGAGCATCTTTCTTATTCAAAATGGATAAGAGTCTTTCATCCGCCCCTAGGGGTGGCTCTTGAGAACGCGAATATTTCAGTCTATGTTTTCCTCTCTCTATTTCGACCCAACCCTTACGGGCCAGCCATCCCAATGCTAGCGTCGATACGTCCTTCTTCAGCGACGCCGCTTCAATGGCCTCGTCAATCGATGCCTCCCCGCCTAGCTTGACCAAAACATTGATCAGACGCCTCTCAGGCAAACCATGCTCTGCATATTCTCTTCCCTCATCGTTTAGGCTGAACTTTGTCTTTCTGCTCTCGTGGGTTTTGACCAAGTTTTTCTCACTCAAGGAAAGGGCAGCGCGCATGACCGCCGCATGGGCCAATCCAGTGGCTTTGACTAGTTCGTCAATTGATTCTCGTCCACCTGCATTCTTCAACGTGACTAGAGTTTTCTGCTCATTCGGGCGTAGTTCAGGCAATCCTTTGTCCCTCAACGCAGGTTGAATTAGCTGTGATCTCCTAAACACTCAATGCCGCAGAAAAATCTTTGGATGTTCTTTTTACCTCTGCATTCATTGCAGAGACAGAGCAACGGGCCTTCGAGCAAATTGGCAGGGCATCACATCCACCATTCGCTCTTCCTTTGGCAGAAGCATTATTTATTCTTTTTCTCTTAGCTTGATAGTCTAGTCACCGAGACGTTCTCGGAAATTGCGGGTAATGCTTTTAAGTTACTGGGGATAGATGAAGGCAAGGGTGATGTTGTGCCAGTCGTCATAGTAGAGATGTGGGCAGGGAGAACAGATGAACAGAAGGCAAAGCTTATCAAGGGTATAACCAAGGCATTTGAAGAGATCGGAGTGAAGGCTGAGCACCTTCATATAATAATCCATGACATCCCTAAGACCAACTGGGGCATGCGTGGTGAGCAGGCCTCAAGGCTGTCAACATGACTCTTCAATCCACCATGGCGTAAAGATTTCCGGTCTGTAGCCTAGCTAGATGTTGCACAGATCTGAAAGGGCTAGAAACGCGTCTACTAGGAGAAATAATGAAAGCCCGAAGACCGGAGTGACCGCAGCCCATATGGGGCTCTCTCAATGACATTGAGCAAAAGATATAGAGTTGAAGTCATCGCGGGAACTTATCTTACGCTGGCTTGGCTTTGAACGGCTAAGAGCCACGAGGTTTGGTCTGTATGAGTCGAGATTCAAGTGAATCATACTTTTTCAGGAAGTAGGTGCTGAGCAGTGACTATTAGAAAAGTGACCGTTTCTCGTGATGACGATGTCTATGAGTGTTTTCCTGACGTTGTGAGAACAAGAAGCGGTAGGCTTATCTGTGTCTACCGTGAGAGTGATTCCCACAAGGCTCGCGACTTCTCCCATATTGTGCTGAGAACGAGCGATAACGATGGGAATACTTGGAGCGATAAATGTGCCATCAGCAAGAGTTCGATCCGGAATGGGGTGCTACTTAAATGGAATTGCCCTCGAATTGTCCAGCTGAAGGACAGTCGAGTGCTTGTTCTCTGCGATCAGTATCCTCAACCGCCCGGCGAGGAGACGGATCTCCGTCACGCCGTGGTGAATTTCTGGTGGAGTGAAGACGATGGAGAGAAATGGTCCGGCCCATTTAGGACGCCGATGCGCGGCATCGTCCCAGACAAGCTGATAGAAACGAATTCAGGCGCTTGTCTACTCGCTACTCACTTTCATAGTTGGAGACTCGGCTCTTGGAAGGCAGGTCCCCAAGTTGTCTATAGGTCTCGTGATAAGGGTGGAACTTGGGAACGGCCGGTCACCATTCTGCCGGGTTCGACGCTTCAGCCATGTGAAGGCTCCACAGTCCAGCTCCCAGATGGTGAAATGGTGTGCTATATGAGGGAAAATTCGGGAAAAGGAATATCCGCTTTGAAATCTTTCTCTTTTGATGAAGGCGAGTCGTGGGAGGGGCCTTACAGGACCCTCATGGACGCGTGTCACAGACCGGTTGCTGGTCTTCTCTCGTCAGGGCGAGTTCTAATCACTTATCGTCATCAACCAGGTGGTATGAGATACTGGGCGAAAAATCTGTTCGCCTACATCGAGACGATTGAAAGCGCAAAGGAGAGAGACCGGACGAAACAGCACGGGATAATCCTTCCATTGGACCACGACAGGAGCCAAAACTCCGACGGCGGTTATTCTGGATGGGTTCAGTTGCCTTCTGAGGAGATTTTCGTAGTCAACTACATAGTCGACGACGCCCGCAATGCCCAAATCAGAGGATATTACCTTTGTGAAAAAGATTTCTGATATGACTCACGCGTCTAATGACAAGAGCCATTCCGGACTCAAAGTACGATTTCAGCTGGTTTTTGTGGCTCTTTCTATTGCTTCTTTCACAGAGGCCCTTATTATGTATCCGGCTTTATGAAGTATGGTGTCATTCAATTCCGGGTCTGTTTCCATGTTCGCTGTGCACGGATATGAGTGATGGGCAATGGCCACTGCATCCTCAATTTTGGCGATTTCTCTCCCCTTGACATATTGTGCTACATACCATGTCGATCCGCAGGGCGCGCTTCTCAAGGTTTGGGCGTTGGTGATGAATCCTCCTTGGACCTCAAGATCGATCTCGGGCTTGCCGATTCGATATTGTCTGACAAATTGTTCTAAGATCGGCTGGCCGGAAGCTTCGAGCGAGCAGAAAGGTTTGGGGAAGGCATATTCGACTCTCATCTCCTCCAGATGTTTCGTGAGCTGTCTCCTGACCGCGGGAGGACACCAGTTCTTATTTTCTATAGGGACTATAACGGCTTTTATTCGCGATTCCTGCACGAGCGGGGGGACCGCCAGCAGTAGATCAGGATGAAGTCCTATAGCGATCAACACATCGTGTTGTGGCATGTTATTAGGCAGAAACCTCTGAGGTTCCTCGATGAACTGTGGTAGAGGGCCGGTGACTCCGTAGACTCCATAAATGTCTCCAGCATAGGATCCATATTTGAGTCTACAATAGTCGCAGCTGGGGCCGCACGCTTGGCAGAAGGTGACCGGGTTGCATATGTTCCCTATGACTCTTCTGGCGAAATCATCGCCGTAGATGAAGCATAGACCTAAAGAAGATGACTCTCGCGTGTTCACTTTGATACGCCTGAGACTTGGACATCAACAATAATATATGATGCTTCACGATTCTAACAGTATCTTTCCTTCAGCGTCTCCTCGAGTTTCTTGATGGCGGCTATTGCAGGAGATGAGGGCGAATGGTCTATCGGAGCCACGCGGGCAGCATCTGCCCTTATGATGTTCATATCGAATGGAATGATCCCGGCCAATCTCAGTCCGATCGGCTTCAAAGATTCCCTGACGGCTTTCTCGTCGTCTTCGGTCATGATCTTGTTTGCAACGGCTGAGACTTCTTTGATGTTGATGCCCTCAGCTAGGTGTTTGATTCTGCCCGCCGTTTCTATTGATTGTACGCCTGGTTCCACAACACATAGTAGTGTGTCAAAGCCGCGTACGGTCGCCCTCCCCAAGTGTTCCAGACCTGCTTCCATATCCATAATCACTGTGTCCTTCCCTATGAGGGTCAGATGCCTGATCAGAGCACGTATCAAAGAGTTAGCCGGGCACATGCAACCGGAGCCTCCTGAACGCACTGTCCCCATAACCAACAGCCTGACGCCGTCGAGACCGACAATGCCATAGCTCTCAGCAATATCATCAACAGTCGGTGTAAGGCTGATGAACGCGCCGAAGCCTGTTCCAGGCTTAGCCCCTGTACGGCTTTCGATGAGGGTTTTGTTCTCGGTTATGGGGGTGACCCTAGAAGCCACATCTGATGGAAACCCCAAAGCGTATGCCAAGTTCATCGCAGGGTCAGCATCAACAGCAAGCACTCTGAATCCGTCACGTGCCATAAACCTTGCAAGTGTTCCGGAGACTAGAGTCTTACCGACACCTCCCTTACCCGCAACGGCGATCTTCAAACATCATCACCATCGAGCATTTCTAAGGCCGACGAGGCTCCTTGCAGAGTGCATCTCTCAACGGGAATGATGGGATATGCGCGCCTTTCGCCCGGGTAGACGATCATAGGACATCAAGCCTAGCCATATCCGGCTCTGTTCATGATCTCTTTCACTGACTGATATGCTGGAGAAGAAGAGGGTACCTGCAAAAGGGATTTGCCGGAAAAGATGAACTCCTCAACGTGTTTGTCGTAAGATATTCTCCCCAAGTATTTCATGTCTGTTCTCTTGTTAACCTCAGGCTCCAGTCTTTCCGGAAAACGGAAACCTGCAACAACGTAGAAATTTCTGAAGCTTATGTTCACTTCCTTTGCGATTCTGAAGGCCCTTCTCACGTGGTCAAAGGATTTTTTTGATGGATCTATTATGTCGAAGATGTCGTCCACTTGGGATGTGATCCTTCTGTTTAGATGTTCTAGGCCGGCTGGAGAGTCTATGACAACGTTCTTATAGCTTTTGGCGAGGCTCTCTAGGGCTTTCTTCAAAGCGGCGTTGGGGAGACAGTAGCATCCCTCTATCCATTTGGGTCCGATAGATAGGAGATCGAAATATTCTCCTTCGTACAATCCTTTCTCCCATATTCTGCTTTCTATTCTCTCCGAGGGAGGGACACCGACAGTTGTTCCTTTTGCCACGAGAAAGGTTTCAGTGAGCAATTCAGAGATCGTCTTCCTTTCTGCGGCTTCGAGGTCTATGCCGACCGCTTCAGCGAGATTCTGGTCTGGGTCGGCGTCTATGAGGAGAATCGGGGTCTCCCTGCTCTCAATGAAGTATTTGGCCATGAGAGCGACGAAGCTTGTTTTACCCGTGCCTCCCCTACCCATAGAGACGATTAATCCCATAGGCTTCTTGCTTCCACTCGTAGCATAGTGACCTGTCTATTCCTTCTTTGGTGGCCAGCTATCCTTTATGAACGCAGGTATACCTGAAGAGTCTCTAGGGCCTACCAAGACGCGCCATCCGGTCTTCTCCTCTATCTCTCCGCTCAGCCTTGCGGCTAGGCCAGGTATGATCAGGTATCTATGTTTGACCTTGACCTCCGATTTTTCCAGCGCTTCTGCAACCGTGTCCGCTGTCAAGAGTCTACCGGCCACCGAGCTCTCGACGCTATGCCCTCCGGTGTCAATGACAATGAGATAACAGTTGACATTAGCCGACTTTATGTCTGCCTCCACAGTGAAGAATGTCAGAGCATAGTTTGTGGTAAACATTACGGGTGAACTCTCGTCGGGTTCTCCCAGAACTCTCAATCCAGGCTCAATCGAAACCGGTTTCCTAGGATCCGTATAAATGTTGAATCGCCAAATAGCAGTTGGCAGAAGGACCCATCCCTCGACGCTGTGCATTATCAACAGGTCGGTATACCTAGCCATGAGCATTGATGCGAGGTAGGCTTCCCTCCATTGCAGGACCTCCTTCGGCAGGTCATTGTCCAACCAAACGGGTATTGTCGTGCCTAGGATGGGAAAACCTAGCTGTTTGTCTCCACCCTTACAGGCGTTTCTTCTGATCATTGTGAAGTTGTTGATCGTTTCGGATAGTCCGTCGTCTGGGAAGACGCCTGGATCTAGGACGAGGTCTTCCAAGCCATACTCGATGAGGGTGTTCGCAATAGACCTGAGAAGGCTTAGGTCATTTGGGGCGAAGATCGCTAACGGGCAGTTGTACATTAATGCTAAATCCGCCATTCTCTTCCAATTATCCTTCGTAGCTGCGTATATTAGCGGTCTCCTCTCGTATACAGACGATAAAGCCGCTTCCATGACATCTGGGTTTGAGGAACAGAGAATTAGGGGAAGCTTCGTAGCGGCAGCCAGCTTTTCGGCCGTCAATTTGAATTTAGCCGGATCGTTTGATGTTGATCTGACGGCGATCATGTCGAGACCAAGTTTTCTTCCGATATAATTGTAGGTGAAGGCTTCAACAGTCCCTATCCGTTTCAAAAGTCCGCTTTCAGGCATTTCGTCAGTCACATCTATGGCTATGGGAGTCGGATTAGCATAGGTGAACTCGTGTCGATACATAACGAGCTTCCCGCCAATCTTCACTGAATTCTCTCCGACTCCCACCACAACTTCTTTGATCGAGGGAGCCAAGAGATCCATGAGTTTTGCATACTCAGCCTTATACTTCTCTTCTAGAAGCGGTGGACATTCCTCAATGGCAACCTCCCTGTTGACAACCTTTGCTGCAAAAGCCATACAGTTCTTTTCTCTGCATTTTCCACAGTTTGTCCTTGGAAGTAGCATGTAGACATCTAGAGGGCTGAGCTCTCTGGTGCCCTTCCTCACCTCTACTGCCGCCATTTCTTTTCCCTTCTTATATCCTGATGGATACCCAGTCGGCGATCTCTTCAGGCTTCGCCTTCCCCAGATTCGTCAAGCTCTTAACGACTTCCTTCATTGTTCTTACTGCCGCTGGATGCATCATCATGAACATGTCCACGCCTGCGAGAAGCAGAACCAACGCAGTGATCGTCTCCCATATCGGGCCTCTTAGCTCCCTCGGCTCCCACTCCGGCCCCATTTTCAGCCAAGCTTCCCTGGCAGCCCAAGCGTTTGTGGAACCTGAAAGTGTTGGATGCTGAAGTTCCGGATCTCCAGTTATGGCCGCCAATCTAGCCCTCTCATGTATACTGAAAGAGTACTCGAGTCCATAGCCCAAAGCCGCCGTGGTTAGGTCCATCACTATGCTTTCTTTGGGCAGGAACTCGTATAGCCTTCGGTTCAACTCCTTTGCATGGTTTAGCTCCATAGACGTGAACGCAAGTGCAACATGGTTATGCTGATTGATGGTCTTGGCCAGCTCACTTAGCCCCGCGTTAGCCATATCCCTAGTAACTGAGCTGATCAACAATCTTTCGCCGTGAGCCACCTCTGCAATCTTTTTGAAAACCTCAGTATCCTTCTTGGGGTCCCCGCATCCGCCAACTATGACGGGAACATCCACAGCCTGCAAGACTTCTTCTATCGTTCTCGCCGCATCCTTCGGAGATGCATTCTTGATCAGGGGGTCCGTACTGAGTAGGTGCACCGTGACCGCGTCAGCATCAAACTTACTAACAGCCAACTTTGCCCAAGCGGGAGGATCCCCTATGACATCCTGAACATACGACCTCAAAGCCTTAGGAAGGCTAACCTCTATATCGAACACGTCTACAGAGACTACAGGAGGATTCGGCGGAGATTCTTCAAAAAGGTAGAAGGCCGGTGATGTCTCACCACCGATCACTATAGTTTTGCCACGGGAACCTCCCTCAGCCCTTGTCCCCCCAAGTTTGACCTCCGTGATCCTTCCGGGATAACTCTGGACGAGCGGTCTGAATTCGGTCCTTAAGATCTCGGAGGGTTTCTGAGGCGCAATCTTTGGGGGAGCGGAAGGTGCGACAGCTGCAGGCGGAACAACGCCAGCTAGAATTGGCTGAATCCATATCTCGACTTCTCCGGCATCTATCTCTACGTCTTCAAGCTCAATCTGTCCGAGTTTGCTCAAAAGCTCCAGAAGCTTGGGTCCAATCTTTATCGAAGCTCGTTTATCTTCGTCTTCCTTTTCGTTCTTATCCACCACATGATTCACTTCTTGTTAGTTGAATTTAGTCGCTCTCTCATCAATCTTGGCCAGCAATCTTTTTCTGTTCCTGGGATGGAAATTGGGTAGAAACTTAATATACTTTTCCTACTGTCCACTTCCCCAATCAAAAGCCGCTAAAGAATCAAGCAAAGATTTTAATGCCACGCCCGTGGATATCGTCCTAGGTCGGAGATGAGATGTGTGAACTCCAAGTGTTCATAAATGGAAAAATTGTCTTTAGAGATGTTGTGTATGCAAAGGCGGAAGATGGTGGCGTAGTCGTCAAAGATATAACAGGGGTCATGAAACGATACCAAAATTGCGTAATCGAAGAGATAGACATAGACTCCACGCGTTTAGTTCTCTCAAAGACGTGAATGATCCATCGGGAAACAACAGGCATTCTAACCATTATTCAAACTCCCTTTGTATCGAAATCCAAACTGGAGAACTGTGTCACATTATCTCTTGAATAGAGCTCACCCGTAGAAGGAGAAGATTGAAGACCTTAAGAATGGCTCAGTCCCACATACTTTCGAAGCTTTTCACCGTGCGCCCTAGTAAATCGTTAGGCTTTTAATCCTCTTCTAGACTGATCTTCTGTGAGAACTGGACATGTCTTCAAAAGTGGCATATTGGCTGGACAATAATCTTTACCTGAACATCACAAACCGATGTTCTAATAATTGCTACTTCTGCTTTAGGCACTATTGGAACGGGATCGGAGACTTCAACCTGAGACTACGCGAAGAACCCTCAGCCAGTCAAGTGGTCAACGAGCTTCTTAATTTCATTCATAAAAGATACTGGAATGAGGTGGTCTTCTGTGGATTCGGCGAGCCCACGATAAGGCTTGACTGTATCCTGGAGGTGACGAGATGGGTTAAGGATCATTCTGACTTACCAGTTCGAGTCGACACGAATGGGCACGGATACCTCTTAAATCCGGGTCGCGAGGTTGTTAGAGAATTGAAGGAGTCAGGAGTTGATGGCGTAAGCACGAGCCTGAATGGACATGACAAAGATACCTACAACAGGGTCTGCAAACCGATCTTCGAAGACGCCTATGATGCGGTCTTAGAGTTTATCAGGAAGGCGAAGGAACTGTTGAATGTTGAAATCACTGCGGTGAGAATTCCCGAAGTTGACGCCTCAAAGATTGGGGATCTTTCTCTGCGGCTTGGAGTTAAGTTCAGATTGAGAGAATATGTACCGTGCTTCTACTAGAGCAGTAGATGTCGGTGCGACCGTCATGGTTTATGGGATGGGGGATGATCGTGTCGCTTAGACCTTTCCTACATGTTCCATAATTCCAAGTTTTGCCTTTGAGTTCGCATCCTTAGTAAGATCCAGCACGGCCAAACAATTCTCTTCATCCATACGCTTTATCTCGAATCCCCTTTTACGGCATAGATGGATTATCTTGGTGTTCTCGGCTGATAACTCCCCAAATAAAGTCTTTAACCCAGTATCCTTGCTGATCTCAATTATGTAGTCCAAGAGCTTCGAGCCCAGTCCAAAGTTTTGCCACGGATCGCCTACGACCACGGCGATCTCGCCTCTTTCTCCGTCAGGTTCGACGATCAATCTGACCATCCCGATTATTTTTCTACTTCCCTCATCTATTTTTTCCGCCACGATCGAGATCTCTCGGTCATAGTCGATATTGCAGTATCTCGACAGAGTATCGTGCGATATCTCCTTTATCACTTGGAAGAACCTAAACCTCATCGTTTCTTCTGAGAAGGTTCGGAAAAGGCCCGCCACCAACGGTTCATCCTCCGGTCTGATCGGACGCAGCAAGACCTCTCCCCCATCCCTCATAGCATATGTGGTTGTGTACTTTGTCGGATAGGGTTTGATCACGAGATGCCCGTAGGGTTGCACCTCTGGAAGCACTCTATCCTCTATCATGATCCGCGCGTCCAAGGCCACGGCATCATTCTCGTCTATAACGATCGGGTTTATGTCCACCTCCCTAAACTGGGGAAAATCGATTATCAACTGCGAGAATCTCACAAGGATCTCGTCGAGAAGTCTCATGTTGGCGGGACGCCTACCCGTATATCCTCCGAGCATCTTGTACGCCTTGGTCTGCTCCATCATCCTCCTTGCGAGCGTCTGGTTGAGCGGTGGAAACTCAACTGCTATGTCGTTGAAGAGTTCGAGGTTTATTCCTCCAGTTCCGAATATTACGACGGCGCCGAAGAGCGGATCCTTTTTTGCCCCGATCATCAGCTCGTAACCATCTTTCTTGATCATGGGTTGAACTGTCACGCCCTCAATCTTTATCGTAGGATCGTGCGACTTGACATGGTTGATTAGATCTCTAAAGCACTTCTCAATCTCTGCCTGAGAGGCGATTCGCAAAACGACTCCACCGAGATCGGATTTGTGAGCAATCTGAGGCGAAAGTATCTTCATCGCGACAGGATATCCGATCTTGGAGCCTAAGGATGCAGCCTCCTCGGGTGTCTTTGCAATGTAAGCTCTGGCCGTGGGAATCCCATAGGCTTCCAAAAACTCTTTAGATTCGGGTTCAGTCAGGAATCGACGCCCTTCTTTGGTCGATCTTTCCAGAATCGCTTGCAGACGGTTCTTGTCCGCTGAAAGACCTATCGCCAATTCTTCAGGGGTCTCGTAAAGAAGTTCGAGGTTCTTTACGTACTGGTACATGTATACGAAGGTTGATATCGCTTGTTCAGGCGTTGTATAAGTTGGAATGCCGTTTTCGTGCAAGATGTCCCTGGCCTCCTCAACATCTTCTTCCCCGAGCCAAGAAGTCAAGATCGGCTTGTCGATGCCTTTCGAGGTTTCTGCCACGGTCTTGGCGGCTTCAGCTGGGCTTGCTGCCCCTATCGACGTATAAATGATTAGGAACCCGTCCGCTTTGAGATCCTTGAAGCATATTTCTAGCACCTTTCTAAACCTCTCTGTGGTGGCGTCTTCGCATATATCGATGGGATTGGATCTGCTCCAGTATGAAGGTAGAACCTCGTCTAATGCGCAGACGGTCTCTTGGTCTAGAGCGGCAAGCCTGCCACCCTTCGATATTAGGAAGTCGGTGGCCGTGACTCCTGGTCCGCCGGCATTCGTTATTATAGCCAGGCTTGGACCCTTTGGATGAGGTTGCGTGGCCAGAATCTCTGAGCAGCAGAACAAATCGTGAATATCTTCGACGCGGATGATTCCAACCCGCCTGAAGGCCCCATCGTAGATGACATCTTCGCCAGCGACCGCACCCGTATGTGATGCCGCAGCTCTCATACCCTCAGGAGATTTCCCAGCCTTTACAACGACTATCGGCTTGGCTCCGGCGAACCTCCTTGCCGCACTCATAAACGCTCTAGCATCTCTTATGGCCTCGATGAAAAGGACAATGCTTCTGGTTTCAGGGTCGACCCCGAAGTAGTCTATAAGATCCGCGAAGTCTACGTCAATCATGGATCCGACTGAGACGACGTTGCTGAAACCGAAATTCGCGTGGGCCGCCCAGTCGAGGACGGATGCGCATAGTGCTCCACTCTGGGATACGAAAGAGATCTTTCCGGGTCCTGCCATCCTGTTTGCGAAGGTTGCGTTAAGCCTTATGCTTGGACGTATTACTCCCAGACAATTGGGACCGATTATCCTCATATTGTAATTCTTCTTCAGCCTCAGGATTTCTTCTTCTCGGAGTTTGCCTTCAAATCCAATCTCACTGAATCCTGATGAAATTATGATGAGCCCCGTTATGCCAGATTCACCGCATTCCTCGACGATCTGAGGAACTATGTGTGCGGGAGTCGCAATAATCGCTAGGTCCAGCTGCCATGGAATCTTCTTTACACTTGGATAGGCGGTTATGCCTTGGACGCTTAGAACGAATGGGTTGACGGGGTAGACGAAGCCTCTGAAACCGATTAGGTTATGTAGAAGTCGGTAGCCAACGGATCCCTCTTGATTGCTGGCTCCGATCACTGCTATCCTTCGAGGGTTGAAGATCTTGTCTAAGCCTTCGATGCCCGTAGTAACCTCTCCATATACCCAACAGAAGATGATGGATGAATACGTTATATACCGTATCTAATTTGGGTTATCTGGTTGCTCAATATTAAACTTTCTCGTTCTACGGGTAACCCAAACACAACCTCATCTAGGGTGATAAGTAGTTTGATCCCGGAGGTATCAAGTACCGCGTCGAGCCACCCTTAACATCTTTCAAATATCCTGCATCATTCAAGCAGGGGTTGGGTAGTCGGTTTTTGGAGGCCAGAGTTCAAATCTTGAATCGGTGCAGAGGCGTGGCATAGGCTATATGATCTCGTTTGACAGCGCGGACGGGACGGTCTCATATTGCGCAGATAAGTACAGAATTGCTGAGTCTCTCCTAGTAGTCATGCAGGAGCGGAGAAGAGAAAGGGTTTAAATATCTATTGTCTTCTTTTGCCACTTGAAGTAACGAGTTCCGGTGGTTTCCTTGGCTGTGGTGGAAAGCGATGGGAGGATAATCTCGAAGTCCGGTTCAAAGAAGACTCCGGTTCGAGCGGGGAAGCCACAGGTTCACATAGCACAACGGAAGGCCCCGTACGAGATGGTGCGCGAGGTCTTCGAGAACATAGGGATTGAGAAGGTCATCGGGCCGGGCGATGTCGTGGTCGTTAAGCCGAACTTCTCGATGCTCTGGAAGCTTCCTTGGAAGGGAACACTTACTAGTCCTGAGATGATCGAGGCCACGGTTAAGGCACTCAAGGAGGAGACCAACGCCGGCCAGATAGTAATCGCTGAGGGTGGAGGCGGAAGCCAAACGTGGGAGAGCTATTTCGAGTTCAAAATCGTTGAGATCGCCCGGAAGTACGACGCGGGCCTAGTGGACTTGAACTGGGACGAATCTTGGAAGATCAAGATGCCTGACGCCTACGTTATGAAGGAGCTGTGGGTAACAAGAACGATCCACCGCGTCGCAGACGTCGTAATCTCTCTTCCAGTCCTGAAGGTTTGGGGTTCAGGAGTTACGTTAGCCCTTAAGAATATGTTCGGAGTTGCCCCTGGTCGACACTATGGCTGGACCAAGGGCGGCATACCCCATCGAGTACAAGCGGATCCATCCGATCTTGTCTACGGTCAGTCGAAAGCTCTAGCCGGGGCGATAGTCGACATAAACTACGCAAACCGTGCCAACATCGCCATAATCGACGCTTTGACCATGGCGTACCCAAAGGTGGAGCCTGAAAAGGCAAGGAGGGTCTACAAAGGCGAGTGGGAAGTTTACCCGCTGAACACGGTGATAGGAGGATTTGACCTTGTCGCAACGGACGCCGTCGGCTGCGCGGTCATGTACATAGAGAACAAGAAGATTCTGCACCTGAATATGGCTCAAGATCGAGGCCTAGGCGTCAACGACCTCAACAAGATAACAGTCACGGGAAAGTCAGTAGATGAAGTCAAGCACCCGGCCACCCCCATCAACCCAGATCAGCATGAACTGAGACTCAACGAAACTCGCAACCAGTAGCCAGGTAGACATATTATGCCGCCGCCTCGAAACGTTCGCGCGCCAAGTAGATAATGTAGAGATTGTTGAAAGAATAGATGAAAAGACTTCGTCCTTCCGTCAGGAGAAGTAAGAAATCAAAAGTCAGTAGTGAAGGAGAACCTGTCACGGACCTTCTAATTCTAGAAAACGTTTCGTCTATGGAAGTCAAAGGGTGAATCAGGATGGCAGAAACTCAGATTTGCATCACCAACCGTAGGAGCGGTTGAAAAGCGATTAAAACATGCTAAGGAAGAAACTTTTTCCCGACTACATATGCGCGTTAGAACGATCAAAAGCCTACTGGAAGAAAGAACTCCAGAGACCTGATTGAATCTCGGCAGAAGCTATCTAATAGTCGATGTTTCATAACCCGTCTTCTTGCAGTGCCACAAGTAGCCAAGAATTACATTAAAGGGGGCGTGGGCGTTTTGTGGCGCCGGGAAATAGATCAACAGCTTGATTTGGATGATGATTTCGAGTGTTAAGAACCGAAATGGAAGGTTGCGCTTAGACGCTAATTTCAATAGAGGTCATGTGACTTGTGTCTCTCTTTTGGTGGAGCAGGAGGAGCATCATTCAATCAATATTGTTTCGGGCATGTTTGAGAAGTGTTTGTCGCCTGTTAGCACTTTTGCCTTCTTCTTCCTAGTGGTGCCTAGAACGATTGAATCGGCCAGTCCCCAGCCAAGAGTTTTCTTTTTCATCTCCACATCCACTTTGGCTGCTTCAACAGCTATTTCTTCAGTTAGAGGTACTACGGCGCTTCGCAGTTTTATGAAGGCTCTTTGGGCTTCTGCCTTTTCTCGTCCTTCTGAAAGAAGAACCTTAGCGTAGATTTCAGCCATACATATTGTCGGCGTCAATTTTTCATCTTCGCTGGAGTCTATTATCTTCTTAGCTTTTTCTCCGGCAGGAGTGCCCATGAAGTATTCAAGCCAAGCGTAAGAGTCGATTACATATCTCATATTCTGTCACTGTGGTCTCTCAAATCTTCGAGTGAGGTCTTCTTCATTGTACCGAACATGCTTTCTCCTTTGAGAAGAACTTCAGCTAATATCTCGTTTATCGCCTTCGACATACCTTTTGCGCCATGCTTCTTTTTCAAGACTTCGTACACGTCTTCTCTAAGTGTGATCGTGGTTTTAGCCATTTACATCACCATAAACATAAACGTACAACATGCAATTTAAGCATTACTGACCTCAGACATGGAACTCGGCGAAATAACCGCCTGTCTTGGTGCCGCGCGAATGGATGACAAGCTTGGTTCAAATGATGATTTTTGTAGAGCAAGGAACTAGAACCATCTCGTTCCTCTCTAGCTTAGGAAAACTTAGCGAGAGCTCAAACCTCCCCCGAGGTCTACCAAACCCCCGGTCGGGACAGCGTTCAGATTCTCGATATCAGTTGCGATTAGGGGGACAGTAATTTGATATTCAGAGTAACGGAGGCACAAAGGTCGAACAAGATACTCGTAACTGATGATGAAAAACTCATCAAAGCAGCAGAGAACGTAGGTACGAAGATATTAACGAGCAAGATGATGAACAAGCAAAGAAACTGCAAGCCGTAGTTCCAACTTGAAGTGTGAAGATGATTTCTGTACTTAGGTGTTCTTTCTGGAATGCCACAAAGGAAGACTTCTAAAAAAGGAACGAGTGTTTTCAATGGCGCCGGGGAAGAGGTTTAAAGCTTGGTTTAAATTCTTGAATTTTACGTTCGCCTTATGTTTCTTTTCTTGTCCCTTGGTGTTTTTTGTGGCTCAGGGGAATAGATGAATCTTTTCGCTTAGATTTCTTTGAAAAAGTAATTTCTAGGCTAGTTCTTGTTCGGGATAAACGGAAGAATAGCCATTGATACACAGAATTTGTTTTTAGTGTCAATTTGAAAAACTGGCGTAGCGTAGATGTCAGGGACTGGCAATGATCTTCTGGTTGTAGCCAAGCGGTCGGAGAAAACGTTATAAGTCTGATAAAGCCCTATTCTTCTGGTGAAAATTCGTGGATCTGACTATTGAGGCCCGTATCGGCAAGAAGTACGCGATCTATCTGCCCAAAGCTGTAGTGGAGACTATTGGGCTGAGAGAAGGAGAAAGGGTTTTGCTAAGAGTCGCCGGGAACACTATTGTCCTAGAAAGCCTTCAGGACCCTATCAAACTAGCCCTCTCTGGGAAGAAGTTTGCATCGATAAAACCTGAAGAGGTTGAGGCTATAAGCTTTGAAGAACAAGCAGAACACATTGAGAGTTCTTCTTGACACTTCCTTTATACTTCCGTCCCTCGGGATCGATGTGGGCGAAGTGGTCTTAAGGTGCCTCAGGGGACTTGCCGAGATTGAAGCCGAAATATACTATTCCCGCTTCAGTATTCTCGAATCATTGTGGGTAGCAGCTAGACTTATGACGAACGCGGCCTCTTACGGAGAAAGATTCAGTCTCGGTCTGAGAAGCATCATCGAAAGCGGTAGATATAGTAAAGTGGAAGAAGACTCAAAAACATTCAATGATGCCCTAAAACTATATGTTCAGGGTCACAAGGACATGGTAGATAACATACTTTATGCAATCTCGATCAACCTCAACCTCAAACTTTTAACATTGGATAACGAGCTCGAAGGGTTCATACGCGAAAAAGGATTGGAAGACAACCTCATTTCCCCCCATCAAATAACTTCTTAAACCAACAAACCTAACTTGTCCCGTTTGGCTCCGGGGAATAGGTTATAACCCTCGTTCGAACCCTCGAATTAATTCTTACATGTTTTTGTCAATAACTAAGCGAAACTCGTAATGCACACTAAGAATAGTGTCCCGATAGTTACAGTGGATCTTTTAGGTCGAACTTCCTCTCTTTGCCATTGATTATCAGCTTTACCGTCTCTATAAAGTTCATTCCCAGTAGAACCTTGATGGGAGCCGGGTCGGGTATCTTATGAACGACAACTGGCAGCTTTTCAATTTCCATGTCTGAGATTTCTAGCTTTTCCAAGATTTTGATTGGTGCTTCTATGAGACCTGATGCCGTGACCAACATCGCCTTTGGAAAAGCTCTACTTGTCTCCAACTCCAAGAAATCCGATACTGCGGGAGGTATAATCGTGAAGGCTGCTCCCGTGTCTATCAATGCGTCCTCAAATACCCCGAATCTCCTACCTGCCAGCCTGACTCTGGCGAGGAGCCTGCCCTCTCTTATCTCCATCGCAGCACCTTTCAGAACAGAAAGCCATACTTCTTTTCCTTCTCGGTTGGAGAATAGAAGACGTAGACTTCGCTTATGCCCTTTTCCTTGAGTTGCTTGTAAATCTCCTCGTGAGTGTCAGAAACAACAATCACATTCTTATCCCTCAACCCTATCCACTTGCCGATGTGCTCCTTCTTGACCTTCTCGATCACATCAACTTGGGACATGCCGATCACCTAGTATATAATTTCCCAGAGAGCCTTAAATATTTGAAAGCCTAGCGTAAGCTCAGCAAGAAGCTATAGCGATGTCTCCTTGCCCTTGATTATTTTGTAAGAGCCGCCAAACGAACGTCATCCAGTTCAATTAGCGTTAGGAAAAGGTTTAGCGCCGGGGAAGGGATTCGAACCCTTGTGGCCCCGAAGAGCCACTGGATCTCGATTCTGCCCCACCTTCTTGATGAGCGTCCAGCGCATTTCCGCTCTGCCACCCCTTATTGAGGCTTGTGGCTACGCCTTGGCAACGATGTTAATCCCCGGCGTGATTAAAAGATCAGCTCGCACTCTAAATTCTTTGCGGTCCTCTTTTCGAATTGTGAGAACCGTCTAAGCCAGATCTTGAATCAGATATCAGGATTCGTGCCCAAGAAGAGAAGAATCTAGAGTACGGATATGGAAGCAGTCATCTCGCCGTCTCTCGTAACTATTCTTAGCTTGCACTGTGACGAGATAATTATTAGCGTGTCTCCCTTTTCCTCGATCTTGACCCCCTCTCCAATCTCCGGCAGCGAAGAGAATTTGACAACCATCGGATGGGCACCTTTCCACGCGACCTCGTAGCCGCCCTCAGACTTCCTTACTGCGGCTCCGCCAAAGATCTCGTAGATCGACTCTTGGGCTTCAGGCTTCTTCTTGCCGAACAACTTCATCCCTGATCACTTGCCGTCTAATGATTTTTCATCATAGACTTAAACCTATCGGATCAATCTAGATAGGAGATGCAGGGACCTGTCGTCTCGCCTCGCTCCTTTAGGACGGGAAAACCCGTAGACTCCGAGGTAGTACTCCTTTATCTCTTGATTCTTTCATGATTGGGTTGAGGACCGGTTCGGATGCTGCCAGCCTTTCCAATTCTGATTCTCGGATCACAGCCTACCAGACAATGAGTAACTCTTGTACAGAGAAGCTAGCCCTCATCTATCCTTCTGTATCTGGCTTCTCAAGCCTAGCCTATGCAGAGAAAGATGACTCCAGCTCAGAAATTGGCGCCGTTGAAATGAAAAACTGGAAAGAGTCCTCGCACAAACTGGTGGAAAGACAAGTTTATCTATCTTCAGATAGAGGATATCCTGGGGAGATCCACCTAATAAACTCAGAAACTACTGGGAAAGCATGGCCAAGAGCGGAAAAGCGATGCACACAAACCGATTTTCTGCTTTCTTCTGATTGGTCAGATCTGCAAACACGATCGCGACTGCGTCAATCTCTGGCTTTCTCCTTATTCCAGTATTGTCGGGTTCTCAGGAATTGAATCTTTGCCTTTAATAGGTCCATGTAAAACTCGTCCTCCTCTGTATGCATCTTCCCAAGTATCCTGGATGCTGTCTCAGGGCCAACGCCCCTAACTTTTAGGGCTGTGATGGCGGATTTGCCGTAACTTAGAACGAGGTCTGCTTTACGCCTGGCCTGAGTCAGGTCCTTCAACTCATCTTCTGTCAGTTCCTTTCCCTCAAGCCTACGTCTGAGGATATTCGCAATTTCTTCGGCGTCTCGGCCCCTCTCTATACATGTTAGGAGCCCTGATCGACATCTCTCACATACTGGCTTGGTCGGCAGATCTCTGATCCGAATGTTGGCCGACCATTCTGCACAAGAAAGGCACAGAAGCTGGACCTTAAGGGATGAGATCGCCATCCTCATCCGCTTGATATTATCTATCAGAGTCTGTTTCGGCGCCATGAATTCCGTGATATCCGAGTATTTTGAGAGGATGTGAGATGCGATAGGCGACGGTTCTGTAGAGCTAAGAGCCTTGGTGAGAGCGAGTTTACCGGATTTGATGGATGACATTATGTTCTTGACTGATTGTAGGTCAATCTTTTCGAGCATGGCTTCCCTTAGGGTCTCATCATATATCGGGGTCCCCTTGAATTGCATTGGCAGCTGGGCCAGTCTAGCCGGGCCCATGGTCCTTCCGCGGGGAAGGGCTCCAAAGCGTTCTGCAATAAACTTCATTTTGTAGGAGAAGGGAAAGCGGGCCTCTATATAATCGTCGAATGCCTTATTCACTTCTTCCTCATTCAAGGACAGAAGCATATCGTGGATTCTGTCAAGGTCTCGGCTTTCAACTTTCCTCGGAGTCTCGATCAGGATTCTGTAACCATCGTTCCAC
>Ga0315314_1001669_pt1 | contig 19425 bp, 14 predicted proteins | sample TDP9_MG_FD_203631 | JGI IMG/M metagenome (GOLD analysis project Ga0315314, IMG submission 203631) | Freshwater sediment microbial communities from Lake Towuti, South Sulawesi, Indonesia - TDP9 | ecosystem: Environmental > Aquatic > Freshwater > Lake > Sediment | place: Indonesia: South Sulawesi... | reverse complement strand
CAACCGTTGTGCTCGGATATGTCATACGAAAAAGACACTTGTGGAGCTTCAAAAGCTGAAGATAAATATCGAAAAATTGAGGTCATGTGTACCTGATTATTCATATTTATTTGCGCTGTAGTATTAGAGGTTTATGACTAATTTTACCAAGTCGATAATTGTAGATTTTTGGAGCACGGTAGCCGAGATGTCACCCTATTTATTGTTTGGCTTTTTTATGGCGGGGCTTCTTTCGGTGCTTGTGTCACAGCGCCTGGTAGAGAGACATTTAGGTGGTAGGGGGATATGGCCATTGTTAAAGGCCTCCCTTTTTGGAATTCCGCTGCCTCTGTGCTCCTGTGGTGTCATTCCAGTGTCAATGTCACTCCATAAGCATGGAGCGAGCAAAGGAGCTACAATATCGTTTTTGCTATCTACGCCTCAAACCGGCGTGGATAGTATCTTTGTGACTTTGAGTCTTCTCGGCCCTGTCTTTGCTATTTTTAGGCCCTTGGTAGCACTGGTAACCGGCCTTGTCGGCGGCATCCTGGTTGACTTGTTTGACCGCGGCACAAAAGATGAAAGGATAGCTCCACCACAATGTGCGGATGAATGTTGCAGTGGTGGGAACATCGCCAGCAGAGTTGTTAGAGGATTAAAATATGGCTTTGTCACGCTGCCGCGAGATATAGGTAAAGCAATGTTAGTAGGATTGGTAATTGCTGCGGTTATCTCCGTGGTCGTGCCGGACGACTTTTTTGCAGAAAAACTGCTGGGCACCGGGATTTTCGCAATGGTGGTGATGATGCTTTTGGGCATACCGGTCTATGTCTGTGCAACTGCTTCGGTCCCGATTGCTGCGGCGTTGATCGCTAAAGGCTTAACGCCGGGCGCTGCTCTGGTATTTCTTATAACTGGGCCTGCTACAAACGCTGCTGGAATTACGACTATTTGGAAAGTCTTGGGGGGGCGAACTGCGTTAGCTTACCTATTTTCAGTTGTGGTTTGTGCTCTTGGGGCGGGATTGCTGCTTGATATGATGTTTCCGCAGCTTAGTTCAAATGTAGCAGCTCATATGCACCAGATGCAACCTTCTGTTCTGGGGCACATATCAGCAGTAGCACTTTTGGCCGTTTTGGTAATTGCAATTTTTAGCACAAAAAAACTGCCTTAACTTTACTCGTCACATCTGCAAATACTGACATTTCTTGCAAGGTTCATATCAGTTTTGCATAAAAGTGAAAAGTTCAAAGTGCCTAAAGTGCCTAAAGTTATTGTTTTTAACTTTAGCTCACTTTAAGTACTTTAGTTCACTTTAGACACTTTATCGGGCTTAAATTGATAGCGCAGTAACAAATCCTGCATTTAGAAGGTATTGGATAATTGGTAAGTGATAAATGGTAATTGGTAATTACCAACTACCAATCATCAATTACCAGTCATAAAGAGGTTAAGGCAGCAGGGTATCGAACCGATAAATTTCATCGAGAAAAGAACGTATTCTTAGCAGGTTATAAGACCTTTTGAAAGGCCAAAAACTCGGTGGTCTTTAGGGTTTGTGATATGAAAAGGACACAGACCATAACTATTGCACTTCTGTCATTTGCTCTGATTATTCTCCAGGCAGGCTGTGGCAATAAGTTTTTTGACCCCACGCAGATAGGAAGGTTTCGTCCTACACCAGCGGTCAATGTAATATTGGATTCATTGGGTGTAGCCGAAGAGCCGCCGGTAACCTGGGAAAAAGCTGAAGACCCTCAGCCGAGTGACATTGTGGCAGTGCCAACCGATTATGTGTTCAGCTCCGGGGATGTTATCAGGATATCCATTTTTGAGTTATTTCAAGAGGGAGTTACGTTTGTAAATGATTATGTCGTTACCGAGACCGGCAAAATATCCATACCAGAAGTGGGGCTTGTTCAGGCAGCAGGGCTGACTGAAACACAACTTGAAGACGAAGTAAAGCGGATCCTTTCGCCAAGTGTATTAAAAGAGCCATCGGTTACCGTAGCTTTGCTCAGTTCGCAACAGCGTACCTTTTCAGTATTAGGTGACGGTGTGTTAGCTCCGAGCAGGTACGTTATTCCACGGTATGATTTTAGATTGGCCGATGCACTTGCCACAGCAGGTGGAGTAAGGCAATTTAATGTAAGCTATATTTACATTTCACATCGTGTTAGCCAGCAGGAGAAAATACCCCGCCCATCGCTGGGCGGGGCGAGCACTGAGCTGGGGATTATCGAACCCGAGATTCTCAAACCAGAAACTCCTCAACAAGGCCTTCCAGAGCTGAAGATTATTGAGCCGCAGAAGATGGAGCCGTCGCTAAGTTTGGAGCGAAAAATGCCGGAGATGATAACGCCTTTGGCGCAGCGATTGGAAAATTCGAAATTCCCACCAAGTGCTGGTGCGGTTTTGCTGGCAAGTTTTGATCCGTCAACCAGTCATGGGGGCAGTTGGATAGGCACAGCAAAGACGCCAGACGCCAGACGAGAGACGAGAGACGAGAGACGAGATGAAGTTGGTGAGCGTATTGAGTGGATTTTTCGAGATGGCAAGTGGATACCGATTCGGGTCGGTCCACCAGAACCCACAGAACCAGCGATAAAAGAAAAAGAGGAATTTGAGGAGCGCGTGGAGTGGATTTTTCGAGACGGCAGATGGATCCCAATTCCAGTCCGGAAGCCTTTGCCCCCCAAGCCGGTCATTCCGCCCGAGGAAAAGGTGCCAGAAGAGCTCGAATGGGAGAAAGCGCTGCAAACGCGAGTCATAAAGATTCCCGTTGATAAGTTGCTGGCCGGTGATCCGCGTTATAATATTGTGATAAAGCCAGGTGATACCATTCATGCGCCTGTTGATATTATTGGTGAATTCGCTATAATGGGCAATGTCAATCGTAGCGGATATATTAATATTACCGGCCGACCGATGACTCTGAAGATGGCTATCGCAGCGGCGGGCGGCCTGGGCCCGTTGGCCTGGCCGAAACGTTGCGAAGTAATAAGAAGGGTCGCTGAAGATAAAGAGGAAATAGTAAGGGTAGACCTGGATAAGATTGCCAGCGGCGAACAGCCGGACTTCTTTATTAAGCCCAACGATTTGATCAATGTCGGCACACATGCAACCGCCAGATGGCGTGCCATCTTGCGAAATGCCTTCAGGGCCACTTATGGATTCGGCTTTGTTTATGACCGTAATTTCGCGTATAGAGATTACTACGAAACGACCTTCAACCCTATCACGCCCTGGAAGTGGGATGGTATATTTTAGCAAGATTGTTTAGTTATGGTGGATAACCAGAAATTTACGATTGCCGATTTTCGATTGCCGATTGTAAATCCTGAATCGAAAATCGAAAATCGAAAATCGAAAATCCAGGGCAACCCAGAGCAGAGGTGGCGCGACCTTGGTTTGCATAGCTACGTTAAGATTGTAGTAATAGGGGGATTGCTTTGCTTTCTCTTTCGCAACGAGATTGGCAGTATCATTCAGGAATGGCTAACTGACGCGAGCTGGTCGCACGGCTTTCTTATCCCACTTTTTAGTTTGTACTTTATTAACCAGAAGAAAAGTTGCGTTTTGAATCTTCAAGCCATGCCAAATTATCTGGGCTTATTTTTTTTGCTTTGCAGTATTTTGTTTTATTTTTTTAATATAGTCAGCCCATCCGGATACGCATATTTTCGCTCCATTTCTATGATAGCAGCGATTGGGGCGGTGGTACTGTTTTTAGGCGGGTGGCGTTTAATAAAATATACCTGGCTGCCAATCGCGTTTTTGGTCTTTGCGGTGCCATTGCCGCAGAGATATTATGTGGGTATGACTATGCCGATGCGGCATCTGGCTGCTGCTATTGCCGCCTCCTTGCTGAATTTGGTCGATGGATTAGAGGCTACTGCCAGCGGCGTAGTGATAGATGTGGTCTATAAGGGCCAGCGATTGGAGCCTCCTCTTAATGTAGCGGAGGCTTGCAGCGGAATGCGGCTGCTGATGGCCTTTTTGGCGCTGGGCGTGGCTATGGCTTATCTGCATTACCGGCCTATTTGGCAGCGAATTATCTTGTTAGCCAGCACTATACCCATCGCGATATTTTGCAACATCGTACGAGTTACAGTTACCGGATTTATTTATGTGCTGATACACCCTAAATATACGCAGGATATTTACCATGATATGCTTGGAATGGCAATGCTGCCGTTAGCCTTTGGCTTGTATGGCTTTTTAGCATGGTTTATGTCGAGCTTATTTATAGAAGAAACCGGGACAGAAACCTTTGATGTTGTGGTACGCAAACGTGATGTGTGATGCAGGTGGCAGAAATTTCAAATTTCAAATTTTTGGAAACTATACGGGTTTATTTGCAGCCGGCCTTTTTGATATGCGTGGCGGTGCTGGCGGTAGCTGCCGCAGGTATGTCAATTGCCATAAAACGCTTCGGCGTATATTTACAGAAGGAACCTCTGCCTTTGAAAAAATCTTTAGACCTTCTGGATGAGAAGCAGTTAGCTCCTTACAAAGTAACAGAAAAGCACAAAATCACAAATGAAGAAATACTCAAAGAATTAGGCACACAGGATTATATTCAGTGGATTCTAGAGGATCCACAAGCGGCATCTGATAGTGCTATTAAAAAATGTATGTTGTTTATTACTTATTACCGGCTGCCGGATAGAGTGCCGCACGTGCCGGAGGAGTGCTATACCGGCGGTGGTTATCAAAGATTGGCGACCGATAGTGTGATGTTTGAGATAAAAAGGGCTGAATTTCAGAGAAAAATCCAGGGAAAATATCTTGTTTTTGGCAGCACGAAATCTAATTTCTGGCAGAGCGGCGGGAAATTTCCGGTTTTATACTTTTTTAAAGTTAACGGTGAATATGCCGGCAGCAGGGACGAGGCTCGAATAACGCTAAATAAGAACCTTTTTCGCAAGTCTTCGTATTTTTGCAAGGTTGAGTTAGTTTTTAATCAGGGCTTCGTTGCACCAGGCAGGGAACAAGCAGTTGCTGCCAGCGAAAAGCTTTTAGCTGTGGTTTTGCCCATTTTGGAACGAGAGCATTGGCCCGACTGGTAAGGAATGAACCTATGGCAAGGAGAAGATTGAATAAAAAAGTAGCAGCTTTAGGCTCGATGGTTTTTCTACTATTGGTGCTGGTGGCTATCGTGGCTGTTTTGCATCTGGGCCGAGACCCAGATAAGTTTATCCAAGATGGCGACACAGCCGTTCTGGCAAAAGATTACAAAACGGCTGAACGCAGTTATCTTAAGGCACATAATTTTGCAAAGACCGGCTCGCTTCGCAAAGAGATACTTTCCAAGCTTGCAGATATATATATCCAAACCGGGCAATGGCCTAAAGTGCGGGGCTGCTGGGAGCAAATAATCAACATAGACCCAAAGAATGTAAAGGCTCGACTGGGACGGCTGAAGTATCTTTATATAATCGCTGACAATTATGTAAGAACCGGTCGAGATGTTAGTGCAGTTTGGAAAGAAGTTCAGTCACAAACATCGCAGCTTTTGGAGCTGGTAGCCGATGCTGGCTTGCTTACGGCCGACAGAGCCGAGTGGGAGCCCTCATTAGGGATGGAAGAACAACGGCAGCGTGCTATCAGTCGGTGCATAGGCCCATATTTATATCTGCTGCGAGGCAGAGCTGCTTTTGAATTAGCACAGATGGGTGCTGTGACCGCGCCTGACGAACTGCTTGACGAGGCAATACATGATCTGGAAAAGGTGAAGGAACTTGACCCAAATAACGTTGATGCTTATTGGTATTTAGCGCAAGTGGCTATCGAAAAAGGTGAGATTCTTGCATCAAGAGGTAATCTCCAAGAAAGGGACAAAGCTGCTAAGCAGGCTGATGAACTCCTGCAACAGGCGGTCAACGTTGCAGGCACTGTGCCCAGAGCGCACATTAATCTTCTAACACGCAAGCTTACACTTGCTCGCCACGGTGCACCTTCGCAGGTTATGCAGCAGATTAAGACACTTGAGCCGCAGTATTTGTCAGTTGTGAATAAGTTTCCTTCCAGTGCAGAGACGTTTGCAACACTTTCCGGATTCTATTCATACTATTCGGTCTATTGCGAGCATCATCTGGGCCTGCAAAATCTTGATAAGGCCGTGGAGGCAGCCGAAAAAGCAATCGAGCTGGACAAAGAAAATGTGACGTATGCAATAACTGCGGCAAATTTGTATTATCGCAAGTTCTCTACATATGGACAAAAACCAGAAATCCACAAGGCAATAGCAATAGCTAAGAATGCACTCCAGTTACCGGATGCCCAGGATACGACTGGGCCACGAGGTTACGCAAATAGAATGAATAGATTCTTATTGTGTTCTTTTCTGGCGAATTGCTATATCGAGCAGATACTCCAGGCAAGACAGCGTACAGAAGACAGCGTACAGCGTACAATGTCCGCTGACCCCTGTTCGCTGAACGCTGATTTGCTGAAGGACGCCGAACAATTAGTGCACGAAATTGAGCAGATTTTTGGAAGTGCTGAGGAACCACAGGTTATTAAGTGGCAGGGAATGCTTCAGTTAGCAAAGGGAAATACAGACGCTGCGGTAAGAAAGCTGTATGCAGCCTATGAGCAAATCAAAGCATCTTACCCCTCTGAACGAAGGGATGCACAACTTTCCTACACTCTTGCCCAGATTTTTCAAGATACTTCTGAGGTGGGTGCGGTCATGGAATTCCTGGCAAGTGCTCTGGAGGCAGGAATTGAATTGTATAAACCACAAGCAATCCTGGATTACCTGGAGGCTCTGGGCAAACGCGATATGTGGCCGCATGTCCTATCTTCTGTCAATCCTTTTAATATAGATGCCTTTGAGCAGAAGTTTGGTCGGAGCCCTCGGAGCCAAACCCTTCGCATAAAGGCTTTAATTGGTACGAATAAAGTCTCTGAGGCTGAAGAAGAATTAGCCAAGCTCGACCAGAATGACCCCAATGCAATTAAGCTCAACCTGGTGCTGGCAGAGGCCAAGATTAGGCAGATTAGAACCGCTATATTGCAAAAGCAGGCCACGCAAGACTCCACCGTTATTTTCCAGCCAGCCGAAGCGGAAGAAAAACAGGATTACAGCTGCGACCCCGCGGTGAAGTTAATGACAGCAGAATTGGAAAACTGTCGGCGGCTCAGGGCTGAATTGTTAAAAAAACTGCTGCTGATAGAACCAGAGGCTGTTGATGAAGCTTCTGTTACTGTGGTTTGCAGAAGTGCCATAGCACAAGGTCAGATAGATGAAGCGAAAGATTTGATTAATCGTTTCTTGAAATATTTTCCAGACAATACAGTGGTTCTGTTTTATAAACAGTTGCTTTCTGAACCTGATCCTAAAAATGTCTCACCGCAAAGGCGACAGGAGATAGAAAAACAGGTTCTATTGAATATTGCTGACCCTCTTGATCGGGCAGTAAAACTTGGAATATTTTATAGAAGCAATGAGGAGCTGGATAAAGCAATTGAAAAACTAAAAGAAGCTCTGGAAATGAAAACGCCACCGGAAGGTCAGGCTAAATATTTAGCCCCCAGTTTCACTGGGGGTTTTGAACTAAGGCGCCTGGCTGCAAATCATCTGTTCGATATAGCCTGCCAGAGGCAAGATTGGAAACTGGCAGAGCAAATGGTAGAGCTTGCCCGACGTGAAAATCTTGATGATTGCCAAGGTCAGCTTTTCGCAGCTCGTCTCGATGTGGCTAAACGCGAATTTAATGATGCGCTGGCCAAAATCAACGAATGTTTGAGACAAAGACCTATATTTTCACACGGGTATCTACTGCGAAGCAATATCAACGCGGTCCTGGGAAATGAGCATGCATCTATGGAGGACATCCGCAAAGCGGCATCCTTGAACCCTCTGGATGGAGCCATCGCAAAGAGATTGGCCGCAGTATTATATCTTCGCAACCAAAAACTCACCAGTAATGTCACGTCCGAGCAGATGATCGAAGCCAGGAGTGCTTTGGAAAGAGCGATTCGGCTGAATCCAGGTGATTTGGCGTTACTTAGTGACTATGCTGAATATATAAGCGCCACGGAGCCTTCAAAAGCATTGGCGATTCGCCAGACCCTGCAAAAAAATGCCCCGAATTTGCACAATGCCATACTTCTTGGCAGATTGGCAACCAAAATGGCTCTGAAAGAGCCGGATGCCCAGCGCAAAGAGGCGTTGTTTGAGATTGCTCAGTTCTCTCTCCAAGAGGCTAAGAAGATGGACCCGAATGACAAGATAATGCTTCAAAGCTACGCAGAATACTACCGCGCCAGGGGACAGGATGAATATGCTAAGCAGCTGCTGCTGGAATCACAAGACGACAAATTGCTCTGGCGCCATTATTTTCATCTGGGCCGATTTGAGGATGCCCAGAAAGTATTGCAGAAGTTATACAAACGCCAGGCCAAGGACGTTGATGTGGTCACAGGCCTTTTACTTGTGGCTGAAAACACCGCCGACAAAGAAGCTATAAATAGATTCTCTGAAGAACTTTTGGTCCTTGCGGACAATGCAGAAAATCGCCTTGAACAAATTAGGGCATATCTGGCGGTTGGTCTTATCAAGCAAGCTAAATACAAATTGCAAAGCTTTAAGGAAAAGTACCCGGATGAATCCAGAATACTGCTGTTTGAGAGCTGGCTGGCAATGAGACAGGGACAGCTGGAAAAGGCGTTGGAGCTGATGAATCAAAATCTCCAGTCCAGCCAGGACTCGGCACCGGCGTGGCGGTTAAGAGGCCAGATAAATCTTTTGATGGCAAATTATGATCAGGCAATCGCTGACCTTAAAAAGAGCAAGTCATTGTCGGATACACCAGCCACCAGGATTGCTCTGGCAAAGGCTTATTTGCAGGCCGAGCGAGAGGAGGATGCTATAACCGAGCTTAAAAACACGATTGACGCGCCGGGTGCTCCTATGGAAGGGCGAGAATTGCTCGAGCAGATTTATTTAAGACTCGATAGAAAAGAGCCGCTGAGAAGATTCTATGAGGATACTCTGGAAAAGTACCCTAATAGTGTACCGTGGTATAATCGGGCAGCGACATTTGCTATAGCTACGGGTGAATTTGATAGAGCGGAAAAGTTTTATAAGAAAGCGTACATGCTTAAACAGCAGGAGTATCTCGCAGAGAATTCCGAGAATGCACTGCAGGACGCACAATATGCAGCAGCTTTCGACGGATATTTGCAGGCGCTTGTATTAGGAGCGGGCGAGCCGAATACAACAAATCTCGTTTGGCGTCCACAAAAGTTAGATACGCTCTTTGAAGAGGCTAAAAAACACGAGAATACCGCTTTTGCTCCCTTAGCTTTTTGCAGGATGGGCGAGGCGAAACTAAAACTCGGTGATAGAAAAGCCGCCATAGAATACTATCGAAAAGCGGTCGATACTTGTGGTGAGCCTGCCGAATCCAAAGCGCAGACTAATGAGAAGCTCGCTGCTGAGATTTTACTGAGAATGTTTTTGTCCTTGGGAGCGGAGGAGGTCGGCAAGTTCTGCCAGCAAACTCTTGTGACCGACCCTGATTCGCTGGCTGCCAATCTCACTATGTCTAATTTGGCCAGAATCAATGGCCAGTACGACAAGGCTATAGATTATATTAAAAAGTGCATCGAGCTGACAGCCCCACGCGGACTTGAATGCCTGGTCAAGAAAGCGGAGCTTTTAACCCTCGCTTATGAAAAGACTTCCGATAATAGATACCTCAAGGAGGCTATCACAGATTACGAAAGTCTGTTAGTTAAAATGCCGAATAATACCAATGTTTTGAATAATCTGGCGTATATGCTTGCGGAAAATAACCAGAGGCTTTCTGAGGCTCTTAAATATGCCCAAAAGGCACTTGAGCAGAGGCCCGATAATCCTGTCTTTATGGATACTTATGCGTATGTGCTGTATAAAAACGGCCAGAGTTCTAAGGCTGCCGAGTTATTGACCGCTGCTGTGCAACAGTATCAGCAGCAGTCAATCGTCACGCCACCGGAGGTATGGGAGCATTTAGGTATGGTAAAAGAACAACTCGGAGAAAAAGCCCATGCCCTTGATGCTTATAAACAAGCGCTGCAAGTAGGAGCAGATAAATTGCCGGAGTCGGTCGGACAGCGGATAAAGTCAGCTATTGAACGTCTTTCACGGATTGGTAATTAGTTATTGGTAATTGGTAATTGGTAATTGGTAATTACCAGTTTCCAGTTACCAGTTACCAGTTTTCAGTTACCAATTACCATTTAACCAATTACCAGTTACAAAGGGAAATTAAAATGGCACAGAGACCAGCGATTGGGAATAGAATGGCAAGACCGGCTGGGCCGATGCCGCCGACTGCTGCTGTGCTGACACCGAAGGAAGTTCTGGCCATATTACGGCGGCACATATTGCTGATAATTTTTCTGACTGCGTTAAGCCTTGGGGCCGGCGGCGGGACCTGGTATCTTTTACGCAAGTATCTGCCTAAGTATACTGCCCAGACCTTTATTGAAGTTTTGCCGCCCGTAGAAACAGACCCTATGGACATCGTGGCAGCTCAAGTGAATAAAGACATACATTACCAGCACCGCTTATCAATGGCTAACCTTATAAAACAGCAGAGAGCTTTGCAAGAGCTGCTGCGAAACGACAAAGTTCGGGCAACCAGGTGGTTTGAACATAGAGATAGGGACGATAGAAAAGCGTTTAAATATCTCAAAAGGCATCTCGGTGCTTACGCCCACAGAGATGCTGAGTTTGTTGAGATATCGATGACCTGCGGAGGCGCTGAGGAAGCAGCACTAATAGTCAACGAGATGGCACAATGGTTTGTTGCCTCACAACAAGACACTACCAAGACCGAAGTTGGCGAGAGGCTCAGACAGCTTGAAGAGCGGAAAGATAGCGTTCAAAGGGAGTTGAATGTAGCCGAAGCAGCGTTGGAGGACGTGCGTAAAGCCTCGGGTATAACTGACCTGGAAAGGCCTGAGGGGCGTTATTGGCGCCATACATTCGAAATGGAGCTGGACGATTTGGAGCTTCAGCAAAATGAGCTTCTGCTGGCCATAAAGCAAACCGAGGCCGATATTGCAAATCTAAGGGAGCTGGCCGAAGGTCCTATTACGGTGCAGATTGAGCAGGCCATAGAGAACGACCCCGTTATGGTTATGCTGGCTGAACAGCTTGCCTTTCAGGAAGCCCATTTTGCAGGCAGGCTTACAAAGTTTGGTGAAAATCATAGAGTTGTGCGTGAAACTCAGCAGCTAATAGACAAAATCAAAGAAAAAAGGCAGCGCAGACAAATGGTAATAGCAGAGCAAACCCGCCAGGCTGGGCTGGAAAACGCACAAGATAGATTGATTGTGCTGCAGCAAAGATTTGCAGAATTACAGAACTTGCGAGAGGAAGCATCTGCAAAAAAGAAAGACCTTGATTTAGCCCGCGTCCAGTATGATCAGCGGCTGAAGATCAGGGATGAGAGAATAGAGATGCTGGACGCAATTAAAGCCCAGATCGAGAAATTAAGGATAATGCTTAACGACCCAGAAACGCCTAAGGTGCGGCTGATCGGATTGGCTCCGCCGCCGCTGGAAATGGTGACCTCTCGGCAGTGGTGGCTGTGGTTCCCCGGTGGGACAATAGTGGGCTTACTAATGGGCGTAGGCTTTGCATTCCTTATTGAAATGGCTAATGACCTGGTGCGGACTCCGAGAGATGTGGCCAGATTCCTGGATGTTCCGCTGTTATGTATGATTCCTGATGCCGCTGAAGATAAGCTGGGCCGAGATGTTGACCTGGCTCTTACTGTTTATCAGGCGCCTTATTCTGTCATCAGTGAATGTTACAGGCAGCTTCGCGCCAATTTCGAGCTGTCCAGCGCCGCAGAGTCCTGGAAGACTGTGCTGGTTACCAGTGGCGATGCAGCGGACGGCAAGACCTCCGTGGCGGTTAATCTTGCCACCACTTTTGTCGCTAAGAATCAAAAGGTGCTGCTGATAGATGCCAATTTCAGAAGGCCCGCTTTACAGACTATATTTCGCAAGACACAGGCCCAGGATTTAGAAATGCAAGCCTCTAATCTCGGATTGAGCAGCCTGCTGACGGGCCAGTGTGGTTACGAGGTTATAAGGCCCAGCGGTATCCAGAGCCTTGACATAATTTTTTCAGGGCCAATGCCTTCTAATCCGGCTGAGCTGCTCGCTGGCCCACAAATGCAGCAGCTAATTAGTGAGCAGCGAAAGATTTATGATTATATTATAATTGACAGCCCGCCGGTCTTGCTGGTAAGTGATGCCAAAGTCCTGGCAAAACTGGTTGACGCTACAATTTTGGTGCTCAATGCCGCTGCTACCAGCAGGGGTGCTGCTGCGAGGACTATTGGCGAACTTAGGGCGGTGGGCGCCAATGTCGTTGGCTGTGTCCTTTTTGCTGTAAGGGCGATGAAGGGCGGCTATTTCCACGAGCAATTCAAGTCTTATAGGAAATATCAGGCTGGTAACTGGTAAATGGAAACTGGTAATTACCAATCACCAATTACCAATTACCAACCACGGGGTCGTTTGATGGATAAATTCTTAGTAACCGGCGGAGCTGGGTTCATCGGTTCGAATATCTGCAAGAAACTCGTTTCGCAAGGCTGCTTCGTAAGGGTTGTTGATAATCTGCTCACAGGCAAAAAAGGTAATCTTGCAGATATTATAGACAAAATTGCGTTCATTGAAGCCGATATGGGCGATGAGCAAGTCGCCCGAAAAGCTTTGAAGGATATTGATATTGTTTTGCATCAGGGTGCTTTGCCTTCGGTGCCGCGAAGTGTTGATGCCCCTGCCGCCGCTCATAGGCACAATGTCGATGCGACTTTTACACTTCTTTTAGCTGCCCGTGATGCCGGCATAAGGCGTTTTGTCTATGCGTCAAGCTCCTCAGCTTATGGCGATACGCCGACTTTACCGAAAGTAGAAACCATGGCGCCGCAGCCGCTTTCGCCTTATGCGGTGGGAAAACTCGCGGGCGAATATTATTGTTCTGTGTTTCACCAGGTGTATGGCCTTGAGACGATTTCACTGCGGTATTTTAATGTTTTTGGCCCATATCAGGACCCGACCAGCCAGTATGCTGCTGCAATACCTGCTTTTGTGACAGCGATTTTGAAGGATGAGCCGCCGACCATTTATGGTGACGGCGAGCAGAGCCGGGATTTTACTTACGTTGATAATATCGTCGAAGCCAATCTACTTGCTGCAAGAGTAAAGAAAACTGCCGGCGAAGTTTTGAATATCGCTTGTGGCGAAGCTGTTACGGTAAACGAAATTATAGATATGATAAATGAAATTCTCGGCAAAAATATAAAGCCGATTTACACAGACCCACGTCCCGGCGATGTAAAACATTCCCTCGCCGACATCTCCGCAGCTAAGAAGCTCCTCGGCTTCAAACCAAAAGTCTCCTTCCGCGAAGGCTTGCAAAAAGCAATAGATTGGTATCGTGAGAACCTTCTTTAATGTCGTTGCGAGGTCTGCATAGCAGACCATGGCAATCTCTATACTTTTGTCGTTGTATATTATTCTATTGCGGATATTTGTTTAACGTGTTTTTCTTTTAATAATTTCAGGTAGGGTGTGCTCTGCACACCTTCTTATAGATGGTGGGCACGGCCCACCCTACATCTAACATCAATTCAAACCGCTGCTGGGTTGTTAGAGAGGTAAGATATTTTAATTCAAATTCAATTTCTTTAGCTTCGTCGTGTTTATTCAGCTTTAGAACAGCCATATAGCGCTTATTCACCCTAAACTTGAATTTGTCTCTGTAATAAAGATTCCAACTGCTGCTTTCTCAAAATCTCAAATTGAGAGTCAGCGACATGGAAAAGGCCGCTTAGTGCATAGAAATCACGTCTTAGATTGCGAGGGACACTTGTTTCTTGTTTGTAATACAAGTATTCTGATATTGAAGCCCAAGCGTGTTGACCAATTGTTCTTAGCTGAACCTCGAACGGTAGGTCACAAATTGGCCTCTGGTCTTTACCAGAAACATTTTTCAATTTAGCTATAAAATGTATGCCCATGTACCCAAAAATATCTGCTGCAATGTTGTCTATCTTGTTGTCCTCCTCAATGACCTCGAATATATCTCTAATGATAGTACTGATAGAGTGAAGATCGGAGCGAAATAAGCAAACAACGCGCAAACCTAGTAAATCCCGCATTTCTCTGAATGGTTCTTTAGTTTTTTGCCTTTTCATTTTGTCGAGGAAGGAATCAAACGTTTTGATTCGGTGCTGCAGCGAATGGATTTTGATATTCTTCCTTCTTATTTCTCTATTAAGGTGGTATTTAGCAATGACACGAAGTTTTTCAAGCAACTTAATGTGGGACTGGTATCGATTTTTTAAGTAATTATTGTTCATTGTTCTCTAAATGTCCACTTTCTTCTTGCCTCTGACTTGTAGTTTGAGGTCTGGTCTATCCACAAGTGAGGCTATTCCGATGAACTCACCATTTGATAGATTAGCGGTGAGTATTAGAGAGAATTGGTCGATATCTCCGAAGACCGAAGTTGCGTTTTCATCGAAACGAGTTACTTCAATTTTTGCCTTGATTGTTTTGTCGGAGATAGAGTAAGTACCCGAATAGTAATATCCAATATCTCCGCCCAATAATCGCTTGTTGTTCAGCACGACGACTCCCATTCCAAAAAGGTTTAGTGTCGAGGAAAATTCTACAGTCCATAGTCCATTTTCTTTCATGTTTGATCCCCTTAATTAATTTGGTCTATTATTGGCTAGTATCGCCAAACCGCTTCAAACCATAATCTACAGATAAGCAGGCTTCCACCGCTTCATAAATGTTTTTAAGAAGCTCTTCAAATGAATCGCCCTGCGTAATACAGCCGGGAATTGCAGGAATCTTTGCCCAATAGCCTCCTTCCTCCGCTTTATGTATGATTGTTTTTAATTTCATCGCTATAACCTCACATTTCAGACCGCATATCCATTTATCGAAACATATTATATGTTTTGGCTGTCCAAAAGGCAAGAATTTTGAGAGTTCTCCGCTCCCTCACGGTCGCGGCTCTGTTTTTTTCGCCTTTTAATAATCCGTTCAATCCGCTGGCATCAGATGAGACGTCCCCATCATTGGATTCGACAAGCTCACCACAGGTAAAACCAGCCGCGATAGTACGAGGATTTTTTGTTTGAAACTGGAAGATTTTTTGGTTACAGTCTATAATCATAACATGGCTTCTTTTCCTTTGGTTAACTTGCTTTTTGCAAACAAGTTGTACAGGAAAAGGCGCTTTTTTCAACTATTACCGTGAGAAATGCAGGTTAGCGGCATTAACTGGCGAAATCATATAGTTTCGTACAAACGTCGGTAATTTAGCTTCTAACCCTTTTGCTTACAGAAGGTTACACTAATATACTAAAAGTCTAACCGGCGCTGTAGTAATAGTTTGCTAAAGAAATTGTACAGATAGGGCAGATCGAATCCTGTCCTATCTGCTGGGACCCGCTGCTTTGCCCCCCGTTCTTGTCTTCGACAAGAAGACACGGGGGCTTGCGGGAACCCCTTCCGAGGGCACCATAGGTTCGTGCAATAAAATATGCAAGAATTTGGGAGTGGAGACTTACAAATGAAACGGCGTGATTTTCTTAGAGCTGTTGGGTTTGGCGCCGCCACTGTGGCTTTATCCGGTCCCCTTTCCTGTCTTACGAAGGAAGACAAGGGGATCCAGCGGATCGCTGCTGGAGCAGGTAATAAGAAACCCAACATTATTTTTATCCTGGCAGACGACCTGGGCTACGCAGACCTGGGCTGCTACGGACAAAAAAAGATAAGAACCCCCAACCTCGACAAGCTGGCATCGCAGGGCATAAAGTTTACTGAAGCCTACTCCGGCAACCCCGTCTGTGCTCCCTCGCGTTGCGCTCTGATGACGGGACTGCATACCGGCCACGCCCAGATTCGCAATAACAAGCAGGTCGGCGGCAAAGAAGGCTGGGAGCTGGGCTCGACAATCGGCGGTCAGTGGCCCCTTGAGGCTGACACCGTCACCGTCGCCAAGATTCTCAAGGACGCTGGCTACACCACCGGCGCGTTCGGAAAGTGGGGCCTCGGACGCGTCGGCACCACGGGCGATCCTAATAAGCAGGGCTTCGACCACTTCTTCGGATATATCTGTCAGCGCCAGGCCCACACCTATTATCCCAACCACCTCTGGCGGGACGGCCAGATACAGTGGCTCGAAGCCAACAAGGACGGCAAACAGCAGGTCTATTCGCACGATCTTATCGCTGACGAAGCCCTAAAGTTTATCCGAAATAATAAAGAACGACCTTTCTTTCTCTATGTACCATTTACTATAGTCCACGTTGCGCTTCATGTGCCTGAAGATTCGTTGGCCGAATATAAAGGCAAATGGCCCGATCCGCCGTATGAGGGCGACAGGGGATATTTCCCTCACCCGCATCCTCGCGCCTGTTATGCAGCGATGGTGACACGAATGGATAGGGATGTTGGCCGAATTATGGCTCTGCTTAAAGAACTCGGTCTGGAGGATAATACGCTGGTCATGTTTAGCAGCGACAACGGCCCGACGCTCGCTGGAGGAGCGGACGCTACGTTTTTCCAAAGCGCCGGACCTTTGCGGGGCCTCAAGGGCACTGTTTATGAAGGTGGCATACGCGTGCCGTTTATTGCCCGTTGGAAAGGTAAAATAAAAGCTGGCAGCACAACCAACCACGTCTGCGCCTTCTGGGACTTTTTGCCTACCTGTTGTGAATTGTTAGGGCAAGAGCCACCAGGTGACATCGATGGTATCTCGATGCTGCCAACGTTGTTAGGCCAGAGTGAAAAACAACAAATACATGAATATCTTTACTGGGAGTTGAACGGCCAACAGGCGGTGCTGATGGGCGATTGGAAGGCCGTCCGTAATAAGCCGAACGGCGAGATTGAACTGTATAATCTAAACAAGGACATTGCCGAACAACGTGACGAAGCTTTCGAGCACCCGGAGATCATCGCAAAGATTGCCGACATCTTCAAGAACGGCAGAACCGAGTCGGACGTGTTTCCCTTGTCCAAACCCAAGTCTTCATCCGCGCTCCGTCGCCGTAGTTTTGGAGCGTCGGCGACTTAACCCAAGTTCGCCAGATGAAATGAATTTAGAATTAAGAATTTAGAAATCTTTTCTCAATTCTTAATTCTCCTGATACTGAGGAACTAAGCCCATCACAAAAGCACGGCTGGGCCCGATTGGCAGGCCGCTTGGATGGCAAAGCCGCCCAGGTCAAGCAACGTTTTGTTTTCTCTATCCTTGAATTCGACCAGGATATCGATGTCACTATCTTCTCTTTGCTCGTCTCTAACGAAAGAGCCGAATAGCGCTGCTTTCTGAACTTCATATTTCCTGACTACCGGCAGGATTTTTCTCCTAATCTCTTCTACATTCGTCCTTTCTCTCTCATTTCTTTGAGGATTAGAAGAACCCCAGGTTGCAAACGTGCGGCTAAGTGGAAGAATCATGGTTCGACAGGCTCACCATCCCGAGCGAAGTCGAGGGATTGTTTATCTTTTTGCAGCTTGTATTCGACGCTGTCGACGAGGGCCTGCCAGGAGGCTTCGATGATGTTCTCGGAGCAGCCGACCGTGCCCCAGATGTCAGTTTTGTCCCGAGACTCAATCACCACGCGTACACGAGCAGCAGTGCCGGCACCAGCATTAACCACTCGCACCTTATAATCAATCAGCCGAATATCCTTGATGCTCGGATAAAACCTTTCCAGCGACGCTCGCAGCGCTGCATCAAGTGCATTTACCGGGCCATCTCCTTCGCCGACAACGTGTTCTACTTTATCGCCAACCTTAAGCTTGACCGTGGCCTCGTTGACCATCTCGCCTTGGGGGCTTCGCTCCACAGTGACATGATATTTCTCAAGCTGAAAGGCCGGCTTATACGTGCCCATAATCTTTTTAACGAGCAGATCAAAACTGGCGTTGGCAGCCTCGAATTGGAAGCCTGCGTTCTCCAACTCCTGGACACGGCGGAGTATCTTTTCAGCTAATTTCTTATCCTGAGCTATCTTTGCCTTTTCCAGCTCAGCCAAGACATTGGACCTGCCGGAAAGTTCAGATATAAGGAACCGCCTTTCGTTACCAACAAGCTCCGGAGCGATGTGCTCGTATGTACGTTTGTCTTTGCGCAAAGCGTCCACGTGTAGACCTGCCTTATGAGCAAAGGCGCTTTCGCCGACATACGGCATATTCATAACCGGCGTGAGATTGCCTATCTCAAAAATAAAGCGGGACACCTCGGTCAGGGTTCTGATTTTCTCAGGGCTAATGACTTCAAAGCCCATCTTAAACGCAAGATTAGGTATGACCGTACACAAATTAGCGTTGCCGCATCGCTCGCCGAGGCCGTTCATCGTACCCTGGATGTGGCGGGCACCAGCGCTAACTGCAGCGAGGCAGTTGGCTGTCGCACAGTCACTATCATTGTGGGTATGAATTCCGATAATGAGCGTGCTGAATTTCTCACAGACCACTTTTGTAATCTCGTACACCTGTTCGGGCAGAGACCCGCCGTTCGTGTCACAAAGCACCAGCACATCGCAGCCGGCATCGGCAGCGGCTGCCAGAACCTTCATCGCATATTCAGGATTTTTTTTATAGCCATCGTAGAAGTGTTCAGCGTCAAAAATGGTCTCCAGGCCGTGCTTTTTCAAATACTCGACCGACTCGGCACAAATAGTCAGGTTCTCATCGAGCGAGCAGCCCAGCACTTCCGTCACGTGCATATCCCAGGCTTTGCCGACCAATGTAGCTGTCGGTGTCTTGCAGGCAAGGATGGCGTTGAGTGAGACATCATCGCAAACTCTGCAATCAGCCCTGCGGGTGCTGCCGAACGCTGCGATTTTTGAATTTTTTAAATCCAGCTTGGCAGCTTCGGCAAAGAATTGCATCTCCTTGGGATTGGAAGCGGCGTATCCGCCTTCGATGTAGTCCAGGCCGAACTCATCGAGGCACCTGGCGATGGCCAGCTTATCTTCCAGCGAGAAGCTGACGCCTTCAGCCTGCATGCCATCGCGAAGAGTAGTATCATAGAGCTTTATCTTTTCCATAGCTAATTTCCAACTGGTAATTGAAAACTGGAAATTGGTAATTACCAGTTACCATTTAACCAATTACCAACTACCAATTTCCGATTGCGAGATTTGATTCTACCCGTGGCTGGCGGGATGTAAAGTAGAAAATATAGTACTTGTCTGACGACAGTCAAGATTCACCACCGGCAGGTGCGGCTTATAGATTAATATTGCAAACTACGATATTCTTCTTTTGTAAGCGTTCACCCAATTTCGAGTAATTGAATTACTTTAGTAAACTTTTGTCTTTGGCCGATAATGATTCTATGGACAAGGACGCATATATTAAGCAGCTGGAAAACGAAATTGTTAAATTGAA
>Ga0315314_1001668_pt1 | contig 19435 bp, 17 predicted proteins | sample TDP9_MG_FD_203631 | JGI IMG/M metagenome (GOLD analysis project Ga0315314, IMG submission 203631) | Freshwater sediment microbial communities from Lake Towuti, South Sulawesi, Indonesia - TDP9 | ecosystem: Environmental > Aquatic > Freshwater > Lake > Sediment | place: Indonesia: South Sulawesi... | reverse complement strand
TCTCGCCATGTTGCCCCCGATGGTAGGTTCTTTCTCAATGAGATGCACCTTATAACCCATCTTCGCCAGGGAAAGAGAGGCGTTGATTCCGGCGATCCCGCCTCCGATTACCGCAACCTCCGTGGAGATCTTCGCCTGCTTTATGGTTAGCGGCTCTAAAAGCTTCACCTTCTGCACCGCGGCCCTTACGAGGAGTTTGCCTTTTTCGGTGGCCATCTCCGGACAGTCGTGATGGGGATAGGAGCATTGCTCCCGCAGATTGACGATCTCTAACAGGTAGGGGTTGAGACCGGCCCGGAAAACGCACTCGCGATACATCTCCTCGTACTGCTTGGGGGTGCAGCAACCTATCACCACCGAATTGAGGTGATATTCCTGAATCGCCCTTTGGATGATCCCTTGACCTTCCGAGGAGCAGGTGAATTGTTGATAAGCGGCGAAAACAACGCCGGGAAGCGTGAGAGCGAATTCCCGAACTTCGTCGAGGTTCACCGTCCGGGAGATATTGTCTCCGCACCGGCACAAGAATACTCCTACCCGGCGCACATCCGCGCTCTGGCGTAAATCAAGTCCTCTTTCTCTTCCGTCCATTTCTCTATGTCCTACGCTTCCGTTGGTTGGGATAGGTCTTCCTCGATCGAGCTGCCGGGGTGAAATCCTCCCGCCTTCACCGCATCTGGGAAAGGAACTGTCTGGCACTGATGAAATGGTTCTTCAGGCGAAGCTTTTTGACATCGATTCCAAAAGCAAGGCCCATCAACTGAGCAAGGTGAAGCACGGGGATAGCGTACTTCTTGCCGGCCAACCGCCCCGCTTTTCCCTGATACATGTCCAGGCTGATGTGGCACAGGGTGCATGGGGTGACCATAAGATCCGCCCCGCATGCTTCGGCCCCGTCAAGACAGCTGGAGGCCATGCGCAGAGAGGTTCCCTCATCCACCATAAGGATATGGAAACCGCAGCAATCCAGCCTTTCCCTGTAGGAAAGGGCGGTGGCCCCGGCTACCTGAATCAAATCTTCCAATATGGTGGGTTCCCGGGTGAAGGCAGAACCTACGATTTGCTGTGGGCGGATCAAGTGGCAACCGTAAAAAGGGGCTATTTTCAGCCCCACCAGAGGCCTCTTCACCATAGATCTGAGCTTATCCAGCCCTATTTCGGCCAAGAGGTGAAGAAAATGAAGGATCTCGACCTTGCCCCCATATTCGAGGCCTTCATTTCTTAGCTCCTTATTGATCTCATCGCGCAAGGCGGGGCTTTTCAGCTCCACTTGAGATTTGCGCAGATTGAGAAAACAGGTATTGCACAGGGTTAAGATGTCCTGACCGCCCTTTTCCGCAATTGCTAGATTCCTGGCATTCAATGCGAGATTGAGCTTGGGAAATTCCTCCGTAAGGCACCCTGCCCCGCAGCAGGTGAAGTCCTCATGGGAGGAAAACTTTACCCCCAGGAGGGATAATACCTCCTGAGTTGCCTTATCAGCTTCCCGGGTCGAGGCCTCTGCCGCGCAACCCGGGTAGTATGCGTATTCTTTCATCGACATTCCTTGCCAAATCTGGCAAATAGCCTTCTGACTTGGTCGATACCCTCGGTCCTCCTCGGCAAGAGGGGAGGAAGTTTCCCCCGGAGAAACATCTTGAAAGCGAGGGGAAACATCTTCACGATGTTGAGGCGAAGGGTCACCAAGGGGAGCGTCATTTCGTTGAGTTTGCCGAAGCGATAAATATCCTTTCCAAACGCCCTGGTGTGTCGGACCCCGGCTCCACCTGCTCCCTCCCTTATTGCTATGGTTCGGATGGCACCTATGATTTCCCCGGGGCTCACATCCTTGTGGCATTTTGCGATACAGCTCTGGCATTTGGCACAAAGCCAGATCATCTCCGAGCGGATGACCTCATCTTTCAAACCGAGAAGTGCCTGGGCGATGATCTTCCGCGGGTTGCCTCGAGGATTATATCGAAACACAGGACAGGTAGCGCTGCAGGCCCCGCACTGAATGCACTTTTGGATATCCTTACCCGAAGGAAGAGCCGAAATCTCCTTGTAGAAGTCGAATTGGGAGATCCGACGCGGGCCTTTCTCTCGGTTTTCGTATCTCGCTCTCTCCGGGGAATAGAAATTCAATTACTGGATCCTCCCCTCCTGGATCTGCCTACTATAAAGATGGCAGGCAACGAAATGGCCCTGAGAAACCTCGTGGAGCGCAGGATCCTCGTCGCCACACCGCTCGAGCTGTCGGCGGCAACGGCTGTGGAATCTACACGCCCTGTGGGGGTCGATCGGGTTTGGAAAGGAACCCTCCAGCAGCGTTCGTCTCCGGGCATCGTGTCCGGCAATCGGATAAGCTTTTATCCGGCGGGCCTCGTGGAGCACAGCCCAGCGACTGGACGGACGGGCCCGCCGGATAAAACAGGTTGAACTGAACCGCCCTGCCCCGCCCTGCCTGCCTGTGCGTTGCACGCAGACAGGGAGCGGGGTGGCCTACGGAGCTATGGGGATTGTACCCGAACCGTGGGGCGAAGAGAAGGACCTTGTGGCCGCAAAGTGCAGGGAGACGAGCGGGAACCGGGGGGAGGACCGAAGGCCGGGGGAGGCAGTCCGGGCCTCCGGCGGGCCGGCGGAGACAGGAGGGGACAGACGCCGCCCTCCCTCCGCGTGGAGCGGGGCGTGGGCCCGATGGACAGGCGGACCGCAGGAGGGGGCCTCATGAGGTGTCCAGGGCGGGGGTCGGGATTTGGCCCGGCCGGAAGAGGGCGATGAGGCGCAGGCGTCCCGCGTGGCACACCGGGCACTGGCCGATGTCCACGCCCGTCACGCGGAGCATGAGGGCGGCCACGGGCTCGGGTCCTGCGGGCGCCGGCGGGGGCACCGAAAGCAGCGCCCGACACCGCGCGAGCTTCACCCTGCGCCCGCGGTTGGCGAGGAACCCGAAGTGGCGGATCCGGACGAAGCCGGCGGGGAGGACGTGCAGGAGGAAGCGGCGGAGGAACTCCTCGGCCGACAGGGTCATCGTCTTCAGGCGATTCCCCCGCGCGTAGTCCTTCCACCGGAACCGCACCTGGCCCGCCTCGTCGGGATTCCCCTCCCGGTGCGCCTGTTTCTCTATGCGCTGAGGACACCACGCGTCATGGGAGGAGGGATGCCGGGGCTCCGAATCCTGCTGCGGACTCGCCTGCCCCAGCTTTTCAAGGGGCGGGGGGGAGCTTACGTGCCCGCATCGATCCGCGCGGCCCTGCGACTGGCCCCGTCACTTCCTGCCCGGCCCTATCGGGCGCGCCCGGTGCCCTTGCACCAGGATCGGACTGGCCCGCGGGGAACGGTCGCCTACTTCGCGGGCTGCGTCATGAATTGGGTGTATGCGGACGCTGCCCAGGCCACGCGTCTTGTCCTTAGCATGAATGGATACCGGGTGGAATCCCCCTCTGTAGTGTGCTGTGGGATGCCGCACCGGGTCTATGGCAATATTGAGGCCGCACGACGGCTCGCCCGAACGAACATCGAAGCGCTAGAGCCGTACTCTACCATCATCACTGACTGCGCCACGTGCGGTAACGCGCTCAAGGAATACCGGGAGGTGGTGGCGGATGATCCCGCGTATCGGGAGCGAGCCGCGGCGGTGTCCGGTAAGGTCGCTGATGTGTCTGAATTCTTAATGGAGCATGGCCTCGCGCGCCCTGAAGGGGAAGTGCGGGTTCGGGTGACGTATCATGACCCGTGTCACTTGGTGCGAGGGCAGAGCGTCCGGGCGCAACCGAGAGATCTGCTGAAATCCATTCCCGGGATTGAGTTCGTCGAGATGAAAGGAGCCGACGTCTGTTGTGGCGGCGCAGGATCGTTCTGTGTCACACACCCTGGCCTCTCCGAGAAGGTAGGAGCGGCGAAAGTTGAAAGCACCCTGGCCACTAGCGCAGAGGTGGTTGCGAGCGGCTGCCCCTCCTGCATGTCCCAACTTCAGGCGCTTCTCAAGGACCGAAGGTGTCGCATGAAAGTGTGTCATCCCATTGAGTTGGTTGCCGGAGGCTACACGTCAGAAAAAGTGTCGGTCCAAGCGATTGGTATCCGAGGGCAGCCAAGGCTCTTGTAATTCCTCACCGTCTTGTATTAGTATATGTATTGATGGCCGTCGGCCCACCTCGAACTTTGCATGCGGGGATTGTTCTCCCCTTCGTGGCGTATGAACGTGTTACCCAATCTTTGTTGACCTTCTTGTTACTTGTGGGCAAGCAAGATCCTTGCTTGCAAAAACACTAATACCGAGCCCGCAAGGGCTCAGCGCAGAGGAGGATTGACCATGCCCGGCGAAAAGGGTAAAGCAAATGCTTGGTCGAACCTGTTGAAGAACGAAGACTGGATGACGGTCTGGCTGGGGTTCCTGATCATCCTCCTGGTGCTGCTGGGCCTGCGATTCAAGACACCGGGCTTCCGATGGATGACAGACGGCCAGTTCCTCGGCGGGGCCGGCAAGAACGTCGCGGCGGCGGACAGCCTGGTGAAAGCTGCCCAGGAGAAGAACGAGGCGGAGCTGCTGACGGCCGCCACGGCCCTGAAGACGGCGCTGGGGGGCCAGGACCGGAAGGCAATCAACGACGCGGCGAAGAAGCTGGGTACCGTGGCCGTGCAGGACGCCGGCCTGAAGAAGAGCGCCGCCGGGTTGTCGAGGAAGATTGCCGGTGATGCGGGCAGCACCCTGGGCAACGTGTTCTCGGGGGGGAACATCTGGACCTCCGTCCTGATCGGTCTGGGGTGGATGATCCTGTGCGCCATCGGCAACGCCCTGATGGGCCGGAGCGTCGGGCGGTTCGTGGCGGGCTTCCCTGCGGTGTTCGTGCTCATGTGGCTGTCCCTCTTCATCGCCGGCAACACCACGGTGAGCTACTATGGGCTGGAGTTTGCGCTGTGGGCGCTCATCCTCGGGCTCTTTATCAGCAACGTGCTCGGCCTGCCCGGATGGATGAAAGAGGCCGTCCGAACCGAGTACTACATCAAGATCGGGCTGGTGATCCTGGGCACCGGGATCCTCTTCGGCGAGATCCTCCAGGCGGGGGCCTACGGCGTGATCCAGTCGATCATCGTGGTAGTGGCCGTGTGGTACGTTTGTTACTGGATGGCGACTAGGCTGCGGGTGGATGACGAGTTCGCCGCCATGCTGGCGACCGGCGTCTCCATCTGCGGCGTGTCGGCAGCCATCGCTGCAGCCGGCGCGGTCCAGGGCGACAAGAAGAAGCTGAGCTACGTCACGTCCATCATCCTGGTGGTCGCGGTGCCCATGATGGTCCTGATGCCGGTCTTCGCAAAAGCCGTGGGCATCCCCGAGCTGGTGGCCGGGGCCTGGATCGGTGGCACCATTGACACGACGGGTGCCGTGGTCGCGGCGGGCGCGCTGTATGGCGAGGCGGCCATGAAGGTGGCCACCATCGTGAAGTTCTCGCAGAACGTGCTGATCGGGATTGCGGCGTTCCTCCTGGCGCTGGCCTGGACATTCAAGAGAGGGGTGGAGATCGGAGAGCGACCCAGCGCCTCGGTGATCTGGGAGCGGTTCCCGAAATTCGTGCTAGGCTTCCTAGTGGCCTCGATCGTCTTCTCCTTCTTTCTGTTGCAGGGGACGATCGACGCGGTCAAGGGTCCGCTGGGGTTTGTCCGGCTGCTGGCCTTTGCCCTCGCCTTCACCTGCATCGGCCTGGAGACGAATTTCAAGGAGTTGCTGCAACTGGAGGGTGGCCGGCCGGCCGTGGCCTTCCTGGGGGGCCAGGCTTTCAACATCGTCTGGACGCTGATCCTGGCGTACCTCTTGTTCGGTGGTATCCTCTTCGCGGCGCCGGTGATCAAGTAGTCCTACAGGTCCCGCGCGGCCTCGCCACCGGGCGGGGTCCGCGCGGGACCGTCGTGTATCCGATATGGGGATCAGCCGGAAGACTCTGTGGAAAAAGCCCAAGCATCTGGGGGCCACCCGGCCTCCGGATGGTACCCAAAGGTAACACACGCCAGTCATCTCCTGCTTTCGGGTGGCGCGGTTTGCCTTGGGCTCTTAATGATGGCAGTAGGCTCTCACGGGCTGAGGAAGTGCTCGCTGCGTCACCCGGGGGGAGGAGGGTCGCAACCTGGACCGTTCCTGAGGGCATCAACAGAACAGAAAGGAGAGGTGCCGCGTGGCCGTTGTCGTCAAGAAAACCCGTAAATTGGGCGCCGGGGGAGGTCCCCCGAGCGACCGGGCCACCTCGCCACTCCGCCCGTATTTCGCCGAGAAAACGCCGGCCTGTTCCAAGGCCTGCCCGAATCATCACGATGTCCGATCAGTGATCATGACGCTGGCGTTAGCAGAGAAACGCGACAAGGCCATCGAGAACGCGCTGGAGGAGTCCTTCTACATCCTGGCCGACAAAAATCCGCTCCCGGCGAGCTGCGGCCGGGCCTGCGCTCACCAGTGTGAACTGCAGTGCACACGGATGCACGTGGACGAGTCAGTCTCGATCAACTGCCTCGAGCGGTACATCGGCGACTACGCGCTGGAGAAGCGATGGCCCCTCAAGCCGCTTACCGAGGAACGCCATCCCGAGAAGATTGCAGTGATCGGCTCGGGTCCTGCGGGCCTCTCCTGCGCTTACCAACTGGCGCGTCGCGGTTATCCCGTGACGGTGTTCGAGGCGTTCCCCAAGCCGGGAGGAATGTTGCGATACGGGCTGCCGGCCTATCGGCTCCCCCGCCACATCCTGGATGGCGAGATCGAGCGCCTGAAGGATCTGGGTGTGGAGATCCGCTGCAGTACCGCGCTGGGGAAAGATATCAGGCTTGAGGGGCTGCGCCAGGAGTATAGCGCGATCTTCGTTGGCATCCGCGCCCAGCATGGGGTCGGGCTGGAGCTGCCCGGCGAGGACGCGCCGAATGTTCTATCCGCGGCTGCCTTCCTGCACCGCGTGAACGGGGGCGACCAATTGGACGTGGGTGACACGGTCCTGGTGGTCGGCGGGGGCGATACTGCCGTGGACGCCGCCCGGGTAGCGCAGCGCCTGGGGGCCCGGGTGACCATCGTTTCGCGGCGGAAGGCCCAGGACATGCCCGCCATCAAACACGAGGTCGAAGAGGCCCAGCGCGAAGGCGTGCGGATCGAAGGGTTGGCGGTGCCCTCGGCGATTCGGACGGAAGATGGACGGGCCGCCGGCCTCGCGTGCCGGCGGATCGCCGAGGCGGGGCAGCCCGACCCAACCGACGGAGAGTTCTTTCTGCCGGCCAGCACCATCATCGTGGCGGGCAAGCCTGAGCGAGACTACAGCGGCCTGGAGTCCCTCCGTGCTGACGGCGGCAGTATCGCCACTGACGAGCGAGGCGAGACTACCGCCCCGGGCACCTTCGCCGCTCCCGATGACCTCGACATGGGCATCATCAGCGCCGCCCTCTATCGGGGTCGCCGGGCAGCCGAGACCATCCACATGCGGTTCCGAGGAATCCACGAGGCCGTAGCGTCGTCACCGGTCATCACCAAGGACAGGATGCAGCTCGGCTACTACGCCAAGCAGCCCCGCTCGCCCATGGCGACGATCCCGCTGGAAGCGCGATTTGCCGAACCCGACCGCGAAGTCAACCTCGCTTTCAGCGAGGCGCAAGCCATCGCCGAGGCCAAGCGCTGCTTGAGCTGCGGCATGTGCTTCGAGTGTGACACGTGCTGGCAGTACTGCCAGGAACGCGCGATCGTCAAGCCGACAGAGAAGGGGCAGCCGTACCGGATCAAGCTGGAGTTCTGCACGGGGTGCAAGAAGTGCGCAGAGCAGTGTCCTTGTGGCTATATCGAAATGCGGTAGGTCGTACCCCGCGGGCACGAGCGCCCAGGAGGGATTGGAATCATGGCACCCGATGAGAAGAAGCTGCCCGACACACCGAAGCTGGACGAGCTGGAGCACGGGCCCTGGCCCAGCTTCGTGAAGGAGATCAAGCGGGCCGCCGAAAAGAATCCCATGTCCCAGGACATCCTCGCGCTCCTGGAACTCTCCTACACCCAGAAGATCGCCCACTGGAAGCATGGCGGCATCGTAGGGGTGCGCGGGTATGGGGGCGGGGTCATCGGCCGCTACTGCGACATCCCGGAGCAGTTCCCCCATGTGGCCCACTTCCACACCCTGCGGGTGAACCACCCGGCCGGCTGGTTCTACACCACGGAGGCCTTGCGGGCGATCTGCGACCTGTGGGAGCGGCACGGCTCCGGCCTCACCAACCTCCACGGGTCCACGGGCGACATCATCCTCCTGGGGACCCGCACCGATGAACTGGAGGCTACCTTCAGCGAGCTGACCCAGAACGGCTTCGATCTCGGCGGATCCGGCTCGGTCATCCGGACGCCCAGTTGTTGCGTGGGGCCGGCCCGGTGCGAGTGGGCATGCTTCGACACGCTCCAGTTCATCTATGACATCACCATGCACTACCAGGACTCGATCCACCGGCCGGCCTTCCCCTACAAGTTCAAGTTCAAGGCCTCCGGGTGCGCCAACGACTGCGTGGCGGCCATCGCCCGCGCCGATCTCAGCATCATCGGCACCTGGCGCGGCCCGATCCAGGTGGATCAGGCCGCCGTGGCCGCGTACGCCAAGGACGGGATTGATGTCCAGGCGGATGTGGTGGACCGTTGCCCCAGCAAGTGCATGGCCTGGGACGGGAAGGCCCTCCACATCGACAACCAGTGGTGCGTCCGCTGCATGCACTGCATCAACGCCATGCCCAAGGCCCTGGGGCCGGGACCCGAGCGTGGGGCCACCATCCTTATCGGAGGCAAGGCTCCCATCCTGCACGGGGCCATCCTCTCGTCGGTCCTGGTGCCCTTCATGAAGATGGAGCCCCCCTACACCGAGTTCAAGGCGCTGGCAGACAAGATCCTGGACCTGTGGGCGGAGGAGGGGAAGAACCGCGAGCGCGTGGGCGAGTTCATCCAGCGGGTCGGGCTCGGCAACTTCCTGGAGACCATCGGTCTGGAGCCGCGGCCCGAGATGGTGGCACACCCCCGCGAGAACCCGTACGTCTTCTACGAGGAGTACCTCGAAGAGGAAGCGAGCCAGAGCCAGGCATGACCGGCGTGACGCCGGGGAGCCTGTAGAAGGGAGAATCCAACCATGGCCGAGACCACCGCCCAGCGCAAGACAGACATCGGACCTCCGCATTATCAGAAGTTCCTGCCCCCCGTCATCAAGAAGAACTACGGGCAATGGCGATACCACGAGATCCTCAAGCCCGGGATCATGGTCCATGTGGCCGAGTCGGGGGACAAGCTGTACACGGTGCGCGCCGGAACGCCGCGCCTGCTCAGCATCCAGACGATCCGCGAGATCTGCGACCTGGCGGACACGTATTGCGGCGGCTATCTTCGCTTCACCAGCCGGCACAACGTGGAGTTCCTGCTGACCGACCCGGGGAAGATCGAGCCCCTCCTGGCCGACCTCAAGGCCAAGGGCTTTCCCGTCGGCGGCCTGGGCAACGCGATCTCCAGCATGGTGCACACCCAGGGCTGGATCCACTGCCACACTGCGGCCACCGATGCCTCAGGGATCGTGAAGGCGCTGATGGACGAGCTGATCGAGTACTTCTCCAGCTTGAAGCTCCCCGCCAAGATCCGCCTGGCGCTGGCCTGCTGCCTCAACATGTGCGGGGCCGTGCACTGCTCCGACATCGCCATCCTGGGGATCCACCGTCGGCCCCCGAAGGTGGATCATGAGCGTCTCCCCAAGGTCTGCGAGATTCCCAACGTGGTGGCCTCCTGCCCCACGGCCGCCATCCGGCCCACGCGGATTGACGGAAAAGAAACGGTGGAGATCATCGAAGAGAAGTGCATGTTCTGCGGCAACTGCTACACCGTCTGCCCCGCCTTGCCCATCAACAACGCCCTGAACGACGGAATCTCCATTTGGGTGGGGGGCAAGGTGAGCAACGCGCGGCACGAACCCATGTTTTCCAAGCTGGCCGTGCCATTCCTCCCGAACAACCCGCCGCGCTGGCCCGAGGTCGTCGGCGCAGTGAAGAATATCGTGGAGGTGTGGGCGGCGGACGCCCGGAAGTACGAGCGGATGGGGGAGTGGATCGAGCGGATTGGGTGGCCGCGATTCTTCCAGAAGACCGGGATCCCGTTTACGAAACAGCACATCGACGACTATCGACACGCGGAGCTGACCTGGCAGCGGTCGATGCATTTCAAGTCCTGAGGAGACTCCCATGGCAGAGCCGGTGACCATCGACGAGGTCGTCGAAGCGATGTACCAGATGGTCAAGGAAAGCGCCGGAAGCCGCAGGCTGCGCCCGACGGAGCTGACCAAGGCGATGATCGAGCGCTTCGGCGCGGACCGCTGTAGCCGGGACGCCTGCAAGGAGGCGATGCGCAGGCTGACGGACTCCGGCCGCTGCGTCTACACGTTTTACGACGGCAGCTACGTCGAGCTTCCCTCGCAAGAGCGCAAGGGAGAGTAGGGTACCGGTGCGGAGAGGGCCGGGGTAGTGCGATGACGAAGCCATTCGGCCTGGAGTCGGCGGTCTGCCCGCGCGTGATGCTGTGCGGACTCCGGGGGAGCACGGGGAAGACGCTGATCGCCCTCGGCCTGATCAGCGCGTGGGAGGCGCGGGGCATCGCCGTCGCCCCCTTCAAGAAAGGGCCGGACTACATCGACGCGGCTTGGCACACGCGAGCGGGGTCGCGGCCCTGCCGCAACCTGGACACGTTCCTGATGAGCGGGGAGCAGATCCGCCGCTCGGTCGGGCAGCACGGCCAGCGCGCCGACCTCGCCCTGATCGAGGGCAACCACGGCCTCTTCGACGGGGTGGGCGCCGAGGCAACGGCCAGCTCGGCCGAACTGGCCAAGCTGCTCCAGGCGCCGGTGGTGCTGGTCGCGGACTGCACCAAGACCACCCGGACCATGGCGGCCATGGTGCTGGGGTGCCAGCACATGGATCGGGAGTTGGGCCTGACCGGGGTGCTCCTGAATCGTGTGGCCACGTCCCGCCAGGAGCGGTCCATCCGCACGGCCGTCGAGGAGGTCACTGGCCTGCCCGTCCTGGGCAGCGTCCCGCGGCTCACGGACCTGGAATTTCCCGAGCGGCACCTGGGCCTGCTCACCCCGGCGGAGCATCCCGCGGTGGTCGAGCCCATCCGCATGGCTCGTAAGGCGGTCGAGGAGCACGTGGACCTGGAGGCCGTTCGACGGGTGGCGTCAAGCGCCTCGCCTCTCACGTGGACGGCCGAGCTCCCGCCAGATGTCACGGGTGGAGGCGTCCGTATCGGAGTCGTCCGCGACAGCGCCTTTACCTTTTACTATCCAGAGAACCTGGAGGGATTGCAGCGGTTGGGCGCCAAGCTCGTGGAAGTCAACGCGCTCAAGGACGCAGATCTGCCGGGGCTGGACGCCCTGTACATTGGTGGCGGCTATCCGGAAACCCACGCCGCCGCGCTGGCTGCCAATGGCGCGTTTCGCGCCACCCTGCGCCGGGAGATTGAGGCGGGACTGCCGGTCATCGCCGAGTGCGGCGGCCTGATCTATCTCGGCGAGGCGATGGTCATGAACGGGGATAGCCACCCTATGGTGGGCGTCTTTCCCGTGACGTTCGAACTCGGCAAGCGTCCCTGGGGCCACGGCTACGCCGTGGTCGAGGTGGATGAGTTCAACCCGTTCTTCGCGCCAGGGACCATTCTCCGGGGCCACGAGTTCCGCTATTCCTGCGTGCGCTCGGCGAGGACCGAAGGTCTTCGCCTGGTCTTCCGCATGCAGCGCGGCACGGGGTTCGACGGCAATCGGGATGGTCTCACCTACAAGAACGTCCTGGCCTCCTTCTGCCATTTCCACGCCGCTGGAACCCGGCAGTGGGCCAGCGCGGTCATCCGGCAGGCGCTCTTGCACGCCGAGCGGCGAGGCGTGCCCGCGGGACGGACGCCGACGAATTCGGGGGATGGCACGACGGCGGAATTGGCGGAGTCCCTCGCGGGAGGGGCCGTGGCCGACTGAGTATCCGCTAACATGGGCCACTCGGCCGATGGGCGGTGGCAGGGTAGAGGACACTGTCCAAGGAGAGGACAAACGATGGGCATGGTTGTGTACGCGGGCAAAGAGATGGAGGTGGACGAGGACGGGTTCATCCAGGACCCGGATCTGTGGAACGAGCAGGTCGCGAGGGAGCTGGCAAAGAAAGAGGAAGGCATCGACCTGATGACCGATGAACACTGGAAGGTCGTCCACTACCTCCGGAACTACTACCTGGAATTCAAGATCGCCCCCATGATCCGCAAGCTTTGCAAGCAGACCGGGTTTCCCCTGCAGAAGATCTACGAGCTATTTCCCTCAGGGCCGGCCAAGGGAGCGTGCAAGGTCGCTGGCCTGCCCAAGCCGACGGGCTGCGTGTAAGCTGACCCGAGGATCGCGATACTCCCGTCGGAGATCTCTCCACTATCGGGATGGGCCCCCTGCCTCTACCTCGCGTGCAGCAGCCTCAACCAGATCCTGGAGGCGCACGTCGTCCTCACACCTAGGAGGGGGCGGAACGAAGCGGCGTGGGGGATCTCTGCGACACCGACGGGGAGGATTAGGGAAAGAATCATGGCGGGTAAGCTGTCCCAGACCTTCCTGGAATTGCTGGCGGCGAAGAAGCGCGCCATCGTCAGAGACTGGCTGGCGCGCACCCTGCAGACCTATCCGGAGCACACCTCGCGCTTCCTTTCCCGGGAGAAGGATCCCTTCCGGAATCCGGTCGGACACAGCCTCAAGGAGGCGTTCCCGGCCCTCGTTGATGAGTTGATCGCGGGGCCGGATGCCTCCACGGTCTCCCGCCTCTTGGATCCCGTCATGCGGATACGGGCCGTCCAGGATTTCACTGCCGCTCAGGCGGTGGCGTTCGTCTTTCTCCTGAAGCAGGTGGTGCGGGAAGCGCTGAAAGACGACATCCACACACGCCCGGAGAGAGAAGACCTGGCGGCCCTGGATGCCAGAATCGACGAGATGGTCCTCGTCGCCTTCGACCTCTTCATGCAGTGCCGCGAACGGATCTACGAGATCAAGGCTGGCGAGGCCAAGCGCAGGCTGGCCGCGCTGGAACGGATGCAGGGCGGGTCGGCTGAGGTAAGGTAGGCGGTCATGGCTGCCGTACAGGCGCTGGGGGCAGGAGCGCTGCTTGCGGCGATCGGGTTCCTGGGCGGAGCGATCGAGCCCCTCCGGCCGCTCTTCGGGATCGTGGTGCCGGGGGCAGCCGTCGTCACCTTCCTCATCGGGATGGCCTATCGCGTCATACTGTGGGCGCGCTCGCCAGTCCCCTTCCGCATTCCTACCACGTGCGGGCAGCAGAGATCGCTCCCCTGGATCAAGTCGGGCTGGCTGGAGAGCCCCTACACTACCCCGGGAGTCATCGCCCGCATGGGGCTGGAGGTCGGCCTGTTTCGCTCCTTGTTCCGGAACACAAAGGCGGAACTCCGCGAAGGCCCCAAGCTGGTGTACGGGGAAAACAAGTTCCTCTGGCTGGCGGCCCTCCTGTTTCACTGGTCGTTTCTGGTCGTTTTCCTGCGCCATCTCCGCTTCTTCATGGAGCCCATTCCGGCCTTCGTCAACATCCTGGGGAGCGTGGATGGCTTCTTCCAGGTCGGCGCGCCCGTCCTCTACCTCACCGATGTCGTCATCCTGGCGGCGCTGGGATACCTCCTGCTCAGGCGGCTGCGGGATCTCCAGGTCCGCTACTTCTCTCTGTTCTCGGACTACTTCCCCCTGTTCTTGCTCCTCGGCCTCGTCCTCTCCGGAATCCTGATGCGGTACTTCACCCGGATCGACACCGTGGCGGTGAAGCAGCTTGCCATGGGCCTCGTGGCCTTCGCTCCGGTCATTCCCAAAGAGGTCGGATCGCTCTTCTTCGTGCACCTGTTTCTCTTGAGTGTGCTCGTAGCCTATTTCCCCTTCAGTAAGCTGATGCACATGGGGGGCGTCTTCCTGAGCCCCACGCGGAACCTGGCGAATAGCAACCGCATGCAGCGGCACGTCAATCCGTGGAACTCCCCCGTCAAGGTCCACACCTACAAGGAGTGGGAGGAGGAGTTCCGGGAAAAGATCAAGGCGGCAGGATTGCCGCTGGAGAAGGGATAGGGCATGGCGGATCCCACCCCGAAACCCGACCTCCTTGCCCAGATCGACTACCGGCCCCCGGCGAAGGACTGGCGGGACCCGAATGTCGAGTTCCGCAAGGGGGTGTTCTGCTACAGCGCCGCGCCCAGACACCTGCAATACCTGGAACTGCCCAACCCGCGAAAGTGGCAGCCGTACGATCCGGACTGGAAGCTTCCGCCGAACTGGAAGCCGATCATCCTGGAGGGGATGCGCGAGCGTCTCCAGCGATTCCGGTCGTTCCGCCTCTTCATGGACATCTGCGTGCGGTGCGGGGCCTGCGCGGACAAGTGCCATTTCTACGTTGGCTCGGGCGACCCAAAGAACATGCCGGTCCTGCGCGCCGAGCTGGTCCGCTCTATCTACCGGCGGTACTTCACGACGGCCGGACGGCTGTTCCCCGTGCTGGCGGGGGCCAGGGATCTCACCGAGGATGTCCTGAAGGAGTGGTTCTACTATTTCTACCAGTGCACGGAGTGCCGCCGATGCTCGGTTTTCTGCCCCTACGGCATCGACACGGCGGAAGTGACCATGATCGGCCGCGAACTCTTGAACCTGGTGGGCTGCAACATCAACTGGGTCGTGGAGCCGGTGGCCAACTGCTACCGGACGGGCAACCACCTGGGGATCCAGCCGCATGCCTTCAAGGATAGCATCGACTTCGCCGTGGACGAGCTCCAGGAGATCACGGGGATCCGCGTGGGGGCGCCCATCAACAGGAAAGGCGCCGAGGTCCTGTTTGTCATGCCGTCGGCGGATTACTTCGGGACCCCGCACTACTACACGCTCCTCGGATACCTGATGCTCTTCCACGAGGTCGGGCTGGATTACACCTTGAGCGCCTTCGCCTCGGAGGGAGGCAACTTTGGCCTCTTCACCTCCCACGACATGATGAAGCGATTGAATGCCAAGATCTACGCGGAGGCGAAGCGCCTCAACGTGAGGTGGATCCTGGGCGGGGAGTGCGGCCACATGTGGCGGGTGCTGCATCAGTACATGGACACGATGAACGGCCCGGCCGATTTCCTGGAGATGCCCGTCTCGCCGGTGACGGGCACGCGGTTCGAGTACGCCCGATCCACCCGGATGATCCACATCTGCGAGTTCACGGCCGATCTGATCCACCACGGGAAGCTCGACCTGGACCCGAGCCGGAACGACCATTGGACCGTGACCTTCCACGACTCGTGCAATCCGTCGCGAGCGATGGGGCTGTTTGAGGAGCCGCGCTTCATCCTGCGGAACGTGTGCCGGAAGTTTCACGAGATGCCCGAGAACACGATTCGCGAGCAGACCTTCTGCTGCGGCAGCGGGTCGGGGTTGGGCACGGACGAGAACCTCGAGATGCGCTTGCGGGGGGGCTTCCCCCGCGCCAATGCCGTCAAGTATGTGCGGGACAAATGCGGGGTGAACCTGGTGGCCTGCATCTGCGCCATCGACAAGGCCACGCTGCCCCCCCTGTTCGAATACTGGGTGCCGGGGGTGGAGGTGGCGGGCGTGCACGAGCTTGTGGGGAATGCGCTCGTCATGAGGGGAGAAAAGCAGCGGAGCGCCGATCTGCGCGGCCAGGCTTTCGCGCATGAAGAGGCGTCGGCCCATGCGTGATGGCGGCATCATCCTCGGCGGCCTGGCCTTCTTCCTCGCGCTGATCACGTTCCCCGTCTGGTACAACCTCGCCGCCGGGACGACCCCTAAACCGCCCGAGGTGAAGCTGCCCACCGAAGAAAAGAACTGCGTGGCCGCGGTGGCGTACATGCGGAGGTCCCACATGGAATTGCTGACGAGCTGGCGGGATCAGGTGGTCCGGCAGCACATCCGGACCTTCAAGGCGTTCGACGGCAAGACGTACACAATGGGGCTCACGACGACCTGCATGAAGTGCCACACCAGCAAAGCTGACTTCTGCGATCGCTGCCACGACTATGCGGGGGTCAAGCCCTACTGCTGGGATTGCCATATCGATCCCAAGCTGGCCCCCCTCACCGGGTACCCCCTGGGTGCCTCTCCCCCGCGGGAGAGGGAAGAGTGAGGGGGTCCGCTGCAGTTCGCGTGTGGCGGGACAACTCTGATGATGGGCCTGCGGCTCGAGGATACACCAGACCTGATTGGGGGGAGCGCAGGATGAGTATCGACCGGCGGATGTTCCTGGGCGCTGCGGGACTCTCGGCGCTGGCGATCGCCGGCAGGACATCTCTAGACGTGTTGGCCAAGGGCGGGGAGCGCGAGGCGGCGGCCGCCACGCAGGCCGGTGTGCGCTGGGCCATGGTGATCGACGCGCGCAAGTGCCTGAAAGAGGAAGGCTGCACTGACTGCATCGTTGCCTGTGACAGGGCCCATAACGTGCCCCGAATGCCCGAGCGCGCCCACGAGGTCAAATGGATCTGGAGGGAACCCTTCGAGAACGCGTTTCCCGATCAGGCCAGCCGGTACACGGCCGAGGCCCTTCAGGGGAAGCCGGTCCTGGTCTTCTGCAACCACTGCGACAATCCGCCCTGCGTGCGGGTCTGCCCCACCCGGGCCACCTGGAAGCGGGAGGACGGCATCATCATGATGGACTGGCACCGCTGCATCGGGTGCCGGTACTGCGTGGCCGGCTGCCCGTACGGATCGCGGAGCTTCAACTGGGTGGACCCCCGGCCCCACGTCAAGCCGTTGAACCTCGAGTTCCCGACGCGGAGCAAGGGCGTGGTGGAGAAGTGCAACCTCTGCGAAGAGCGCCTGGCGAGGGGGCTGCGGCCGGCCTGCGTGGACGCCTGCCGCGAGAAGGCCCTCACCTTCGGCAACCTCAACGACCCCACGTCGGAGTTGCGCGAGTTGCTCCGGGCCCGCTACGCCATCCGGCGCAGGCCCGAGCTGGGCACCGAGCCGGCGATCTACTACCTGGTGTGAGGTCCGTCGGATGTTCATGTTCGAGAAAGCGGTCGTCGGCAGCCGCGGGTACTGGGCCTGGATCGGGGGCCTGTCTCTCGTCATCCTGGCGGGTGGCCTCTGCTATCTCCGGCAGCTCCAGATTGGCTTGGGCATCACGGGGCTGAGCCGGGACGTAACGTGGGGCCTCTACATCGCCCAGTTCACCTTCCTGGTCGGGGTGGCGGCCTCGGCCGTCATGGTCGTCCTGCCCTACTACCTCCACGACTGGAAGGCCTTCGGGAAGATCACGATCCTGGGCGAGTTCCTGGCCATCTCGGCGGTGACCATGTGTGCGCTCTTCATCTTCGTGGACATGGGCCAGCCGATGCGGGTGCTGAACGTCCTCCTCTACCCCACCCCCAACTCCATGATGTTCTGGGACATGGTGTCGTTGGGCGGGTACTTGCTGCTGAACGCCGTCATCGCCCTGATCACGCTCACCGCCGAGGAGAAGGCCGTGGCCCCGCCCGGCTGGATCAGGCCCGTCATCATCGTCTCCATCCCGTGGGCCATCAGCATCCATACCGTGACGGCCTTCCTGTACAGCGGCCTTCCCGGGAGATCCTTCTGGCTGACCGCGCTCCTCGCGCCCCGGTTCCTGGCGTCGGCCTTCTCCTCCGGTCCGGCCCTCCTGATCCTGCTGACCATGGCCATGCGCAGGCTGACGGGCTTCGACGCGGGAAGGGAGGCGACGCGGAGGCTGTCGCTGATCGTCACCTACGCCATGCTCATCAACGTGTTCTTTGTCCTCATGGAACTGTTCACCGTCTTCTACAGCCAGATCCCCGAGCACATGGAGCACTACCGGTTCCTGTTCGTGGGGCTGCACGGTCACGCCCCGCTCGCCGTCTGGATGTGGGCCTCGGTGGTCCTGGCGGTCGGGTCGCTGGTCCTCCTCCTCACCCCCCGCTTCCGCCTGGAGGAGCGAACGCTGGCCCTGGCCTGCGGGATGGTCTTCCTGTCGCTCTGGATTGACAAGGGCCTCGGCCTGATCGTCGGCGGGTTCGTACCCTCGCCCCTGGGCCACGTGACGAGCTACGTCCCGACAGCGCCCGAGATCGGCATCACGCTGGCCATCTGGGCGGTGGGCTTCCTGATGATCACGGTGTTCTACAAAATCGCCCTTTCGGTGCGGGAAGCCCTTGCCGATTGACAGAATGACCAGTGACCAATTTCGCTCTCAGAACGCATTGGGATTTGGGAATTGGTCATTGGGATTTGATGAGTGAGGGGGAGCCGTGACCGCCATCGTGTACATCGTTGTCCTCGGGGGCGCGCTCGTCTTCATCCTTGGCAGCATTGCCCGCGCCGTCCGGTACGCCAGGCAGCCCATCCACCTGCGGTGGGAGCTGTACCCCGTCCCTCACGAGGACCCGGGCCGCGTCCGGCATGGCGGGTCCCGCTATGAAGAGGGGGACTGGTGGGCCAAGCCGGGGGAATTCCACCTCCTGGGTGAGCTGCGATTCATGGTGCCGGAGATGCTCTTCCTGAAGGGCCTGTGGGAGTTCAATCGTCCCTTGTGGTACCGCTCCTTCCCCTTCCACTTCGGCCTGTACCTGCTCGTCGGAACCCTGGGTCTCGTGGTGCTGGCCGCCCTGCTGGATGTGTGGGCTCCCACGCTGATGGGGGGGACGCTCGGCCTGGGCCTTCACTGGCTCTACACGGGCACGGGCCTGGTGGGCGCGATCCTGGCCTTCACCGGCGCCGGATTGCTGCTCCAGCGGCGACTCACGGCCGAAGACCTCAAGCCCTATACGGCTCCGGCCGACATCTTCAACCTGTGCTGGTTCCTCGTGGCGATCGGCTGCCTGCTGGCCGGTCATCTGCTGAAGGGACCGGATGCCCCCGGCACCGTGACAATCCTTCGGGCGGTCCTGAGCGGGGATCCCACCGTCAGGATTCCCGGCCTCCTGGGCGTGGGCCTCATCCTCTCCGCGCTTCTCACCGCCTACATCCCGTTCACCCACATGTCCCACTTCATCGCGAAGTACTTCACCTACCATGCGATCCGCTGGGATGACCGGCCGTACCGGCCGGGCAGTCGGATCGAGAAAAAGCTGGCCGAGTATCTGACCTATCGCCCGACCTGGTCGGCGAGGCATGTCGGCGCTGATGGCGCGAGGACGTGGGCCGAGGTGGCCACGGGGAGTCCGGCCGAGGGGGGAAAGCGATGACCGGCACGCTCAGGCCGGAGGACATGTCCCGCGAGGAGAGGCTCCCCCTCCTGCACCTGGCCAATGAAGATCTGATGCCCATGCCCGGTCCCCTGGACGATCCGGCCAGGGACCGGCCGTGGGCCTCGCTCTCGGCGCAGGCCCGGGAGAAATTCGCGTGCTTCCTGGACGATACCTGCGCCGTGAACGTGCCCCAGCCGAAGACGCCGGAAGAGGAGCGGGCGCTGGTCGAGAAGTTCCTGGCCGGGTTGGACA
>Ga0315314_1001667_pt1 | contig 19438 bp, 15 predicted proteins | sample TDP9_MG_FD_203631 | JGI IMG/M metagenome (GOLD analysis project Ga0315314, IMG submission 203631) | Freshwater sediment microbial communities from Lake Towuti, South Sulawesi, Indonesia - TDP9 | ecosystem: Environmental > Aquatic > Freshwater > Lake > Sediment | place: Indonesia: South Sulawesi... | reverse complement strand
CTCCTCCAAAGTCGACACCAAGGCAAAGCAGAGGGGTGCCCCGCAGCTCGGGACCCTTGGCGGAGGAAACCACTTCCTGGAGATACAGAAGGTTGACAGGATATTCGACGAGGTTGCCGCAAAGGCATTTGGGATCCACTCCGCCGATCAGATAATGGTCAGCATCCACTCGGGTTCGAGAGGGTGCGGCCATCAGATCGCAAGCGACTACATCAGGGTCATGGAGGGCGCGCTGAGGAAGTACAACATCGCCGTGCCTGACAGGCAGCTGGCGTGCGCTCCCGTCAGCTCGATGGAGGGGCAAAACTGCTTCAAGGCCATGAGCGCGGCCGCCAACTACGCGTGGGCAAACCGGCAGCTCATACTCCATTGGGTCCGCGAATCGTTCGAGAAGGTTCTCGGGCGCAAGGCAGAGGACATCGGCATGACATGCGTGTACGACGTCGCTCACAACATATGCAAGCTCGAGGAGCACGAGTTCGAGGGCAGGCGGAGGAAGCTGTACGTGCACAGGAAGGGCGCGACGAGGGCGTTCGATTCGAGCAGATCAGAGGTGCCTCAGAAGTACAGGGCGGTCGGGCAGCCCGTCCTGATTCCGGGAGACATGGGGAGCGCGAGCTACGTGCTCGTTGGGACTCCGACCGCCATGGCGGAGACCTTCGGTTCAACATGCCATGGCGCGGGAAGGCTGATGTCGAGGAGCTCAGCGACGCGCAAGTTCTCTGCCAACGAAGTCGTCTCCATGCTCCGGGGCAGGGGCATCTACGTCAAGGCGGCCTCGCGAGAGGGCATAATCGAGGAGGCACCAGGGGCATACAAGGACGTTGACGAGGTTGTCAGAATCGCACACGGCGCTGGCATTTCGAAGATGGTCGCGAGGCTGAAGCCCTTGGGAGTCATGAAAGGCTAGAGCGATATGACCTTTTGCGCCGCCCTCGCGACTCCCTGCCGGTGCTTCGCGGGGCAGGCGACCATCACCGCCCACTCGTGGGACCTTCTGATCTGCAGCGAGGCCGCGAGGGGGCTGATCCTGGGTAGCAGCTTCACCTTGCCCTCGTCCAGGATCCGAACGTCCGTCATCGATATCCTCGGCTCCGAGACTTTGAGCTCGCTCGAGGGGACGTCGATGATAACGTGACCAGGTGCGATCCCAGCCTTCCGCGCGATCTCTTCCTCAAGTGACCGTCTGCTCGCCACCTCGCCCATTCTCTCGATCTCGTCCCAGTGCTCCTTGGAGACCTCGGCGGCGGCGATGCCGAACGCCTTCTTGAACAGCCTGCGGTACTTGATCAATGTGGCGACCTCCTCGCAGTAGCCACCCTTCGAAACGAGGTACGACAGAAGGCTGGCGTCGTTCATCGCGTGGATCGCCTCGACCTCGCCCTTGCCGAGGAGCTCCACGGCCTTCGCGAGCATGAGCTCCGATATCCGGACGGTCTTGTGGAAGTACACGGAAGAGAACATGAGCGCCCGCGCAACGAGCATGCCCTCGACAGCGCTCAGGCCTCCGCGGTCGACGACCATGTCTCCGTTGAATATCTGGACCGTCTCGATGAGCCTGTCGAGATCGATGACGCCGTACGCGACGCCCGTGTAGTGTGCGTCCCTCTCGAGGTAGTCGAGCTGGTCTGCGTCCACGGGCCCGCTCACCATCTGGCCCAGATACCTCTTCGTGTTGAAGTGCGCCTGGCCCCTCGGCCGGTCCAGAGTCTTCTGGGGCGGCTCTCCGGTATGCCCTGGGTCGAGAAGGGAGGCGACGGCGGCAGGGTCGACTCCATTCTTCTCAAGGACTTCAGCGATGGTCGGCAGCCTGCCCAAGATGCGCGTGTCGGTCTGCGAGAGGACGCTCTCCTCGCCCCGGATCAGCCTCCGCGAGATCTCCGCGTGGTCGATTCCGAACTGGTCGTGAAGAACGAACTCAAGTGTGTGGGAGTACGGGAGGTGGCCGACGTCGTGCAGGAGCGCCGCGCACTGCACCAACCTCGATTCGTCCTCGCCCAGGCGCAGAGAGGCACTCATGCGCCTGGCGACCGCGAATGCGCCCAGCGAGTGTTCGAACCGCGTGTGGTTGGCACCTGGGTATACGAGATAAGCGAGACCTAGCTGGTGTATGCCATGGAGCCTCTGAAGCTCGGGCGACTCGAGCAGGGCGAGGGAGACACCGTCCAGGCGTATGCCGCCGTGGACCGAGTCGTGGACGATCTTGTGGTCGGGCACCGGCGGATACTCGCCTTGGTGACTTATAAGCGTATTGAGGACGTGCAGCCGCTGCGCATGATGGTCCGCGCGTGTCAAGGCCGTGCCAGTCTCATTATTGCCTTTGATAACGAAGCACAAACCCTTTTAAAAACCCAGGGTAGTATAGCCAACTGAGCGAACCCTAGGGGAACGGCCCATGGAATCAAGTGCCAACGACAAGGCTGAGAGGATACAGACGTACATAGATGGGTTTGACAACAAGATCGGCGGGGGCGTCAAGAAGGGACACGTCGTTCTCCTCGCCGGAACCCCGGGCACGATGAAGTCCTCGATAGCGCTCAACATACTGTACAACAACGTCAGGAAGCGCGGCGTGAACGTCCTGTACGTGAGCATCGAGGAGAGCAAGGAGAGCCTGATCACCGCCATGGGACAGCTTGGATTCTCGGACCTGGATGAGAGCAAGTTCTTCATCGTCGACATCGGGAGGCTGAGGCTCGAACACACGGACGCGGATGTCGGAAGGGACTGGTTCAAGATCCTCAAGGAGTATCTCCGCAAGAAGGTAGAGAACGAGGGTGTGGAGATCGTCGTTGTCGATTCGCTCACTGCGGTCTACTCGCTCGCGAACATAGCGAACCCGAGACAGGAGCTGTTCCACTTCTTCGGCTTCCTCAAGCGTCTCGGTGTCACGACCTTCCTGATCTCGGAGACGCAGCAGAACGGGAACGCCTTCGGGCCGTACCACGAGGACTACCTTGCGGACGGGACGATCCTCCTGAGGTTCGTCGACGTCGGCGAGACCGACGTGCAGCTCAGGATACGCGCGGTCAAGATGAGGCACTCGAAGATACACCACGGCTACCTGACACTGATCTTCAGGGACGGGCAGTTCATGGCGACCACGCCCATCGCGGAGTGAGTGCCGACGAAACAGCTTCCGCTGGATGCTTTGGCATTGGGTGGCGAAGAGTCTAGAAGCCGCCCCTCAGCTTGTTCCTGTCGATCTTGATTCCCTGGGGCGTGATCATGAGCAGATTCTTTCCGACGCCGGCGACATCGCCCTCGACATCGCGTGCGACATTCTTCAGCTCGGCGGTAACCCTCTTCATGGTGAGGTCGTCGTTCGCTATCGAGGTGTAGTCGAGAACGACGATGTTGCCGTTGTACACCTCGCTCGTCAGCGGGGAGAGGTCCTCATACCTGAACATCTCGCCGACCCTGACGATGGTCCTCGCCCCTTCCGCACCCGTGAGGTCCTCGTCTTCGAAGACCATCTCGGTCAGGTCAATGTACTGCTCCGCGCTGATCGACTCCTTCGGAGAGCTCTCGTCGCCAGCAGCGAACTGCTTCTTCTTCAGAATCGTCACTGTGCATCCCTCGACCGCTGTAATTACCTTTGCGGGATATAAATGCTCCTAGGGTGCTGGCTTGTCTTCCTTTGGCTTCGGTTCGTCGGCAATCCAGAGCTTGTCTCCGACGTGATGTATCGACGCCACGGCCTTGCCCTTGTCCTTCCTGGCCAACGCGTCAGCTGGCACGAGCGCCCTGCCGATGGCGAGCGGCCTCTTGTTCTGGACATCCCTCACCCACACGAGATCGTCGGTGACTATCCCGGAATCGACCTCCACAACTCCCGGGCCCATGACGTCCGCGCCGTTGTAGACGAATCTCACCGCTCCCATGTCGACGGTCACGTAGCGCTTCGTCGCGCCGTAGCGGAGGAGGCCCCTGACGGTCAAGAACGGAGTTCCCCCGGGGAGGAAGGCGAGTATCTTCCCGTCGACATACACGACCGAGTAGTCCGGAGCATCCGCCATGTCGACGACATCGGTCTCGTTGAAACTCCTGGTGCCGAGCGTGTCGTCGATCTGCCTCGCCAGTGCCGATATCTCCTTCTGCCTCAGCCTGTGCCGCTTCCTGAACCTCAGCTCGGTCACGCCTTCACCACGTCGATCCTTTCCTCGTGTCCGAGGCCTGAACTCGCCAGAAGGTCCTTCGCCCTTGCGAGCTCCTCATCGGCCTTGTCCGGAAACCCGAGAGCCCTGAACGCGTCGGCCTTGACCTTGTGCGGCTCCCAATCGAGCAGGTCGATCCCGATCGCGACGTCCGCGGAGCGAAGCGCGCCCCTGTGGTCCCCAAGGCGCGCTCTCACGCGCGCGAGCGATAGAGCGCACTGCCCGTCCGAGGGGCGAAGCTCCATGGCTCTTGCGTATGCCTGGGAGGCCCCGCGCATGTCACCGCTGGCCTCTTTCAGCTCGCCCGCGAGCCTCAGAGAGTCGGGCTCGGGCTCCGCCGACGAGAGCAGCGCGAGCGCTCCGTCCACATCACCCTTCATAGCCATCAGACGGGCCTCCACGGCCTTTCGCTCGTTCTCTTCGCCATCGATGGCAGGTGCGAGCTTGATTGCCTCCGTCGCCGTTGCCATGTCCCCTGCGTCCAACAGGAACTCCACGTACCTCAGCATGGCCTTGCAGTCCTTGCAATTCTCGGCCGCGCGCTTCACAGGCACTGGAAGATCGAGGATGTTGAGAAACCTGCGGAGCTCCAGGACTTTCGTGAGGCTCTGCGGCGTCATCCGCTCTGTCAGAAGGACGGTCTCCATGTTCGCGAGAGCCTCGTCGAACCGCCCGAGACGAGCGAGTACCTCGCCTCTCCTCAGCAACGCAGCAAGTCCCACCACTGTGTCGGTCCTGACGTTGCTGAGGCAGAGAAGAGCCATCTCGAAGGATGCGTGGGCCGCCTCGGGATCGCCGACCGCGAGAAGGATCTCCCCGCGCTGCGACCATCCCTCGTCGAATTCGGGGTTCGTGGCGAGCGACTCCTCGATCGACAGAAGCGCCTCGTCCCACCGCCCGAGCTGGCCAGCAATCTGCGACCTTGCCTTCCAGGCCTCGTCGTACGACGGGTTGAGGTCCAGGGACTCGATCACGAGGTCGTAGCCAGATTCAGGGTCTCCCGTACGTGCCTTGCACACACCCTTCGCGTAGAGCGCGTAGTCGAAGTCCGGGCTGATCTCGAGCGAACGGTCATGATATGGAATCGCCTCACCGTACGCTCCCATCTTCTCGAGCGCGTTGCCGATGTTGTTCCAGGCGATCTCATAGTCGGCATCGACGCGCAAGGCCTCGACGAACTTGGGGATGGACTCGGCGTACTTCCCGAGGTTGTAGAGGGCGTTCCCATAGTTGTTCCACAGCACTCTGTCGCCAGGGTCGAGGTCGATGGCCTTCCGGTAGCACCCGACCGCCTGCTCGAGCATGTCCGCCCCGTGGTATGCATAGCCCTTGTTATACCAAGCGTGCTTGTACCCGGGATCGAGCTGAAGAGACTTTTCGAAGCACTCCAGGGCCTTGTCGAGGGCTCCCGCGCAGAAGTATGTGTATCCGAGGTTGTTCCAGACCTCCTTGTCGCCAGGGGCGTACTTCAGAGCCTGTTCGAAAGCCGCCACTGCTCCTGCGTAGTCTTCTTTCTCGTGGAGGACGTTCCCGAGGTGAGAATACCCCTGGGCCACGGCAGGGACTCTCGCCACGAAGTTCTTGCATGAGGTCAACGCGTCCTCATGCCGCCCGCAATCCATGTACAGATCGGCCTGTAGCAGAAGCACAGAAGGGTCATCATCAGCGAACCTGGAGAGCTCCTTGACCGCCTCCACGGTCCTTCCGGGCTTGTCCAGCTTGGCGTAGGCTGCCGCAAGGCCCGACCAGTTCTCAAGACGAGACGGGTTCAGGCCTGCCGCCCGGGAATAAGCTCTCGATGAGTCGGAGTAGCGTTCCTGGATGAAGAGCGAGTTCCCCAAGTTGTGCCAAGCGAGCTCGTAGGATGCGCTCAGAGAGGTGGCCTTCTTGTAGCATCTGACGGCCTCCTCGTTCCTGCCCAGGGCGTCCAGGGTCGCCCCCATGTTGTTGTAGACTACCTCGCTCGCCACGCCCTCTGCGATCGCCTCCTCGAAGAGCCACAGCGCCTTCTCATACCTTCCCGCGTCGTACTCAGTATTGGCCTGCTCGAAGAGGTCCGCTCCCCTGTTCCTCGTAGCCGGGGCACCTTGCACTGCCGTCTGGTTCAAGTGGGATTGCCATCAGCGAATACATAGATAGTTCTTTTCCAGGCTGGGACCAGCCACCGACAGTCCCGTAGCTTCCCGCCCTGGACAGCCGCAGCAATGTAGATTAGCTCGACAGACGATTTCTCTTCGCCATCGACGAGAGCAGCATGGACCGGTATCCCCTGATGTACGAGCCCTCGCAGAGGTCACAGCTTCCCTGACTCAACCAGTAGGGCGGAGGACGCCTTCGCGAAGCGACCGTGATTGCCAATCGGTGTAGTCGGTGTTCTCCGTTGACCATTGCCAAAGCTTATATTGCCACGACAATATAATTCGGGGCGAGGAGAGGTATCCCCGTGCTGGTGCTGTTCAGGCCTACGCCGCAGTCGATCATCAGGGCGTATCTTGCGAGCAGGGTGCACAAAGCGAAGCCCGTTGAGGACGTCGAAGGCCGGAAGTTCTTCTTCGAGGACTCGCTGGACGCGGACACTCTGGACTATGATTCCCTGTACTCGCAGCACAAGGAGACCTACGGCGGTCTCGACTTCCTAGAGGACGAGAAGCTGTACGAGATAGTCGAGGACGAGGTGTTCTGGGCATCCCGGTACGACTCCCCGGACAGGTTCCAGCTCATGTTCACGGTCCTCGGACAGATCGAGAAGTCCGGAACCAAGTTCTACCTCGGCCAGCAGTCCCCCGAGGCGAAGGAGATGAAGGACAGGGTGCGGCGCGTGACGAGCGAGTTCAGGAGGGCGAAGCAGTTCATCACCTTCACAGAGGACTCTGCCAACAAGGCAATGATCGGCAGAGGAAGCTTCGACAGCAGGATTGTGGATATAGTGCTCCGGCACTTCGCAAAGAAGTTCCCTGGCTTCTCGGTTGTCATAATCGACGATGCACACGCGCACATATGCTACAAGGACGAGATCCTCGTAGATGCTCGGAGGAAGTTCCCCGAGAAGCCTGGGCGGAAGGACGCTGCCAGGTATTGGACGCTCTTGTCTGACCTGAAGAACCTCGAGGCGAGGAAAGACAGGGAGTATTGTGCCACGCCACTTCCACGCAACTACTGGAAGTGGGTCGGCGAGGGAGCACAGGTATATGGAGCTACCCCGAAGATCACGCTGGACGATTTCGCGTCGTGAGCGAGGTTTGAAATACTATGCCTGCCGAGGATACAGGAGGCCAGGGCCAGAGAAGGCAATTTCGCCGATGGCGACCTGGCAAGATTGATAAGGTTCCACCGCGATGGCAAGGTCGTCGGGCATCACCTAGAGGGAGCATTACCGTGAAGAAGGGGCAACCACTTGTAGTCAGTCCAGAGAAGCTGATGTTCTGCATGGATACCCTCGGGCACGACATCCAGAACAACAACCAGGCGGTCCTCAGCTACCTGGAGCTCATCCTCTCCGATCCGAAGCTGGATCCGAAGACGAAGGGCTACGCCATGAGGGCGATATCGCATGTGCGGACGTCGACAGTCCTCCTCGAGGACATACGGAAGATGGTCCTCGCGAAACACCTGGACCCGAGGTCGATGCGTGTGGTCGACATCGTCCCTGCGGCCGCCGAGGCGGCCAAGGAGCTCTCCGACTACTTCCCAGGAAGGCGCATCTCGGCGGAGTTCTCGTCAAAGGCCAAGAGCGCGAAGGCCATCGGCAACTCGCTCGCAAAGGACCTCGTCCTGAACATGCTGATAAACCTCGTCACCCTGGACAGGAGCGAGAGTGTCAGAGTCGCTGTCCGGATTGAAGACTCGGGTGATTCGTGGAGCATCTCCGGCGAGAACAAGCAGGCGGAGCTCCTGCCGCTGCTCAGGAAAGGGGACATCGACACCATATATCAGGAGGACGTGTCCGTCTCGTCGAGGCTCTCTGGCATTCTCTTCACGAAGCTGTTGTGCGACGCCCTTGGCGGCGGCTTCCAGGCCAGGGGATCGGGCACCAAGGACAGGGGCGTCGTGCTGACAATAACGCTCAGGAAGGCGGGGATCCAATGACCAGCGTGCTCATAGTTGACGACGAGCTCTTCATCGTGGAGCTCTACAGAGACATCCTGCAGCTCAGGGGATATCGCATACTCGGGACGGCCTTCGACGGCGAGGAGGCCGTGCGCAAGTACAACAACTCCACAGACAAGCCCGATGTCATCATAATGGACCACAGGATGCCTGTGATGAACGGCGTTGAGGCGACCAAGGCGATCATGCGCGTGAACCCCTCTCAGAAGGTCATCTTCGTGAGCGCGGACGTCCTCATCGAGAAGGAGGCCCGAGACGCCGGCGCAGTCGAGTTCCTGCCCAAGCCGTTCAGGATGGACGACCTGATAGAGAAGATGGAGCGGCTCTCGACCAAGAGCTGAAAGGCTTTTTCCCGCCGCACTGGCCAAAAATATGTGACGCTCCGAATACAAAGCGATAACTTAAAAAGCCCAGGGGGCATATTGGGCAAAACGGGACTGTGCAGCACATGTTCGACGGTTTCACAAAGACCAGGACCATGAGCTTCCCACGTCAGGTCCTGGCCGGCCACAACTGCATAGACCAGGTCGGCACGATGTGCGCCGATTTCGAGCTCAAGGGCACCGCACTGATTGTGACGGGGCCGACCACGGGAGCACTCGCCGCGAAGCTCGTGCGCGACTCGCTTGAGCACAGGGGGTTCGCCGTCCAGCAGGCAGACGTGGGCGCTGCGACCCAGCAGAACCTCGTCAAGGTGGAGGAGGTCGCGAAGGATGTCAAGGCGTCGTTCCTCCTCGGCGTCGGGGGCGGCAGCAAGATAGACCTCGCGAAGCTAGCATCCTGCAACCTGAAGACGCCCTTTCTGAGCGTTCCGACCTCAGCGTCCCACGACGGCATCGCAAGCCCCAGGGCTTCGATCAAGGATGGCGGCAATTCCCTATCGCTCAACGCCAGTGTCCCCCTCGGCATCGTGGCCGATACCGGGCTCATCGTGAAAGCGCCTTACCGGCTCCTCGCGTCGGGGTGCGCGGATGTCATATCCAACACGACCGCCATCCTGGACTGGGAGCTCGCGGAGCGCCTCAGGAAGGAGGACTTCAGCTCGAGCGCGTCGAACCTGTCCAAGTACGCGGCGAACTCCATTATTGAGAACGCGGGCGCCATTAAGCCTAACCTGGAGGAGAGCGTCTGGATCGCGATCAGACCCATCATCATCTCCGGCATCTCGATGGCGGTCGCGGGCTCCTCAAGGCCCACGAGCGGCTCCGAGCACATGTTCTCTCACATTCTCGACAAGATCGCGCCGGGCAAGGCTCTCCACGGGGAGCAGTGCGGCGTCGGGTCAATCATGATGATGTACCTGCACGGGGGGGATTGGCAGAGGATAAGGACCGCCCTCCAGCAGATAGGTGCACCTACAACCGCCAAGGAGCTGGGTGTGTCCAAGGAGCAGCTCGTCGAAGCGTTGGGCCGCGCGCACGAGATACGCAGAGACAGATACACCATCCTCGGCGACAGGGGGTTGACACCGGACGCCGCTGAGCGCCTGGCGACGATTACGAAAGTGATCTAGCACGGGGGTGTTCAGCATGGTACTGGTGACTGTCGTAGGCGAAGCTCAGTGCAAGAAAGGGTTCGAGTTCGTTTTCGGGGGACCGATCGCTGACTGCCGGGACTGCAAGGTGAAGAACGTCTGCTTCCACCTCGAGCAGAACAGGCGATACAGGGTGACCGAGGTCAGGGAAGTGCACCACGAATGCAGGATACACGAGGGTGGTGTGCGGGTGGTCGAGGTCGAGCGCGTGCCCACCAGAGCTGCCATCGCTTCGTCAAGCGCAGTTGAGGGCGCGACAATCTCCTTCGAAGAAAGCGGCTGCACTGTGATCAGCTGCCCGAACTACAGACTCTGCCACCCTCTTGGAGCGTCGGAGGGCATGCGACTCAGGATCATCTCGGTCGAGATATCGCCCGTCGAGTGCCCCAAGGGTCAGAGGCTCAGGGCAGTGCTACTTGACTGACCGACTGGTTCTTCGCTTGAACCGCCCACATAGCATCAAGGCCAGAAGGACTGCGAGCACGGGAACCAGGATGGTGCTGAACTCCGGTATTGGCTGCAAGAGCACGGTCACCGTGACCTCAGCGGCGTCCCAGTTGCCGTGGGCGTCCGTGACGTTCAAGGTTATGAGATACACGCCCTCGGTCCAGAATATGAACTCCATGACCTCGCCGACGAGGACGACATCGCTTCCGTTGTAGACGAACGTCCATCTCCAGGAGACAATTGCGACGTTGTCCGTGGACTCGCTCCCGTTGAGCTCGAACGACCCTCCGGTCAGAATCATTCCGTCCGCTCCAGCAAGAGCTACTGGGGCAACTCCGTCGTAGACCGTGATGATCACGTTGTCAATGGAGCTCTGGCCCTCGCCGTCCGTCACGTTGAGGGTTATGTTGAACACGCCAGGGCTGACGAATGTGTATTCGGGCGCCACACCGTACAAGGTCTGAGGCCCGTTGTCCTCGAAGGTCCACACATAGCTTTCGATCGCGACATCGTCGTATGAGCCCGAACCATCGAGCGCGCAGGACACCCCCATTGCCACCACCGCGTCGCCCCCGGCATCCGCGACGGGCGGGTCAGACGCGGGCGCGAGCACAGTGGCGGTGAACACCTCATACGGGGAGTACGAGGGGAGCATGCGCTCCACCCCACCGAGGTCCTTGGCCACGAAGTAGTAATCGATCGTGCTCCCGGCAGGTAGGGGAGAGACGAGGCCCGCGTAGGTGTCGTTCGAGGCTGTGACCTGCAGCGGGACTTGGCTCCAGGGGCTACTATCAACCCTGATGAACAAGCTGAGGGCAGACGTATCCACGCCTCTCGCAGCCGTTATGTTGACCGAGAGCTCCCAGCCAGAAATCGAATAGTTGAGCGACCCGGGAGGTGAGTGGACCATGTCGAAGGCTCTTCCGTACTTGTCCCCGCACAGTTCGGACGCAAGGATCGCGACGGGGACATTCTGGGAGAGGATTCTGTCGACGTCATGCTTGTAGGGCGGGTGGAAGCCATCCGTGTTAGAACCGACCTCGATGCAGTAGGCGAAGATGTTCGAGTGGCCGTAGAGCCAGTCCGTCGAATCACCCGTGGTCGGGTACAAATCGATCCCTTGGGTGGCGGTGTAGCCATTGACTGCAGCGAGCTCGTTGCCAATCCGGATCAGGTCTTCGTTGTCGGCCGTGATGTTGCTGTTGTAGCACCACGGCCAAAGCACCAGCTCGCCATAGCTGTGGAAGTCAATCCCTATCTGGAAGTCGTGGGAATCGACAAAGTCCCTAACCGCCTGCAACTCCGGCTCGGAGAAGGGGGCGGCGCCACAGTACACTTCGCTGGCTGGGTCATCTGAACTGCCCACGCCTCCCCAGTCTCCGGCAGGGTCGCCGTTCTCGGAGCCATTGTAGTTCCTGTTCAGGTCGACTCCGAACTCGGGGCTGCTTTCGATATCCCTTCGGTTCTTCCGCCACATGTCGTCGACGCTCATGGCGTAGTCCAGCCCGTCAGGGTTGACGACGGGGATGACCCATATCTCCCGGTTGTCCACAAGCCAGCTTATCCTGGCATCTGTCCCATATCCGACAATCATGCTCTGGACGAATTGCATGGCAATCTCGGTTGTGGGCCATTCCCGAGCATGGTGAAGCGCCATGATCAGAAGTTCCGGTTCGTCCTCGTCGACCGCAACATTGTCCGATATCTTGACAGCGAGTATGTCCCTGTTCCCGGACCCAGCGGTCGTCTCCCAGGAATCACCGATGTCGTTCACTGAGAGGATGTGAGGGTAGGATGCCTGGAACGCTGTGAGCGTCAGCTCGACATCAGTGTAGTTGCTGTAGTCATACGGAACGGGAGGACCTGCAGCCACCGATAGCGGCAGTGGGTTCTCGCGAACGGAGTCCCCGGCCGGAACGAAGGCCATCATCAACGTGAATGAGACGAGAACGAACGATACCACGAGCGACAGGACTCTGCCACCTGCATGACCGGTCTGCATAGGCTTGGCAACCCCCGCGGTTGCTCTCTGTTGGACAATCGTGAATCCCTTGCAGCTATATGGTGATTCCGAGGAGCGTGGAGTCGCCTGCTCATCCTCCGCTCACTGGAGGAAGGAAGGAGACCTCGTCTCCTTCTCGGAGCTTTCTTCCGGGCGCTCCATATTCCTTGTTGACCGAGAGTATGATGTGCTCGCGGAACCTCGCCATTGCTGGGAATCGCTGGATGTAGCCATCCAGGAGCGCCTGGACCGTCGTTCCTTCGGGCAGGTCGAGATCCTCTTCCTTCGCGCCGACAATCTCCCTGAACGATGCGTACAGCTTGACCTTGATCTTCACCGGTCCGCCTCCAAGAGGAGCGAATCACTGGCGAAGCCAAGTAATATGAACCGCATATTCAAACCCTCGGCCCAACGAACAGATTATGACTGCCTCGACACATGGAGGAGTCACGGGGATGAGAATAGGTCGTCAGCTAGCCCACCCCACACAGACCGTTGCAGAGGAAGCGGTTTCTCCTGGCCCTTCTTCTCATGGAAAAGGGTTAGAGGATTCCGGCGTATGTGAGTGAACCAAGGGAATCGAGTGCTGGTCATCTCATGTGATAAGAGATGTGATAATATATCAGATAACAGTATCCGAGACACCAATGTGCAAGGCTCTGAGATGTGTTATCAGATCCTGTCGGAAAACCTCTTTATGTGAGGCATCCTGATTTCGCCCTGCAGGCAATAGCAAAGCTTTTCACCTCGCGGATGCCAGAATGAGGTGGAGGGGAACAGATAGCCTTCTCTCGAAAGAAGAAGTGGCATGGCTATCTTAGCAGCGTCTGCGCAAGACCAGCTAGGCTGATGGGGACAGGCCGGACCGACAACGGAAGGGGGAGAAATGTCGAGCGCACCTAGTCAAGCACGAGGGGGCACTTTCGCTCGCAAGGACAATCAGAATGCTGCTGGCCGCGGGTGGACGCTCGACCCTCAGGTGACTGCGAATGCCAGGGTCGTCTTGGAGCGCAGATACCTCAGGAAAGACGACTCTGGGAAGGCCATCGAGACGCCCCGGGAGCTCTTCGAGCGAGTGGCAAGAGCCATAGCATCGGCCGAGAAGAACTACGGCAAGAGCGACGGCGAGATCGAGAAGACTGCAGAGAAGTTCTACGAGATGATGGCCAGGCTGGAGTTCATGCCAAACAGCCCCACTCTGATGAACGCTGGGAGGGAGCTGGGCCAGCTCTCCGCATGCTTCGTGCTTCCCATCGGGGACTCGATGGAGGAGATATTCGACGCCGTGAAATACACTGCCCTCATCCACAAGTGCCTCGTGCCGGAAACGTTGGTAATGACGGACGGCGGATGCCGCACTCTCGGATGCGTCGAGCCCGGAACCTGGATCGAGACCCATGAGGGCATGGATGTGGTCGAGGCGGCCCATGCGAACGGAGCCCAAGAGGTGTTCACAGTTGCCACTTCGGAGGGGTATTCGGTCACCGGAACGGCGCTCCACAGACTCCTCGTGCGGGACAATGGAGAGTTCGCATGGAGGAAGATCGGCCAGCTTCGACCAGGAGCGATCCTGGTCATGAAACTCGGGGGCTGGCTGGGCGGCCTGGCTTCGACCATCTCTCGTGGCCTGGACGAGTACGTCGACGATGGAGCTGACGACTCGCTCGTGCACGCAGGAGAGGCCTCTATCTGCGAGTTCCTGAGGCGCACCTTCACAGAGCACGGCTGGACAAGCCCGACAGGAGTCTTGACGCTGGACGCAGGCTCACGAAGGCTGGCCGCTGACCTCCAGACGATGATGTTCTATCTCGGGATCCCGACTGCGAGGTCGGATAGTGTGATCACGGTCTGCACTCGCTCGGGACTGGAGAGGTTCAGGGAGAAGGTCGGCCTGGACTCCATGATTCTGGCAAAGCGTCTGGAAGAGGCCGACCCCGAACAATTCGCTGCAGACCTCGACTCGGCGGGCCTGCTCCATGATGAGCCGGACGACGACGGCTACTACTTCGTCACGGTCACCGAGGTGAAGGAAGCGGGCAGGGGGGAGGTCGTCGACCTGACGATACCCCAGCGACACTCCTATCTCGCGAACGGTTTCGTGTCGCACAACAGCGGGGGAGGAACGGGGTTCAGCTTCTCCAGGCTGAGGCCAGCCAGCGATGTCGTGAAGAGCACCGCGGGTGTTTCGAGTGGGCCCATATCCTTCATGGAGGTGTTCAACGCCGCCACCGAGACCATCAAGCAGGGCGGCACGAGGCGCGGCGCGAACATGGGCATTCTGCGCGTGGACCACCCCGACATTCTCGAGTTCATCACGGCCAAGAGGGACAGCTCCAAGCTCACCAACTTCAACATCTCGGTGGCCCTCACGGACGAATTCATGAGGGCCCTTGAGAAGGACGGGGACTACGACCTCGTCAACCCCCGCTCGAAGCAGCCCATGAGGAAGATGAGGGCTCGGAGGGTGTTCGACCTCATCGTGAACATGGCCTGGAGGAACGGCGAGCCTGGGATCATATTCCTGGACAGGATCAACAGGGACAATCCCACGCCGTCCGTCGGCGAGATCGAGAGCACCAACCCATGCGGCGAGCAGCCCCTGCTGCCCTACGAGTCGTGCAACCTCGGTTCGATAAACCTGGCCAACCTGCTGACGACGAAGGACGGCAGGCCCGCGCCCGACTGGAGCAGGCTGGGGGACACGGTCCGGTGGGCGGTGAGGTTCCTCGACAACGTCATTGACGTGAACAAGTACCCGCTGAAGCAGATCGAGGACATGACCCGTGCCAACAGGAAGATTGGCCTCGGAGCGATGGGGTTTGCCGACATGCTGCTCCGCCTGGGGATACCCTACGACACCGAGGAGGCGCTTGAGCTGGGCGGGAAGATCATGAGGCTCATGAGGGACGAGGCGCAGAGGGCCTCGATCGCACTCGCGCGGGAGCGTGGAAGCTTCCCGAACTTCGGGGTGAGCACGCTCGCGAAGCGCTTCGACATGCTGAGGAACGCGACGGTCACCACGATAGCCCCTACAGGGACGATCAGCATCATCTCGGGCGTGTCGAGCGGCATCGAGCCGATATTCGCAGTCGCGTACGTGAGGAACGTCATGGACAGGGATATCCTGCCTGAGGTGAACCCGATCTTCGCTGAGGTCGCGAAGGACAGGGGGTTCTACACCGAGGAGCTCATGAAGGAGATTGCCACGCGCGGCTCCGTGAAGGAGATGAAGATGGTCCCCGAGGACGTCCGGAGGCTCTTCGTCACTGCCCTCGACATCACCCCTGAATGGCACATCAGGATGCAGGCGGCCTTCCAGGACCACACGGACAACGCCGTCTCGAAGACGGTCAACTTCCCGAGGGAGGCGACGCAGAAGGATGTGGAGGCGGTGTACCTGCTCGCGTACAAGCTGGGGTGCAAGGGCGTGACCGTGTACAGGTATGGCAGCAGGGAGGACCAGGTGCTCAGCGTAGGTGAGGGGCAGAAAGGCCGCGCCGAGCCTGCCGACGAGGAGCAGGAGGGCGTTCCGAAGCTCCCCCGAGCGAGGCCCTATGTGACCCGGGGGACGACCCAACGCGTCGAGACCGGGTGCGGGCACCTCTATGTCACGATAAACGAGGACGAGAAGGGCCTGTGCGAGGTGTTCACCCAGATGGGCAAGTCCGGAGGGTGCACGGCATCGCAGGCGGAGGCGATCGGGAGGCTCATATCGCTGGCGCTCAGGTCTGGGATCGAGCCCGAGGCCATCATCAAGCAGCTCAAGGGGATCAGGTGCCCGTCGCCTCTGTGGCAGCCCGGAGGGATGGTCCTGTCGTGCAGCGACGCCGTGTCGAAGGCGCTCGAGAGGTTCACGAAGGACAGAGCTGCGGCAGGGGAGGCTGCCGGGCTCGCGCCTGAGACCGCGTCGGCAGAGGCGGGGCCGGCGAAGCAGAACTACGCCGACAAGGGCGATGTGTGCCCGGAGTGCCCAGAGTGCGGGAGCATGGTCGAGTACGTAGAGGGCTGCGTGGTGTGCAGGACCTGCGGGTTCTCGAAATGCTGGTAGCCTGACAGAAAGAGGGAACGCATAGCCTGCCGACCGCCCCAGGGGGTGCGGGGCCGCGGCGGGTTTTTCCTATCCGAGCGAGCGCAGCAGCTGACGTAGGCTGCAGGTACTGCCAAAGAAGTATCCACGCGCCTGCCATGATCCGTCCGTGTGCGGCCGGCCGTCGTGTCGGTGGGGCCCAGGGACGGATGCGGGGACGGCGATTGAGCATACCGCTGTCCGTCAGCTGAGGGGCGCGACTTTCGGCCCACCAATGGCAAATAGGATATACGTGCCGATGCCCATCACCAGGAACTGCCGGGAGGCGAGGAGGGAGCGGACGGACATGGCGCAGAAGCAGCTGGTCAGCGATCTGAAGCCTGGCGAGAAGGTCGACAGCTACTTCTCGGTGAACTACAAGAAGCCCGTGACCGACTACAAGTACGGCTCGATGTTCGAGTTCAGGGCCGCGGACCGGTCGGGCCAGATCACGGTCAAGTACTGGGGCGGGCCAGACAAAGCATCCGTAACCAAGATCCATGATTCCTTCGACAAGGACGAGGTCGTCCGCATAAGGGGAGAGGTGTCGGACTACAGGGGCCTGCTGGAGATCTCCGTCAGCGAGAAGAACGGTGGGTCGCTCACCAGGCTAGAGGAGGGCGACTACGACATCTCCGAGCTGGTCAGGTCGTACGGCAATGTGGAAGAGATGTGGGCGCGCCTCGGGCAGATCAGGGCGATGGTCTCCGAAGAGCACCTGGCCAAGCTGCTCTCAGCATTCTTCGATGACGACGGGTTCTCCGAGCAGTTCAAGAAGTCCCCGGCATCAATCCAGCTCCACTCGGCGGCCGTGGGCGGCCTGCTCCACCACACGCTCAACGTGTGCGAGCTCTGCATCAAGACGGCCGAGCTGCATCCCGAGCTCGACAGGGACCTGGTCATCGCGGGGGCCCTCCTGCACGACATCGGCAAGGTGCAGAGCTTCAAGGTCACGAGCAACATCAACCAGACCTCGGATGGGAATCTCCTCGGGCACATCGTCCTCGGGGACCAGGAGCTGATGGCGAGGGTGCGAGAGATCGCGAGCTTCCCGGGCGACCTCGCCATGAAGCTCAGGCACATCCTCCTGGCACACCACGGGAAGAAGGACTGGGGGTCCCCGGTCGAGCCGATGCTCCCGGAAGCACTGGCCGTGCACGAGGCAGACGACCTGGACGCGAAGCTCGACTACATGGTCACCAGAAAGCGTGATGCGTCTACCGAGGACGACTGGATCTGGGACGGGAGGCTCGGACGGCTTATATACCTGAGATAGCTGCTGGCTCAAGTACTTATGTACACTAGAGTGCAATAATGCTCGAAAGGGCTATATAGTGTACAGTTATTCCGCCCTCAACAAGAGGGATCCAAGTGACTCCAATCAGGACTACTTTGACACCAGACGAGATGCCGAAGAGATGGTACAACATACTGCCGGACCTCCCCGAGCCCCTCGCCCCGCCGCTCAACCCGGGAACGAAGAAGCCCGTGAGCCCAAAGGACTTCGAGCCGATCTTCCCGAAGGCGCTCATCGCCCAGGAGATGTCGGCCGAGAACTACATCGATATTCCTGACGAGGTCCTCCAGGCCTACATGATGGTCACCAGGCCGAGCCCGCTGCAGAGGGCATTCAGGCTCGAGCAGGCGCTGAAGACCCCTGCGAGGATCTACTTCAAGAGGGAGGACCTCAGCCCCGCTGGGAGCCACAAGACCAACACCTCGTTCGCGCAGGCATACTACAACATGAAGGAGGGCATCGAGAAGCTCACGACGGAGACAGGGGCGGGCCAGTGGGGGACCGCCCTCAGCATGGCCACGAACTACTTCGGGCTGGGCTGCAAGGTTTTCATGGTGAGGGCCAGCTACGACCAGAAGCCATACAGACGGGAGATGATGCGCGTCTACGGGGCCGATGTCAGCCCGTCGCCGAGCGACCTCACGGAGTTCGGCAAGAAGATGTTGGCAAAGGACCCGAAGCATCCGGGCTCCCTGGGCATCGCGATCAGCGAGGCGATGGAGGTGGCCGTGAAGGACCCCAAGACCAAGTACAGCCTGGGGAGCGTGCTCAACCACGTCATGCTCCACCAGACAATCATCGGCCAGGAGACTCTGCTCCAGTTCAAGAAGCTCGACGAGCGCCCGGACTACATGATCGGGTGCGTCGGGGGCGGGTCCAACTTCGCGGGCTTCACGTTCCCGGCCATAGGCGAGAAGCTCAAGAAGAAGACGAGGACCGAGTTCATCGCCGTCGAGCCCGTGGTCGTGCCCAGCATGACCAAGGGGAAGTACGAGTACGACTTCGGCGACACTGCGGGCATGACCCCCCTGCTCCTGATGTACACCCTGGGCCACGACTTCGTGCCCTCCCCGATCCATGCGGGCGGGCTGAGGTACCACGGCGCCGCACCGACGGTCAGCCAGCTCGTCAAGCACAAGGTCGTCAAGCCGGTCGCGTACGAGCAGAGGGAGGTCTTCGACGCGGCGGTGCTGTTCGCAAGGGCGGAGGGCATCGTCCCTGCGCCGGAGACTGCCCACGCGATCAAAGCCGTTGTCGATCTCGCCATCGACGCGAAGAAGAAGAACGAGAAGAAGGTCATCTCCTTCAACTTCTCGGGGCACGGCCTGCTTGACCTGGGCGGCTACCAGCAGTACATGGACGGCAAGATAACCTAGGCGAAGTAGCCTTCCTGGCTCTCGAGCGCCTGCCTTCGGGAGGCCCTGAACTCGGGCCTCTCCATAAACACCTTGACTCTTCTATCCAGCTCCCTCTCGAGGAGGTCCTGACGGGACGAGTAGTACTCGCGCCTGAACTGGTCCGCGATGTCAGAGGAGTACTGCTGCATGCCGAACATGATTATCGAGTACATATCGGGGGATCTCGCCGTCACATTGAGAGGGACCTGTGAGGCCGTCTTCGTCATCTCGAGGAGGTCAGGAGAAGGCCCTCCGACCTCGCACGCGACGGCGGCCATCCTCTGAGGGGCCACTTCGGCAGCTTTGATCTGGAACACCTTCTTGTCGGTGAAGATGAACGTGTCGTACTGCGACCTGGCATGGTCTCTGCCCGTGAGCGCACGCCAGTCCTGCTTCCGCTCGCTCTCGTCGAACTTGGCCTTCAGGTAGCG
>Ga0315314_1001666_pt1 | contig 19442 bp, 16 predicted proteins | sample TDP9_MG_FD_203631 | JGI IMG/M metagenome (GOLD analysis project Ga0315314, IMG submission 203631) | Freshwater sediment microbial communities from Lake Towuti, South Sulawesi, Indonesia - TDP9 | ecosystem: Environmental > Aquatic > Freshwater > Lake > Sediment | place: Indonesia: South Sulawesi... | reverse complement strand
TCGGCGTGTTACCTCACAAGCCCCAACCCTTACACCACTATCAACAATAATATTTGCTTTCTCCAGCTTTGTCGCCACACTTCTACCTTGCTTATAGCCGCCAAAGTCAAGAAAAACCTGATGAGACCTTGTGTAACCCAAATTTGGACAGGCAACTGGAAAGCCCTTTTCCTCTAACGCCTTAGCCAACACTTGAGCGTTTGCAGTCACCTGCCTGGCGTATGCTCGACCAAATCGCAACATTTCAGCCAGCGCCAATGTCAAAGCGGCGACTCGATTCCAGTGAGCATTGTCTACAAACGTCGGGTGAATCTGGGACTGAATAGCTTCTCCGTGTTCTTTGTCGGCGAGGATGATTCCGCCTTGCGGTCCAAAGAAGCTCTTGTGCGTTGAACCATAGAGAACAGAGGCTCCCTCTCTCAATGGGTCTTGGAAGGTTTTTCCGGCAATCAACCCCAGAACATGAGAAGCATCATAGCCCACATGAGCATTAATTTCTCGTGCAACCTTAGCCAATTCCTTAACGGGGTGAGGAAACAAAAACAAACTTGCTCCGAAAACCACAGCGCGGGGCTTTTTCTTCAGTATCAAATCTATGGATTCTTCCACATTTATGTTCATTACTGTCTTAGAAAATGGAAAACCTATGTTTTCAAGCTTCAGAAACTTCGGGATGCCTTGTTCCCAGATTCCAGGATATCCGCCGTCTTTTGCTGAGACGCAAAGAACGGTATCGTCTAGTCTTGTAAAGCAGGAGAGAAAAATCAGGTCGGCTATGTGACCAGAAAGTGGACGCAACTCTGCTGTTTCAGAGTCAAAAACTTTTTTCGCTAACTCTTCTCCTTTTTGTTCAATTTCGTCGAGAAAGCGAGTGCCCATGTAGAATTCGTCTCGTGAAGTGTATCTGTGTCCAAGCTCTGAGGAGAGAAGAGAACGAACAGCAGAACTAGTCACGTTTTCTGAAGGGATGAGGTTAATACACTTTTGCCGCCATTGCTCGTGTTCGCTGGTCAAGCTGAGAATTTCATCGATCATGGTCATAATTCTCTTTTACCTCGACTAGGCTGTCATCTACAATGTGGCTATCGTTTCCATATTTTAAGTGAACGCTCAACTTCTTTCTCTATCGTGTCGCTGAAGCCCATGATGGGCAACCCGCGCTGTAGAGGAGGGCAACCACAGCATAAAAACATTCGCAGGCTACCCCAAAAACCAAGCCTAAAAAAAAGCCTAATATAGATAAGCAAGCCCGAAAACTAATTATCACTTATTTGCTCTTTGTACGTGGCCTTTTACTTTGAGGTTTCCGTTTCCACTTCTTCACCGCGATGATGACTACTGGGACTAACGCTACTGCCCACAAGATCAGAATCATCTGATAGAAAACACCGGTCCGATCCGGAGGGGGGTTTTTAGTTATTAATGCTATTATTTCGTGGGTTATTGCGTAGCCTGTGAACTCTGTTTCCCCGAAGGATTCTGCTGTGAGAATATATTTCTTAAGATTCGATGATTCATTTGCGAATCTTGCAGCAATTTTAAATTCATGTGTCTCCCCAGGCAACAAAGCCTTCTCTAACATTTCTGGTTCGGTTATGTCGGCTGTAAGAAATCCTTTGTCGTCATAAAAGAGAGCCGTCACCATGAAAGCATCGATTTTTGTATCACCTGTTTTCGCGGTGTTCAAAATGTTTCCTGTAACCAAAACACCCTCGGGAAGCAGAATTAGTGAAGCATTAGGTACATCAATACCTGGGGGTTTGTCCTCAGATTCTTCATAAGATGCAACTTCAACTTTTACTTCAGTGAACCCATCTACAGATTGCTTTTCAATGCTTTGCCCAAATGCTGCTCTCCGTCCAGGCATAATGACACTTAACCAAGCTGTGGTATTAACCTCTTTCAGGATGGCTTGATTCGAATCAAGGAAGACGATTTTTACAACCACTTTCCTAACAGATACGGTGAGGTTGTTTATCACTTCTCCTAATACCCAAATCTTTGAACCATCCTCGTGTAGTCTATAATTCACGGCGAATTTCTCTCCATCAGTTGCCTTTACAAAGGCCACTGAGGAAATGAAAAGTGAGGTGACTAAGTTGAAGGCAAGAGTTAGTATGAGGAGGCTTAGAAGGCACTTTCTGTTCACTTTGTCGTCCTTCGTTTCAATCCACACTCGAACGCGCACAATTTTTCAAGTAGCAAGATGATATTTAAGTGTATTGAAAACAAACTCGCCACATAGTCTTTTTTGATATTATCTTCTAAAATGTCATAGAAAAACAAGCAAACGCGACGAAAAACAGCAGACAACCTAGCGTCAATAAGAACAGCCCTAGCTTCAGTTTAGGTTTGTCCGTCACAGTTTTCTTACCACTTTCCTGTGGCCCAGCACTATGCGTTTCTCCTTTAAGCCATATCCCATATTTTTCGAACCCAAAAAAAGACAGACTCCCAATAAGAGCAATGACCAGTCCTTCAAACATCAGGGCTAATAGAAGAGAGTGGAGGAAATTTAGCTGGTTCCAGTCTCCTTTTATCACAAGAAAAACCGCGATGCTTACAACGTTTAACAACGTGATTAATCCGCCGATTATCCCTAACCACTTGAATAAGTGAAGAATTTTAATCATGGCCACTTTCTTGAAAGTATGAGAGGACCCTTGTATTAAAATCTTCAGGTTCTTCACACGGCTTTAGTCAAAAAACTGCCTGCTAGAGAGCAGAACATGCTTATGACTAGATTTAGTATTGCTAGTTTTGATATGGTGAGTGTATAGAGTGTTAAGATGAGGTCTATGGTTTCGTATGACCCATACAAGACGGGAGGTGTTATCAATATTATTAATCCGATAAGTCCTCCTATAACAACTGATGTCAGCGTGTAAGCAAGGCTTTTAGATATGTCTTTAATGTACATGCTGAAAATTAGGGTGAAAATTATGATTAAAACTAGGTAGTATGGAAGCTCTAGTTTCCAAAGGAAAGCTGCCAAGTAAGCCGTTGCTTGATTCAGGAATAGCCCAAGCGGTGCGATTGCCTTCTTGAGAAACGACATCGTGTTTCCAAAGATTATGTTTTTAGGAGGCTTCATTTGTCATCTAATTCTTGGTTTGAAAAGGTTATATAATAAAGTTTGCTTAGAAGTCCGTGTGGCAACCTATGTCGCCTCATAAGATATACAAAACGTTGTTTGCGGCAACCGTTTTAGTATCCGTGGTTTTTTTGACTTATAGTGCATCTGCGTATTTCGATGCCTACGCATTTGCTCGTGATATTTCTGTGAAGGTTCAAAAATTCTCCATTCTGCCTCAAGACTCCAATGTGACCGTAGAAACAACACTAATGTTACGAAATCCAACTAAATTAGAGCTAAAAGTCTCGTATATCAAACAAGAAATCTTTCGATACTCTAACTACAAAGGCCTTCTGGGTGAGAGTTATTCGAGTTCATGGCATCTGCCATCTGGTGAATATGTTGCCAAAGTGTCTCCTTTTTCTAATGGCACGGTAACAATGAAGATACTAATTACAGATTTTCCTTCTGGCAGTTCTAACATTCGCTTGTTCTCAGCAGTGCATATGCGGATAGAGGATATTCCTATAATTGGAGCTTTATATTTGACACGATATTTTACTTTGGCATCTTAGCTTTTCTATGATATGAATTTAGAGGTATGCTTTTATCTTTTAATGAAGGCAATTGTTTTGATGGGGAGTTCGGTTTGAGCTCCAAGAAGGCTGTGTACGAATATCCATATTCCAAGAAGTGGGTTTTGGTTAGTTGCATTCTTGTTGCAGTATCGTTATTGTTTACGTTCTTGGCGGTGATATTATTAGGGATAGATCCAATTTCGGTTCTTTTGTTTCTTGCATACACTTCTATTTTTGCCACCATTTTCTTTCTTCTGAAGTTTCGTTTATACACGATGAAGACTCGAGAGGAATTGGAGAGTCGTTTTACTCAAGAGGAAGAAACTCCTAAGCGGCATCTTCTAATTCTATTATTGATATTGATAGCCTCTGTTTTCCTGCCCTTTTCTCTTTTGTTGATTCTTGATCCTATAAATTGGTTTATGTCTATTACAGGGTTTATTGCGGGTATTAACATTCCTGAGATTGTTCTCTATCTTTACTTTAAACGAACTAAGGGTAAAAAGTAGATATTTAAAGCAGAATTCTAAGGCCTGAAAACCTAAGCTAAGACTTAAATATCTAGTCTGTTTTCTAAATTTATCTCGAACGGTAGGGGAGAAGACCTAGATGTCATTGAGAACTTATATTGCTAAGAGGATGCTAATTGCTTTGATTACTTTGTGGCTTGCTGCAACAATGATCTTTTTTGTTTTTGTTGTTCATCCCGGTGATCCTGTCAAGTATATTATGGATCCATCTATGACGGAGGCACAAATGGAATTATTGAAACGTGAATATGGTTACTACGACTCTTGGCCTGTCAAATATATCAAAAGCATGAGGAACCTGCTCTCTTTTGGTCTAGTTCCTCCTTATTTTGGCATTTCCCTTACATCTAAACAATATGTTGCCAGTGAATTGGCTTGGCGTATGCCTCTAACCATGGGGCTTCTCGGTCTTGCGTTGACAGGAAATGTACTTGTTGGTATTCCCATAGGGATTTTAGCTGCTGCAAAAAGAGGATCAAAACTAGACGTTGCGATAATGGGTAGTGGGCTTTTCACGTATGGAATGCCAACTTTTTTTATTCAATTGCTTGCACTGTTGTTTTTTATAACCTATGTGTATGGCACATTGGGTATACGAATTTTTCCCGGTAGTGGCTGGGTGGACATTCCTCCACCTCAAGGACTATTGCCATATCTAACAAATATCGCATGGCATTTCGCTTTGCCAGCTCTCACTTTGATCATATCTGCTTTCGCGGGCTGGGCACTCTACACAAGAAACCTGTTGCTTGACTCTCTAACTCAAGACTATGTGCTTACAGCACGTGCAAAAGGCCTAAGTGAAAGAACAGTTCTATTCAAGCACGCCTTGAAAAGCATTTATCCTCCAATCGTGACGCTTATAACTTTAAGCATACCCGGTGTGGTTACAGGAGCCATAATAACAGAACAGATATTTGGCTTGCAAGGCATTGGTCAGTTGTACATAGGCTCAATCAGCCTGTCGAACCCAGATTATCCCGTTGTGCAAGCAATTCTTTTTATTTATTCGACATTAACCATCACCTGTAACTTAATTGCAGACTTTATTTACGGGGTGCTAGATCCACGGATACGTGTAGGCATGAGAAGATAGAGGGACAACGATGAGAAATCCAATCAGCGAAACAACACGCAGAACATGGGTCAGAAGAATCCGAGGTTTTTGGCTAGAATTCTCGCACAACAAGATTGGATTATTAGGTTTAGGAATGGTGATCTTCTTTATTTTTGTTGCTATATTTACATCCTTTATAGCTCCTTATAGCACGGAAAGCGTATCTATACAAAGTCCATGGCAGGCGGATCAATATGCAATGCCTGACTGGATCACGATTTTCCCCGCAACCCAAGACCTTCCACCACAAATTGTGCATAAATTGAATTGGACTACTGAGCAACAATATCCTCGTTCAATAGAGTGGACGAAAACAGCAACTTTGCTAATTATACGTTATAATGCGAGTGAAGGCGGTAGCGATCAACCAGTGACCCTTGATTTCAGCTCTTCTTTTAACTACCCTTATTCACCGATGAAGCTTTTTTCTCTTCATTTCACATGGGATGGGATTCCTGACAACATCGTCACGATATGGAAAAAGACACCTTGGGGCTGGACGAAGGGACCTCAAACAGGGTCAATGGAGTACATGATAAAAATCAACATCAAAACCCCAGACGGTAGATCCTACGCCATTTGGGATCAGAATTGGTGGTTCAACAACAATCCAGTAACTCTCACGCCGCCAGCATTTTGGAGCTCAAATTCATCCAGCACGGTTTCTATGTATTCAACCATGGGAACACTGGCTCAAAAGGTAGGTTACAAATATGGTGACGTCTCAAGAATGACCCGAGACATGTTCTCAACGAAAGGCCTATACACCCTCCAGCTTAGCATAACAATGCAGCCTGGAAGAGTGGGCGAAACAACCGTTGACTTGAAGAATGCAACTGGCCAGATACGTGCTAGCCTTGGCGATTTTAAAGTATGGGGTCGTCGGTTCGGACTTTTGGGAACAGATGGATACGGGCATGATGTGTTCTCGCAGATAGTGCATGGCAGCAGGATCTCGATAATCATTGGACTTTCCGCTGCGTTTTCCGCCACCGTTATAGGTGTTCTAGTCGGAGTGACTGCAGGTTTTCTGGGAGGTTGGATTGATGAAGGTCTGATGAGAACTGTTGATATACTTATTTGCCTGCCAGTTTTACCTATATTATTAGTGTTCATAGCCCTTTTTGGCTACAATACATACTTTCTAGTTTTAATCATCGCTATATTTGGGTGGCAAGGCCTGTCAAGAGTCATAAGATCTCAAGCTCTGTCCCTTAGAGAAATGGCGTTTGTAGAAAGTGCAACCGCCTCCGGCGCGCCCAAGGGGTACATCATAACCAAACACATAATGCCAAATGTGTTGCCGACGGCTCTTACATCAATGGTGCTTCACGTTCCAGGCGCAATCATTCTCGAAGCTGCGGTTAGCTTTATAGGAATGGGTGATCCACTGGCACCGACGTGGGGGAAAATGCTTTATTTTGCACAACTAACAGGCGCCTTCTCTCCTATGAACATGGCATGGTGGGCTGTGATTCCGCCAGGAATAGCCATTACATTTCTTTGCCTGACCTTTGTGTTTATTGGGCACGCTGTAGACGAAATCGTAAATCCAAAGTTGAGGAGACGGCGGTAATGTCAAAAGAAACGGCTTTCCTTAAAGTTGAAAACCTCACAATGCATTATGCGACTTTAAGAGGCCCAGTAAAAGCTGTAGAGAACATTGATTTTAGTCTGGAGAAAGGAGAGGCATTAGGCCTCGTCGGCGAGTCAGGATGCGGAAAAACAAGCGCTATGCTTACCATTCTAAGGTTACTGCCTAGAAACGCTGAAATTAAGAATGGCAAAATCTACCTCGACGGAAAAGATTTGTTAAGAATACCTGCAGGCGAATTTAGAGAGAAAATTAGATGGAAGAAAATCTCAACAGTTTTTCAAGGGTCTATGAATGCTCTTCATCCAATGATGAAAATTGGAGTGCAAATAGCTGAATCTCTTACATTACATGAAAAGGTAAGCCAAAAAGAAGCCCTTGACAGAGCGAGAAAGCTATTGGAATTGACGGGAATGGATGCATCAAAAAGTGACCGTTATCCTCATGAACTCAGTGGTGGAATGAAACAACGTGCTGTCATAGCTATGAGTCTTGCCTGTAATCCCGATCTTGTCATTGCAGACGAGCCTACAACAGCGTTGGACGTTATAATTGCCGCTCAGGTGATAAAGCTCATGAAAGAATTGCAACGAAAACTCAATATTTCCCTAATCATTGTAACTCATGATTTGTCAATAGTGTCTGAGGTGTGCGACAGGATTGCAATCATGTACGCTGGCAAGATTGTTGAAAATGCCGACACGGTACAAGTTTTCGGTGGTCCGAGGCACCCTTATTCGAAAGGACTGATAAGCGCATTCCCAAGTATTCTCGGGCCTAAGAGAAGGCTTGAGGCTATTCAAGGCTTTCCACCAGATTTGCTTGAGCCTCCTACTGGTTGTAGATTCCATCCCAGATGCCCTCAAGCTATGGAGATTTGCCGAAAAAAGGAGCCGGCCCCTTTGGATGTGGGCAAAAACCACATTGTTGCATGCCACCTTTATTGAGGTTGAAGTCATGAAAGAAGAAATAGTGCTTGACGTACGCAATCTGACGAAGTACTTTCCCGTAAAAACGGGGTTCTTTAAGACAGTTTTGACAAAAAAGCAGCTCTTTGTTCACGCAGTTGAAAATGTGAGCTTTAATATTGCAAAGGGAGAAGTTTTTGGACTGGTCGGCGAGAGCGGCTCTGGAAAGACGACTGTAGGGAGAACGATATTGAGACTCATAGAACCGACAGCGGGGAATGTGTTTTATGAAGGCAGAGAGATAACCTCACTTTCCTTTGAAGATATGCGGTCGCTACGTAAAGAGTTGCAAATAGTATTTCAGGATCCTTATGAATCCTTAAACCCTAGAATGAATGTTTTAACCTTAATATCTGAACCCCTGCGTATTCAGGGGCACTTCGATGACGGGGAAATTCGTAAAAAAGTGGAGAGCAATTTAGTGGAAATGGGTCTTGTTCCGCCAGAAGAATACATGTATCGGTTTCCGCACGAATTGAGCGGTGGACAGAGGCAAAGGGTAGCTATTGCGAGAGCCTTTGTCACTGAACCGCATTTACTCGTTGCAGATGAGCCATTTTCAATGTTGGACGCTTCTGTTAGAACTGGAGTTTCAGAACTCATGTTACATTTGGTGGAGAATTTTCATGTTTCTATGCTTTACATCACACATGATATCGCATTGGCGAAGTATATGTGTGGTCGCGTGGGGGTAATGTACTTGGGCGAAATTGTTGAAATGGGCAATGTAGATTCTGTTGTGGCGAATCCGTTTCATCCGTATACATCGGCGCTAATGCAGGCAGTTCCAGTTCCAGATCCGACAGCAAGGCGAATTGACGTCGTGATCAAAGGTGAAATCCCAAGTCCAGTCAATCCACCTCCAGGCTGCCGATTCCATACAAGGTGTCCTAAAGCAGCTGAAGTCTGCAGAAAAGAGAAACCACAACTAATCGAAATTGAAAAGCACAGGTATGTGGCTTGTTATTTCCCTGAGGGGAAATGAGAATACATATGTTGTTTGATTGTTAGAGTCAGAGACAAGCGCGCGCGCATTTTGTAGTTTTTATTACTGAGAAATATTTTTGGGAAACGAGACCATAGAAAAATCTTCCATAAACCTTTTAAAGATGCTTTATGTAGGTATTCTTTGACGAAAAGAGAAGGGAGAAAGAAATGAGTAACCTATCGAAAATGCTATTCGCTACGCTGTTAATCGGTGCTCTTCTGAGTTCCATTGTTCCCGCGTACGCTGCTGTCGGCGATTATCCACAAAGCGATGAAATGTATTCGATCATTTGCGCCACTGAGAGCGTTACTATGACTAAGGCAAAAGAGGGTTCGGTTGATACGGCCCTTGACATTCGAATGCCAGCTAATGCTGAAGACCTGAGAGACAATTATGGTTTCGCCTTGACTGCACTGCTGGGATTCGGCTTCCACTATATAGGAATCAACACTAGGTCTGTTACACCCTCGAGTTCAGGGGCATACGCAAACTACAAAAACAGAGTACCCGGAATGCCGCTGTTTCCGCTGAATATTAGCGAGTTCAGGTTTGCTTTGCACTTGATTGTTGGTGGAGAAACCAAAGACAGAATTATTTCAGAGGTTTTCCGCTGGACTTCAATGAGGATAGACATGTATCCTACGCCTGCTGCTGGCTTTTGGAGGAACCCCGCGGTTTATGCACCACACGACGAGGCTGAAGCCCTGAGGATATTGAATGTGGCTGGATTCTACAATGACACTGCACACACTGGTTTGGCTAACGGCATATGGGCTAACACTAATCCAGCCAAAGGGCCTACAGGGGAAATACGTGCAGGTGCAGGATTCGTTGGGACCGAATTTGAAAAGAAAATACGCGTACTGCTCGCTCCTGAAGCAGCAACCTCGACAAGCCTTGTTTCGCAGAAATTCATGCTTGAGTGGAACAGATTCTTCGGAAAAAACAGTGCTGGCGGCAACTACTTTGTAGAAGATTGGATCGCTTGGGGTACTATGCTGGACATATTCAGGAAAAATCGTGACTTTGACATGTTTGGCGCCGGATGGGTCACAGGCAGAGACCCAGATTCCCTGTACAACTTCTTCCATCCAAGCAACGATTTGCCAGGCGGCTACAATAGTCCTGGCTTAAATAACCCAGCGCTCAACGTTCTGCTAGAAGCGATCAAACTCTGGCGTTTTGCCAACGGAACAATGATTACCGACATCAATGTAATGCAAAAGATAGTTTATGAAGCGCAAGAAGTGGCTTTCTATCTTGCCTCATACATTGTAAACAGGGCGGCAATCACGCCTAACCTCTTTGCACCCCTCGTCAAAGGATACATAGAGTCTCTAGGCTACACCGCGAACAACGGATGGACATACGACTTCATATACAAGGAAGGAACAGGCACCATAAGGCAAAGCAACCCAGGTACGGTAGCCAATTTAGGACCAGCAGATGCATCCTCAGTCTACGAATGGAACATCCTGAATCGCGTGTTTGACGGTCTAATGGCTGTGAACCCGTGGAACAAAGAAGACGTTATGTGGGCTGCAAAAAGCTACAAAATTGAAGCGTGGAGTCCCCCAGGCGAAACATACGGGCAGAAGGTGACCTTCAATCTGCGCACAGGCATCACGTGGCATGACGGCACGCCCTTTACCGCCGACGACGTACTGTTCAGCTGGAAGTTTATCGCAAATGTGTCTCTGCCACGCTACATTGACGTTTGGTCGGTGTACAAAAAGGCTGAGAAGGTCGACGACTACACGGTCATCGCATACATGAATGGCACAGGAATATGGTATGTCTACGATTTCGCTGGTACAGCCATGATGTTCCCAGAAGTAATCTATACTCCATGGTTGGGTAACCTAGCGGGTGTCAAAACATGGCAGCCTGGAAACGTCAAGTACGACACTTGGACGGGACAGACCGGACACGGCGACCTAACATGCCTGATCGGAACTGGAACATGGGTGTTCGTTAAATTCGACGCTGTGGGGCAATATGCCTACTTTAAAGCAAACCGCCCATTCACCCTTGGTGGCTCTCCAACATGGACATACACTGGAAGATACTGGAACAAGCTCATCAGACAAGACATAAACCTTGACTTCAAAGTCGACATCAAAGACATAGCCATGGCAGCTAAAGCCTTCGGCTCGTACGAAGGACATCCAAAATGGGAAGCCGCAGCCGACATCAACGCCGACAAGAAGGTAGACATTAAAGACATAGCATCAATAGCTAAGAAATTCGGCTATATCGGATGGCCGTAGCCGAAGCACAACCAAAGGCGCCTCAAAAACGCCCCAAACCCCTTATTTTTTTCATTATCGCAAACGCGAACAATCAGCTTGAATTGCTGAAGCAAAAACTTTACACATTTTCCATTTTCCGAAAATTTTTTGGCAACCAGAAAAAGGCCGCGCATATTATCCTCCTTCATTGTGCTAAAATTCACTTTGCCTCATTATCTACGGTCTGGGAAACAAGATAAACACAATCAGGTCTGTCTAACTACTCCCCTACCCTTTTCCTTTTATGGTACTAAAAACTTGCTACCCCTCACAATAAACCAACGGTCCAATGATCGCAACTCTAGAAAAGTTTAAAAACACTTGTCGTCTTACAGAAGGAAAAAGCAATGCATTGTTGCGTTGAGGTGCAAGGCTTGAGAGAGGATCAAACACGGGACAAAAGTTTAATCACCCTGCCACTGTTACTCGTCCTTGTTTCGGCTGCGTTGTTAAACACGCCCAATTTGCTAATAAAATACGGAGACGCGCAAGCGCAAGAAACGCAAGCAGTAATCAAAATAGTTCCTCCCACAGACACCATACTAGTCAGTTCATCAACAACCATAAATGTCACAGTCACAAACGTCGTGAACCTGTTCGCTTGGGGAGTAGAAATATTCTTCGACCAAGCAGTGGTGGACACCAATGAAACCTCGGTTTGGCTTCCATCAGACCACATTTTCGCAGGACAAGACATTGTGGGGGGGCTATCTGCTACAGTTGAAGCCTATCCTTCCGGGAGACCTCTCTATCCCCGCAAATACCTCTATTATGGCGCCTCTCTCCTACCTCCTCAAATGGGGGGTGGAACGCCATTTAATGGGTCTGGAACACTTTTCCAGGTGAATTTCAAAGGCGTTGGACTGGGCACTTCTTTTTTGAACATGACTGAGGATCCTCCAGGGATTTTTGGTGTTGATCTTTTGGATTTCAACGAAAACCCTATTCCTTTCACAATGCAGAATGGCAGAGTCGCAGTATTAAGTCCAGAACCTGGAGAGAAGGCATATAGTGAGATATCTATTAATGTCGAACCAGACACCGTAACCATTGGGTCAGATGTCACTATAAGCGGAAAAATAGTCACAAATGAGACCAAAACTGGCGCCAGCGTAACATTATATTACAGTGCATCTGGTGGAGCATGGGGCAATCTAACAACGGTTAAAACCGGTGCTGATAGTCGTTTCACTCACGTTTGGAAGACAACTCAAACTGGCACATACCAAGTCAAAGCCAAGTGGGAAGGCGATGCAAAGACCAACGGTAGCGAGAGCCCAACAAAAACCTTCACGGTCAAAGAGTCTGAGCCAACGACGCCAGATATCACTCTCTACGTTATAGTCGCAGTCGCCGCAATAATCGTAGTCGCCATACTAGTCTACTTTGTAAAATTCAGAAAGCGTTAGGTACGAGATTTGATATTTTGCGATTCGGCAACAGACGAAACGAAATCGCTAGCGTTCGTTGGGACATGCCTCGTCATTTTGGCACAGAGCGAGACCAGCATGTTTAGTTAGTAATGTTGCACAAAGAAGTAACCTGTAAGACAACATAAAGTGGCCGTAGACAATAAAAAGCTACGTTCCGTCGCTGTGAACATGCAAAAGAATAACGCGAGGTATGCGTTTATGATATATGTCAAATGTTTAAATAAGAGTTAAATGTCAAATACGGCTTTCTTAATATACCTGTGTTCAAGGTGAGACTTTGAAACCTCTGAGTATGCATGTCAAGAAAAGGGACGTGCTAACAATCTCACTGCTTCTAATGATGAGTCTAACATTGTTTGTGAATAATATGCATATCCATGCAATTGGTCAAAGCACAAGGGTGCAGGTGATTAATCCGCGGACAGGAAAAAGTGACTTCTTATTCTATACAGGCACGGATCCAATGGGCACTCGCTTCAACGCCACTGCATGGGTTTATGACGTAAACGACTTGTTCGCCTATCAAGTTTGCCTCACATACAACTCAACCCTGCTAAACGCCACGAGAGCATGGCTTCCGCCGAAATTGGACCCGCAATGGGTCTTCAAGGGCAAATCCACAGTAAGGCCTGCGCCATATTTCTATAAGGGTGCTGTACTAATCGGTGACTCCCTTTATGAGGAGAGGGACATGTTTGATGGCACTGGATTATTAGCGATAATTGAGTTTGAAATTGTTTACAAGCCACCCTCGGGAGAAGTGTTCAGCGATTTATCCATCGTTAGCGAGGACACCATGTACACCTATCTTCTTAACTACGACTTAAGCGAAATGCCGTTCGAGAAAGAGGGTGGCCACTATAAGTATAAATATGCAGTTGTGAATCTTGAGGTAAAACCGAACCGATACGTTGCAGACAAGTTAGAAACGTTCAATGTAACGGTGTGGCTTAACAACGCCAGCCAAGACGACCGAATAGTTGGCGCCCAGTTTAGGCTACAATACAACGCGGCTCTTTTGGAAGTGGTAAGTGTAAGTGAAGGTCCATTCTTTAGACAGTTTAAGAGCCGTGCGGAAGAACCATACACGTTCTTTATGTATTACAACATAACACGCGCAGAGGAAGATCCCAAAAACTTTGCTGATCTGGGAGCCCACATATTAGTCGGCATCGCGATACTTTCCAATGAAACTGGTCAATATAGCAATTTTCCAAAAGTAAGTGGGATACTTGCCACCGTAACCTTTAGAGGAAGATATCGAAGCTTTTTCCCATTAAACTCAACATTTGAACTAGCAGACATCACAATCGTCGATGATGCCGAGATACCGAATGTGATAGCAACCGCTCCTCCGAGAAACGGTGTCTATGAGATTTCACGTATGCAAGTTTTGCCTGTGCTGATAGTGCAACCCAACGTCTCTGAAGCAAAAAAGAAAGATGAAATCTTCAAAATTAACGTAACCGTTTCCGATTTGCATCCGGATGCGCAATTGAGCAGTTTGGAGTTCAAACATACATACAACGCGACTACACTCGAGGTGTTAAACATAACTGAGGGTTCCTTCCTAGGTGAGTTCGGGAGCACAGCCTTCAACTACTCTGTTGGTTCTGGCAGTGTAACAGTCCAAACTAGCCTCAAACCCTCGTTCACTAGTTTTCCAGGTGGAAACGGAACAATCGCCACAATAACCTTTAAAGCCATATACCGAGGCTTATACCCCGAAGAAACTAACAGCTCTCTAGATCTAACAGAAATTGTGCTTCTTGACGTCTACCAAAACAATATATCAACTTCAGCTCCTATGAACGGTTTCTACAAAATCTTCTCGCTGCGACCGCCTGTGGTTAAGTTCACTTACTCCCCAAGCAAGCCCGTTGAAGCTCAAAAAGTGGTCTTCAACGCCTCCGATAGTTATGATCATTATCCTGGAGCTGTTGTCAGCTATGTGTGGAACTTTGGCGATGGCAACACTACAACTGTAACTTCGCCCATTATTACACATGTTTATGTGACACCTGGCACGTATAATGTAACCTTGACAGTAATTGATGATGATGAACTGTCTAGCAGTGACTCTGAAACTGTTCTCATTGAGGCTCAACCAACAGGCATTCCGTTGTACATTGTGATAATCACGGTTCTAGCGGCAATTGTGATAATAGCGGCCATAGTCACATACTACAAGAAGATCAAAAAGCATAAACCCACAACTTTGTGAAGGCAAATGGACTTTGTTCCTAAAGGCGTAAACTGCACGCTCTTTTGTGCTTTGGCTACTTAGTTTAATGCCCCCGACGTTTGGCTATTTGATGTCCTGCTGGCATGAGATTTAAAACCACAGTTTGCTTTGTGAAGAGGTATCTGAGCATTTGATAAGGCTTGTTCATGATGCAGTAGAATTGATGATAAACTTGTATTGGAAAATTTAAGGAAAACTGTTGGGTTCAAGGTTTTCAGGAAAGAGACAAGTCTGTTATTCAGAGAATGCGGACCTCATAAGTAGTTTTGTGAAAAGAAGAGAAGTTGTGCGCAAGTTATAGGGCATCCCAGTTGCTTGCTTGAGTCATATTCGAGCCCAACCAATTGTGCACTGCAACCTCTATTGGATTCGCCTGAGTCGAATAAATAGAAGCACAACAAACACGTGTTAAACGCGTTTCAATCCCTGTCTTCTTCTTTGACAATGTTCTGAAGGGTGTAATATGCAATTCTTTAGCAAAGTCAATTTTTTGACTGATTATTTTTGGACGGCAGAATCACCGATTGCAGACTATTGGAAAGTGTTAAAAGTGGCTGGAGTTTCTAATTGTTTTTGTGTCTAATCATATTAGAAAACTATTGGATGAAATCGAAAAGGACCCTGATGCTTTAGCATTGGTGCTTTTTGGTAGTTATGCCCGGAATGAGAAGTTCTCTGACATCGATGTTTGCATTGCACTGAAACCAAGAGAGTTCACTCAATTGCATTTGTCGAGGAAAAAACTTGAGTATCTGTCGGCTTTTCCTGATTTCGATATTCAAATATTCCAGCAGCTTCCTTTGCCGATAAAGGTGCGGGTTCTTAAGGAAGGTAAAGTTGTGCTCTGCAAAAATGAGGATTTGCTTTACGACTTGGCTTTTGCAACAATCAGGGAATTTGAGTATTTCAAGCCAATATACCTTTCTTACTTGGAGGGCGTGTTACATGCTAGATAAGTACAGAATTCTGTCTAAGTTAGACGAATTGAATATGTATTTGAACGAGCTCAAAAGTGTTATGCCAAGAAGTTATGAGGAATATGTGAAGTCGATAGAGAAAAAGAGAGCTTGCGAGAGACTTTTGCACATCCTGATAGAATGTGTGATCGACGTATGCACTGTGCTGGTTAAGGATTTGAGGTTAGGTCTGCCAGCGGAAGAACAGGATTTGTTCGAAAAGTTGAGAGAAAAAGGCATCATTTCGAAACAGATGAAGGGCAAGTTAAAGGTCATGAGAGGTTTCAGGAATATTCTTGTTCACAGATACGGTGCGGTTGACGATAAACTCGTCTTTGAAAACTTGAAGAAGGCCACTGATTTCAAGGGTTTCAGGAAAGAAATAAGCCTGTTTCTCAGAGAATATGAGCGTCGCAATTGATTCCGCGAAAAAGGAAATGACGTAACGATTTCAAGCTTAATGGCCCCTGGGCTTTGACGCATGTTGCGGCTTCAAATCTCTTGGGGGAAATGCTGAAAAAATATAGGGGATATCAATGCTACGCGCTGAATCCTCCGTAGCTGAACATTAGGTTAGGTGGTTAATGGGCGGGCCGGGTAATCACTGTTTCATTGTTGTTTTTAGCAGTGCTTCCTCAGCAAAAAACTAGACCCCTCTACCCCTATTTTTTGAAGTATTGAAGGTCGGCAGAGGGATGGCGGGTGGCTTTGATTGTGCAGAACAAGGGGCCCCATGAGTGGAAAGATTGATATCGAGTCAAGAGCTGATGCAGTTTAAGGTTTGTGGAAGCGGGGTTCTTGTTTCTAAGTTATGTTTATATATTTGTGTGGTGCAGCGCGGCGGTGAGAGAGAATTATTCCTTGCAAGTATGCAGATGTTGCTGAAATAAGGTTGATTCATGCCTATTTCATGAAGGGTTATAGAATACAATTCCAGAATCTTTAAATTCGTGAAGCATAATCAGTGTTATGTGACGAAAACGAGAAGGAGAAAGGAGAGTAGAACATGAAACGCAAATCAAGTAGCTTAGTACTTTCAATGGTCGCAATGCTTTTCTTGAGTATGATGGCAATAATACCAGCACATGCTGCGGTGACTCCTGAATTCTATATGACTCCATCGGCTAACCCGCCGACACCACCAGGCCCCTCTATGGATTTCGCATGGAACGTCACTGTTTGGGTTAAAAATATAGCTGACCTTTATGCTTGGCAAGTGCAATTGTACTACGATCCATTATTGCTAAGCAACACCAAAATCGTGCTTGCGCCTGAGGAACTAGCGATATGGGGAGGTGTGCCAGTCACTGCCTTTGGGCCAAACTATGCAAAAGCAGGTGACTCGAAGCTGGGAGCTGTGGCAGGGCACACTGGCGCTGGTCCCTTCAAGCTAGCGCTCATTGAGTTCAAAATAATAAAGGCGCCTGCAAAATATGAAACATTATCCTGTGTGCTCAACATCAACAACGACGACACATTTGTGGTAGAAGGAGACGTTGAAGTTCCTCCAGTGAAGGACATGAATGATCCTATAAAGACTAACGGCTCATACACGTGGGTTTGGAAGCCGCCAGTAACTAAACCAAAACTTGCAGTAATTGACCCAACTGACGGTGACAACAAAATAATAATGAATCCCTCAATGTACACTGAATGGGTAGTCGGCAAACAATTCAACGCCGAAGTATGGATCCTGAACTTAGACGTAGGCTGGGCAATAACCAACGCCACATTCGCTCTCAAGTTCAACACCACAGTCATCGACACGGAAGCAGCAAATATCACAATAAACACGGCAGCTTGGAACAGACCATATTCAGTTACTGTTACACATCCAGCAGTCCCAGACAGAATCGACATAATCGTCAGAACTAATAAAAGCCTCAGTGGAAACGTACTGATCGCCACCATCAAATTCACAGTTAAGACCCAAAAGATAGCTCCGCCTGCACCGGCACCACCACTCCCTGGCAGCTACGACTACTCAAAGCTAGACCTACAAGATGAGGTCCTGTTCGACCATGCTGGTCGAATAATCCCAGACCCATCCACTGACGGAGAAGTATTCGTATATGCGAAGCTTGTCCTGCCATTAGCATGGCTCTCAGTGGAGCCGCCAGTAATAACACTAGGACCAGACTTGGTGATCGGAGAACAATTCGGCAAGACATTCACTGTCGGCGTCCAAATGAACCGGCTCCACAAAGGATGGAAGCTGGTCGGCGTCCAATTCCGCCTCAAATACGACCCAACACTGCTGCAGGTGTTGAGCATTAACGAAGGACCTTACATGGCTCAGTTCGCAACTTATGGAACATGGTTCTACGGTAATGTTGAACCAGCATTCCCACCCTATCCAAAACACGTCCTAGTAGGAGTCCTAATCCTGCCATCCCCCGACGGCACCAATTGGCCTGTAGCAGGCGACGTTCCAGAAACTGGACCTAAAGGCACTGGAATACTCGCCACGATAACCTTCAAACCTCTCAAACAAAGCTGGGTAACCACATACATAACCACACTCGACATATTCGAGTACATGAGCGTAAACGGTGAGCCAGGCACTATACCCTTAGGCCCAGAAGTAGACGGAACAGTCAAAATATTGCCCATTGCACCTACAGGCAGAGTCATCGACGTATGGATGCTTGATCCACCACTCGGCGGACAAGGACCCGGCACACCTGCAGACCTAGTGCTTCCACAAATGAAACTACACATCGTAGCCAAAGTCACATACAACTGGCAACCAGTAAGCTACAAGAAAGTAACCTTTGAAATACGCGGGCCATTCCCCCACGGACAGTTTGGCCAAGGCAAGCTGTGGGCAGTTCTCCAAAATGACACATGCGAGGACGGACATGCTGTGGTTGGCTTCAGAATGCCGTGGACAGGTCACAGCGCTGACGAGTTACTAGGAGGATGGGGTGTCATGGTGTCAGTAACCCTAGCAGACGTGGTCATCACCGACATTATGGAGTTCGACTACGACTACCTCATACGCATATGGAGTGTCACAACCGACAAACTAGAATACTACAAGTCCAACGACGTGAAAATAACAGTAAAATACGGAACAAAGTCCATGAGAGCCCACACAGTAACCATGTACGCAACCATACAAGATGAACTCCAAGTTCCAATAGGAATCGCCAGCCTCACAAGGGTCATTAGCGGCGGCAGACTCTGCACATACAAGAACTTCACAGACACAGTCGTCATACACGTTCCAACATGGGCTTACGCGGGTAAGGCAATAGTACGCGTCAGCTTTGTCTGGGGATTGCCAAGCCAGCGTGGAGAAGCAGTAGCACAAGAAGTAACAGCCATCATATGGATACTGCCAATCCATTGGGACGACCCGTGGTTAACTGATCCGTAACCACAGCAGAAAGAAATCCAAACTCTTTCCCCTTTTTTTTATTTTTCAACAAAAAAGAAACTATTCTCCCCATTTTATCCACCAATAAATAACATAGATACTTACACGACTTACTCAAAAAAATAGATGAAACCAAAGGGCAAGCAACAAAAACTCTGCATGAGAGTTACGCAGAGCTACTTCCTACCAACAAATTACCTCGCCCAGCATTAAAGCCTTAAATCTGACGACTGGGGGGATGGCGACATCCACGTGCTGAAAGAGAAAGGAGACGAAAGACATCC
>Ga0315314_1001665_pt1 | contig 19447 bp, 21 predicted proteins | sample TDP9_MG_FD_203631 | JGI IMG/M metagenome (GOLD analysis project Ga0315314, IMG submission 203631) | Freshwater sediment microbial communities from Lake Towuti, South Sulawesi, Indonesia - TDP9 | ecosystem: Environmental > Aquatic > Freshwater > Lake > Sediment | place: Indonesia: South Sulawesi... | reverse complement strand
AGGATTTCAGCTACAGTCGTATAAAGGGGGTGAACTTTCCATGTTCTAATCGACATTTACCCTCGCTTCCGTCATTACGCGACAATCGGTGTAGGCTTCTGCAGCCTTTGAGCCTGCTTCATGAAGCTCTTGTACCAATTCTCCATGTCTGGCGATATACTTGGCGGAACCTTCTGCATAGCCTTCTCAAAGTCACTGAGGGTAATCTCTTTTGCACTGATATCTCTTCTCAAGGCGTTTATGCCAGCCTCTCTGCATACGGACGACATGTCGGCGCCGGAGTAGCCTTTCGCTACTTGAGCCAGCTCCTTTATATCCACACCCTTCGACAACGGCATATTCTTCGTGTGAATCTTGAAGATTTCAAGCCTAGCAGCCGCGTCAGGTTCCGGAACATAGATCAATCGATCAAACCTACCGGGTCTTAAAACAGCCGGGTCCACAATATCTGGCCTATTCGTCGCAGCTATAACTACGATATCTTCTAAGGCTACTATCCCATCCATCTCCGTCAAAAGCTGGCTGATGACGCGTTCGGATACCCCGCTGTCGCCGTAGCCCAATCCCCTCCTTGGCACAAGAGAGTCAATCTCATCGAAGAATATGACCGACGGCGAGGCCATTCTAGCCTTCCTAAAGACCTCTCTAATAGCCTTTTCCGACTCGCCAACCCATTTGGAGAAGACCTCTGGACCCTTAATAGAGATGAAGTTTGCTTCGCTCTCAGTTGCAACAACCCTGGCGAGCATCGTCTTGCCACAACCGGGCGGGCCGAACAATAATATACCCTTAGGCGGCTGTATCCCCATTCTTTTGAATACTTCGGGGTTCTTAAGCGGCCATACGACAGCCTCCTTAAGCTCACCCTTGACGTCCTCCAAGCCTCCTACCTCGTCCCAATGGACAGCGGGGACTTCCACAGCAACCTCCCTCATCGCGGTCGGAGTAATCTCCTTGAAGGCGTTCATGAAATCCTCCATCCGAACCTCCATCTTCTCTAGGACGCTCGGAGGTATGCGCTCCTCCTCCAAGTTTATCTCTGGAAGGTACCTACGTAGAGCTTTCATGGCTGTCTCCCTACACAGGGCGGCCAAGTCGGCACCCGTGTAACCGTGCGTCCGCCCAGCAAGCACCTCTAAGTCAACATCACTGGCTAAGGGCATACCTCTGCTATGAATCAACAATATTTCATGACGCCCCCGCTTGTCCGGGATCCCTATCTCTACCTCGCGGTCAAACCTCCCAGGCCTCCTAAGAGCTGGGTCCAAGGCGTTCGGTCTATTAGTTGCTCCTATTACTATGACGTTTCCCCTCCCAGATAATCCGTCCAGCAGGGCCAGAAGCTGAGCAACAACCCTCCTCTCCACCTCACCCGTGACTTCTTCACGTTTTGGTGCTATTGCGTCAAGTTCATCGATGAATATTATGCTCGGTGAGTTTTGCTGGGCCTGCTGGAATATTTCACGAAGCCTGGCCTCAGACTCGCCATAGAACTTGCTCATTATCTCAGGCCCATTTATTGAGTGGAAGTTTGCATCTGACTCGCTTGCTACGGCTCTGGCCAACAGCGTCTTTCCGCAGCCCGGTGGGCCGTGCAGCAGAACCCCTTTCGGCGGGTCTATCCCAAGCCTCTGGAACAGTTCAGGATGTCGTATTGGTAGTTCAACCATCTCCCTTATTCGCTGAATCTCTTCCTCTAATCCTCCTATGTCTTCATAGGTAGTCCGAGATATGCCTTTAGCTTCGGGAGCTGGTTCAGTCAATATCTGCAATTGGGTATCGTAGGTCATCCTGACGATTCCGTGGGGTCGCGTCTTTGTGACTGTGAATTGGACAGGATGGCCAAGCATCATGACGAGTGTGGTGTCTCCTTCGACAAAGGTCCTCTCCATAAGTCTGTTCTTGACGAAGTTTGTGAAGTCCTCGTCAACGTTCAACCGCATATCTACTGGAGCGAGCATTATGCTTGCGGCGTTCTTAACTTCGGCCTTGTGAACCATAACGAGTTCGTTTATTGATACTCCAGCATTTTTGCGTATGAACCCGTCGATTCGTATAACGCCTTGATCTTGATCTTCAGAGTAGGCTGGCCAAGCGATTGCAGATGTCTTTTTCTTTCCGATGATCTCAATCACATCTCCGGCTGACACTCCCAGCTTCTGCATTGTCCTCTGATCTATTCTAGCGATTCCCCTTGCTACATCTCTCTGTCTGGAATCCAGAACTCTTAACTGAACTTCGCTCAATCTTCAACGCTCCACTTCGTTGCATCATGTCGGAGAAAGGTTTCAATTCATATATAAATCTAATGAAACTCACATATGTCCAATCGCGCTAACACCATTTCCTCCTGTACGTATCTCATTTCAGCTTTCTAAATGTTTCGGCTCCAGGAATGCAGCTGACTTTAGGGAAAATTGAGAGTCACCTGGGGAATTCACTGGATGACACACGCCTAAGACTGTGCGTTTCAAATTGGCTTATCTGCTCTATATTTCTGAGAAAAGATTCCACTTCATCCATTCCTCCAGACTTGTCTTCGGGCAATAATAGATGCACGATTAGGGCGGTGAGCCCGAAAGCTACGGGTTCTTCATCAAACCTGTAAACCGAAACGTAGTCTGGCATACTATCAGATATCTTCTTTTTCAACGAATCGAGGCTAACGTCGATATCGGAAGGAAAGATCTTTATTGAAACTAGGACCTTCGCCATGATTACATCCCCAATTGGTTAAAAGCAAAGCACATCACATATATTTCAAGATTGTGTTTCTGCAGGAAAAGTGTCGAGAAGGATATCAGGATTTGCGGCTTTGGAATCTAGATGTCGAGATGATTGGAATACAAAGTTTGAAGGCTTGATGTATACCAGTGGCCCTGAGTAGCGAGAAAGACAGATCGTCCTTTATGCAGACATTCTATTTGTGACGCCCATCTCAACCCTTACGGTATCAGATATACAAGGCAGCAGGTTCATCAGAGTGTTTTTTCCATCCATAAACCTCGACTTTCCGTTTCATCCTTGAGCAGGGAGTCAAACGAGCAATCCCTGATGCATTCTTTGTCACAAGACGATAGCTTCTGGATCGACGTAACAGTGAACCCGCAGGTCACTGTTTTCATGTCTCGAAACTAGTAAGTAATGATGCCAACTCCTTACTCAACTCTGTTGATATGTATGCCAAGGAAAAAGGATAGGATAAGACTTGAACTGTGCAAGGGTTGTGGAAAAATAGTCAAAAAGTCTCAAGGGGTCTTAGAAGGGAGGTTTTGTATAAGCGTGCGCTCATCAACTTTGAGCGCGACGAATACCGCAGTAACCTTTCAAAGTCGTTGGAGGAAGACCAAGAACTAATCAAGGAAGGGTTTAAACCTGTCACGGAGCGCGACGAGGTTAGCATTCTGGAAAACGCAAATGAAGGGTACTTTAGATGCGCCTAAGGACCCGTGAATCCGCAGTTTGGGCATCTGTAGGAGCGGCCGAATTTTCGACATTTGGAACAGCGCCAGATCGTCATTTGGCCACAGCTTGGGCACAAGAACCTTGTAGCCTCGGCTCCAGGCGCTATTATCTTGTGGCATGAAGTACATGTTGGCATCGAGATACTCTGGCTCAAGTTGAGACGCCCCGACAAGCGTTCAACATAATTGATACTTCCTTATATATGCTATTCTCTCAAGTTACCTATTAGATCACTTGCGGATGAAAACAGAATCTTTAGGATATCTCTTCTTCGAGCAATCTGAAGGATCGTTCTCGCTTGGAAGTCCATGTTGCCTTCGAGAGATAACTCTTTCTGGAGATTTGATTCTATTATGATCTTAAATATCTTCTCGATTGTCTCATCTGAAAGTCTGTTAGCAATTCTCCTAGCTACTAGAGCTACCATCATATCCTTCTCGAGCTTCTTGCGCCATGAAATTTCATATCTCCTCAAGAATCCCTGGGTATAGTTCCCGGTTTCCACAGCTTCAGCCGCCACAGTGCCAGCAATCATAGCGCAGATACCTCCCCAGATAACCCCCCCTCCAGTCGTGGGTTTAACCTGACCAGCAACATCACCGACCGCGAGGAAGTTATCACAGAAAGTTCTCGAGATAGGTCCAGAGGTGACTATGAGTCCTGAACGGACATGAACACGGGTTAGATTGACCCTGTCATTGAACCGTTTCTTCATGAACTGTTCAAGTTTTTCGCGAGGGTTATCTCCTTTACAGGCCAGGCCTATCCTCACGGAGCTCTCGTTCAGCGGAATAACCCAAGCGAAAAAGGATGGAGCTATGCTCCTGCCAACGTGGACCTCAACATATCTGGGGTCGATATCGACACCCTTCAGATCGTATTGTAAAGCTGGCAATAGGTCTTCCATCATCAGAGGCTGTAAACCCATTTCCCTAGTGAAGTGTGATGCTACAGCCTCAGCATCTACAGCAACATCTGCTTTTATTGTTCCAAAGTTGCCAGAGAGGAGAATCCCCCCGCCGACACGCTCAATGCTTTCAACTTTGGAGTTCAACATAAGATGAGCTCCCGCTTGAGCTGCTTGCTTAGCCAGAAATCTGTCGAGAAGGGCGCGGTTCACAACTAAGGCGACATGCTCATCTCTCTCAATGGTGAATGACAACCCGGACGGAGAAAAGAAATGTGCCCCATTGACTCTATTCTGAATAAAGCTTTCATCTGGGGGTACTTGAATCTCTCTTAATCCTTTGAGGCTCAGCAGACCAGCGCAGTGACAAGGGACTCCTATCTCTTCGTGCTCTTCAAGGACCGCTATGTTGACTCCCCTTCTTGCGGCGTCCCTTGCCGTGATCAGTCCAGCTGGCCCAGCACCGATCACTGCAATGTCCGTTTCTTCATCCACCATGGTACTTCCACATCTTCATTCTTCTGGCAGATATTGGAATGCCGTATAAACTGATAATCTATCGATCCTGCTTTTTCTGGCTTTCCCAATTGACTAGCGAATTGATAGAAACAATCTATTCGGAAAGGATCCAAAAATAGAAGCGAATCGTTTTTGTTGATGATCGACTTGTTAACAATAGTGAAACTGGAATGCTGATTTCGGAGTTTGACCCTTGGCGTTCGAAGATTTGTACGTGTCCACATAAACTGAGTTTGAACCCTTACACCGGATGCGATCATCACTGTGTTTATTGTTACGCCTCAAGTTATATTCCGCAGTTTTCTGATTGCAGACCCAAAAAAGATCTGGTTTCAAGACTACAGAGGGAGGCTGCTAGACTTAGAGGCGAAATAATCTCGATATCTAATTCTTCAGACCCATATCCAGTTTTAGAGGCTCAGACTGGTTTAACGAGGAAATGCTTGGAAATCTTGTCTAGACAGAATTGCCGAATCCAGATAGTCACGAAATCAGACCTTGTGATCAGAGATGTAGACTTGTTAAACAAGGTCCAGTCGATGGTGGCGTTAAGCATCACAAGTGATGACGACAGGGTTTCATTGGCTATAGAGCCGAACGCCCCGTCATCTTCAAAACGCCTGCAAGCAGTTGAGAACTTGGTTAAGAAGGGGATTCCCGTAGCCGTACGAATAGACCCAATAATTCCATTTGTCAATGACAACTGCAGAAACTTGGTAAGGACCCTTGCTTCGCTGGGCGTCAAGCACATTACAAGTTCAACCTACAAGGTTATGCCGGACAATTGGGTGAGATTTAGTGCAGCTTTGCCGACAATCGCTGAAAAACTTAAGCCGATTTACTTTGGGAGAGGACAAAAGATCGGAAGATATACGTATCTGCCTAAAGATTGGCGGTTTGAATTGATGCAAAGAGTGGGGGATTTGGCTGCAGAATACGATATGAAGTTTGCGGTATGCAGAGAAGGCTTCACCTATCTTAATACGGCAACATGCGATGGCTCATGGCTGTTTAACAGATTCAAAAACCTGAGAAACTAAGCTCAGAGCATACGCAAGATACCTCTCTCCGGAAATCTACATTAGGAAAGAAAACTCGACGGTCTTATCCATAGGGAATTCAAAAAGACGGAAAGAACCACGATATGAACACGCAGGAAGTTCTGTTCCATCGCCGAACAGTAGTCACTCTTCGAAGAACTCCTCTGCTTTTGGTGGCGAGGGGCTTAAGCCTCTACGTTCCCGGATCTGCCTTATTACGTCCATCTGCATCGATTCTGGAACAGGAGCCCATCGGCTGAATTGTGTTGCCCAGAATGCCCTGCCCTGTGTTGATGATCGCAGCTCTTCTGCGATCCCAAAGGATTCGGAAACTGGCATCTCAGCTTTGACGATTATCATATCGTCCTCATTTACCATGTCCAGGATTTTGCCGCGACGTCTTTGAACTATCGAGATCACGGGGCTTACGAATTCGTTTGGCACTTTGCATTCGAAGCTTGTAATCGGCTCCAAGAGCTTGGGATCGCTCAGCAGGAGACAGCACCAGATTGGGCGCCAAGTCATTGGCAGTATCTGTGCCGGTCCCCTGTGCACAGGGTCTTCATGTACCGAGATATCTTCTAGGTTCACTTTCAACCCGGACGCTGGTTCTTTTGACAAGACTGATGTGTGCACAGCCTCGCGGAAGCCTGACTTCACGTGGTCTAATATTTCCTCAACGTACTGTCTTCCCTTTATCTTATTGACGAGTACATTTGTGCCTTCAACAGCGATAACATTCCGGGCGTCATCTGTTGTCCAGGCAAACCGCTCTCTCAGAGTTCTTTGTCTCTCTTCACGTTTCTGCATCTCCGAAATCTTTCCTAGTTTGATCGCTTCGATAACATCATCTGGCAGCAATTCTAAAGTTACCCATAACCTGTTATGCTTGTTGGGGCTTTTGCCCATTACTGGCGGGCCACGGTAGCTGTGGCTGATTGTTTCACGGTAGATCACGATGGGTTTGCTAGTTTTGACTTTCAACTTTGCTTCTTGCATTCGGTAAGCCGTAATTTCAAGGTGCAGTTCGCCCATACCGCTTAGTAGGTATTCCCCACTCTCTTTGTTTATCGTGAAATGTAGGTTCGGATCTTCAAGTGTCAATTTATGTATGACTTTGTCGAAAAGCGGCAGGTCTTTGATATCTTCAGGCTCAACCGCGACTGTAACTACGGGGTCAGAGACGTACTTTAGCCCTTCAAATGGCTGCGTCTCAACCCCTTCTTCCGCAAGGGTTTCACCTACATGGATTGATGGTAGCCCTGAAAGTGCGGCTATGTTTCCGGCTGGGATTTTATCGACGATGACTCTGTCAGTGGCCATGCTCATGTAGACCTGTTGGATAGAACCTTTCTGGCGGCTGTTTATGAGGTGAACGATTTTTCCTTTCTCAACCGTGCCGGAAAATACGCGTCCGATTGTGACGACTCCGCTGTGAGGATCAACCTCGATTGTGGTTATGCACATGAGAAGAGGCCCGTTCGGATCGACTTTCGCCATAGCTTCGCCTACGCTACTATCTAAGTCTCCTGGCCAAATTTGACTTTGCCTGTACGGCTGCGCCTCCAATGGATTGGGCAGGTGTTCACAGAACATATCCAATATCGGTTCATACAATGGCACCTTCTTGCTCAAAGCTTCAACTTTTCTTCCAACCTCTTCCGGTTCTCCTGTGTATGCGTCGATGACCTCCTTGAAGGTTACACCCTTAGCTCTCATGCAGGGTAGGTTGAACCCCCATTTATGAAGGGCTGAACCGAAGGCCACACGTCCATCTTCAACTCTAACTTGCCAGTCCTTTTTATGCTCCTGCGGAGCATACTTTTCTATGAGATTGTTGATTCTAACGATGATTTTCGCAAATCTGCTCTGTATGCCTTCTGGAGTTAAACGTATCTCTTTTATGAGTCTGTCAACCTTGTTTATGAAGAGAATTGGCTTAACCCTTTCGCGTAATGCCTGCATCAAGACAGTTTCTGTCTGAGTCATGGGGCCTTCTACAGCGTCGACAACAACGAGCGCACCATCTGCAGCGCGAAGGCTTCGGGTCACTGCACCGCTAAAGTCTATGTGTCCAGGCGTATCAATGAGGTTTATGAGGTATTCCTTTGCCTGGTAGTTGTGAACAAGACTTATGTTTGAGGCGAAGACAGTCATTTGCCTCTTCTGTTCAAGTTCCCAAGAGTCAAGAAAGAGTCTCTGTCCGGCCGTTTGTTCGCTTATTATACCTGCTGCAGCTAGAAGGCTGTCTGAAAGTGTGGTTTTTCCATGATCCACATGGGCTATTATACTTGTGTTTCTTATCATTTGCTGATCGTTCATCAGTTTTGCAATTTCGTCGATCTGCCTGTAGCGTCCCATAACTAAGCCTTCCCTGCTCTAGCCAAACACTCGCTGATGCACCTATTGCCCATAGAGGGCATCGTTCTAAGCTGCTGAAACATTTCTGGTTTCGCTCTTAAAGATATCCATGGAAATGAAAAATGCAGCCTATTAACTTTTTGTTATAGAACTTGCCCAAACCAAGACGATGGAAAAGACAATTCAGGGGATCAGTTCAGTTTTGGAGCGATCTTGGAATATCAGATATTGCTGCTGTTTTGATGTCCATGAGGAAAATAGAATGAGATAGTTGCGAATAACATGATAAGTATCTATTCTGTTGATTTCTTTCTGAGTGCCTTCAGTGTTCCAGAAACATAGACTATCTGAAGTGCCGCCTTCTTTCTATTTGTCTCTGTCACGGCGGCTACCGAAGCTTTGACCATCTCCAAGGCCTTGTGCGCACATCGGAATATACCATGATTGGATTTCGGATCGTAATCAATCAGTGCGAGTTCAGATAGGCTTGCTCCGTACTCCCCGAAGAGCATGAGGAGACTATTGGAGACAGCATTTAGAAGGTCCCATCTGTCAATGTCCTGTTCGCTATCGATTTTCACAGATACATATCGATGTCTCAAACGCCCTGACAGTCTTCTCCTCCCCTTACAATGCGAACTCCAGGAACCACGTGGTTAGGGCTCAACTTCCTTCGGTTCCTATCAACGATCCCAAAAGGAGCCGCCGACAAGGCTTTAACAGCGGCTTGGTGATCCAGATCAAACAGATAAGCCAAAGAAGCGTAATCCTGTGGTCTACGAAGTAGATACTTATCCGCACTTCCACTAGATATTACAATTGGGACATCAAATTTCTTAGCTACTGCAACCTCCCTCCGCAGATTTGAGATAAGCCGCGCCCTGGGCAAACCGTCTAGCATCAGCAACTTCGCCATATCTATCTCAAGGGCGGCTGAAGCCTTTGAAGCGAGCTCAGCCTCAGCAAAGTCGAAGAATCTCCTCCTCGGGTCGGCAGATGGAAATGAGATCAAATCAACCCTGTGGTCTCTGGCAGTCTGTCTTGCCGCCAATTTTGAATCGCAATACACCGCTATGACTTCGCGTTTTCCCCTTAGCACCCTGAGCAAGCGGAGCAGATCTCTAACGTTTTTGGGTTTCAAATCCCCACGTTTGATTAGATCCAGATCATAATCGGTGCATATTCTCTCTAGGTCTTGAATCTCCTCTTGGCTAACCTCCACTGGAAGGGGTACTCCGATGGAGCTGTATCCCAACTCAGCGGACCTCTTGATTAGCTCTTCAGCTTGTCTCCTCTCCTGTTCTGCAATTGGCAAACGAAGGTTAAGATCGGCAAACCTCATGCAGCATCCCAGACAAATGCAACATAATCTTATGTCATGGTGTTCAAAATCCTGGTAGTCGCTGGCAGTAATCCTATTTCGCTGCAGATTTTTATGATCTCCTCGTTTTTCCTCTTTGCAAATCGAACTCGTAAGTGAATGGGGTCTCCCCTAGAGAGTCTTAAGTCATCCTTGAAAGCGGCTTGCTTATCAAGCCTGATGTAAAGGCTTCCCTTCTCTAGATGAAGACTTAACTCTTGCAGGAGCTTCTGCTTTTCCAGGGCTGAGAGCTTCGACGAAATGTGTTCGAGGACCAGTCTGGCAGTCTCTTCCTCTTCTATTCTCGCCCTGCAGAAGATGATGGGGTTGCCGCAATCTCCCTTCAAACTGCTCTTCTTGAAGGAGATCTTCTCAGCGAACTCGGTTGAGACGGTGTTCTGCATGGCTCTCATGACCTTGTCCGGATCTTCAGTCGCGTGGATGAAACAACTCATATCGACGTAAGCTATCGAGGATTTCCGCACGACGATTCACACATATTGAATCTGTCAAATTGTCTCTGCCGTTGTCTGATTTGTTTCTTTAGGCGGGTTGAACGTTTTCAAGTTCTCCATGTATCGCCTCAGGACCTCAATATTGTTTGTATGTTTTGTCCTCCTCCTCAAGTCTGTAGGTATCCTGAGTTTCAACGCGCGCTCAAGATCTATGCCAGCTTCCTTCAACTCAGATCGGCTGAAGCCTCTACCTTCACGATTCCTGTTCTTCCTCCTGACAACGGCCTTGATCTCCATCAGATCACCGAAATAGACGGAACATTTGAACTAGGGTTTACTATTGGTAGAAGTTAATATTTAACTCTATATCGAAATGCAAGATCTGGAAACAATTGTTTCAAATGAGTGGTCCATAGCAAGCTGGAAAGCGGTTACTCATTTGCCCAAATAAGCGCCTGCTATCTCGGGCCAAAAGATTCCGGCATACCGCTATGCGCTCTCATCTATGTGAAATAAATCCTCTCCCAAAACTGCAAAGAGATGGACTTGACACCCATGCCGGTCAGGTCCATAACCTGTTTTGTGATACCTAGTATGGGCAGAAAAAGGTAGGCACGGAGACCTCGAACACGTCGCTGGAACCTTTGGATAGGTCGCTTTCGTTTATTTGCAGAGAATAGTTCATGGGAGAAGGCCTCGAACCCTTCTGCCAGCGGTTGTCAGTCCTCTGAAGGCTCTTCCATGTCCCTTGCCAAGCCTCAGCTCAGGGAGGAGCCCCCTATCGACCATTATGACCTCAAACCATTTATGGATTCCATCTTCCCAGACCCAGTAAGAGTTGAGAACCTCCAGATTCGGAAACCTTCTTGCAGCCCTTTCCTCAGCGGTGAGTCTGGAGCTCTTGGCCAACTTGATCTTCTGGACTCCCATCCGCTTAGGTCTTCGACCAGACCTAGGTCTAGGCTTGCTGAATCCACTTCTTCTAATGCGAACTCTTACGACGACATAACCCCTCTTGGCCTTGTATCCAAGCCTCCTAGCCCTATCGAGACGCAAAGGCTTGTCAATTCTAGCAATCGCTGGCTCCGTCCTCCACGTTATGACCCTTTGCCGCATCACTTCCTTAACGTAGGATTCCTCAGGCTTCCTCCAAGCATCGGCCAAGTACTTGTAAGCTAACTTTCTCCCACTCCTTCGTTTCTACTGCTATAGCACATGCTAGGCGGAATTTATACCTTCTGGTATATTTTTTCCAAATTCCGCTATATTTTTGTTCATTTGGGCTTTCTGAAATACATCAGACCATCTTTCTCACAGATGTATTCAAAGCCAACTTCTAGTAAGGACTGTATCTCTTCTTTGCTGTTTGCGACCTTTACGTGGAACTGATCTACGTCTTCAAATTTCGCAAGTTGGGTATAGACTAAAGTGCTTTCAATCTTCTTGTGTCCCAGCATCTCTTTGACATGCAATATGTCTTTTGTCTTATGATACTCTGTTGTTCCTTTCCAATGTCTTAGCCTATGGAATGTTATTCTTTCCAGTCTTGGATTACCTAGTTTCTCCTAGAAGCATTGAAGCTTAGATAATAGCATCAACTATAAATATCGAAAAGAGATAATTAGGATTGAGAGTAAAGGAGGTGATATTTTGGGTAGGATGGAAAAGTCGATTGTAATCAAGGCTTCACCTGAGAAAGTCTGGGAAATGCTTGCTTTAGACAGGATGCCAGAATGGGCATTCAAAGGTGAACTGAAGAGTGTTGAGTACACATCTGAGGTGAACACTCCTGAAGATAAATATATGGTGGGTGCATCTGCTCACATAATTGATAAGCGTGGAGAACATGATGTGGAGATTATGGAGAGTATCGAAAACGAGAAGATGATATATCGTTCAAAACCCCCATATTATGCGTACACCTCAACATATATCTTGAAACCCGCTGAGGGAAGAACCAAACTCACATGGATAAGTGACGTTGAAATGCCTTGGGGGATTCTTGGCAAGGCACTTGGCGGATTAGCACGTGGAGCAGGCGAAAAGAAAGCTGAGAAATCGTTGGAGAATTTGAAAGGCATTCTGGAGAAATAGATGCTCACGTGAAGACAACAACTGTTAAGTCTCAAAAAAGAGAACAATCATTGATAACAAAGGGGATGTATTATGTCATTAGAAGAGAATGAAAAAGAAAAAAGGGGTTTTGCGGGGAAATCGGGTGATATCTCCAGCCTCAATTGGAATTTACACCTTCTGTTGGAGCACCGTAAAACAGCCAGCTGGCTGACGTTTTCACGATCTTAGAGGAAAGACAACAAGCCTTGGAGCAACTGAGCAGAAAATCAACATAATATTTCACGTTTCCATGTTCCAAACAATTTAGTAGATTGAGACTTTGGCCACGCCTTTTACCTTCAAGAATTCGGGGATAAGGTCCCCCGGTATCTTCTTCTCTGCTATTATGGTTAGCTTCGGCTCAGGTGAGAGTTCAGGGTCGTCCACAACAGCTTGCCGGATGCTGATATTCCTTTCGGCTATCAGCGATGCTGAACTCGCAAGTATTCCCGGTGTTCTCGCATCAGTGGGTGTTATCTCCACAACCCCGAAATTCAGGTGCCTCGCGATCTCCCGTAAGGATGAACCAGCCGGTCTTATAGACTTGAAGATTTCACGCAGTGCAGGATCATCCTCGATCATCTTCACTGCTTGCGTGACGGTTCTTCTGTCTACTCTTGCCGCCCTAGATATTCTCACGGGTGAGATCAGTATATTGTTGCACCAAATCCTGCTGTCCTTTATGCTCAAGCCGTTCTCGACGAGAATTCTGGCAACCGCAAGCCGTTCAGGGTAATCTCTCAGCCGATCAGAAACTTTCTTCCACATAACTCGGCACTAAGGTACTAAAACGTTTAGCCGGGATATAAATGTGCGGAGAAATATGACGAGGGATCCGTACTTCGGTAATCAGATCGATCTTAATGTGTGACCATGGATCATCTCTTTTTGGCCGTATGCGTAGCACTTTTCTTTCCTATCCCCTTGATACTCCTGACGGCAATTTTGAAGAGGGTACTCGTGAAGGGCCACTTAAGGCGACATCGCCCTTCCAGAAGTATTTTGGGGGCGTCTCTTCTTCGTCTGTCTTCGCGCTTTCCCTCATTAATTCGCCAGTTAGCAATGTCGGTTTCTTATTTGTCATATATATTTCTTAAGTTCGTCCAGCCACGGATAGAGTTCTCTCAGTTTTCGCATCGATTCTTCGACTTTCTCTGTCGGGTATTCGTAAGGAGGAAGCTTACCACTGAAGTAGTCATCGTAGGCTTGCATGTCGAAATAGCCATGGCCGCATAGCAGGAAAAGAATAGATTTGTCTTCCCCTGTCTCTTTGCATCTTAAGGCTTCGTCAATGACTCCTTTTATGGCATGGGCGGGCTCAGGAGCCGGCACTATGCCCTCAGTTCTAATGAAGAGCTTCGCAGCATCGAAGACTTCAACTTGGTTGTAGGCTCGCGTTTCCATCCTCTTCTCTGAGACTAGTCGGCTTATAGTAGGGGCTATCCCATGGTAACGTAGGCCCCCCGCATGGATTGGTGCTGGTATGAAATCATGGCCCAGAGTGTGCATCGGAACCAGAGGAGTCAGCCTCGCCGTATCTCCATGGTCGTATGTATATTCTCCCCTAGTAACGGAAGGGCAAGCTGTGGGTTCAATAGCTACAAACCGGACGTCTTTCGGCGCCTTTCCTGAGACTTTGTCGTAATAGAATGGCCAGAAGAGTCCAGAGAAACTGCTGCCTCCTCCTATGCATCCATACATTATGTCCGGGTAGTCGTCTGCAACCTCTAGTTGCTTTTTAGCCTCCAATCCTATGACGGTCTGATGTAATAGGACATGGTTGAAGACGCTGCCTATGCCATAGTTGGCTTCTTCATGAGTGAGGGCGTCTTCAACAGCTTCGCTTATGGCGATTCCTAGGCTGCCCGGATTATCGGGGTCTTCTTTCAGGATCTTTCGGCCACTCTCGGTTTTATTGCTGGGGCTTGCGTGAACTTCAGCTCCCCAAGACTCCATCAGGACTCTTCGATAAGGCTTCTGCTTGTAACTCACCTTAACCATGTAAACCGTGCATTTTAGCCCAAACATCATGCACCCGAAGGCCAGGGCTGATCCCCATTGACCAGCCCCCGTCTCGGTGGCCATTCTTTGGGCGCCCTCCTTCATGTTATAGTAAGCCTGAGCAACAGCGGTGTTCGGTTTGTGGCTTCCTGGAGGGCTTACACCTTCATACTTGTAATAGATCCTCGCGGGCGTCTTCAAGGCCTTCTCTAGTCCAATAGCTCTGAACAGTGGCGTAGGCCTCCAAAGCCTGTAAACTTCCCTTACTTCGTCAGGGATGTCTATCCATCTTTCCATACTCATATCTTGAGCGAGAATCTCCTTCGCAAATATTAGGGGGACAATTCCAGGTCCAGGAGCCTTCTTCGCCGGATCAACTATCGGAGGCAACGGTTTAGGCAGGTCTGGCAATATACAGTACCATTGTTTAGGTACGTCTTCCTCATCTAATATCACTTTTCTTAGCGACATCTTGATTCACTGACAATTCAACTCATGAGTCCTATATTGGAGGACTATGTTATATTTAAAGCTTCCCAGTACGTTTCTGTGTACGGCGCCCTGGCCACCCTCAAAGGTCCCTGATAAGCTCAGCCTTCGTAACAGAAAAATACCCGCATCCCCTCTGCCAAACTACTTCCGATTGAACTATCCGAATTCTCTTATTAAAATAGGGTGCGCAAAGTACCAAGGTTTCGTACTCTCCACCTTCACCGACCAAGGAAATCTGGTACTTCCTGTTCAGTTCGCCTAACGCGTCAAGAGTTGACTGGTTGATCTCTCTTCCAAGCCAGCTCTCATCAAAGCCATAGGCGTACACGCCGACTATGATCACTTCGAACCTTCTATTGATCAGCTCCATCATCAACTTCGCGGGGTCTTCATGCCAGAGCGGCGTCATAGATCTCACTCCGAGTTCCCCGCATATTCTGTCTATCCTGTTTTTCTGATACTCTGAAGAGATCGCGCCAGAGACGACTCCTTCGACATCAAGCTTTGCGAGGAGACGCTTAAGATCTTCAAGTTCCTCCCCTTTCACTCCGCTAGTCTCAGCTTTAACTAACGGAATACCACATGCCTCTGCAAAGAGACCAGTCAATCGTATGTTGGGAAAGTGAAACATCCAGCTGTCTTCTCTTTCTGGGATCATCGTAACCAGGTATCCTACTTTATGGCCATCTCTTAGGACCCGATGAAGAGCCAAAGCAGAGTCTTTGCCACCGGTAATTAGGACAGCTAGGCGCACGTCCACATCAGCCCACATGATCAAAGCGATTTGAAGGCTATTCGAAAAGTGTCCTTGCTTTGCCTATTAGGTTTTCAACCTTCACCTTCCAATCTGGAAGCCCTTCGGGGGAGGGGGGATAATTCTGATAAAGCCGCTTAATTCCCTTAGAGATCTTCGCCATATCGTACAGCCTCTTTAGAAGCGGGAGTCTGCCCAAGCCTCTGAATATTCTCCTCGTTTTTTCAGTTATATTCAAACGAACGTCTTTGCCTAGGCATATTCCCAGGATGTCTTCCTCCTTTATCAGACGGTAACTCATTCCATGGTTGAGATCCTCGTTTGTCAACCCTTGAAGGAAGATCCTGAAAACGTCGAGTCCGGCCTGTTTGGCCCCGTAAAGCTGCATATATTTCACGTTTGCCGGCCAAAGCGCGGATGCGCTCAGGTCGTCTTTCTCAATAGCCTCAACTAGGACTTCCCCGGCGATCATCCCAGCGATCATGGAGGGTCCCATTCCGCCCCCGTGAATTGGATTCACATGACAGGCCGCGTCCCCTATGACCACGAAGCCGTTTCCTACCATCGAACTGAGTGGTCTTCTAGTGGGGACGAACCCTCCGCCTTCATGTATGATGGATGAGCCCACAAAGATGGGTTTCGATAGGACATAATCATGTAATTGCTTTTTCGGATTTGGTGAGTTCTCAGAAGCCGCGACTCCTAAACCGACATTAACTTTCTCTCCGCTTTCTGGGAAGATCCAGTAGTATCCCCCGGGAGCAAACTGGAGGTCTAGATAGATCTCGCAAAAACCGGGCTCAGTGATTGGCTCTTTCAACTTCAGAATTTCCCTGTAACAGATGATAAGGTCTTTTTTGGCGACCTCCTTTTCAATTCCCATTTCAGGTAGGAGATTATTTCGCACAACCGCTGAGACGCCACTTGCATCTACCACAGCTTTTCCTGCCAGTTCATCTTTCCCATCATATTTAAGGCTCTTAGCAACTGCGCCTTTAACAAAGCCTCCTTTAACTACTGGTTTAATCACTCGGCTCGAATCTTTCAGAACTGCTCCCGCATCTAAAGCATCTCTCAGCAGCCTCTGACCGAAAAGGTGACGGTTTACCATAAATCCATGCAAGCCGCTTTCCGCAATACGGAAGGTCGTCTCCATATCGGGTGAGTGGACTTTTATCCCAAGAATCTCCCGTTCGAGCTCCTCACCTTCGGGGTACGCCAAGTTCAAGCGATCGAAATGATGTTTGCTAATTGCATCGCCACATATTTTTCTGCCAATCTCATTTCTTCCTTTCCGATCAATAAGGCAGACGTTAAGTCCTTTTGAAGCTGTCGCCTTCGCGGTCATACACCCTGCTGTACCAGCTCCAACCACAATGACGTCGAACTCCTCCAAATACGTGGCGCCTCATTCCTATTGACAACACTTATATGGCACTCAATAAAGCCATAATAATTTATCGCTTTTTGCGGAATAAGGACATCGAAAATGGTTTCTTAACTCTTGTATCGATTTCAACTTAATACATCTTATAAACCAAGGGAAGAATTCTCTAATGAAGTCCTAAGGATAACAGGCACCAAGGGTGTTCAGCATGGCGAAGACGTTCCTGAGAAGGGGTCGATTCGAGATCATAAACGAGATCCTTCTATTGTGCCGTACACCGACTAGGAAGACGCGTATCCTTTACAAGTGTAACCTAAGCTACGAACAGCTCAAGAAATACCTTGATTTTCTAGTCTCTAACAACCTTCTGAAATCCTTCGAAAGGGATGGCAAAGACTTCTATGAAATTACCGAAAATGGAAGGAGGTTCATCGAGGAGCATGAACGTTTAAGTAAGTTCCTAGGCAAAATGCTATTGGTGGAGTAAACCTCCAGAATTCCCGCACTCTATCAGGAACGTCCGTAAATACAAAAAATCAATTTTCATCTACCAGGCGACTTCTCATCCCCGTGACGGTAGCCCGTCATATCAGTATGATGCAAGGCCAAAGGTATTTTCTGGCAGACCAAGCTAGCCTGAGATTTGCCCGCAATTATGACAGCACCGTTGCTCGGAAGGCGCGGAGGCGTTGGCGTCCGCTCATTTTTGGGTCAACGGGGACGAGGATTGACGTCTTTTCCAATTTTAGGCGTTTTTTTTGCCTCTGCTTGCTCGAAGATCTTTCGAAGTACTACAGATTCAACGGAAACCTAAATTATCTAAGATGTGGAAATCGGTTATAGAACAGTTGCGAATTTGATCTATTGATGTATAACACGACAATTGTGATGATGAACCTCATGGAAAACGAACCTGGAGAAGATTTCGAAACGTCGACACATGCTGAGGATCTGAAGTTCAGGCTAGTGGCTGTTGAGCTCCTTCGAACAGCGAAACTTGCCGATAGAAAGCTCACTTATCGGCGGCTTTCGGAAATGACAAACCTTCCCGTTACGGTTCTTAGCAGGTATGCCAAAGGGCATGTTTTGCCCAACAGCGAGAGAGCTCGGCATCTCTTTAGAGTCCTCTCCAAGATTGTCGACTTGGAGACTGAGCTCCGTAAGAGAATCAGGTTCAATGATGAAGGCTACTTCGACAACACGTCAATCATAGGAGATATCAACCTACTAAGACAGGCTGCTAGTTTTGCCCTCGCCAGATTTGCGGGAAAAAGGATAACTAAGGTTTTGACAGCCGCTGTCGACGGCCTGCCGTTGGCTACGATGATAGCAAATTCTCTCGGTGTAAATCTCGTAGTAGCAAAGTGCAGCAAAGAGGTGGGGGTTCCGTCATTTCTCGATGAGACTTATGTTTTGAATCCATCGGGAGTTACCATGACGTTATACGTTCCAAAGGATGCCATAAGGAGACAGGACAGTGTTCTCGTAGTAGATGATATGATAAAGAGTGGAGATGCTCAAGCCGCTCTCATAAATCTTGTCAATAAGGCGAAGGCGGAACTCTCAGGAGTCTTCGCCCTAATAGCAATGGGAGATGCCTGGAAGAGGACACTAAAGATGCCCCGAGACTGCCCGACAGAGATATTACTAAGGCTTGACCTGCCTAAGACGAAGGGCAGCGAGGTTTAAGAAGACACTTTTCGCACCTGTTTTTTCTGCAAAAATCTTTGCCTACCCTAAGTAGAGCAGTCTCAAACTCGATAAAGCTCCCCTCAGGAGGCCCATTTTCTTGCCAAAAGATCCGAAGCTCTTGCAGGACCTTTCTGGCTTTCTCGCCTTTGATTATTCCTAAGTTCTCCGCAGCCAAGATGACGAGAGGGGTCGGCGCCGGATCAGCTTTCTCCCAGATGTCTCTCAATTCTCTCAGGAATATACCTACTGTGACATCTCCCACCCCTTTTCCAAGATCCTTCAAACGCTTCTCAAGGTCCCTTGTGTCCTCAGATCTGCCCTGAAGAGCGTTTAAGCTCCCCTTGTACTCAGAGTTTAGGTTACGCATGATCTCAAGTAACTTGTCGCTCGTCTTAAAATCGTATCTTGTATATGCCCCCTCGTCAAGTATCCTTACCAAATCGTCCCAACCGGTTTCCAGGATTTCACCGGGTGTCAAGACATCACGCCGCCGGGAAAAATTGAAGGTCTTGATAACCGAGGCTTCGTTGATTGGAGCGCCAAAAAGGATGAAAGCCAGAAACCATTTGAATATTTCTTCGTCTTTTCCGCCATCCAAGTTAATTCCTAGAAGCCTAGAATACCTTTGTCCAAACTCATCTACAAGCAAACCTACCAGTTCATTCATTGGGAGGTCGTAAAGATTATGACCTCCGAGAGTATCAAAGCTTCTCACCTTAAAGCCAAAAGCATAAATATTGAATCTGATGGGAAGTCCCTTGGCGGTGCCTGACAATGATCCGCATACTGGCTATTATCGGAAGCCCGAGAGAAGGAGGGAACACCGAACGTCTTGTTGCCGAAGCCTTGAAAGCCGCTGGCGAGGATGGTGCTCGGACAAAATTGCTAAGATTGGCCGA
>Ga0315314_1001664_pt1 | contig 19450 bp, 18 predicted proteins | sample TDP9_MG_FD_203631 | JGI IMG/M metagenome (GOLD analysis project Ga0315314, IMG submission 203631) | Freshwater sediment microbial communities from Lake Towuti, South Sulawesi, Indonesia - TDP9 | ecosystem: Environmental > Aquatic > Freshwater > Lake > Sediment | place: Indonesia: South Sulawesi... | reverse complement strand
TCAACTATCTCACTCAAGAAATAACCATAGAGACGGCGGGGCAAACCCTAACACCTCGATACGAGTGGGAGGAGCCCCTCAAACTAGAGTTGCAACACTTTGCAAACTGCGTATTAAACAACGAAGAACCGCTAGTCACGGGCGTTGATGGCTTAAAGGCTCTTCTCATAGCCGAGGCAGCATTGAAATCCGCCTCAAAATGCACGACGATCAAACTTGAAGGAATACAGTCGTTTATAAGACGCTCATGATGGATGCGTCCAATAAACGCCATTTATGCTGTGACGTAAAGAGATTCTTGAGACCATGTTGCCCAGAAATTCTCACAAAGTGGGGCATCGCATTAACGCTCACATCTTAGTCGCAAAACTGTTAGAATGGACTGACAAGGCGACTTTCAGAGACTTTGCATACCGTCGCGAAACAGACGCGTTTAGGAAACTATGCCTGTCTGTGCTATTACAAAGAGCCCGACCACCCCAAGTGGATGCAGCATACAAACGATTGTTTGGTGCCCTCCCGACAATGCAAGATATTGCAAAGGCTTCGTCAAAACAGATTGCTGAACTAATTAGACCGTCGGGGATGTACAATGTTAAGGCAGAAAGACTACAGAAGTTGGCGAGAATCTTGATCGACGAACATGATGGAGAAGTGCCTCAAAGCAGGGACGAGCTATTGAAGCTTCCTGGGATAGGAGAATACGCCGCGGACGTGGTTTTAGCCTGGGCGTTTAACCGAGACGTGATTATGATCGACACAAACGTATATAGAATTTTGAAACGAGTGGGCTTGATGAAAGAAGAAAAGGAGACGAGAGGTCTTCTAGAGAAGATCATTCCAAAGGGATATCGAAAGAGATTCAACCTGATTTTCATCGAGTTTGGGGGTCTTGTTTGTAAGCCCATAAAGCCACTATGCTACAAATGCGTCTTGAGAGAGATTTGCCAATACGCTAGGGATCATTCAAGTTGAAATTGCTAGCTAGGCTTCCCTCTTTCTGTTTCTTTCTTAAGGTTGAAGGGTTTGCCTTCTGAAAGTATTTTTTGTGGGATTTTCTCCTTCCATTTTCGCAAAAAGGGCAATTCATCTTTCTCTTCTCGTAATTCGTCGGGTAACATTTCGGGGATTTCGTCTCGGATGGGGTACCAGCGTAAACATTTTGGGCATATAATTACGCCCTCTATGATTTCCTCTTTTTCCTCGAAGACGTGGAGTTCAAGGGGGTAATACTTGTCTATTGGACAAGCTAAAATGTCCATCAACTTTCTCTTGATGCTTCATCCCTCCGTTAATTGTTGCTAGCTAGAGGTTATAGGGGATTTGTACGATAAGCTTTGCGGAACAAATGGCATAGTTTATATCTGACATATGTTTTGCGAACAATCGATGAAAATGAAAGCCACGCGATTTCAGGTGTTAGGACAGCCTTTTTACGTGTACATCAATAACCACCTGATACCAGTTGGGTCCGGTCTTTCGCACAACCCGACCGAAGGGCACTTCAAAGTCAACGCTTAACTTCTGCAATTTTCCACACACTTTTGCCTTGACTTTTTCGATGGGGTTTTCATGTTTTTTGGCGTGCTCAAAGTCATAATAGTGGATCCATCCACCGGCTGGCTTGAGCGCAGACACGGCGCAATCCAGATACTCATATGCCCTTTCAGGCAACGGCATAAGAACCCGGTTCGCGGCGTTTCTCAGCCTTTCCTCAATGACTCTTTTGGCGTCTCCAAGAATGGGAACGACTCGTCCCTCAACCCTGTTGAGCCTAATGTTTTCTCGCATATACTCAATCGCAACCGGGTTAAGGTCTATGGAGTAGATCTTCCCAGCTTGGGAGTGCTTCGCCATGAGGATGGAGTAGCAACCCACACCAGCGAACATGTTGATAACCACCTCGTTTGGTTGAACCTGCTTAGAGACCCGCATCCTCTCATACGACAACCTAGGCGAGAAATAGCACTTTCCCAAATCAACCTTAAAGACGCAACCACTCTCCCTATGAGTAGTCTCAGTTTTCCTCTCCCCCGCAACCCACTCAAGCTTGCGCAAACGGAAACCGCCGGAAACCGGCCCAGCCTGACATAACACGGTTTTGATATGCTTATGAGTTTGCATGATAGCCTCAGCTATAATCTTCCTTTGTTTTTCAAGGCCCTTTGGAAATCGAATAAGAGCTATTTCTCCAACGATGTCGTAGGATTTGTATAAAAGCTTGAGTTCGCTTGGTTCAAGCCTGTCTGCGAGAAATGCTTTGAGATCTCTTCCCACGTTCAAGCCTCTCAAGCAGATGTCATAACTAGCCCTTACCCAAACATGTAAGTAGCGCCTCGACCAACCCCTGTCCCCATAGACGCAGAGCATACGACACGGAATGTTCCACCTTCAATGAACAGTTGGATATGGGTGGCATTTAATAAATATCATATAGCATCCTAGACTGCTTCGATAGCATTAAATATCCATCGCTAAGCATTCAAGTGTTGTCTAAGTGAAGCATAACGTGTATACCGTTAGAGCTATTTGTAGCCTAGTGCCTCGAGCCTTCTGTCTTGATCCTCTGACTCTAACTCCGGAAGGAATTTTCGAAGAAGGTAAACGATGTACTCGGTGGGGCTACGATAGCCAGATCCTTCTAGAGCTTTTGAGAGCCGTTTGTATAAAGTTTCCGGAATAGATATGTTCACGTATCTAACCATGATTTATCAAGAGAGTATTAGTGTCAGGATGTTTAAAGGTTACGCCTTTTTTGTCGTGATTGACAAGGGTTTTCCGTCCATGTCACCTGGGACAGGGATGTTCATTAGGTTTAGTATTGTTGGGGCTATGTCCCACAGTTGTGCCGTAAATCTTTTCCCGCCTTGAATCCCGAGACCTAGTATGCCCAGAATCCCGGGAACGTCTATGGGGTCGTGAGTTCCGTCGTGGCCTCCGCTCCATCTAGGGGCGTCATTCACGTATCTTCTGGACTCGTTTTTCTTCATTATTTCTGGCCTTCTCGCAGCCTGCCAACCTACATTAAAGAATATGGTTAGGTCGGGTGCTTCGCTTAGGTAGTTGCCCCAGCATACGTCTTCTCTTCTCTTAACGTCTTTAAAGGGTCTTTGGCCATCGATTTGTATCTTATTAAGCTCATTTGCGATCTCCTTTCTCACAGCCTCATATTCTCTGCCAGGCTTGATTAGGCCGGTGGGTTCTCGTCCCTTAACGTTTAGCCATATGTCTCCATAACCGTATGAAACGGCTTGGCTCCTCTCTAAATTTATTTTCCCATCCTTCATCATGAGAAATCCGCGTTCCTCCAGGTAGTTGTTTACTACGACTTCCTTGTGGACAGGGCAGAATCCATGATCCGAAATATACATAACTAACGTGTCGTCTTCCACGGAGTTTAGGAAGCGGTTTATTATTTTGTCGGCTTTGATGTAGAAGTCCTTCACAAGCTTGCTATACTTGCTCTCTTTATATCTTGGATGGGTCTCATCGATGTCTTTCCAAAAGAAGTGATGGATCCTGTCTGTTCCCATGAAGACAACCATGAAGAAGTCCCACCTTTCTTCCTGCAGCAGGTACAGTGAGGCCTCGACCATCTCATCTGTTATTTGATTAACTCTTTCGAAGAACAGGTCTGGGTCGCTTTCAACCCTCTCTAAAGTTTCGATCTCTACGTCTCCAAGGAGTTTGTCAACTCCGAATCTCTGCTTGATCTTCTTTCTTAGGCTATTTGGATGGGGAATACCCTCGCTTCTTGACAGGAAGCCTGGTATGATGAAGCCCCTAACTTCTTCTATGTCGCTCATCGGAACGTTGATGACCCCTACCCTCTTTCCTGTTTCGCTGAGAATCCGCCATAGAGTCTTGGACTTTACCATCCCCGGGCTGATGATCTCTCTTTCGTAGGTTCCCCTCTTCCTCATGGCGAAGCTGAAGATTCCGTGGTTGCCGGGGTTCTTACCGGTCATGAAGGTGGTCCAGGCAACAGGGGTTTGCGCTGGAACAGGAGGAATGGTTTGGCCGTGAATGCCCCGCTCCTTGAACATCTTGAAGGTTGGAAGATCTTCAATCCACCTATCAATCAGCTTTGGGGAAGCACCGTCAAAACCTAAAACCAGCACCTTCAACGAGCTTTTCCCCCATTGCAGCATTTATTTGTATTATTTAACTTCAAAGCTTAATCTCTTCTATTATTTAGTTTTATAATAGGCAGCTTCAAAGGGGTTAGACCATAAATTTCTGATTGAAGAGTTACAAGAAACCTACACTGGTATCTTTCGCAGGTAAGTATAGTATTTGGGGCTTCCAGCCAGGGACACGAGCTTGCCGATATCTCGTGCATGTTTTTGATATATCTCTTCTTCGATGAATACTTAGGCTATATTTTGATGTTGATCTGATCCTCTGAGTCCATGTTAAACCTCCACTTCTTTTCCAGACAAACCGATTTATGTTTTGCAGAAGTTATTTAGGCGGGGTTGTATTATCATAAGTGATAAAGATAAACGATGATACACCTATGGAGCTGTTCGTCACACAAAGATTTGGTGGCGATGCGCATGGTTGAGGGGGTGTCGTTAAAAAATTTGGGCAAGCGTATGTAACTCATGTGGATGTGTGTGGAACAGATAGAGATTGGGCTTGGCGCGCGCTATAAAAATTATGAGGGACAAATCGTGGCTAAAAATCTAGAAGTTAAACAACTTACAAAGTGGTTAAGAGAATAGAATGAACATCTTAGTGGTTCATCCGTACCTAAGTATTTTGGGTGGCGGGGAACGAGTATGCCTTCATGCCATTAAGGCTTTGATAGAAGAGGGACACAATGTTACTTTAGTAAGCGAATCTATTAAGCCTGGAGAACTTGAGAGCTTTTTAGGTTTCAATGTATTAGACGATGTAGCTCATGTATCCTATAAGAAGTTTGATCCTAAAGTCAAGAAGTTCTCAGTCTATCAAAGGGTGTTCCATCACACTTTGTCAAAACCTACAGCTAGGAAGAAAATTGGCGATATGGATATAGAGTTTTTAACACAAGACGTTGGATTTACCTTATGCATTGGTAGAAAGAAGATAGCATACGTACACTTCCCAGAGTTTCTAGTGCATTTGGAGACGACTAAGCCAAAGTCAAGGTGGTTTTGGAGATTATATTACGCTCCTATCAAATGGTTCTGGAAGAAGCAAATTGAAAAAATCGACTTATTTCTGTGCAACAGTGAGTTTACAAAATGTAAAATTAGCGAAAGATGGAATAAAGAAGCAGAGGTAATATATCCTCCTGTCGATGTTGAGAAGTTCAAACCAGCATCAAAGGAAAACATAGTTGTAACATTGGGACGCTTTGAGCCCTCTAAAAACTATGATGTTGTGAACGAGGTGGCGAATGTCATGCCAGAGGTAGAGTTTAAGATAATCGGTATAAAGCAGGACATAATGTATTATAGGAAGATAAGAGATTCTAAGCCTGATAATGTCGCTTTACTTACAGACCTAACACGAGATGAAGTCATTTCAGAACTGGCTAAAGCAAAGGTTTACTTTCATACAATGGTCAACGAACACTTTGGCATAAGCATAGTTGAGGCCATGGCATCTGGATGCATACCAGTTGTTCATAATAGTGGTGGGGCGAGGGAGGCTGTTGGTAATCTGGGATTGAGATATAATACGGTTGAAGATTGTGCTGACCTCATTAAAACCGCAATGCAAACTAATGTCAACACTAATATGCTCGTGGAAAGGGCGAAGGAATTCAGCTCGGAGCGGTTCAGAGAAAAAATCAAAAACTTATTGGTGAGGTGACTTGACAACACCCAAAGAGGTTCTTCGCCAAATTCGTGCGTATCCTGTGTACTTGATATACATTGCATTGAGGGTTATCTCTCGGATGTTTGTAGGAAAGCAGAGAAGAAACAAATATCTTAGCTTACATCCCCACGACCTTGTTTTTTTCAATTTTGTGAAAAGAACTGGTGATAACTTCCTGTTTTACATAAGGAAGAGAGGGAAGAGGGGGGATGAGATAGGTTTATCCGAACTCATGCACGAGCCTGAGGTCAGAAAAGTTTTCCAACCAGACAAAAATGAGGTTGTGGTGGATATAGGGGCTCATGTTGGAACTTATTCCATTACACTTGCAAAGAGGGCGAAACTTGTCATTGCGATTGAGCCAAATCCGTCAACCTTTCAGATATTAAAACATAACATAAAGCTGAACGAGTTGAAGAATGTTTTGGCTATAAATGCTGGTATCGGAAGAGAGAACGGCATCATGTATTTAGAAGACCTAGATGAATATGGTTGGACCAAACTTTGTAGAATAGGAGAAATTCCGGTTAAAGTCCGTTCACTTGATAGCTTAAGGGAGGAATTAAAAATTGAAAAGGTTGATTGGATAAAAATGGATACAGAGGGAATGGAGATTGATGTTCTATATGGTGCTAAGCAGACTTTAACAAAGCATAATCCCAGACTCATCATCGAGATTCATAAAGACAAAGAAGAAATACTCAGATTTTTAAATGGGGAAAACTTCTTCACCAAAGAGATAGATATTAATCACCTATTTGCGTGGAAGAATTGACGCTGGAAAAACGATGAAAGTTATGATTTTAGCTTTTGATGGTCTTGAATATGAACTCGTCGAGAAATTTAATTTAAAGAATCTAAAGCAAATAGAATATGGCAAAGTTAGAATACCAAAAGAATGTTTTCTTGAAGTTAAAGCCCTCAATTTGAAAAATATTATAATGAACCTTACATACCCCGGGTGTGGTTTTCCTTTCTAACAGGACGATTACCAAGGTCCCCAATCTTTTTCGAGGAAGTATGGACCTATTTATGGCATATTTCAAAATCCTTGATGTTTATGTGGAACTATGTTGGGGGGACATAACCAAACTTTGGGAAATATATTCTTCTGTTGACAACTTTGTTAAAGAGGTCAAAAATAAACTAAATATAGATACTTTCATTTTGATCATCTCAAACCATGGTATGAAACAACTGGAAGATATGAGATTCGCAAACACGGTGACTATGGATTCTATTCTATAAATAAACATCTAAAGTTAGACGACCCACGCATTACATATTTCTACAACATCATTCTTGAAAGGGTGAAGGCTAATGGAAAACAACATGTTAAAGCTTAAAATCGAAAAGAGCAGAGAAACAATTCAAGAAGCACTTCAAAAGTTTTATTCAATAGCGGCGGTATGGTCTACGGGCAAAGATTCAACAGTTATGCTATTTTTACTGAGGCAGATCAATTCCAACATCACTGCTTTATTTGGGGACACTACAAAGCACTTCAAAGAAACATATGATTTTAGAGACGGGATGGTTAAGGAATGGAATCTGAATTTGATCAATATGATTTCAGACGTAAGTTATGATGAGGTGAAGGATGAAAGAGAAAGATGTTGCCACCATCTTAAAACGGTTCCAGTTTTGAAAACCATTGAAGAATTGGGGTTAAAGGCGGTGCTTGTTGGAATACAGTGGGATGAACATCCATCAAGAGCAGATGAAAACTACTTTTCGAAAAGAGAAAATCCACTTCATTACCGAGTGCATCCAATGCTCCACTGGACAGAACAAGAGATTTGGCGCTTCATAAAAATGTATAGTATTCCATACAACCCACTCTACGACAAAGGCTATAGAAGCATAGGATGCAAGCCATGTACCAAAACCTCTCCGCCAAGTGTTCCCTAAAGATTCGGAAGACCCAAAGACAAGGAGAAATCATAGAGAGATTGAGGAAGTTAGGTTACTGGTAGGCACTCTCCATTTTATAGGTCTCTATACGGGTTGAATTTGCCCAAAAAGGGAGTCGTATAAGTTTATATGAATACAAGGGGAATTAACCAGTGATATGTGTGGAAAAGGAGGTTGCTGTGACATTGAAATTGGTAGAGTTGGTCTTCAGGTCGTGGTACTACTTTAGGCTTGGCTACGGCGCGTACTTGGCCTTCTTGGTGGGTTTCGTGGGAAACATCGTGGCGATCTACTATCTGGCTGTCAAAAACCTACCCTTCCTTTACCAGATCTTCCAGCATTTCTATGTGTTCACCATCATTTTGATAGTGCTGATTGTTCCGATCGGTGTGTTGATAGGGTGGTTGCATATGAAGCGAACCCTCGCTTACCCCACTGAAGCGGCTATTGGTGTTGAGGCAAACCCGTACAACTACATGATCGTGCCCGGGAAAGAGACGGAGCTGTTTGCTCCATACTGGCTAATGGTTACAAACTCGTTACAGAAGATCTTAGAAAAAGAAAACATATTGTCCCCGGAGGAAAAGAGAGAGTTCGAAAACATCCGAGCTAAGATCGAAAGACTAAGAAAAGGTGAAGTTATTGGTAGACCAAGACAGCGACAACTATTAACCATATTGGAAAAGAGAAAACGGTTAATCCAATGAGCAGAAAATGTCACATAATGGAGCGTATGCGAGGCCAGACCGATGGTCAGGGAACACGCAAACGTTCTGCACGAGAAGGATCAAAAGATAATGGTACTCGGTGGGATCACGTATCAACTTCGTCGTCTCTCACGTTATGCCAAAGTTCTGTTCATGCCATTTCCTGAGTCCCCTGTATTCATCACCACTCTCAAGTTGATAGTCAAACTCGCATCAACCACCCTGTCGTTCAGACCTAGCATCATCCTCGTCTACCCTTCTTACCCCTTGGGTTTTCCCTCCGCCGTGATCGCTAGGCTGTTCCGGAAGGCGCACGTGAGCTTCGCCTACGGCAATGACGTAGCAAAGAGAAGAACAAAACTTGGGATGCTGTTGGTTTTTTTGACTATGAGACTAAGCCACGGCGTCATATGCGATTACGAGGGATTAGCTGCGCTTGTAAGGCGAATGGGAGCGCGCAATGTCGCAACCATACCTATGGGGATAGATACCTCTTGGCCGACCTTTACGCGACCCAAGAAACTTCGAAACACTATAGTGTGCATAATTAACTTCAACCTCGCCTACCAAAAAGGGGTAGACCTCTTAATTCGAGCTATGAAGAAACTTCCAGACGCCTACCTCGTCCTAATAGGTGAGGGTTCTCAACGAGGCGCGATGATGTCCCTCGCGAGGAGGCTAAACGCAAGTGACAGGGTGACATTCACGGGCCACATCTCTCGCAGAGAGCTATGGGCTTACTTAATGAAGGCAAATCTCTTTGTTATGCCCACACGCGCCTCATTTCACGAAGGATCAAATAGAGCTGTTTTAGAAGCTATGCTTTGCGGTCTGCCTGTAGTGGTAACGAGGACAGGGGGATTACCCGAGTTGGTAGTTGATGGAGTCAATGGATTTGTCGTAGAGCCCGGAGATGTGAAGGGCCTCGTCAGAGCCATTACGACGCTTTTACATGATCCAAAGCTAAGAGAGAGAATGGGAAGAACTAATAAGCTTAAGGCAAAGAAATACTCGGTCGATGTCCTCACAGCTAAAAGGTATGAGTACCTCGCAATGCTTAGCCGGGGCGCCTAAACCACGCGTTCATGAAGCGCATTCTCTTAGTCATAGAGGAACTTTGACCCTAAAACTGGAAATGAGTGATGCGAGGCCAATTTGCGTAAACGAAAACTTCTTAGGCATAAGGATGTCAGGTTCGTTTGATGACGACAGATATAGATCGAAAGAAGAGCTAAGTACCTTCACTCGTTAGCTTTTTTACATGACACATTAATATTATTCTGAAGAAACTATCCGTCATAAGGAAGGCATATGAGTTACGCAGAGGTTAAGAGTTTAGTGACTGGAGGAGCCGGTTTCATCGGAAGCCACCTAGTTGACGCTCTTATGAAGGAAGGCGGAACACTTACAATCCTCGACAATTTGAGCACAGGGCTCAAGCGTAACATCGCTCGCTGGATGGGGCACCCCAATCTGACGTTTATGTTAGGGGACTGCCTAAATCCGCGAGACATACGCAGGGCGATGGAGAACTGTGAATTAGTTTTTCATTTAGCGGCCAATCCTGAGGTGCGAGTCGGACCCGTAAACACAAGGATCGACTTTGAACAAAATATCCTCGCCACGTACAACATTCTTGAAGGGATGCGCGAAAGCAAAACCGCAAAAACCATAGTTTTCACGTCCACATCAACAGTTTATGGAGATGCGATGATTCTTCCTACACATGAGGACTATGGGCCACTTAAACCGATTTCGCTTTATGGCGCGTCCAAGCTGGCGTGCGAAGCCTTGATCTCCGCCTATTGTGACACATTCGACATGCGTGGAGTTATTTATCGCCTCGCGAATATGATAGGCTCTAGATGCCGACATGGGGTCGTCTGGGACTTCATCCATAAACTCACGAAAAATCCGAAACGGCTTGAAATTTTAGGCGACGGCACCCAAACCAAATCGTATCTAACGGTAGACGAATGTGTTAGTGCCATGCTATTCGGGTTAGAACACGCCTCCGAAAGGGTGGAAATCTATAACGTAGGCTCGGAAGACCAGATTAGTGTTGCAGAGATCGCCAAAATCGTTGTAGAGGAAATGGGACTGAAAGATGTGAAATTTCAATGTACAGGGGGAGTGGAGGGAGGGCGAGGCTGGATAGGCGATGTCAAAACCATGCTTTTAGACATTTCCAAAATGAAAAAGTTAGGATGGAAACCTAAATACAAAAGTGCAGAGGCTGTTAGAATGGCAACCGTTCAAATTTTAGAAGAAATCAGAAAAGAGCCCTCTCATTAAGACTTTTCTCTGCTGATCATCTGAGCGTAATGTCTTAATAGGGTCTCAGTCGCAAAACTGCAACGCAAAGACATTCCGCCTCCAAAAGGACGGTACATAGGGATCTGTACATAAAAACCAACCAACAGAAATTCGCATTTATTTCACGTTTCTATTGTGTGCTCATGTTTTGTATGGAGGCTTCTTTGCCACTCTAAGAGCCAGCCATAAATCACGAGGGGTCTAAACCTAAATAGGGCATGTCCTAGGGTCCTTCCAAGGCTGATGCCGAGGGTGTATCGACCTCGACCGCAATTTATTTGCCCATCAACCATCGTTCCGAGGGATATGTGCCTGGCGTGGTAGACTTTTACGGATGACACGGCTACACTTTTGTATCCTCTCTCAGCCAAATGAACATCGATGTCGGTGTCAGGAGTGGGCATGTCTCGGAATCCGTTGATTTCATCTAAAGCTTTCTTAAGCATAACTCTTGCCGCTCCGTAGGGCTCTCTCCCCAAAGGTGCGACGCTATAGGTTTTTTCCCACGCGTACATCACTCGATTCCACAGCGTATCCGGGTACGTGACAACATGCGCCGCAACCGATGCAAGATTGCCCTTAATCATGGGTACAAGGTCTTTAAAGAAGTTGGCTGGAACTATTATGTCCACGTCGATGACTCCTATGTAAAAACCCTTCGCGTTCAGGTACCCGATCTGCAGAGATTCAGCATAGCTGTTTTTCCATTCCTTCCGTTTTTTCTCGATTATCTTTATGTCGTACTTTTTTGCCTTACCCACAGTGTTGTCCGTACATCTATCTGCAACGAATATAATTTCAAATGGAAAGCCTTTGAGGGCGTTCAGGAGATTTGGGACGAACTTATCAATGTACTCTTCCTCATTGTGGGCACAGCATATCACTGAGATGAGAGGCGGTTGCGTCACAGGGCTCACCTGTTAACTAGCGTAAACAAAGCAACTTAGTCACCTCATTTGCGAGGTTTTCAGCGCCGTTTGGGAGGTTCGGAACCGTTCTCTTTCTCGCTTCATCAATAGCGCCTAACAAGGTTTCTAAATTTATTTCCGAAACCGGCACCGCATTTACTTTTTTCGCAAAGTATCCCGCGTCTTCTATTGCTGCAGTTCTTGTCCACTCAGGGTTCGGAACCAGTATCACTGGTTTTCCGTAAACTACAGCCTCTAAGGCCGTAGAACCAAAGTGTGTTATGACAAGCTCCGCGCCTGCTAAGAGTTCATGAAATTTCTCCGTAAGGGTGATTACCTTCCATTCCGGGTGCCTTTTGGCATATGGCGCAGGGTCAACTCTACCAGTCTGTAGAACTACATTCTGTAGGTTGCTCTCCGATAACACGTCAAATAAAAGTCTATGCCCGTAGGTGCCCCCCGTGACGAGGATGTAACCTCCTTTCCATGGCTTGACTTCCGGCTTGGGGAGAAGAGGACCAACCAACAGGCCGTCTAGCAGTCTCCCTTGCTCCTCCCACTGCAATGCGGTTATCGTGGAAAAAGGTTGTAGTAGGCGTGCGGTTTTAGACGGCCTTGAAAAGCGGACAGAGCTCTCGATGTTGATTACCGGAATTCCCTTAGCCCAAGCTATGATTGCTGGTGGGATGCAAAAATTGCTGCCCGTGCTTACCACAACGTCAAACTCTTGTGAAACTTGTCCGAAGGAATCCAAGAAGGCCTTAACAAGACGGGGCGCAAACTCATGAGTGGGAGTTGTAGGGCCCCTAGACTTGATTAAAAACTTCACTTCACCAAATTTGCTCAGCCTCCTCTCGCTTAAGGTGTCTCCCTCAGGCACAAGAAAGGATAAGGGGACCCTCTCGTGAAGCGCTTGGGCTAATGCATAGGCGTAACCCGTGTGACCTCCACCACCAGCCAGAATTAATACGCGCCCCTGCACCTCGCCTCTTCCCCTAAGAGTTTCTCTCATTTTAGGTTATATAGTTGTCCTCTATGTCCGCGCAAGAAGGTTGTAAGGAGAGTTCCATTTAGTTTGAGCGACTACATCTTTAGGTGTCGTCAAATCTGGCCTCCTCTGCATTGTGCCCAACATGGGCGGTCTTCGTTATCTTCGTCGAATCGAATTCCTGCTTGGGCTCGCGTCATTACACACCTCTTGGTTTCATGCTAACCTGACAGAACAGCACGAAAATGAGCTTCATAGAGGAATGGTGAAATTCGTGAAAAATGTTTAAATGCGAATGAGCCATGCTTACTTACCAGTTTGGAGGCGTAAGTTGTGTCTGAGGAGCGGGGACGCGGAATTGTTTATGAGTGCGTGAAGTGCGGCGCCAAGGTGCCGACTGAAGACCTTGAGATGCGAGGCGGCGGAGTCAAATGCACCTATTGCAGCTACCGCGTCCTGAGGAAGATAAGGCCTCCTATCGTGAAACGCATACGCACTGAATAACCTGTTCGTCCAAGAATGTATACGGTTTAATTTAACCGTAAGAACGTTTGAAAAAAGAAGTTAACTAAAGCGCGCGCTTTCTCTGTGAAACTTACCTAAAATTCATATGGTTCGAGTCGATGAGCGAACAAGAAATTTAGCGCGTTAACACATTTAATTGTCTTTATGCTCTCCTCCTCAAAGCTTCCTCTATTCTATCCATGGCTTTTTCAAGGTTTTCTAAGGAGGTTGCGTAAGAGATTCTCACGTATCCCTCTCCGTACTCACCGAAACCGGTGCCAGGAACCACTGAAACCTTTGCGTGGTCCAGCAGGTAGTATGTGCAGTCAAGAGAAGACATGTTAAGTTTCTTTATGTTCGGAAAGACATAGAAGGCGCCCTTAGGCAATTTGCAGGACACGCCTTCAATCTCATTTAACCGCTTCACCACAAAGTCTCTTCTACGCTTATATTCTTTAACCATCTCTACAACAAAGTTTTGAGGACCCTTTAAGGCGGTGATAGCGGCTCTTTGTCCCATGGAGGTGGCACAAGTGCTTGTATAAAGTACAAGTTTTGCCATCTCAGTAACTATCTCCGCTGGTGCAATTGCGTATCCCAACCTCCAGCCGGTCATAGCGTACGTCTTTGAGAAAGCATTAATGGTGACGGTTCGCTCACGCATACCAGGAAGCGAGGCGATACTCACGTGTTCCGCATCATCGTATATAATTTTCTCATAAACTTCATCAGATATCACGATCAAGTCATTCTCCCTGGCTATTTGAGCGATGCCCTCCAGATCTTTCCTAGTCAAGACAGCCCCGGTAGGGTTGTTCGGCGAACTAATCAAGATGGCTTTCGTGTTTTCATTAACCCTCGTGGCTAAATCATCAGGGTTAACTCTAAAATCATTTTCTTCAAGTTGTGGGTAATGCACTGGAGTGCCGCCTGCCATCCTAACACATGGATCATAATGAGGCCAGCCTGGATCGGGTATAAGAACTTCCTCGTTAGGATTCACTATAGAAAGTATAGCGCAGTAAACAGAACTGCACGCACCCGGGGTTACGATAACCTCTCTCTCTGGGTCTGCTTCAATGCCATTCTCAACCTTGACTTTTTCTGCAATCGCCTCACGAAGATCTTCAAAACCCGAGAAAGGTGTATAATGAGTGAAGCCCTCATCTAAGGCCTTTTTGGCGGCTTCCTTAACGTGTAAGGGTGTGTCCATATCCGGCTCCCCTATCTCTAACCTTATCACGTCTTTCATGCGTCTCGCTTTTTCAAAGATGACACGAATGCCAGATACAGGAAGGCTATACATCCTTTCTGAAACGTATCTATTCAATATCATCGCCCGTGGTAGTAGTTAATTTTTAATATATACAATTAACCTATTTAAAACAGAGGTTTAAGTATGAAAAAACCATGGTTAACTGACAAGTGGTGGGTGAGCCATCTCAACTTTGTTGATGAGACCCGAGCTGGCTTAAAGTTGCCCAAGAAGGTAATTATCCATGACATCACATTGAGGGACGGAGAGCAGCAAGCTGGATTGGTATTTGATAAGGAAGATAAGATTAAGATTGCCAGGATGCTGGACGAGCTTGGTGTTCATCGTATCGAGGCTGGCCTGCCTGCGGTTTCCAGAGAGGATAAAGAAGCTGTGAAGGCTATCGCGCACGAAGGCTTAAACGCCAAAATCTTTTGCTTCAGCCGCTGCATGAAGGCCGACGTCGATCTGGCGCTGGAATGTGATGTTGAAGGGGTCGAAATGGAGATTCCCTCCAGCGAGCATATAATAAAGTATGCGTATCAGTGGCCCCTTGAGAAGGCCATCGACTTATCCACGGAAGCGACTAGGTATGCTGCGGACCACGGTTTACATGTAGCCTTCTTCACAATCGATTCGACGAGAGCAGACCTCGATTGGTGGTTTAAGATAATAAACAATGTGGCAACCAAGGGACATATGGACTCGTTGGTTCTTGTCGATACGTTTGGAGTTTGTACGCCTGAGGCCATCCGCTACTTCACCAGAAAGGCTCATGAAAAAATAAACAAGCCAATTGAAGCCCACTTCCACAACGATTTTGGACTGGCAACGGCTAACACCCTAGCAGCTGTTTGCGAAGGAGCCGAGATAGTTCACACAACCGTTAACGCCATCGGCGAGAGAATGGGGAATGCGGATTTGGCTGAGGTAGCGCTCGCTCTTCAAGCACTTTATGGAGTCAAGCTAGATCTAAAGTATGAGAAGCTCTACGAGTTGTCGAAACTCATTGAAAAGCTTTCGGGCATAAAGATGCCACCTCACAAGGCTCTTGTTGGAGACGGAGCCTTTAGAACAGAATCGGGAATCGTAGCAACTTGGTGGTCAAGGGTCAAGGAGGCGAACAAGCCTTTAGTTGTGTATCCATACCGTTGGGATTTGGTGGGTCAGAAGGAAGTAGAGATTATTTTAGGGAAGAAAAGCGGGCGCGATTCGATCGTGTATAAGTTAAAAAGGTTGGGCCTAGATCTTTCTGAAGAAGAAATAAACAAGGTTTTAGAGCAGGTTAAGGAAGAGTCTGTGAAAAGAAAGTCACCGATCTCCGATGATGTCTTTAAGGAGATTATAAATAAGTACCGTGAAAAACCCTGACTCAATATTTCTAAATTGAGGTTATCAATGAGGATGCTGAAAATTTCATTTATGTAATGAAGTGCCCTAAATGTGGAATAGAGGTCATCGTTGATCATAGAGAAGTTTAAACCTGTCAGATTCTAATCCACAGTACCTAACCAAGTACGGTGATCTTGACGGATGCATCCCTGTGCGTTTGATTTGCTCGTTAAACCGTCAAATAGAATCTAAACGGCGTAGCACGTCAAAGTTCAAAAAGCCTTTACGACTGGAAGCTAACTTAGGTTTAAGTGCCTCCGTTATTTCTCATGGTGCGCTATCTTCCGGATAATCCCAAGGCGAAAAGCTCATATAGTGATTTAAGATGCTCTTAACTGTGCGAGAATGAACGCGAAGGTATTTTATCTTATTCTGGGCGCCTTACTCTTTTGGTACGTCCCCGTAACCGTCCGTGCGGCGTCAACCGCGAGGGCGGTGGTTTATGCGCCTTCCTTATGCCCGACTTGTCCCCCTTATCAGTATATTTATGAAGTGAAGACGGCACTTCTCGACGCTGGTGTCGTGGACATTTGGGTGAGGTCTCTTGATAGTCCTGAAGCTCGTAGGGATCTGGATGATCTTTATCAGAATTTAGGTGTCCCGGAATTTATGCACGGAACCCTTGTGGTGAGCATCGATGGGAAGTTCCTGTTCATCAATTATGTTCCTCTTGAGATCATAACAGACTTTTTGACGAACCACATGGAAGAATATCAAAAAATCGTTGTCTTTAGGGATTCACTACGTGAACTATACGTGGTAATGGATGAAGAGGGACAGATAAGAGAATGTAACATTGAGCGTTCCGTCACGGAATGTATCGTAAAACAGGATGTAACTCCCCTTCCCTTAAGTTCGATTCTAACCCTGATCGTGGTCGGTGGGTTGCTGGATGGCATTAACCCCTGCGCCTTCGCGGTCTTGATCTTCTTCATAGCCTTCCTCATGATTATGAGCAAGGTCTCTTTCGAACAGACAAAACGAAGAGTTCTATTGATAGGATCAGTCTACATCGCGGCTGTGTATTTCGCATACCTAATGATAGGCCTCGGCGTTCTCAGGATCATTTCGATAACCTCTTTTCCTCATTTAGTGGCGAAAATAGGCGCATTGCTTCTGATCCTACTGGGAGCCGTTAATGTCAAGGACTACTTTTGGCACGGTCGAGGACCCAGTTTGAGAATGGCCACATCCCAGTGGGTAACGGTCAGGAAGTGGATGCGCAAAGCCACCATTCCTTCCGCGTTCGTCGCAGGATTATTGGTGAGCCTTTTTGAGTTTCCATGTACGGGAGGAGTTTACGTTTTCATCTTAGGAATGTTGGCTCAAAATATGACTTTCGCGGAGGGTTTCGTGTATCTACTTATTTACAACCTGGCATTTGTTCTTCCTCTGATGGTTATCCTCGTCTTTGCGTCACGAAGAAGGGTCATGGGATTCTCGCTGGAGAAGTGGCAACAGCGCCACGGCAAGGTCGTGAGGCTACTGTCAGGTTTAGTGATGATAACACTTGGGATATTCTTGATAGCTTCAGGCTTCGTTTGAAGCCTTCTTCTTTGACGAAAGACATATTGAACCAGTTTACCGAGTTAGCGATGTGTTTAAACTCTAGAAACCCTTCTTCGTAACCAGTAAGGTCCTCTACCGATCACGATATGGGCGCCCTCACGAGCTAGACCCAGAGCTATTGCACGACCTATGCCTTGACTAGCCCCTGTTACAATAGCAAGTTTATCGGTTAATTGTAGACCCATTCTTTATCACGTCCATTGGAGTTGACTTTCCATCATATTTTTTAGTTTTTGTAATAACTTCTGTCCACTTATCGGTTAGTGTTCGTTTGCGGTGTTCAGAGTGAGGAAACTTCGTAAACGGCTACTTTCACGCTAGAGATTAGGAAATGCGAAGGAACCTTGGGTTCAAATCATGATGCAAAAAACCTAATATAACTTATCACATATTTGCCTGAGGAGGCAAAATGTTGAGTCAAAAAGAAAATTTCGTAAAAGAGTATTGTCAGTACGTTATAACGAGCTTTGGTGAGCCATTTCCTTTGGTCTTGGCTGAGGCCAACGATGTCTTCTTGACTGATGTGGAGGGCAGAAAATACCTCGACTTTTGGGCTGGGATAGCCGTAGTAAACGCTGGGCACAACAACCCTAAGGTTCAAGAGGCTGTGAAAAAGCAGATGGAGAAGCTGGTACACTGTTCATCTCAGTCCTACTATACGGTTCCCTCACTTGAGTTGGCCAAGAAGATCGCTGCTATAGCGCCGTTCCAACCTTGTAAGGCAACGTTTCACACCAGTGGTTCAGAAGCAACTGATGTAGCATTAAAAATGGTTAGGAGATACACTAAGAAACACGAAATCCTCACTTTACAGGGCTGCTACCACGGACGAACCTACGGTGCGCACTCAATAGGCACTCCAGTGGCGGCTTACTCCAAATCCTATGTTATGAGCCCATACGCTCCTGGTGCGATTCATGTCCCAGCTCCATATTGCTACCGCTGTAGTCTCGGGTACGAATATCCCAATTGTCACATCCAATGCGCGAAAATGATCGAAGACATTATAAACTTTGGCTCTTCAAGGGATGTAGCCGCATACATGGCTGAAACCATTCTCGGGGTCGGTGGAATCGTGACTCCACCTAAAGAGTACTTCCAGGAAGTGAGAAAGGTTCTCGATAAGTATGGTATACTATTGATACTGGATGAGGTTCAAACAGGCCTTGGCAGAACCGGAAAAATGTGGGGTGCTGAAGCCTACAAAGTCAAACCAGATGTGATGATCCTGGCAAAGGCGCTCGGAAACGGATGGCCAATCTCCGCCGTCGTCGCGTCAGGACAAATAGGCGACTCCTTTGAGCCTAGTGACCACTTCTCAACGTGGGGTGCAAATCCAGTGATGTGCGCCGCAGCCAGCGCAACCATCAACTACATTGTTGAGAATAGACTGTGGGAGAATGCAGAGAAGATGGGAACCCTATTAATGAGGAGACTGAAGGAGATGGAGAGCAAGCACGAGATAATCGGCGAGGCAAGAGGCAAGGGCTTGATGATCGGAGTTGAAATAGTAAAGAGTAAAAATGCCAAGGAGCCCAATGCTGAAGAGTGTAAAAAGATTCGTACGTTATGCGCTGACTATGGTCTTATAGTTGGTATTGGTGGTTTCTGGTCTAACGTCATAAGAATCCAGCCTCCACTGACTATTAGAGAGGAACACGTCGACAAGGCTCTAGAAACCCTTGGAAGAGCAGTAAAAGAGGTTGAAAAATCAAAGGCAACTTAACTTTAATTATTCATTCTTTTTCCCATCAGGCGATATCGCACGCGTGTTGAAGGAAGTGAACAAGGAATGACAAATTTAGAGGAGCCAATTAAAGAGGCTTTGACCCTTAGAAACTACATAGGTGGAGAGTGGGTTGAATCAGAAGGGGAGGTCATAGACGTTGTGAATCCGGCCACTTGTAAGGTTATAGCGAAGGTCCCTATCTCAACTAGGGATGAAATAAATATGGCTGTAGAGGCAGCTAAGGAGGCTTTCCCTGAGTGGAGGAGAACCCCTCCCCTTGCCCGAGCGAGATGCCTCTTTAGGCTGAAGGAGCTGATGGAGGAACGCTTCGAGGAGCTGAGTAGGATCCAGACGATG
>Ga0315314_1001663_pt1 | contig 19452 bp, 17 predicted proteins | sample TDP9_MG_FD_203631 | JGI IMG/M metagenome (GOLD analysis project Ga0315314, IMG submission 203631) | Freshwater sediment microbial communities from Lake Towuti, South Sulawesi, Indonesia - TDP9 | ecosystem: Environmental > Aquatic > Freshwater > Lake > Sediment | place: Indonesia: South Sulawesi... | reverse complement strand
TAAAAATCTCCTGATTAAGGGGAATAAACTCAATTATTCCCGTTAAAGTTGACTTGACACCCCCCTATACCCACCACCCCTCCCCCCCACCCTGTTCAGGTAATCCGGGTGCTTAAATCTCCTGAAATAGGTTGTGCGACGGAAATGCGGTGATAAACCAAGAAAAAATGATTTTATGGGATGTGTTCTTCCTGCCAATAATTAAATATTGTGTCCTGAATGGCACATAGATAAGCATACAAACAAACGATAACTCTTTGTTATGTAAGATGTTAGGACTAAAATGCATATTCATTAAAATTCCATTCAGGCTATCTCAAAAGTGTCATTCTGAGCCCCTAAGGGCGAAGAATCTCGGCCAGAACATGATTAAAATAAGATTCTTCACTTCGTTCAGAATGACAGATGGATTTTTAGGTTGCATGTATTAGATTCTTTCATCTAATAATTTCGTTATAATCCCTTACATTATAAGGAGTTAAGTCTTAACTATGTGCCATTCTATTGTGTCCTTGGATTACATGGGTTATCCCTGCGGTCTAAAGGGGGTATGGGGGGGGTAAGGTATCTCTCCGCTGGGGTATACCCCTGGCTTTGGAACGAATACGAAGAGATAATCAGGGTTGAAGGAATGCACTATCAAAAGTTTCTTATTTCTCGCGAAAGACGAACGTTTAGATTAATTTTGGGAAAATGATGACCTATGGAATAGGTAGGTTACGGTAAAGAAAAACGTAGCCAAGCGAAGGTAGTCCCGCCCCGAATTCATTCATATAACCCCATTATTTCGTAAAAATGATTTGGTTGTAAAACTAAATTCTTTATCTTGCTCGTATTCTTTTATTAACTGATTCCTCAGCGTTTCTTTTGAATCAGGTTGTGCTTGGTTATATTCTTCAATAAGATGCAGAATATCGTTTAATTTATCATTTCTTCTTTCTAGTAAACCGGAACGATTAAGATTAAGTTGATTAATAGTTACTCTTCCTCTGATTGTTCCAGCTTTAGGGAAAATTGCCGGACCCAAAGCGGCTAAAAAATCTTCTGGATTATCAATATAAGGATTTAATAACGGATTCGTAGAGTCATAAAAATCTCTCTTGGAGTTATTACATAATTGACATGCCAGTGTTAAGTTATTCCAGTCATATACATTTGAGGGGAATCTTGACTTTGGGAGAATATGTTCAACATCACCAGGGCATATATGAGTAACTTTGCTTTCGCAATAGGCACATTTGTCAAATGTCTCCTTTTTAATCTGTTCTTTTATTTCAGTATGGCGATACTGAGCAGGCAGATTCGCCGCACCGCTATTATGACATCTTAAATACTCATTTAACCACTGCTCTTTATTTTGTGTTAATACCGGAGGTTCATTTAATTTAGATAACTTAATCATAACTTTTTCTGGGCGACTACATTTGCGATAGTCTTAGGTACAAACTTACCGAATCCTATTTTATTTAATTCTTCTCGTAATAAATCAAGATTAGTATTATTTATCTCTAACGATAAGTATTTTGTAATAATGTCTTGCAATTGCTTTTCGGCCCAAATAGGCATGGTTACTTCAATGCCGAGGACCTCTCTTAAGATATCATTTGCCGAACCAGCCTTATTGACCATATCAAGGTAAGAACTAACCACTTTTGATTTTGGTTCCTCATTGTAGGTTAAAACATATACATTTGATTCTTTTACAGAACTGAGTATTATTGGATTGTGAGTCGCAATAATAAACTGTACATTTGGGAAAGCAGATAAGAAATCTGGTAATAATCTTCTTTGCATTTCTGGATGCAAATGGTTTTCTGGTTCATCAATTGTAACAACAAATGATTCTGGCTTTGGGTCATAGAGGAATATTTGCCAAGCAAGGTCTATAATCGCGGCTACTCCTCCAGAGATGGCATCCAATGAGAAATCTCCACTGTCGGTAATAAGAATTACTTCAGGTAATCGTATCTCAATTTTCCTGAAACCTAACTTAGGAGGAAGAACTTTTGTTAATATCTTTTGAAACTCCTCAAAAGTTTGTTTCGCCTCTATATTGGGGGTTACAGCCTCATTCCCATATCCCAAAACCGCCAGTGATATTAATGTTTCTTTTAAGTAATAACTCTGAGGGCGATTAGTATCGTAACCAGAACCCAAATATTGTGCTTTAAGGGTATTTGAATAATTATTAAAAGCGTCTTGTCTGGCTATTGCTTTTATAGGGATATTACTAACGTTTCTATAGGTATAAATAGACCGATGTGAGGGCAGATGTAATCCTTTAATTGGTCGTTGAGGTGAGATACTTACATTATAAGTTGAGGCTACATTCAATGGCACTGTGAGTTTCGCCGATTTTCCATCCGAATATTCAATACTTCCAATTGTTTGTTCTTTGGGAAGGGGTTCCGAATCTTTACTGCCAAATAATAATCCTCGAATTTTATCACCAATATCTGAGAAATACTTAAATATACCTCCTTTATCTTTGTGACTACTAAAGGTACTAACGAAATTAATGCCCCAACCAAAATGACTACTTAATAGATTAAGAATAGTAGTTTTCCCTGAACCATTAGCACCAGTTAAGACGGTCAATCTATCATGGAACGAAATATCAACATTATTAAATTGCCGCCAACCAGAGATATTAATCTTCTTAAAAAGCATATTGTTCCTTTTTCTGTAATTCCCGGGGCACTTTACTTAATTATTAGGTATTATGTCGTCCTTACTTCTGGTGATACACACCATATATTCAAATAGGATATATCATTTTTAGAGATTTTCAACAAGATTATTAAGAAGTAATTTGATGGCCTATGTCCAAAGGTTCTTCTTTCATAAGAAAAATGAACCTTCCGAATGCTTTCGGAACTGTTAGGCAGGTGGGTGAATTCCTTTAATTCCGGGGACGCCCTTCGGTCAATTCTCAGGGTAAACCTTATTCCCCCGATGTCTATCGGGACGGTCTGCCTGTCCCGAATTGAGGGAGTTTAATCTGTGTTATCTGTGTAATCTGTGGTTTTATCTTCAGTCCCGAATGGGCCCCGATTGGGTCGGGATTTCGCTGTCGCTTCATCGGGATGGAGTTTATCCCCCGATGTAACATCGGGGGGCTGTCGCTACGCCCGGGGATGGAACCTTTTATGTATTGCCTTGAGCCGTTCTTTGTTGATATGGGTGTAAAGCTGGGTGGTGGAGACCCGACTGTGCCCGAGCATCTCCTGGACATAACGCAAATCCGCACCACCCTCTAAAAGATGGGTGGCAAAGGAATGTCTTAAGATATGCGGATAGATTCTGCCTTTCAGACCCACCAAGCGGGCATAACGATGTATCATCTTCCAGACTGTCTCCCTCCGTAATGGCTTACCCAATCGGTCTAAGAATAAGTGATTAGTATTAGAGTATTTAGTAATTAGAGATGACCTTACTTTATCCAGATAGAGTTTAAGATATTTTATGGCGGCTTCACCCAAAGGGACAATCCGTTCTTTATTGCCCTTGCCGAAACACTTGAGATAGCCGAGCGGGAGATTGATATCCCGCTCTTTAAGGTTCACCACCTCTGAAACGCGGGCGCCCGTGGCATAGAGCGTCTCTAAGATTGCCCGGTCACGAATCCCCAGCGGTTTGGTGGTATCGGGGCTCGAGAGCAGTTTATCTATGGTCTCATAAGACAGGACCTCCGGTATCCGGCTCAAGAGATGGGGCGTTTCCAGGAGACTGGTCACATCCTTTTTCAGCCGGCCTTCAGCCACGAGATAGCGGTAAAACATCCTGATTGTAACCAGGTAACGGGCAATAGAATTAAGAGATACCCCCTGCTTTTTATTGGTCTCAATGAAACTGAGTACATCATCGGTCTTAACCGCATTCACCCCGTCAATACCTCTTTTCGCGAGATACTGGGCAAATTTAACGAGGTCCCGCCGATAGGCCGAGAGGGTATTTGGGGCGAGTCCATAGTCAAGCGAGAGATGGTTAATGAAGAGGTCTATTTCTGGTTTCATAGGAAAAGATAAACCACAGATTTCACCGATTACACTGATTATTTTATAAGGAAACCAGGAATACAATCCCGCCTTGGCGGGACTGTTTTCTTGGTCTCCTTATAGAATTTATCTGCGAAATCTGTGTAATCTGTGGTTGCAATTTTTCTTCCTCTCCTAAGATTATCACCGGTTCAATGGGCGCATACGCCCGGGATTCATAATTGCACCTGATTTCGCCGGCAGATAACACTCGTTTGAGAATCCTGATTTCATCCAGATTTCCGCACCAGAAGCGTCCCGATGAATATCGGGATGGATGGGCATCGTGGCCGATATAAAGCGGTGCGGTCCGGTAATCAATATTATGAATCCGGTCTAGGGCCGGTTGGATAACACCGGTCAAAGGGACTTCGCTATCCAATTCGCTATTAAGATAAAACCTGAGAAATTCACCATCATAGGTAACCGCCAAATAGGTCCAGGTGTTAAGCGGCAAGGGATTCTTGGAAATATAATAAGTTTCCGGTTTAGGTCCCCATAAGTAACAGGTGGCTTTTCCCTCGGTCATTAGTGAAAGTATATATTGTCCGCGCTTACATATAATTGGACTATAGGTTGAAAAACTTGTCGGGTTGACCCAGGCTTCAATGGATAATTTATCCTCTTCGGTAAAATCAAGAGATTTGTGATATGGTATCCTAATATGTTCGGTCTTGCCATCAAAGGTTAAGACCTTATTATTCGGGAAAGGCATAGGACCGATATTCTCCTGCCGCCAGTGTGCCCGGTAAAAATCCGAATGGTTGTTGTGGGGGGAATTATCTAGAACCTTATTGTCCGATTCGTCAAAATGCCAGACGGCTGCGGTTGATTCATCCACCGTGAATTTCTGCATAGTATTCTCAAAGGAACTTAAAGACCTGGCTAATGGATTACCATAATAGAGATAAATAGTGGTATCGACGCTTGCCTCCAGACACGGCACTTTTATCCAGATACAGGCGGTCTTGGTGATATTATCCCACTCTTGAATCCAGAAATTAATCAAGTGGTGTTTGGCATCTGTAAACCTAATATCAGGTCCGTCGGGTTTGATACGGCTGAAATCTACACACCAGGGCTTGTTCGGGTCCTGCCCTTGAATTTCTATCCTTACTTGATAATCCTTCAGTCGCATACCAGACTTTTCCTGAATGACAATGGGTATCCGGTAGGCAAAACCAGGAAGCCAAGATGGGGCGGTTTCTGGAGACGGATTCTGGCAACAGATTCCAAGTAGTAAGTAGGAAGTAGTAAGTAAAAAGTAATATACCTGCTTCATTTGGGTGTTCCCTTTGAGGAATTATAGGTATAAAACCAGCCAAATACAAGAAAACTTCGTAGCCACAGATAAACTCCGTGGAGAAATTATGAATGCTGAATTATAAATTCATAACTCGTAACTCATAATTCATAATTGGTTTGTCCGTGGTTAAAAAGGATAGACCTGTTTGCCGACGGGCAGGCAAAATTACCTGACCGCGGTATAATATTCCCCGATGAGAGGCCAGCCCCGTATTTATTATGAGGTCATTCGGGAGCGTATGACGTCCCCGGAATTTAACAAAGCTCCCCGACGGAGGTCAGAGAGAAATTTTACTTGACTTTTAACGTGTTTACCTGTAATATAGTTATGAATTCTAACCGAGTAGAAAGGAGGAAAAATTATGATAACGAAGAGGATATCTATCATAGTGTTAGTCATTTTTACCGCCATCGGACTCTGGGTGATTTTTACCTCACCGCTGGTTTTGGGACAGGAGAAAAAAGATTCCCCCCAGGAGATTTATAAAAAGGCAACCGAACATTTTGATCAACAGAACTGGAAGGAAGCGTTAATCCTTTTTCAACGGTTGCTTGATCAATATGGAAAAGATTCTTTGGTAAAATCCAAACTGAAAGAAATTGAGGATAAAATCAGCCAGTGTGAAAAAAATCTGGGCATCATTAAAGATATTACCAAGATTTTTCAGGGCAAACCAAAATTAGAGAAGAGATCCAACGGTGATAAGGTCTTAAAACTTTTCTATGATTTCTCTAATGAAGATGAAATTAATGATTTTGCTAATGTTTCTGCGGATGAAAAGAAGATTGTTAATCAGACCTTGGAATTGATGGGTTCAGGTGGATACTTCTTCTGTAATCTGAAGGATACAATCTTTATGAATGAACTTGCCGTAGAGTTTACCGTAAAGATTATCCCGCCAACGGATCAAGAGGTTGTGGTAGGCGTATTTTATGATTTTGAGAAGACGACCGGCTATGTCTTTGGCTTAAACTATAGAGAAGGTTTGGATCCCACTGACCCTAAAGTCAACTGTATTAAACTACAAGTGGGCGGAGATGAGTTAAAAACCCGCATTCTCTGCCTCAGTCCAAAACCCAAGATAGAACCGGGCAAGCCTTATAATGTTAAAATTAGCGCCAAGGGTGGCCAACTCACTTTTCAGGTCGGTAATGAGTTTAATAAAACCATCACGGAAAAGACCTATAACCAGGGATTACTTCGTTTCGGAGGCTATAGTAGCCGTGTCCAATATGATAATATCAAGATAGAAGGGGTGGTTAATCCCGCCTGGTTAGACAAGGCCTTTTCTAAGGCTACGACGGAAGCCTTGGCCGAGAGAGAGCGACAGCCGGCGATACCGGCCATCGACCCCGATAAAGTGGAAATGAATTTAAGTGCGGAAGCTGACGAGGTTTTGGCTAACATTGCCAAAGAGTCCATTACGACCTATAAAAAAGGGAAGGCTGAAATGTCAACCATACCTACCTCGTTCAAAAACGTACGTGACCTATTAAAACCGACCAAGACTGCCCAGAAGCTTTTTGATGAGGCTCTTAAATATTACCCTACTTTTGCCGCGGCTTATTATCAGCGGGCTAAGTGTTATGAACGATTGGGCGAGACACAAAATGCCCTGCTTGATTTCACCAGGGCGATAGAGAAATTCCCTGATTTCTATGAGGCCTATTGTGAGCGCGCAGAGATTTATCTCGACTTTTCTAAATACCAAGAAGCACTGGCTGATTATGAAAAATGTGTTTCCATTAAATCTGATTACTCCCCCGGCTATAGTGGACGAGGGTATCTGCGCTTTATCCTGGGTGAACGGGATAAAGCCATGGCTGACCTGGATAAGGCTTTAGAATTAGATTCCACCAATAGCGAGGCGAGACAATATAAGGAAACCCTGCAACATGTCATTAAAGGACCCCTCTGGCCTATTTCCTATCAAAAAGAAACCGAGCATTTTCTGGTGACGACCGATATGAGCCAGACGAAATGCGATGCTTATGCGGAGTATCTGGAAACAATGTATAAGTATTACGCCGAGATGTTTGATCTTAAGGAGACTTGGCAGAGGAAAAGGCGCGTCTTACTCTTTAATACCGAAGAAGGATATCAGACTTATGCCGAACTTTCTACGGAAGACCGCGCGGAGCATACGCTGGGCTACTACCATCCGCACTATCAGGAATTATTAGTATTTGAGGAGGTAGGCAAAGAAGCTCGGGTCTTCCAGGTCCTTTATCATGAAGGTTTTCATATGTTCATTGACCATTTCATCCCGAATATCCCTATCTGGGCGAATGAAGGTTTTGCCGAATATTTTTATGGGACAGAAATAACCCGTCAGGCAAATAAACTGGTCATCACCAAAAAAGGCCTGCCGATTCCAAGACTTGAAACAATTCAAGAAGCCACTAAGGGCGGCGCGGCGATTTCATTTGAACAGATTATGAATGAATCACAAAGCGAATTCTATGAAAACGCCTCGGTCCGCTACGCTCAAGGCTGGTCTATGGTCCATTTCTTTTTGTATTATCAACAAGGGACCTATAAGAAGTTGCTAATGGATTATATGAAGTTATTAAAAGATGGCAAATCAGTCCAACAGGCCTTTGAGGAGACCTTCAAGAAAAAAGACCTCGTAAAGATGCAAAAAGAATGGGTTACCTATGTCCAAGGACTTAAACCACCTAAATAAATAGCCCCGTACATACCCCGTCCCCGCGGGAGAAAACAACAATGGGTGACCCGCCTACAGCGGGTTTCCATAATACATCCCGACGTAACGTCGGGGCGGTGCTCACTACTCGCTACTTCAGATAAATCAGCGAAATCTATGGAATGAGATGAGAAATGATAGTGGAGTCCCGACCCCCGCAAAACCCGGGGTGTCGGAGTGATTAAAACAGCATAGACAAAATCCATTCTCTGTAGCCCTCCTGAGCCAAGCGACGGAGGGCGAAACCTGCCTGCTACAGGCAGAGATGAATTACCTGACTGCGGTATAATATTAAGGTTATTATCCATCTTTATAAAAAGGGCCTTTTAACGTCTTGCCCAGGACGGAACAGTTTAGTGTCATGTCCGGGACTTTAACAACAACCTTCTTTACAATGTGCTACTTCTGGAATCATCCAGCGCTTCATAATCACCACCTCCTTTCTAAATATTCAAATTTTATAATATTCAAATATATAGATATAATAAACAAAAAAATATACTACTCGCAACAAGAACCCAGTAAATCTTTCAAAACCTCAGCTAGTCTTTTCCTGTTGACCAAGCAATAACATCGGGCTTTATCTTTAACCCGGTCAATTAATCCCGCATGCTTTAAAACTGATAAATGGTGCGACATGCAGGGTTGAGAAATGTTACAGATTTTAATAACTTCCATCACACAGCGGCCCTTGGCAGGGGACTGGGCTAAATAGCGTAATGCTTTCAGCCGTGTCTCGTCGGACAGGGCATTGAATACCTCTGCCATTTCTTTGTAATTCATTTTCATAAACTTAAATATTTAAATATATATAAACAATAAACTATTTTTTGTCAAGAAAAATAAATAAAAACTGTGAAATAGATATGAGAGTAAACCGGGATGTTTCAGGGAAAGGCTTAAATCGGAGGATGCCATACATATTTCTAAACTCCCCGGCTATTCCCCTTCGGTAAACTCAAGGGTGAGCACTTCGGCTCCGAGTCGCTCAGTGCCGAGGAGCCTGAACCGATTCCATCCTCCATAGCCAGGACGGGCGGAGGACAGAGGATCTCTTCCTATCCAACCGAGTGGGGTAGTCATCACCCCAGAGTAAGACAACCATTACCTCATAGTGGTCTGTCAACCTTAAATCTATGAGTTGACTTAGGCTAAAGCCTAACACCCAACCTTTCTGGGTGCCAGACTTTAGTCTGGGCAACTCCCAAAATAAGACTTGACAGACCAATAGTAGGATAGCCATTATCCCGGATGAGGATACCCTTACTAATAGGGTCTCCCATCCATACTGCTGGGGTCTCCCATTCCATGAGATGGAGTCTCCCAACCCATGAGATGGATATACCCACTCCATAAGATGGGTATGCCCATCCCATGAGATAGGTATGCCCAATCCATGAGGGGGATATACTCAGCCCATGAGGGGAGTATGCCCAACCCATGAGATGGGTATGCCTATCCCATGAGGGGGATATGCCCACCCCATGAGATGGGTATGCCCATCCCATGAGGGGGATATGCCCAACCCATGAGATGGGTATGCCTATCCCATGAGGGGGATATGCCCACCCCATGAGATGGGTATGCCCATCCCATGAGGGGGGTATGGGGTATGAGCGTAGGTGTTGACATATCTTGACATAATCCAAGGGGTCGTGTCATAATCTGTCATAATGAAAGAGCCGACCTTAATGACCTTAACCGCGGTAACGAACCTTCTGGGGGTGAGTCGGAGGACTGTCTATCGGATGCTTAAACGGGGCGAATTAAAGGCGGTCAAGGTCGGTTGCCAGTGGCGTTTTCCTGCTGGAGCGGGAACTGTCCCGCTGATGCGGGATTTGGTAGCTTCTTGATTCCGAGTAATCGGGAGAAGCCTCCCGATCCCGATTTATCGGGACTGGTCTAATGAAATAGAAGACTATCTCAAGCAAACCCCGTTACATCATATTAAATAGATGAACTTACTGTAACGGGTTGATTTATAAGGGAGTAGATGCAAAAACCGCTAAACCCAATGGGTGAACCCCGTTAGAAAGCCCTATAACTGGGTAATAAAACCCGTGCTATTGTTATAAACATAGTTGCTGGAACTTTCTTTCTAACGGGGTGAAATACAAAATCGTTGTAATTCTGTGTGTATTAAGCTATTAGGGCAAAATTACGTTTTGATATGATGTATACGGGGCAAAGGCAATTATCCTGACTCCTGAGCAATTTAAGAACCTGTCCAATATAGAGCAGAAACACTGGATGAGTTTTATGATGCCAAACCCGATTAGGTAGTCGCCTTACCCGCCTGACGAACTCCTTTCTCGAATGGAGTGGCCTGTGCTGGCTTACGCTTCGGGATCCCGAAGAGTTACCAAAGTGGGATTCTTCATTCGGGATTTATTTAACCTTTTTTCTTCACATCCGGCAAAATTAGTGGTATGTTATATGGCCTTCGGTGAAAATGTTATAAGTCAAGTTGACTGACTTTTTAGGCTGTCTTTGCCCGTTTTGGCACGCTTTTTGCTATGGAGTCTGCTTCCTCGGAGGAGAGCGGTGGGGAAAATGCTACGCATCGCAAAATTAAGCACCATTTCCCTTTCCCGCCCCCTCAAAGAGGGGGCGGGGGGCGGGAAAGGGAAGAAAATGGTAGACTTTCTCGGACATCTCGCTCCTTGGATGCTTGGGTGATTTTCCCCACCGCTTCTCCTTATGCAAAAAGCGTGCCAAAACCCAGTCAAGTTGACTACCTTCTTTTGTAACCGAATCACCGAAGGTGATATAAGTTGTGCAAACGGATTGAGCGGATTAATCTGAGAGGAGGTAAATGTATGCGGCAGAAAGGAGGAATTCCCTGGATAAAGGTTACGCCACCAGGCCCTAAGGCGAGGAAAGTTCTGGCCCGTGATAGACATTATATCTCGCCTTCATTTACCCGGGCCTATCCTTTGGTGGCACGCCGAGGTAGTGGAATGGTTATTGAGGATGAGGACGGCAACCGATATCTTGATTTCAATGCTGGTGTCGCCGTGTGTATCACCGGTCATTGTCATCCGGAGGTGGTTGCGGTCATTCGCCAGCAGGCCGGTGAATTGATTCATATGATTGGCACGGATTTTTATTATCATCACCAGTCTGATATTGCGGAGAAATTAGCCGAGATTACCCCGGGCAGGTTTCCCAAGAAGGTTTTCCTGGCCAATACCGGTGCCGAGGCGGTAGAGGCCGCCCTTAAATTGAGCCGGTATTATACCAAGCGTCCCCGTTTTATTGCCTATATCGGGGCCTTTCACGGCCGAACCTTTGGGGCACTCTCATTAACTTCCAGCAAGGCCGTGCAGCGCCGCTATTTCGCCCCGCTCCTTCCAGAGGTAACCCATATCCCTTATCCCTATTGCTATCGCTGTGTGTTTAACCTAACCCATCCGAAATGCAATTTCGCCTGTCTTAATTATCTGGAAGATATTATCTTCAAGAAAGTGGTTCCGCCCGAGGAAGTGGCCGCGGTTATTGTTGAACCGATTCAGGGCGAAGGTGGTTATATTATGCCACCGGACGGTTATTTCCAGCATTTGAGAAAACTCTGCGACAGATACGGTATTCTTCTGGTGGCGGATGAAGTCCAGTCCGGGATGGGACGCACGGGCAAGATGTTCGCCATAGAACACTGGAAAACTATTCCTGATATTATCTGTATTGCCAAGGGCGTTGCCTCGGGTATGCCCTTAAGTGCGATGGTCTCCCGGGCCGAGTTACAAACCTGGCCCGCGGGCGCCCACGCCAATACCTTTGGCGGAAATCCGGTCACCTGTGTTGCCGCAATGAAGACGATTGAACTATTAGAAAACGGTCTTATTGACAATGCCGCCCGCACCGGCCGTTATTTACTCAACCGTTTAATGAACCTGAAGAATAAATACGGCTTCATCGGTGATGTCCGTGGCAAGGGCCTGATGATTGGCGTAGAGATTGTCAAGGACAAGCGGGACAAGATACCTGCCCGCCAAGGAAGTCGCTGTTTGGCAGGCGGGAAAGACCCGGCTCGGCGTAACAAGATTGTGGAGCGGTGTTTCAAACGCGGACTCCTGATTCTGGGGTGCGGAGATAATAATATCAGATTCAGTCCACCGCTTATTGTGACCAGGAATCAGATTGATATTGCCCTGGAGATATTTGAAGATGCCTTGAAATAGTATGCCCAAGACTATACCAGCCAGAAAGAAATCATTTCGCATAGAGATTAAACCGGAATGGTGCAAAGGGTGTTCTATCTGTGCATTGGTCTGCCCGAAGAAAGTATTTGAGATGGATAAAGAACCGAGCCAGACCGGATATTTTATTGCCCGCGTCGTTAGACCTGAGAATTGTATCGGCTGTCTGGAATGCGAACTCCATTGTCCGGACCTAGCGATTGCAGTATCTAAGTAATAAGTATTTTAGTATTGAGTATATGTACTTCTTACAGGGAAACGAGGCCTGCGTTAAGGGCGCGGTTGCCGCGGGTTGCCGCTTTTATGCGGGCTATCCTATCACGCCTTCCAGTGAGATAATGGAAAAAATGGCGGTTGAACTGCCCAGGGTAAAAGGTGTCTTTGTCCAGATGGAAGACGAGATTGCCTCAATGGGAGCGATGATTGGTGCGGTCTGGACCGGCGCCAAGGCGATGACCGCTACCTCGGGTCCCGGCTTCTCGCTGATGATGGAAAATATCGGCTATGCCCTGATGACCGAGACGCCCTGTGTGATTGTCAATATCCAGCGGGCCGGACCGGCCACCGGTCAGGCCACCAAACCCGCCTCGGCCGATGTGATGCAGGCGCGTTGGGGCTCACACGGTGATTATGAAATCATCGTGCTTTCGCCCTGGTCAGTTCAGGAGATGTATGACCTGACCATTCGCGCCTTTAATTTAGCCGAGACTTACCGCGTGCCCGTAATCCTACTTTCAGACGAAGCCATCGGACACTTGAGGGAAAAGGTGGACTTGCATAAGGATATTCCGATAACCCCGCGCAGTCTTAAATCAGACCTACCTCCTTTTGGCTATTCGCCCGAAGACTCTGTCCATAAAGACCAGCCCACGCCGATGCCTACCTTTGGACAGGGCAGGAAACTCCTGGTTACCGGCTCCACCCACGACGAATGGGGTTATCGCAAGACCCAGTCACCCGAGGTTCAAGCAAGATTGACGGCCCGTCTCTGTAATAAGATACGGAATAATATAGACAAAATTGCCGAGACAGAAGAATATGAAATAGCCCCGGATACCGAGATATTAATCATTGCCTACGGATTTACCGCACGCAGTGCCTTGAGAACTGTCAGATTAGCCCGTGAGAAAGGAATTAAAGCGGGACTTGTCCGACTAAAAACACTCTGGCCCTTTCCGGAAAAATTATTCCAAACTCTCCCCCGACGTACGTCGGGGCGGATAATTGTTCCAGAAATGAATCAGGGACAGATTGTCCGGGAGGTTCAACGGCTCGCACCCAAGGATATTGAGGTTGTTCCGTTTAACAAGACCGATGGCACGGTCATCACGCCCCAGGAGATTCTTAAATGTCTAGAAAATTACTAAAATATATCCGTCCCGAGGTTTTCCCGACCCCTTTCTGCCCGGGCTGTGGACACGGCATTCTATTAGGAGCTCTCTTAAGGGCGATTGATGAGTTAGAATTGGATATGGACCGGATGGTCTTTGTCTCGGGAATCGGCTGTGCCGCCTGGATTATCTCGCCCCATTTCGCCGCGGATACCCTGCATACGACACACGGCAGACCGATTGCCTTTGCCACCGGTATCAAGGTCTTTAATCCCAAACTCAAGGTCGTGGTGATAAGCGGCGACGGCGATATCGCTTCTATCGGCGGGAATCATCTTATCCATGCAGCACGGAGGAATATTGAACTTGTGGTGCTATGTGCTAATAACAGTATCTATGGAATGACCGGCGGACAACTTGCCTCCACCACACCTAAAGGCGCCCGAACCAGTACTACCCCCGACGGTTCTCCAGAACCGCCCTTTGACCTGTGTAAGTTAGTGAAAGGGGCTGGGGCAAGCTATATCGCCCGCGCCTCGGTCTTTCACACCCGCGAACTGATTAAATATATCAAAAAGGCCCTGACCCATCCCGGCTTTGCCTTTATTGATGTGGTCTCGCCCTGTTTTACCCAGTTCGGCCGGCGGAATCAGGTAAAATCACCTGCGGAAATGATAATAAACCTGAAAAAGATATGTAGTAAGACAAAGAGTTCAGAGGAATTATTTACCTTTAAGGAAGCGGGTAAGATACTGATAGGAGAATTTAGTTGTTAGTCGTTAGTTGTCGGTTGTTAGTTATATGCGTATAGAAATACTGATTGGTGGTATTGGCGGTCAGGGTGTGGTTTATGCGGCCAATCTGATTGGTCGGGTGGCCGGCGAGAAATATAAATATGTCGCTGTTTCCGCCTCTTACGGACCGGAAAGCCGCGGCTCGCTTACCTCATCTGAAGTAGTTATCTCAGATGAGTTCATTGATTACCCCCATTGCGAACGGCCGGGTTATCTTATCGCAATGCATCAAAAGGCGTATGACACCTATGCGGATAAGATTAGCCCTGGTGGTGTTATTATCATAGACTCCTCTCTGGTCATTCCTGACAAAGGCAATCGGCACACCCACCACGATATTCCGGCCACGCAACTGGCTAAAGAAAAGACAGGAAATGTTACCTTAAGTAATCTCATTCTGGTGGGCTTATTAAGCAAGGTAACGGCGTTGGTCTCTAAAAAAGACCTGCTTTCCGCCCTGGCTGAAATGGTCTCTAAAGAAAACCTGACCCAAAGTCGGAGAGCCTTAGAATCAGGGTGAATCTCAGACTCTTAGACCTGTTGCGTAATGATTTATCTGCTATTATCGTGTGCGAGGGTTACAAGAAGGTGTGGTATTAACACTTAAGTCTTGTAGCATTAGGTTGTTTGGTCAATTCGTTGGAGTAACACGCGAATAACGTCACAGATAAAACCATTTCCCTAGTCGCTCATTGCGAGGACCCTGAACCTGTTATCGGTTCAGGGTTCGCAATGATATTTTCGGGGTTTTGTTATAGAGCTTTAGTAATCTCGTCTTCTGAAGTCGCCTCTGCCGCGCGGGGCATCTCCTTCTCTTTTCGGGCGGGCTTCATCAACGCGGATGGTCCGACCATCTAACTCGGTGTTATTCAGCGCTTCTTTAGCCTTCTGAGCGGATTCCGAAGAATCCATCTCTACAAAACCAAATCCTTTCCCCTGAATAATGGTCACGGAAAGGACTTCTCCGTGGGCGCTGAAGGCCTTCTTCAGGGTTTCCTCGGCAGTCTGGTAATTCAGATTGCCGACATACAACTTGTTTCCCATTTTTCCTCCTTCCTACTCCCCCAGATGATGTCACATCGGGGAGGTTCGCCCGAAAGGGCGACCTTATAAAAATGGAGTAGCTAACACTTATATCTTATAACATTGTACCGTTTTGTCAATTTTTTGTAAAAGACCGGTCAAGACATTTCCCGGCCCAATTTCGTAAAACTCATTTACGCCGTCTTTAATCAGTCGCTTCATAGAATCTTCCCATAAGACGGGGCTGGTAATCTGGTGGGCCAGACAGTCTCTTATTTTATCCGGCGTTCGGACATAATCCGCGGTGACATTGGAGACGACGGGTTGGGTGGGCGTTTTAATATTTATCCGGTCAAGTTCCGCCTTTAGTTTTTCCGCGGCCGGGTTCATTAAGGGCGAATGAAAAGCCCCGGCGACTTTAAGAGGAATAACCCTTTTAACCCCGGCTTCCTTGGCCTTCGCACAAGCCTGTTCTAGGGCATTGGTTTCTCCTGAGATAACAATCTGTCCGGGCGAGTTGAGATTAGCAATATTGACTATGCCATTTATTGAATCACAGATTTCCTTAAGTTTTGCACGGTCCAGTCCGATAATGGAAGCCATGCCACTGGCTTGTCTATCACAGGCTTCCTGCATAAAAGTTCCCCGTCGTTCCACAATCCGCACCGCATCGTCAAATGATAAGGTGTCAGTTGCCACCAGAGAGGTATATTCACCCAGACTCAAGCCTGCGGCCGCATAAAGATTAGCCATTTTGTCCTTACCCTCGTTTTCTTTCCACGCCTCTAAAACGGCTAAACTAGTAACCAGTATAGCCGGCTGGCAGATATTGGTTTTAGCCAGTTTCTCTTCCGGTCCTTCAAAGCAGAGTTTTGCTAAATCAAAGCCAAGGATACGGGTTGCCCGTTCATAAAGTTCACGGATAGATGGATGCTTATCATAAAGTTCCTTACCCATTCCGACAAACTGGGCACCCTGACCGGGGAAAAGATAAGCAATCTTCATATTATTCAATATTCTGTCCCTGTTCTTTGAGTTTTTCCACCTCTGATTTTAAACTTACCACCAAGTGGGCAATCTGGATATCATTTGCTTTGGAGCCAGTGGTATTAATTTCTCTCAGCATCTCCTGAGTGAGGAACTCCAGTTTCTTGCCTACATCAGCATCATTATCCATGGCTCTCGTAAATTCATTAAGATGAGAATCCAGACGATGAAGTTCTTCGGTGATATCAACACGCTGGGCAAATAGCGCCACTTCCTCGGCTAAACGCTGATTGAGTTCAGTGGTAGGTTCAAGGCCCTGTTTTCTGAGGACTTCTTTAATTCGTGTCCTTAAAGAATTTTCATGCTTATTACGCATCACCGGAATACGGCGTTTAATATTTTTGGTTAGAGAGAACATTTTTTGAATAATCCGTTGTAACTTTACCTGGAGTCGTTTACCTTCACGGCATCGCATCTGGACGAGATGTGAGAGTGCCTTTCTAATTACCTCCGTTATCTTGGTTAAGTGACTTCTGGTAAATTGACCCATTGAGTTAATCGGTTCCATTACGCCCGGCAGGTTCATTAAGGTCGTCAGGTCTAAATTATCCCTGATTTGTAAGGACCGCTGAACAGATTTTAATTTATGGGTATATTTCTTAAGTAAACCGAGATTAAAATTAAATCCCGGTGTGGTAGGTAAAGCATCGGCTTTTAAGGAGAGGTTAACCGAGCCCCGTTTAATATATTTGCGAATTAATTGCTCAATCTCATCCTCCCGTGCTGCCAAAGCTTCAAGCAGATTCATCTGGAGATTAAGGAAACGGTGGTTGACTGACCTAACGGTGGCCTTGATTTGCATTCCTTTAATCTGAGAAGTTGCCTCGCCATATCCGGTCATACTGTGCATAAAGGTTAACTCCTTGTCTTCTTACTTTAAGCCTCGCGAGCCGGGTTTAACCACGGGTAAATTAGCCCGGCACAGCGGACATTTTCCGGGCGGATATAAGGGTGGAGAGAGGTGAATTAAGGTGTTGAATCTTGTTCCAAAAAGTCGCTGGGTCTTTTTGCCACTGCGGTTTACTAAGGATACAACACCAATTACCTTTCCCCCCTGTCTTTTAACCACCTCTACTACTTCGTTGGCCGAGCCACCTGTAGTAATCACATCTTCTACTACGAGGACTTTTTCTCCCGGTTTAATTATAAAACCGCGGCGGAGGGTTAATTTATTGTCAACCCGTTCCAAATAAATGGCCCGGGCACTAAGGACTCGGGCCAGTTCATAGGCAATAATAATTCCTCCGACGGCTGGTCCTGCCACGACATCTACGCGGTTCTTACGCCAAGGAGAAATAAGCGTCCGAACTAACTGATGGGTGACTTTTGGATTTTCTAATATCCGGGCGCATTGAATATAAGTATCACTATGATTGCCTGAGGTCAATAAGAAATGCCCGGACTGAATGGCGTCCAGTTTCTTGAACAAATTTATGATTTGATTCTGATTCATACTTCAGTGTCCTGTTGGAGAAATGGGTTCCGATGAAGGTGGTGGAGACGGAGGTTCAGTGGGTGGCACCGGACCGATTGGTGGTGTTGGTTGAGGTGTGGGCGCCGGGGTTGGCGTGGGTGTAGGTGTTGGGGTGGGCGTTGGTTGAGGGGTTGGTTGCGGTTGTGTCTGACCAGGAGGGGCTGGTTGGTCCTTCATTATGGTTGATCCCTGACGAGGCACTTTATTAAGGATAATGGCTAAGATAAAGAAGATGATGGCTAAAACCACGGTAATTTTACTAGCCACTGAAACCGCTCGGGTGCCCAAAAAGGAATCGCTACCACCTCCGCCAAATGCCCCAGCCAGACCGCTTTCACTATGGTGGGGTTGAATCAGCACCACGATAACAAGAAAGATACAGGTCAGGATAAAAATGGCGGTTAAAAGCCCGATTAACATCAAATTTTCTCCTTACTTTATTAGTAAACTAATGTAACGCTTGGTCTACTACGGGCAGGGATTAATCTCTCAGTATAAAATTATATCTTATGTCTTCTTAATGTCCACTAATTTTAATATAATTATAGTAAAATACATATCTCTCTGGTATATATTAATTAGTTATGCAGAGTATTTTATCTCTCTGGTATCAGGTGGTGATAGAAAATCGTCCGGGGGTATGCTGGGTGATATTCCGGATTTTCTTGAGATGCCTGGCCTGGCTTTACCGGATTATTCTGGGTATTAGAAGCTTATGCTATAAGATAGGCATCATTAAGTCAGTCTGTTTGGAAGTGCCGGTGATAAGTGTTGGCAATATTACTTTAGGAGGAACAGGGAAAACGCCGATGGTTGAGTATTTGGCAAATTCCTTTGCCCGAGAGGGTAAAAAGATTGTTATTCTTTCACGCGGTTATGGGAAAATATTTTCTTCCGATATAGATGATGAAACTTTTATCTTATCCAATAATTCTAATATTATAAGACTCACCGATGCTAATCGGGCGAGCATCGGTAAAAAGGCCTGTAAAGATTACGCACCGGATGTCATCCTTCTGGATGATGGGTTTCAGCACCTGAGAATCAAGCGTGATATAGACATGGTAATGATAGATTGTCTTAATCCCTTTGGTAATAGACGGTTATTACCGGCCGGGATGCTGCGGGAACCACTCCGGGCGTTACATCGGACTGATATTATTGTCCTTTCCCATACGGATTTAGTTGAGTCTGATAAGGTATCTAAACTCATAGATTATTTCAAACGATTTGGTAAACCAATCATTAAATCAGTTCATCGGCCAGTAGAGACGCAGCTCGTATTAAGTAATAAACATCAAATAGAAAGTATTTCTTTGGAGAATCTACAAGAAAGAAGGGCCTGGGTATTTTGCGGGATTGGTAATCCAGACTCATTTAAGAAAACCATAGAGAAAATGGGTTTGGAGATTAAAGGTTTCACGGCTTTCCCCGACCATTATCTCTACAAGAAGGATGATATCATTAGATTAAGTGAAATAGCTAAAATGATTGGTGCGGAGATTCTTCTGACTACCGAGAAAGATTCCGTTCA
>Ga0315314_1001661_pt1 | contig 19461 bp, 18 predicted proteins | sample TDP9_MG_FD_203631 | JGI IMG/M metagenome (GOLD analysis project Ga0315314, IMG submission 203631) | Freshwater sediment microbial communities from Lake Towuti, South Sulawesi, Indonesia - TDP9 | ecosystem: Environmental > Aquatic > Freshwater > Lake > Sediment | place: Indonesia: South Sulawesi... | reverse complement strand
CTACGCTCTAACGCTTGGCTCCCTTGTAGATCATCGTAACCATAGCGTGATCTCGGTCGAAAGGCTCAAGTCTGAGCACAGATCTCACCGTGAAGCCCCGATTGCTGAGCACTTGAATCTCTCTGTCGAACACATCAGAGGGTGACATAGTGACGTCTACACTTCTGGACTTGATCGCCAGCATTGAGCCTGAGCCCTTCTTCAAGTATAAGTCCGCGTTATCAGCGAGGATCCTTGCCTGCTCAGGTTGCGCTATGTCACAGTAGATTGAATCTGCTCCTCCAACAGTGCTGCTGTAACGCTCAGGAAACCTTGCATCTTCAAGGATCGGATAGACATTACGTCTATTGGCACACAGACTACTTATCAGCTCCCTCATGGCTCTGGACGCGAAATCGACACAGTAGATTGCTCCCTCTTCTGCGACTATGTCGCTTACGTGAGAGGCGGTTGTCCCTGATGCTGATCCAAGGTAAAGAACCTTGGCTCCCGGATAGATGGGTACGGGTTCGGCGCCTTTGAGTATGGCGGCGGCAAGCTTACTTCGGTACGCATCCCAGACTCGATATTCCTTCCTTTCTACTCGGATCAATCTCTCGCCGTAGACGCTTCTCCCCGCGTCTAAGTTCAAAGTCGCAAGCCGCTTGGAACCATCCTCCAGCCTCAGCCAGTAGACTCCCTTCAGCTTTGGATGACCATCAACGTGAACGTTCCGCATGCCTTCCCCTCACTGGGGGAGCCTCATACTTCTCGGAAATCTCCTTAACCTTCTTCTCCACCTCTTGTCGCAAAGCGTCGCCCTTGAACTCTCCACCAAAGTAGTCCAATCTGGATGCAATCGCAAGCTTTCCCGAGAGAGCTCGGGCAATCTTTCCCCGCTGCCATCGCGGAGATTGATGAATAGCGCCATATTGGAATATTACTCCATGCTTGGGAGGCCGAGCACCAGTCTTCAAAGATCTAAAGAGAGCCTTCTCCGCTCCAAGAACTTGCACAGTGCTCGCAGGCATCTTTGCCAGATTCTCAAGGCTGCCTGCGATCGATATCAATCTGGCCGAAAGGACTGGCCCCACCAGACTGGACATATTGGCTGCGACTTCGTTCATAACCTTCTCGACGTAGCCTTCAGCTTTTCCTCTGAACCTTAGCAGTTCAAGCCAATCCGTGCAGAAGGATTTCAACCACTCTAAGTCTTCGTCTCCGATGTTCGCTCCCATGGAACTCTTGGCCGCTTCTCCAATTGTGGCGGCTCTGTCCTCCGGGATGCCCTCCTTGATTAGCCCGCTCTTCGTGAAGTTCTCCCTCTTGCCGAGATCCGTGACCAGCCTGACGTAGGTCTCGTGCTTCTCTACCAGTCTGTCCAATTCCGGGAAATGCAGGCCATACCACTCGCGTATCCGGCCCGCGAAGAGGTTCAGCATCTTATCCAGGTCGTCTATGGCCCTCACAGTTTGAACCGCGTAAAGGTCTCTTCTTCCAACAGCAAGCGAAACCGCTGTCTTAGCGAGTTGAATGGTGACTTCTCTAGCGAAATTGTTGAAGTCTTCCTCAGTCTTGAATATGCGGAGATCAACAGCGATCGAAGGAAGCTTCGTCCTGAACCTCTGGACGATCTTGGATCCTCGCTCTACCACAGCTTCGAGCGACACCTTCTCCTCGATCTTCCGAGCTAGTCCTTCATTCTCGACGACGAGGGTTCTGAACCGGTCCTTGCTGAGCTTCTCCAACACGTCGGAGAGCTCTTCTACTAGCTCTGCAGATCGAAGCTTGTCGAGTTTGGCAGCAACTGCCTCCTTCTCCTTACCGAACAGAACCTTCTCAACTATCTTTCCCTTTGAGTCAAGTGCGAAAATCCCGATTGGGCTCTCGACCAAATACGCTTTCATACCCGTCTCCTCCTTGCAGATCATCAGCCCCAGCAGAACCGAGGCTTCAAAGGCCATTAGCATTATTTGTCGTATCTGAATAAACATTTCCAAGGTCGCTGCATGAGATGAGCGCGAAGATTGGGACTGAAATAGCAGGATTACGGCTTAGAAACCCCTTCATCTTGGCTGCTGGGATACTCGGAATCTCCGGCCATACGCTTCGAAGAGTCGCAGAAGCTGGAGCAGGAGCCGTAGTCACAAAGTCTCTCGGATTGGAACCGCGCACTGGTTATCCAAACCCGACCATTGTGGAGACTAGTTGCGGACTACTGAACGCGATGGGGCTCCCCAACCCCGGCGTACGAGTCCTAAAGGAAGAAGTGGAAGAAGTAAAGAAGACAGATGTTCCAGTGATAGCGAGCGTATTTGGGTGCTCTGAGGGCGACTATGCAGAGGCGGCTGGCCGAGCTGAGGAAGCAGGAGTGAACGCCTTAGAGCTAAACGTATCTTGTCCTCATGTCGAAGAGGTAGGCAAGCAGATTGGTCAAGACCCTGACGCTGTGGCGTCTGTGACTGCTTCAGTAAGGAGCCGAGTGAAGCTTCCGATATTCGTGAAACTGACGCCAAACGTCACAGATATCGCAAAGATTGCCAAGAGGGCTGTGGAGGCAGGGGCCGACGCCATCACTGCCATAAATACCGTCAGCGGAATCTCCATCGACATAGACATTCAGAAACCCATTCTGGCAGCCGGAACCGGGGGACTGTCCGGGCCAGCGATCAAGCCGATAGCGTTGAGATGCATCTACGAGATCCACAAGAAAGTTAACATTCCACTTATCGGTTGCGGGGGCATCACGACTTGGAGCGATGCCGTGGAATTCTTCCTTGCCGGTGCAAGCGCTGTCCAAGTAGGCACCGCAATCATGTACAGAGGTTTGGAAGTATTCTCCGAACTGGAGAAAGGCGTGAAGGGATACCTAGAAGCAAAACGATTTGAAAGCATTTCGCAGTTGGTTGGCTTGGCTTGCAGAGGCTGAAAACATCAGTGCCGAAGCTCGTCTTCGTTCACGGTGCCGGAGAAAGCCACAAGGTCTGGAGGTACCAGACGAACCGGTTCCCGGACGCGTTGGCCATCGATCTACCTGGCCACCCTGATGGAGAAGGAGAGAACACGATCGAAGGCTATGCAGCCTTCGTAGACGAATTTCTAACTCAAAGAGATCTGTCGAGCGTCGTCTTAGCGGGCCACTCAATGGGAGGAGCAATCGTGCTCAAGCTGGCTCTGAAGGCACCAAGCTATCTGAAGGGCATTGTCCTCGTTGCAACAGGCGCGAAACTGAGAGTGACCCCCCTTATCCTCGAAGGGATAAGGATAGACTTCGTGAACGCAACCAAACTCATCATAGACTTCGCCTATTCATCTCAAGCTCCGGATCGGCTAAAGGAAAGATCCCTAAAAGAGCTGCAACAGATCCGCCCCGAAGTTATCTTCGGTGATTTCGAAGCATGCGACAAGTTCGACTCAATGAATGACATTCAGCGAATCAGGACGCCAAGCTTGATTGTTTGCGGGTCTGAAGACAAGCTGACTCCTCTCAAGTACTCCGAATACCTTAACAAGGGAATTTCAGGATCGAGACTAGTTGTGATTCAGGGGGCAGGTCACATGGTAATGATAGAAAAGCCCGACCAGGTCAATACTGCAATTGAAGAGTTCCTTGATGATTTGGCTCGCTCCATAGAAACGATCTAGTCTATTCTCGAATTAGCATCAGTCAGGATTTGATGATTCTTCCTCCTATTATGACGTTCTCAACTTTGATCGACTTCAGCTTCTCCGGTGGCACCTTGAAAGGGTCTCTTGAAAGCACCACCATATCGGCGAACTTTCGCTCGGATATGGACCCCTTCTCATGCTCGTCGAAGCTAGCGCGCGCCGCATTCACGGTATACATGCGTAGAACTTGATCCACACCCAGACGCTCATCAGGCAGAAAGTCTCCTCTAGTGACAGCAGCCCAGATCCCTTCTATGGGATCTATGCGCTCGACAGGGCAGTCAGATCCGCCGGACGCCACTACCTTCCTGAACAGCGTCTTGAAAGGATACACCCATTTCTCCCTCGTCTTTCCCACTCGATCCACCGCCCAAAAGTCTGAAGTCACAAATGCTGGCTGCACTGAAGCGATGACCCTCATTTGAGACATCCTTTCGATCTGTTCCGGACTGATTATGGAAGCGTGCTCGATGCGATGACGAGGATCTTTCCTCGGGGTCTTCTTTTGGGCTTCCTCAATAGCGTCCAACGCGAGGTCTATGGCATAGTCGCCTATTGCGTGGATTGCTAGCTGATAGCCTGAGCCGTGGGCTTTGCCCACAAGTTGGCGCAACTCTTCTTCTCGGTACAGTAGAAGGCCTTTGTTACCCGGGTCGTCGGCGTATGGTTCCTTCAGCGCAGCAGTCCGGCCACCAAGAGAGCCGTCGAGGAGTATCTTGACGCATCCAATCTTAAGCCAGTCATTCCCGAAGCCGGTCTTGATTCCCAATCCAATCAGATTGTCTAGAAGATCTGCTGGTATCCCCATGTAAACCCGGACGCCAAGCCTTCCGGCTGCCTGTGTCTCCTGCAAAGCCTCCACATAGGACGAATCCCTCAGAAGAGCATGCACAGTAGTCAATCCTGATGAGAGCGCACTCCGACTCGCTGCATCGATCGCGGCCACAAGCTCAACTCTTGTAGGTGGAGGAATGTGTCGCCAAACAAGTGGCATTGCCTCGTCGCGCAAGACTCCTGTGGGCTCACCAGTCGCCGGATCCTTATCGATCTGGCCTCCTTGAGGATCGGGAGTCTCTTTCGTGATGCCCGCAACCTGAAGACCTTGGCTGTTTGTGACGCAGACATGGCCGCAAACCCTGTTCAGCAGAACGGGATTATCTAGAGCGACCTTATCCAAATCATGCCTGTTCGGGTATCTCTTCTCTTTGAGCCTCTCTTGATCCCATCCTCGTCCGAGAATCCATCTTCCAGCATTCGTTTCTTTAGCTTTTGACGCAACTTTTTCTTGAATCTCGGCAATCGATCTGACGCCTCTGAGGTCTACTCTTTCGAGAGAAAGACCGTAGTCAACGAAATGTATGTGCGTATCAATCATGCCCGGAATTACCGTCTTACCATGAAGATCAAGAACCTTGGTCTTCCGGGTGATAAGGGGTTTTATGTCAGAGTTCTTGCCCACCCGGACAATCCTCTCTCCGACAACTGCGACAGCTTGTGCCCGCTTCAATCTTCCATCCATCGTCACAATGTTCCCGTTCAATAGTGCCAGATCACAGCCTGTAGCGAACTTCGACATCGGGTATCAGCGACCTCTTGATTGGATCATGATTGAGCAATCAGTGGTCTAAGTAAGTTGCCCTTCAGGGTACTTGCGTTGACGACGAACAGCTCTGCGGATCCCTTTTCAGCAAACTTAAATATGAGTTAGACGGGTCTTACGGAGACACTCGGCTTCACAGTAACCCGAGGCTCACAACGATCGGTATAAACTTCGTGAAAAGGGATTTCCGATCCGCGATCGAAGTGAGCGGATCGTTACGCCCTGCCTCGGTTACACACCGATTCTCCTTAAGATCATTCTTGCGCCAAGAAAGCCATACGAATTCGTAGCTTCCCTATGGCGTGGCCTAGAACTAGCATGTTGGCGGGCCCGGCGGGAGTTGAACCCACGACTCCCGGGTCGCTTCCGGCTCACGGTAAAAGCTTCACCGATCCAAGCCTCAAATGAGGCTTGAAGGTCACCGGTGCTCTACCTTTTCAGGATCTTTCTGGATCTGGCTGAGCTACGGGCCCACAGAAAAGGGACAACGATATACAGTCAATAAAAACCTTTGTGGATGCACTAGGGCCTTTCTACGAAGCCCACGAGAAACTGAGTCTCAGGCGCGTCTATTCATCGGCGATCAGGCCTGACCACGACAATCGACCGAGAATAATCTTCACTAATCGTGGACAACCTTTTTAGATCGAAGTCTTGAGGATTCGAGTTGGGGCCCGTAGCTCAGCCCGGATGGAGCGGTAGACCAAAACGGCCGAGCCTCCTAAACTGGTTTGGCGAGAGCTAAAGGTCCGGGGTTCAAATCCCCGCGGGCCCGCCAGTCAAACGTTCCAAGAGCATTTTGTGAGTGGATTTTCGCTGGCGAACTGGTCCGAGAATCTGACTCATTGCACGCACTTGAAGGACAGCTGCAGTTGACACGTAGTCAAGAATCCCGAGGCACGCTGTTAGAAGCTACATAAAACGCAGACGGAACAATCGGGTCAACATCTGCTATGAGATCGCTCAGCTCAATCGTCCAGCAAACGTTTTTATAGACAATAGAAGCACAACTCCTTTGGTGTAGACGTTATGTCCAAAGATGGAATAATAGCATTACTGAACCATGGGTTGGAATTGGAGCATGGAGCATTCGTTCAGTACTTGAGCCATGCTGAAGTTGTGGACGGGATAAACGCTGAACCAATCATTGCTCGGTTAAAAGAAATCGCTGGAGACGAGAAGAATCATCAGGACAAGTTTAGGACTCTCATTGGAGCTCTGGGCGGAGTTCCAAGCATGAAAACCGCGGAAACCCATCCTGCAACCACCGTCAGTGAAATTCTCCAACAGAACTTGAAAGATGAAAAGGTGGCCGTTGATACATACAGAAGAATCCTAGAAGAACTGAAAAAGGAAGAAGGACAAGGATACTACGACCATCTTTTAGAGCATGAAACAAGACACATCTTGATGGAAGAACAAGAGCACATCACTGAACTAGAGCTTCTACTTGGAACCCAAGGAAGTAGCTACTAGACGACCGAGAAATGGTCGGACTTCTTGAGACACTTCATGAGCGAGTATGCCAAAAGAAGACTGAGAGTCGGTCCTAAGACTGATGTCGGTGATAACCCGGCGACACTCAGCCCGATGTGCCTCTAACGGCCGACCGCCTTCACTTGCCAAATGCAATCACAGGTGTCTCTTCTCGAATCGTGCCTGCCATGATGTCTTCACCGTTAGGGTCGAAGGACGATCACTGGTACAGGTGATCGGTGTACAACTGTATCGCACACGCTTCCCAAGAGGAACTTCTCAACCACGCTGTGTCCCCTTGCATGAATCACTATGAGAGTGAACCCCTTCTCTCCCGCGATCTTTGCGATAGCGTGACCTGGATTTCCATATTCAGTCACCATCAATGTGGCGGCCTTGCAGCCCTGTTCCTCAGCGAATTCCCGAGCAGATTTCAGAATCTTCTCTCCAGCCCTCTCCAAAGGCTTGTAGTCCATCGGCACAGTTGATTCCACTGAAATAGGAAGGGCTACCACGTGTAACAGAGTCATCGTCCCGCCCTTCATCTTAGCATGATCGCAGGCATACTTCACCGTGCGCTCCATCATTTCCGAACCGTCAACAGGTACCAGAACCTTTTCCGCCATACTCCCAACCAGCATGGAATAGGGCACAACTGAAATAAAAGCTACAACCGGTCATCTCGGTGAATGCTCGCGGCCCTCGCGCGTTCTCTAAAGCTCTTTCGTGACCTCTTCGATTCGGATCTCCCTTTCCTTTCGACTTTGCATATCTCTGAGCTTAACAAGCCCTTTCTCCAATTCTTTTCGGCCAACGATAACCACATACGGTATTCTCATGGAGTCTGCATACTCCAACTGCTTCTCAAGGCTTCTCTCCTTCAGATCGAAGTCAGCCGATATTCCGGCCTGCCTTAGCATCGCGACAGTCTCCCAAGACTTGGAGAGGACATCTGCAGTTGCAGAGGCAACAAATACTCTAGGAGTTTCTGGCAACTTCGGATAGAGCGATGATCTCTCCAGAGAAATCATAAGTCGCTCTATTCCTCCTGCCACGCCAGTTGCCGGGATGTCTCGCTTGCCATAGATTGCGCAAAGCTTGTCGTATCTGCCTCCTCCGAAGATCGATCCTATGTCCTCGCCGCCTTTGTCATACGCTTCGAACACGATCCCGTCATAGTATCCTATTCCGCGAACAACACTCAGATCATAGGTACACCTGTCCCTTCTGCCAAACGATTTCAGAACATCAGCAAGTCTAATCAGCTCACTCTGAGCTACCTCAACGCCAGTATCTCCATGAAACAGTTCCTCGAGTTCAGAGAGAACCTTTTGAGGAGACCCCTTGAGTGAGCAAAGGTCCGTTATCGCTTCAATTTGCTCTTGCGACAGACCGCTCTTCTTGAATTCCTCTGTGACTTGAGTCTGAGGCAGTTTTGATAGCTTGTCTATAGTGATCAGAGCTCTGTCAATTCGTGTTCTATCGTCCAGGCCGATCTTCCGAAGAAATGCTTCCACGAGCTTTCTATTACTAATTCGAACCTCGTACTCTCTCAACCCGACGCTCTCTAAGGTGTCCATGCCTACACAGATCATTTCAGCGTCGGCCAAGGGATCGGCCGTTCCGAATATCTCGGCGTCCCACTGCCGGAAGTGTCTGTATCTGGCAAATTGAGGTTCGTCGTACCGCCAAGAATCAGAGATCGCACATAGCTTGATGGGTTCAGGAAGATCAAGCCTATTCGCTACCATTCTTGCCATTCCAACGGTGAGATCGAATCTTAGCCCTAGATTCCTGCCGGCCTTGTCTACGAACCAGTAGATTTCCTCTCTGATCTGTGGGCCTGATTTGGCTTCAAGTGTCTCTAGATGCTCGATTGGCGTTGGCTCCATCATCTTGAACCCGTACCGCTGAAGCACTTCAGCTACCTTGGCTTCGACCCAGACTCGCTTCGCTATTTCCTGTGGCTCAACATCCCTCATTCCTCTTGGCGTGGAGAACTGTTGTGACAAAGACGTTGCCTCTCCCATCGGTATAGCGCTACGTTAGCACGCGAGGATAAAGTAACATACCGAGTTTAACTATATTCCTTAGGAATGCTCGCCTAGCCTCGATGCGCCGTAGCCTCTCGAAACTCGTTTATCTGTCAAATACACTACGGTTAGGCGAGTTGTTAGGCGATGCCGAGAGAAGTTGTCCTAGATTGGCTTAGAAAGAATGAGCCGAGAGTCCTAGCGATTAGTGATAGGATCTGGGAGTTAGCTGAGGTCGGCCTGCAGGAATACGAGTCGTCGAAGCTGCTAGCCCAAGAATTGAGCAAGGACGGATTCAAGGTGGATCTTGGAGTTGCAGGCATGCCCACCGCCTTTGTCGCCTCTTCCGGGTCAGGGAGACCCGTGATAGGAATACTGGCTGAGTACGACGCACTGCCCGGCGTGTCCCAGAAGGCCCAGCCAACACGAGAGCCGCTGAAAAAAGGCGCGCCCGGGCATGGTTGTGGCCACAATCTCTTCGGGGCTGGAAGCACAGCCGCTGCCCTGGCGATTCGTGAAGCAATGGCGAGAAAGAACCTCAAGGGCAAGGTGAAATTGTTCGGCTGCCCTGCCGAAGAGACCCTCGTAGGCAAAGTCTTCATGGTCAGAGATGGCCTGTTCGCTGGCGTTGATGCTGCCCTGTCATGGCATCCGGCAAGCTGCAACTCAGCGTGGATGTCATCTTCAAATGCGTTGAATTCCGTCAAGTTCAACTTTCACGGGTTGACATCCCATGCTGCCGCGGACCCTGAAAGGGGAAAGTCAGCGCTGGACGCAGTTGAACTGATGAATGTCGGAGTTAACTATCTGCGTGAGCACATCAGCGAAAAGGCTCGCCTGCATTATGTCATTCCTCATGGAGGGGGAGAACCCAATGTCGTCCCGGACTATGCCCAGGTCTGGTACTATGTCAGAGCTCCTAAGCGAGATGAAGTTGAACAGATCTACGGTCGTGTGGTGAATATTGCGAAGGGAGCATGCTTGATGACGGACACCACGATGGATCTTGAGCTTCTTGTGGGGTGCTATGAGATGCTTCCGAATAGAGCGCTCAGCGGTCTGATGATCAGGAACATGCTAGAGGTTGGCCCTCCCGAGTGGTCCGAAGAGGACCTGAGCTTCGCGAAGAAGTTGGCCGAATCGATGACGACGCAGGAGAGAAAGAACGCCATATTGAAGTCCAGGATGCCAAAGAAGGAGGAGAGGGTAGAGAAGTTTCTCGATGATGCTGTAGACGATCCTGAGGATGAGAAGGAGGTCATGGCAGGATCAACAGACGTAGGTGATGTCAGCTGGGTGGCCCCTACCGCCAATCTCGTGACGGCGACTTGTGTACTAGGAATGCCGGGGCATTCTTGGCAGGAGGCAGCGACATCGGGAATGAGCATCGGTCATAAGGGCATGATTCTTGCGGCCAAGACCCTTGCCCTAACAGGGATTGACCTGCTCACGAAGCCTGAGGAGCTGAAGAAGGTTAAAGATGAGTTTGAGTCAAAGACGAAAGGATTCACATACAGGAGTCCTATTCCTCCAGGCCAGACGCCGCCGCTTAACCAGTTGGCACACTAGTTAGGCCCACTCTCGAAGATAGCCCGGACACATCAGACCCGAACAGGACATACGTGTCATGTGTCATTTCAGAGACAGTTGGCCCAATGTGTAGTAGACAATATCGGTTCTCCTGTCTATGACGGCCAGAAGAAGTTCCTTCTTCTCAGTGACGGCCATCTTCAGAAGTTTCTGCAGCCTTTCGATGCTTGCCTCGCGTCCCTCGTAGACGATTGATACCAACCTTCTCACCGCGCCTTTGCCATATATCTCGAAGTCAACGGATCTCTCCTCCCTGACTATGTATCCTCTGTCGCGAAGATCGCGGTAGACGAGATACTTCATCCAGACTTCGGGTTTACCTTGGGAAAGCTTCCGGACGAGATCTGCGAATTTGATTTCATCGCCCGTCACGTCGTCGAGAACTTTGGTTCTTTTCTTGTCAGCCAGGTAGATGGCCTCTAGCACTGAGAAATAGACTCTCTTTCCTCTTAGCGTGCCGAATCCCCTTTCACGAAGCTCTGAAGGTGTTTCTGAAAGAGGAATTGACACCCTGTTGTTGGCAAGAAATGCCTCAACAGCTTCGGGCTTGACCGTCTCCATTCAGATCAGCCTGAGAAAGTACATAAGAACTCTAAAATCTTTGGTATTCCCAAGAAACCAATGGCGAACGGTGTCTCAGAGGTTCGCCCTGAGCGATGTCCGATGAGAGCAAGCAAGGTTGCCAGAGGCGTCGTTCCTACCGTCGCTGACGGTTCTCTGGAAGGAAGACAAGATTGATGAAGACTATTGAGTTGAGAAAGGGAGCTGTCGTTACTGTCGATCAGACAAAGCTTCCCAGTCGATGTGTGAAGATTAGGCTGAGAAGCTGTGAGGAAATTTGCCGGGCAATCCGAGAGATGAAGATCAGGGGTGCGCCCTTGATAGGCGCTGCGGCTGCATACGGACTGGCCCTTACTGCCCTTCGAAGTAGATCCAAAAGTGCCGCAGTGACGATCAAGGAGTTGGAGCGGTCAGCCCACGGACTCGTTGAGACTAGGCCGACGGGAGCAAACCTGAGATGGGCTGTGCAGAGGATTATGGAAAGGGCACGCACATTCAACAATGTCGAGGATCTGAGAACATTCGTCTTGAGAGAGGCGGATGAGATTCGTGATGAAGACATCCGCTCAAATGTTCAGATCGGAAAGAACGGAGCTTCTTTGATTGAAGACGGTGATACGATACTTACTCACTGCAACGCTGGAGCGCTCGCGACCGCCGGCTATGGAACCGCTCTTGGAGTAGTTCGAGCCGCGATCGAGGAGGGAAAGAAGGTAAGAGTAGTAGCCACGGAAACTCGCCCGCTTCTTCAAGGGGCCAGACTGACAGCTTACGAGCTTGCTTCGGAGCACATACCTGTGACTCTGATTACTGATGGCATGGTTGGACACGTATTCCAACAGAAGATGGTTAACAAGGTAATCGTGGGAGCAGACAGGGTGCTACGCACAGGCCATGTCGTCAACAAGATAGGAACGTACACAATCTCTCTGGTAGCCAAGAAGCATCGCGTTCCTTTCTACGTGGCTGCTCCTCTATCAACATTTGACTTCAAGGGGTCGATAGACTCTATCGTCATAGAGCATAGAAGAGAAGATGAGGTTCTTTGTTTCAGTGGAAAGAGGACCGCTCCTAGGGGTGTCAGGGCGTTCAACCCTGCGTTCGATGTAACTCCACCGGAGAATGTGACGGCTATCGTCACAGAGAAGAAAGTGTTCTTCCCGCCCTATGAAGTGACCTTGGGAAGATTGGCTGAATCTACTTCTTCACGCGGCCCGGTGGCTACCTGACCGAAGGCTTTCTCGACTTTCTGGGAAGCTCCAAAGCGATCTCCACAGGACAGTTGCTTGCCGCTTCTCCGATGCAAGCCTTCCATTCACTTCCGATCGCAGTCAAGGCGTATATGCCAGTTATTTCTGCTCTAGCCTTCTGAACTATCCGAATCAGCGCCTTATGCGTTTCACCACTATCCAATACGTCATCAACGATGAGAACGCAGTCATTCCGCTTTATCGCATCTCTTGGAATGAATAGGCTGTGGACGGTCGCAGTCTTGCCGGGGACATAAACCTCCTCGATGAATTCTCTTACTCCAATCTCCCGTGTCTGCTTCGCAACGACCAATCCGATGCCTAGTCTGTGAGCCACAAGCGTCGCCAGAGGCACCCCATCCACAGCAGCCGTAAGCACCTTAGTGACTCTCTTTCCTGCGAAGGCGTTTATCGCCTGTTGCACAGCCCTCTCCAAAAGCATGGGATCGGATACGATGGCAGTATTGTCAAAGTAGTCGTCGTCGTCAAACTTCATTCTCTTCTGAAGTTCAACCTCGAGTCTGAGGACTTTCTGGAGGGTCTTGTTCATCTCCTTGGCACGTGTGATCGTGGGTAGAACATGCCCCTTCACATAACGGCTTAGAACGGTCTCGGGGAGACCGATTATCTGAGCCAGTTCCCTGTACGTATAGTAGTTTTTCGCAAGGTTGAGCAGGTCTATAGTTCCAAGTTTGTATTTCAAATCGAAGATTCGAGAACTCGTTTTTAACACGATCCTACCATTAGCGGTTTCATGCCTCTATCTATAAGACCTTCGGTCCCTCTTTTACGTGGCCATGAGTACCACACGTACTTGAAATTATGACTTGCGGCCAACAGCCGAATTCTCGAAAATCTCTTAACTTAAACAAAGATGGCAACCCGCGTGGTGAGCCGGATGGAGCCCAAACACAACTGTGGGAACGCCTAGGTCACGCAGAAAGCAACACTGAGCAATGACCCGTCGGGCACCCGCACAGTTGCCACGATCTTCGGGAATGGCCAAAGGATGCTAAGGCGACATAGGATCAGGGAGCGATCATATCGCGTCTATCTTTGTCATGAAGAAGCGCTCAAGGGTCCATGATTTCGACTGCTTCGCAAGATGCTGCAGCCTTGAACGGTCTGCTAGGCTAATGCCCACGAATAGTTTAGACGGGCTTATTACTGTCCTCCCCTCTGAGACTACATGCGCATAGAGGGCCCGTGGTCTAGTTGGACTAGGATGCTGAAGATGAACGTCTGCATAGGCCTTCGGAGCCGGAGGTCGGGGGTTCAAATCCCTCCGGGCCCGCCATCATATGACAATGGACCCGCGCCGAACTATGAGATCTTGGCGTCGTGGATGAGAGGGGGGAAAACTCCCTCACTCCCGACAAGACCGACAGGAAATTCACAGAGACAATCCAAGTCACACTTGGGACAGCAGAGAAACTAAGGAAGCGTCTATGTGAAGTCGTCCTCTCCACGAAACGTCACAGCAAGATCACGTTGGTATTCCTTAAGGCGTTGAACACGCAAGTCACCTATCTCGATCACGACCGACTTGGGCCCTTATTCATACTTGTTAGGGCCTTAGCAGTAAGGTGTCTGACTGAGATAGGGATACAAGCCTATTGGAGCGCTGTGGATTCAAGAAGTTTGCCTTGCACCGCAATGCCTGCAGAAGTTCTCATCCAATGACATTTCCTTGCCGCATTCCATGCAGTACTTGGCAGTAGATATGGTCGGTGTGCTTGGCGGAGGAATGGCTGGCACCGATTTTCTTCTTCTCGCCCTGATATAGAGCACGACAACGACTATCAGCGCCACCGGCATCGACAGGAAAATCAGGCCCAACAACGTTTCGCCCATTCCACCTCCAGTAGCGGCCTTCAGAGCCTCCGCCGCAGCCTTCTCCGCTTCCGGATACTTCCCGCTCTCGAAGAGGCTGACCGCCTCGTTGTACAGCTTCTCTACGTCAGAAGGCATCTTCTCTGATCCTTTCGTAGCGTCCTTAACCTTCAGGATCATATTTCTCGCTGAGGTTACCTTCGCCGAAACCTGATCGATCTCGCTATAGAAACTTGTTTCGCTCGGCATCTTGTCCATGTAGGGTGTGGGCGTCAGTCCTCGATCTCTGATCTCCCGTACATCAAACTCCAAGTATTCCTGATCTCTCTTCGCCCCTTTGTACGTTTGAAGGCCGATCTCTCTAGCCTTATCATAGCTTCCCACTCCGATCAGAGTCGTCTCCAAGGGGAGAACAGTCTGAGAGCCAGGCCACTCCTCAACCGCCAAGAAGACATGACCAGTCACAAAGACAAAGCGAGTTCTGAAACCTATGGCTTCGAATATTGCGTCGAAGAGGAGAGTCGTCTCAATGCAGTTGCCGCCCTTGTCACTTAATGTTTGGACAGGAAGTCGGACCCTTTGAGCAAGTGCTGACGTGAAGGCTGTCTTGGTGGAGACATAGGTTATTCCAAGATTCTGCAGCACATTGTATACAGCCCGCATCTGGGAATCCACAATATAGCTGTGCGTGTATTGTCCGATCTGCTGATAGCCCGGTATCTGGTTCCACGGCGTCGCCTTGGCGGCTGCGCCTATGACCTTCTGAATCGGGTCGGCGTGAGGAGTAGCGAGAACCACACTCATCTTCCTCAAATCGCTCTTTCCAAGCAGCCACGCGTAGTAGTTTAACGGTAGCATCTGAATGCTCTTGGAGTCTGCGTAGAGCTGCTTACCCGCGTTATCAGTTATCCTCAGATCAACGGTAACAGGGGTCGGTGTAGACACCTGAGCAACCTTATCATTGAAGGTCGGATTCAGCCCGACGTAGTAGACCTTACGCTGAGTCACTGAAAACGATTCTCTAGCCGGCTGAGCGTAAGCCCCCACGCTCAGCTCGATGATCCCATAGTAAGTAACCGAGGCCGCCGAAGCATCAAGCTTGACGACACAGAAGTACCAGTTGTAATTCTTCTCCAGCTGGGGAACGCCGTAAAGATGCGCGAAGGCAGTTATGAACTCCCCCTGACCAGTCGTATCGAGAGTCCAATCCACATACAGCGTCGCTTGAACATCTGGAGCTGAAACAAGGAGAACTGAGACGAGGATCAGCGTGACTGATAGACTGCCTTTGGCTCTACTCACATTCATTTTTCGCGCCATAGTATCTAGTCTCCTTTATACTATTTGTGCAGACACAATCAGAGAAGGAATATTTTCCTCACCCATGTCGCGATCCTAGTCGAACGCGCATTGTTTCGCTTGTGAAAGCCCTCCTTTCTCTGATGCGTGACACGCTTGTATCACCCATGGGCCTGAACTGGTGCAAAGCGTGCTGGAGAATCTGACTGGATCTCGCATTCGGACACATAATAACATCGGGCCTCCTTGCTCCCTTCCATGCTCAGTCTACATCGTTGGCAGTCTAGGCCGCGGCCGGCCCATGGTTCCCTTGAAAGCTATCTCGCATTAGAACCGTACAAGTCACCGCAGAAGTAAAAGGTGTGGCGGGTCAACAGATATTCAGCGGCTACGGACCCCAGATGTAGACTTTGAGCGTTGATGCTACTTGTTTTCAGTTGGATCTACGAGCAGATTCTGCTCAGTTGATAGATCTAGACGACAGTTTGAAGCCCATCCGAGTCCGCATAGGCCGCACCTTCTCCGCGGCTGGATGACTCTTCTGATCCGCGTCTTGTCCAACGGTGATTTCATCCGGGTTCTCTTGTGTGAGTGATCGGTGGCAGAGTGATGGCTCCGGTTTATGCACGTTGTCCTGACCGTCGGAAAGCTCCACACTTTTGAGGATATCTGTACTCGATTCACACAAGACTGGCCTTTCGTCCACATTGTTCGCAGCGTTGCACCAATCTCCCATTTCCATTTGATCTGCCATACCTGTTACATTTGATTAGACGTCGGTCATACGGTTTGAACTCTCTGCCACAGAGTGAGCATCTGTGCTCGTTTGTATTACGCAGACGAACGAGGATTCTAGGCAGTATCACGCTGATCTTGTAGGGCATATGTTTTGACTCCTGTTGTCTTTGAAATCAGAAGAAAGAGACACATCAGATAAGGAACCCTGTGGAACGACCGTTCCGCGATGCGTTCCATTTGATCACTTACATGACAATGAAGCTTATGCTTCTGAGTGGGGAGATTATTCGTGTGCAAAAGGAAGGGCTACGACGGCCCCAAATCGAGATCTGGAAGGTTAAGGTTCACATTTGACGAACAGGCGAACGGAAGTGCATGTCGTGCTAGCAAGAAACGTGTAGAGTGTCGCTTCAGGTTGCCCAAGAAAATGAGGAGCTCTTTCTGCAAAACCAGCCTTGCAAAGTTGATCGTGACTCTTCTACTGTTGTCATTCCTTGCTCGCCCAACTGCAGCGCAAGAGGACTATCGAGTGTTGCAGCTCGAGATCTCTGTGTACAGGGACGGTGTAGCACGCGTGAACTGCGCCATCTCCGTGAACTCGACAGTCGCCTCTGTATCGTTGGCACTGCTCGGAGCTGCTGCTAACATTCTGGTGACAGATGAGAAAGGTCAGATCCTTCGCTACGATCTGACGCCTAAGAACATCTTGATCTACACATTGGGAGCGTCGAGAGTCATTCTGGAATATGATACATCGGCGATAACATCTAAGGAGGGTCCTGTCTGGACTGTGAAACTGAATTTAGTGTTTCAGGGAAAGGTCATTCTTCCTAATGATGCTTCAGTGATCTATCTCAATGAGAAACCAGTATCGATCGAGGCACAGAACGGAAGACCGGTCTTGACACTCAGCAGAGGAGTCTGGGAGATAAGCTACATTATTCCTGTGAGGACGACGACCTCAGCTACAGAACGCTCGGTCACAGGAACTGAAACGATCTCAACTACCAGTGCTCTGCCATCGGTAGCGTGGCCTTCACCGGTCACACTAGTGATAGCGGCTGCTCTGGTGACAGCACTATCGTTGGCTCTCAGACTATCGCTGAGAAGAAGACCAAGTCTCCTGTCTGAGCAAATATCGCAGGCGGACAACGAGCTGCTCGAGCTGATTCGTTTCAAAGGCGGTAGGATATTCGAATCCGAATTGAGAGACCTATTGGGCATTCCGAAGACCAGTGCTTGGAGGCGTGTGAAGAAGTTGGAGAGGCTTGGTCTCCTCAGAACGAGGAAGATCGGATCACAGAATGAGGTAGAACTAGTCTAGGGCCTACGGTGTTTGGCGATTTCCTCCCACATCTGCCTTACGATCTCTCTTCCCTGCTGGATATCAAGAAGCGCCTCGGCAAGCTGGTCTTTGGACACTTTGTCTCTGGCGAGCTCAATCAGCCTTGCCGCCGTGTCAAGACGGCCCTTCAGGTTATCAATGTTGATCCCTGCCATCTTGAGCTTGTCAAGTTCATCTCGAAGCTTGGAAATCTCTCGCTCAAGATTACTAAGAAAGCTCTCCATTCTCTGCTTGTTCAGCTCTTCAGAAGCGTACTTCAGCAACATGAAGGATTCGACTATCAGCTTCTCTGACTGATCTAGCTTTTGAGCTGCCTCGGAAGTGTTGCCGGTATCCAATCGAAGCAACGAATCAGCTTCTTTTAGCAGGCTTTCAGCCCGATCAAGCTTCGCACTGATCTGTTCTCTCAGACTTTGACTGATCCCGGTTGAGCTAGAGAGAATACTCCTAATTCTCAGAATCGTCTCTCGCGCCCTTTTCAGTGCTTCAAGAAGCTGCTCCTCTTGCTCCTCAGCAGGAGGACTCTCGGGCCCTAGGTTCCTCAGAGCGTTTCGAAATTCCCGTTGAGCCATTCTGGCATGGAAAACTGCTAGGCCGTATTCTCCTCTTTCGTAGGCTGCTCTGGCTTGGCCGAGAATGATATTCCCTTCTTCAATGTAAGCTGTAGCGACTGAAATGCCCGTGCCGGTAGCGTTTGCCTGCTTGATGAATTCAAGGGCGATATTTCGCACGTTCTCGGCTATCCGTATGAAGATCTCGGCCTTCGTCTGGTCGTCTTGCTGGGCCTCTACAGGAGTCAAGCAAGCGACGAGTGTCACAGCCATGAACAGCAAGGGAAGTGCCTTTCGAATCGACATTCCAACACTGGCCTCTACGAAGGGAGAGAATTGAATATAAGGGACCCTCTGAAACGATCGTTCCAATCTCCATGCCGATTCCTTCTGACCCTTGCGCTATCGAGGGATAACATCACTCCGGGCCGCTATCTTTGACATGACTCCATCTTTAGCCAAGATCTGACGTTCCAGTCGCGGATCAGATTCACGAGCGTCTCCCTCGCGAGTTCTATGTCTCTGAGATAGACAAACTCATCCATACCATGAAAGCGACATTCTTCACGAAGCCGGCCAAAGCAAACAACCGGAACGCCAACTCTAGCGAAGTAACGACCATCATTTCCGCCCAGTTCTCCCGCCACAGGAATATCCTTTCCAAGCGCCTCCTCAGTGGCCCTGCAAAACTGCCTGACTAGTGGATGCGTTAGATCCGCAGAGTAGTTCGAAGGATCCTTTCGAGTATACTCAAGCGAAGCATCCACCTCGCACGCGGAAAGGATCCTTTTCGAAATATGCTGTGAAATCTCTCTTGGCGGCTCCTACGTTTACGATTCAGTGTCGGGCAATCTCAGCAACAGACTGTGAGGTTTGAATCGTCTCCAGCATGTGGCGTTCTCGCGTCGAGATGACTAATGCAATGTTCGCGACAAGTAGTGCTGAGCTCGCCAAGAAGGGGATGGGTCGCCCGACAAAGTCATAGACGAAGATGAAGATGACTGGCCCGAGTATCCCTCCCAAATCCATGAAGGTTCTATACAGTCCAACCGCAGTTCCTCTCATATTGGGAGTCACCACTTTGGAGAGAAGAACGATTAAGGTCACTGAAACCATTGCACCTCCGACCCCTTCAAGAAAGCCAATAATAACAATGTGAGCCAGAGAAATCGTGGCCGTGTAGAGACCCACGCATATCCCCTCAACGAACAATCCGCCAGCTATGACAGGCTTGATCCCTAACTGGTCAGCCATACGTCCGGAAGCAAATGTCGCCGCGCAGAACCCTGCGGTTCTTACACTCATGATCAATCCTATCGTCGGGATATCGTAGGTGAGTATCTGATTCAGGTATAGCTGAAAGACTGTATGCATCAGTCCTTGCATCACGAGCATCCTTGACATGACGACCGAGCAGACAACGAGAAGTCCCCAGTTCCTCAAACCCTTCAAAGCTTCGCCTACTGATATGGCGGCGTGGCCTTCGCGCGGCCTATCTGCAACCTGCCTCAACCCTTTGGAACGAAATGCAATCAAA
>Ga0315314_1001660_pt1 | contig 19470 bp, 26 predicted proteins | sample TDP9_MG_FD_203631 | JGI IMG/M metagenome (GOLD analysis project Ga0315314, IMG submission 203631) | Freshwater sediment microbial communities from Lake Towuti, South Sulawesi, Indonesia - TDP9 | ecosystem: Environmental > Aquatic > Freshwater > Lake > Sediment | place: Indonesia: South Sulawesi... | reverse complement strand
CCGAAGCACCGAGGCATCAACGGAGACATCATAGTTACAAGCATCAAAGTTTGCTACCTCACCGATATTGATGTTAGCCGTAAAGTCACTATCGGGTGCTGCCTCATCGGGGGCATCGAGGCTAACTAGGACTGGTGGTGTCACTACATCTACTACATCTCCAACCCATGTTGCCGGTATCTCCTCAGCCAGGTTATTTGACAGCATGCCGTTGGATAGACTTATAGTACTGCTGTCACCTTGAGAGCCAATGACATGGAAGTGCAATACTGCCAGATACCCGGAGCCACTTACCCCCGATAGACCAGGGACATTCTGAGCAACCCGGTACGTCCCCGGAGTAATCTCGTTATACATATCAACCGGTATCTCAGTTGAACCTATCAGCCCCGAGGTTACGTTATCCAGCCGAAGCACCGAGGCATCAACGGAGACATCATAGTTACAAGCATCAAAGTTTGCTACCTCACCGATATTGATGTTAGCCGTAAAGTCACTATCGGGTGCTGCCTCATCGGGGGCATCGAGGCTAACTGTAACCTCTGACGTCGCCACTACCGGGAATACTGCCCCACCGCCCAGAAGCAGTGCAATAACGATGGTTATTATACCTAGCATTTTCAATATTCTTCTCATTGCTATCCTCCCGTCCCGCTCAGGCGGGGGATTTAGATTTAACAGAGACTAGCATCTTTCTGAACGCCGTCAAGCTTGCCGTCTTAGATTTACCATTTTTAATTGACCTGCTTTATTTATTTGTTACCCTATGCCATCAGCCACAGACTAATGCCACAGAAAGTAGGGCTAGCAACCTGATCAAAAAAGAAAGGAACTAGCCCGAACTTCCCAGGTCAGGTTGCTAGCCCCTTTTCCTCTTATTTCAAAGACTGGTTAAGATTCTTTACTGCCAGATAACTGCAAATTGTCCACAAAAGTGCCTATTGTCAGTATAACACTAGAAACTATTTTTGTCAATAACCTGCACAAAAAGTCCTTAAAACATGCTAAAAAGTGACATCAATCTATCCATCAGATAATATGATATTCATGTCTTCGCCATATGCCTAGGACTTTTGAAACGTAGTTATCAGTCTGAAGAACGAAGGTGGCAAATTAGACAGCGAAGTTAATGATCCAATATGGGGAACACGTGAGGCTGGTTATCTAAGGTATGTGCTATATCGTGAACTACTTCCTATTTCTAGAGTAACAACGCGCCCTAATGTTACCTTCTCAGTGGCTGAGCTGATACTTAACAGTATCCAAGAACCAGTAATTGTCCCTGGTGATAGTCCTACTCTCCATTAGCCGTATTCTTCTTGTGAAAATAGGCCCGTTAGTCACCAAGGTGTGGTATTCGCCGTTCTCGCCACAGATCTCAATGTTCTTCCTCTTAAGGTACTTCACAAATGCCTTATCTACTCGGCGACCTATCCAATCTTCATTGATCAGCTCACATTTAGCACTAACGATAACTGCTTCAAACCCCTCATCGATAAAGCTAGATAGTATCTGTTCTGTACTCTTACCCCAGAGTGGCTCAATCGCCTCAATACCTAGGTCACGGCAAACCCTTTCCGCCCAATCCTTATGTTCCTCCAGGCATATATCGCCAAAGACCATCCCCTTTACACCGCCGGGAATTAGACTTGTCACTGCGTCCTTGAACTCCTGCTCATACCCATCCCAGGTAGTTTCTTTCTGCAAAAGAGGAATACTGATAGCCTGGCTTTGCAGTTGAATTAGCTTGGCTTCTGTGCCATGAAAGCTTACTCTCTGGAATTCTTCGGAGATGAAGTTCACGAGGTGGGAGACGCTGTATCCTTGGCGCATCGCCTCATAGCAGGCAAAACAACTGTCCTTGCCACCACTCCAGGATACGATGTAGCTCATAAGCCTATTGCTCCGCTTTAAGTTAAGGTTAATTATAATGCATTCCTAACATTAAGCGAAACAAGCAACTGTTCAATTGTGACCGAGGTCTTTGTCTTACGACCTCAGAGGATTACATCTGTCTTTTAAGCAGAATTCTACAGGCTAGAGTAATTAACCCAGGCCGGCAATTATCCTCTCTATCTTGGCAATGTTGAGGGCATTGATATTTCCAGCTTGATTGGCATTTAGCCCGGCTATAATGCTATCCACCTTAGTAACATCAAGGGCATTGATGTTACTGTCACCATTACCATCTCCCGGAGCTATTGAGGTGATAGTTACCGAATCCCCGACCCATGTTGCTTCTATCTCCTCAGCCGAGTTGTTGGCCAGCATATTGCTGGATCTTTTTTAGCTTCCCGCCCGCCCATTCATAGGGATATAACGCAAGTATGCCTACTGCGTCGTTGGCTCCCAAGTTCTTCCCATTAGATTTACCTCACAAAAGCTCCTAAATTGGCTTGACAAAAGGCTATTTTTGTGCCATAATTCTGTCACCTGTCCAAACAACTTGAGGGGTTTGCCGTGAACAAAACAACCAGAAACAGCCACAATTTTCATCGTGCTATTACTCTTACAAACTGCTGGTTCTCAGCGATAAAAGAAGGTAAGGAGGACAAAAGGAATGGCCAAGAAAAGAGACGAAGTACCTGAAGTAGAGGGGTTCAAGGAACGCCCCAAAATAATGACGCAACCGCTTCCTCGAATCCTTGATGACATCGAGGAGAGCATCAGGTTAGCTAACGAGGCAGCTAAAGACGCTAGAGAAGCGGCGGAGGAAGCCCGCAAGGCTGGAGAGAAGGCTGCCAATGAAGCTGCCAGAGTCGCTGCCGCAGCAATTGGTAAGGTTGAGCAGATGGCCAAGAACGCTATGCAGCTAGCCGAACTATTAAAGTTAGCACTTACGGAAGCAGCTACTACCTTAGAGAAAAGACTCTCAAGAAAACCGTAGCTAATAGTAGGGAGTACCTACCAAAAGGAGTAAAAAATGGGTAAAGAAGATGTTAGACCAACTAAAAAGGGGAATCCAGAATTACTTATCTAAGGCAATAGGCTTGCTGTCCATACAGTTGCCTCTCAATCCTCTTGAAGTGGAAGCCAAGCAATTTCATCTCATGTATCAGCAGGCCGATTTATCTGCTGGTAGCTTATTCCAAAGTACTTTGGAGGACTCAATGGTTTGGAAGGATCGGTACGGCTCTGTCGCTGAGGAATCTTTAGACTCTCGATTGAAAGCTATCTGTGATCGGGCAGGTCAAGAGACTGGTGCCTCCTATAGCTTTTTACTTCTCTATGACCGAGAGACTTCACAATTATACAATACTGCCTGGTACGGTCAGAAGCAAGCCGAGGCAGGTCAAACTGCTGTTGTGCGGTGGGTTCTGTCCAGAGCTAAACCCTTGTTTCTAGAAGGACAAGCAGATGCCGAGGAAATCGTGGGCTGTAGCTTGGAGGAGGCAGCGCTGCCTCTTCTCTGTGCCCCGGTAATGGGCAATGCCGACTCCATAGGCGTTCTCGGTGTTGGCGCACCCGATTCTGCCAGGGAGGAGTTCCCACACTGGCTACCCTTTCTTGAATCACTAGGAGAGCTGGTAGGGGCACTCCTTGGGAATCAAAGTCTCCTGCGGAGTCTCTACTACAAGGAGGAGCAGGTACGGAACCTCATCAGGGCTACCCTTGAGGCTCAGGAAGCGGAGAGGGAGCGCATTTGTCTTGAGGTTCATGACGGAGTGACCCAGACTCTAGCTTCAGCCTTCCATCATCTCCAGGCCTTGGAAGCTGTCTCACCTGAAGGCACTCCGGGTAGGCAACTACTCCTCAGGGCAAGCGCACTGCTAAAGCAGGCTATCCAGGAATCCCGGGAAGTCATCAATAGCCTCCAGCCGGCAACCCTGAGGGACCTCGGTCTTGTCGCCACATTGCGCCAAGAGGTTCGGCAATTGGAGCAAGAGCTGGGCTGGAAAATAGAATTTAAGGCTGATGCTATAAGGCTTCCCAAAGACACGGAAACTGGTTTATATCGAATTATCCACGAGGCTATCACCAATGCCAGAAAACACGCCGATACCAAGCGCCTCCGCATCAGACTAACCTCTACCAATGACCAGGTAGAGGTCGAAGTTAGGGATTGGGGCATCGGGTTTGACTACAACTCTCAGGATGTATCAGGAAGGCGGGGCACTGGTCTGCTGAGCATACGTAAGCGGGCAGAGCTTTTGCAAGGTACTTGTGATATCCAGAGTGCCCCCGGTCAGGGAACCACGGTGCGTGTGAAAATATAAAATCTTACATAAACAAAGGAGGCAAGCATGGATAAGACGAGGGTGCTTCTAGTAGATGACCACCCAGTAGTGCGTGAGGGCCTTCGTGCCATGCTGGGTACTGCTCCAGACATTGAGGTGGTAGCCGAAGCCAGTGATGGATTCGAGGCTATAGAGAAGGTAAATGAGCACCAGCCCGACGTAGTTTTAATGGACCTCCGTATGCCTAACCTAGATGGCCTAGAGGCCACCCGGCGAATAAAAAGTCAGTTCCCGTCTATATCGGTCATCGTGCTCACCGTGTATGACAATGACGCCTATATCGTGGATGCGGTTAGAGCCGGTGCTGGAGGCTATCTACTCAAGGATGCCTCAAAAGACCTACTCATCCATACCATTCGGGCGGTCAGTAGCGGGGCAACTCTAATCAAGACTAATCTCTTGTACGAGGCGATACCCTCCCTTGTTGCCTCTAAAAATGGAAGCCAGAAGTCAGGGATATCTACTATAGAAGGTCTGGAGGCACTGACACCTCGGGAACAGGAGGTGCTCAAATTGGTGGCAGCAGGGCGGACCAACAAGGATATAGGCAAGGAACTCAGTATTGCTGAGGATACGGTAAAGAAACATATGCAGAACATTATCGCTAAGTTGAATGCCTCTGGCCGAACTGAAGCCGCAATGAAGGCAACACGTGCCGGCATTATTAAGTAGCCGGTGATACTTAAAGTTCCACGGACATGAAGTAAGGCCTCCGTCCTACTTTTCTTTATATTGCCCCCCATTTTTGGGTAATACCCATCTCTGGGGGAAAATAAAACCCACAAAATACCTCTAAAGGGGGTTGCCAAGACGAATGTCAGTATTTATGCTATAAATATAGCCTTTTGTCACCAAAGCCAGGGTGACCTTGGCCACAATAGGTGTCAATGGTAAGGGAAGCGAGCCGGGGAACCACTCGCCCTCCTGCCTTTGGCATATGCTTACCTTGAGAGAAAAGGAGGTGATAGTAAATGGCAGTAGAGAAGGCGATAGCATCCTCGAGCCTAGTTGAGGTTATCGACAGAATCCTGGACAAGGGCATTGTGATAGATGCCTGGGTTCGCATTAGCCTAGTGGGCATCGAGATTCTGGCTATTGAGGCTAGAGTGGTGGTCGCTGGCGTGGACACTTTCCTCAAATATGCCGAAGCTGTTGGGCTGACAGCAGCCGCAGCCGCCTAGGCAGGCTCGTGGTAAGACCTTTTGGTAAGCCGAGGCTCGAGGCATGTTTGTGGTGACCACCAGGTTGGTTCCCACTTACCAGTTGGAGCCTGGTTGAAGGAGGGAAGGGGGTAAGTAACCATGGTCTACACCTCTGCCTCGACCTTGGCTTTAGCCAAAGGGACAGTAAGAGGGTCTTATAAAGAAGACTTTATATAAAAGAAGGAGGTAGTGAAAAATGGGTTTAATGCAGGATTTCCAGAGGGGTGATAAAGAACGGCGAGCCGAGGTAGCTAGTATGCTTAGTGAGGCAGACGCCTTCGTTAAAGACCTTGCCAAGGGTAGTGCTCAGCGTGCCTCTGAGATAGCCGGTATGCTTAGGGACTTCGCCAAAGGAGATGCCGAGCGTAGGTCTGAGGTAGCTAGTATGCTCAGTGAGGTAGACGCCTTCGTTAAAGACCTTGCCAAGGGTAGTGCCCGGCGTGCCTCTGAGATAGCCGGTATGCTTAGGGACTTCGCCAAAGGGGATGCTGAGCGTAGGTCTGAGGTAGCTAGTATACATAAGATGGTTTGGGGCACGGCACCAGCCAAGAAGCAGGCAGCGCCGACGGTAGTTAAGGAAGCACCGATTGGTGGGCTTCGTGATAGGGTCTTTGCCTACCTAGCTAACCACACCAATGGGACTAAATTAACTGAGCTGGAAGAGGAGTTTGGCATAGCTCGTATTGAGATGGCAAGGGTAGTCCGTGAGTTGATGGACGACAACAAGGTGGAGAAGCGTGAGCAACTTTACTTTGCCATCTAGGGCTTGGTCGGAGTTGGCTCGAACGTAGTAATAGCCGAGTGTTGCCGCTAGCATAGGTTATAACGACAGGGAGTGGCTCAAGTATAACCGAGAAAGGAGCTGAGACGGAGGCAAAGGCAATTATCTGTGCCTTTTGTGAAGGCAAGGGAAAGGACCCGTTTGGGATCATGTCGCCACTGTCCAGTTGCCAGGTATGTGGGGGCAAGGGCTTAGTTACCATCGGGGAGCCGGCGGTAGTCTGTGCCTTTTGTGGCGGCAGTGGTGTCCATGATGAGCTGAGGCTTACCTGCACCGTATGCAGCGGTAAGGGTATGGTCAGTATTGTGGAGCCGGTAGAGAAGTGCCCCCGGTGCCAGGGGACGGGGGTGGACATCGTTATTAATTACCTCCCCTGCGTTTTGTGTGAAGGCAAGGGAGTAATTACGGCAAAGAACAGGGAGAAACAACCGGTGTAAAGTAGCGGCTATCACATTATTTAAGAGAGGAGGGATAAAACTATGGTAATGACGAGAGCCGAAGGGGTGTCAACGGTGCTGGAGCCCCGTCCACTGCCCAACTTTGTGGAGACCAAGTCCATTAAGGAAATCACCGACCGCGCCCTGGCGTATATCGCCACCGGATTTCCAATTCACTTTAGGGGGGCATCAGGGACAGGGAAGACGACGCTGGCTCTACATGTTGCCAGCAAGATTGGCCGACCGGTGGTAATGATACACGGGGACGAGGAGTTCAGCACATCAGATTTAGTGGGAGGCGAATACGGCTACCGTTTGAGGAGAGTGGTGGATAACTTCATCCATTCTGTATTGAAGACGGAAGAGGACATGATAAGGAGGTGGGTGGATAACCGCCTGACGGCAGCCTGCAAGTACGGGTTGACCCTTATCTACGATGAGTTCACTCGGTCTCGCCCAGAAGCAAATAATGTCTTGCTTTCAGTTCTCCAGGAGAAGATGCTTGATATACCCCACCGCGGTGATGGTGACGGCTATCTGAGGGTAGACCCTAACTTTACTGCCATCTTCACCAGCAACCCAGAAGAGTATGCCGGTGTCCATCGGAGCCAGGATGCCCTTCGTGACCGAATGGTAACCATAGACCTGGACCACTTTGATGAGGAGACAGAGGTAGCTATAACTGGGGCTAAGTCAGGAATGCGCCGGGCGGAAGCAGCCAAGATTGTAGCTGTTGTCCGAGCTTTACGTGACTCCGGCGTGTGCGAGTATGCCCCTACTGTCCGGGGCCCGATAATGATAGCCAAGACCCTTAAAGTACTAAATGGTTCGGTCAATAGCAAAGATAATGTCTTCAGGAAGTTGTGCCTTGATATCCTGGCATCGGAGACAAGTCGAGTCGGTAGCAAGGCTCAAAGCGCCAGGGTAAGAGAGAAGCTAAACGAACTAATCGACCAGTATTGCTGAGTTTGGAGGTGATAGAGATGGCATTGATACGGCTTTTTACCCGGTTGGACAAAGATGGCAAGGTGACCATACCCAGTAATGTCAGCCGTCAGGTTGGTTTTAAGCCAGGTCAGCTTATTGAGGTGAGAGTGGTGAGCAAGAGGAGCATAGCCATTTCAGCTAGGAGTAACACCCGGTAGAGATGGTGCCTCTTGGTTATGTAGGCATGTCCTATAAGGAGGTAAGCCCTATGGACAAAAAGATTAACCTGGCTGACTTAGAAAGGGAGAACAAGGAGCTTCGTAGGCAGTTAGCCGAGCTTGACGAGCTGCCCAGCAAGAGGAGACTTGCCAGGAAGAGCGTTAGTGACCTTGAAGGGCTTCAGAATATAGCTACTGGCATCAGCAAGGGAGTAAGCTCCATCCCTGGTGCACGGCAAGACCATTACTACCTTGATTTATACCTCCTGCAAATAGAGCGAGAGAGGCTGGTTAAAGAAATAGCCTCAATAAAAAGACGAAGGCTACGGCTAGGGGGGAAGGTTTCCCATCTTGATAAGGAGATAGCCGTCAAAGAGAAAAAGGCCCTTCAAGACATGACAACTCTGTCGGCAGGGTCTCCTAAAAGAATCAAGGCAAAAAAACAGGGAACGCCAAAGAGAGCCGAAGATAAGGAAGAATGGAATAAATTTACCCTGGAGTACTAAGCTACCTTCCTAAAACTGGGGGACGATTTAGAATGGTAGCCATATCGCCTGATGAAGAGCTAATCTGGAGACAGCAGAAACTGCCGTCTGAAGAGAGACCGAGGCCAATAAGGATGAATTCTGCCATGATAGGCGCTATCGCTCGGCATTTGATGGCGTGGGAACGGACAAGAGCCCGGAGGGAAATCGCCGAGCCGTGGAGGTGGCAACAAGAGTTTGCGCGGAGGGGCTTTCTGAGGACAAGACGATGAGGATATATATATACGGTGTCACCAAAATAAGCCAGCCAGCGACTTTTGGTCAGTCGCTTCTATCTTCAAGTCCTGAGGAGGTATACACCATAGTCCATCGCCACCTCGCCTGCGTTATCAGTAACTATGATAGGGATGATTTTGCTTCGCTACCCAAGGAGGATAAACTGCGTTGCTTGATGACCCACCAGGGGATTATTGAGCGAGTGATGAAGGAAGGGTATACCATACTTCCGGTAAAGTTTGGCACCCTTGTCGAGGGTGAGGATGAAATACGCCGCATTTTAAAGCAAGGGTATAGAAGGCTTGTCCAAAACTTAAACCAGATGGCTGGTCTGGTGGAGATAGAGATAGCAGCTACCTGGGACTTGAACAAGGTTCTTGAGGAGATTGGGAGCAAGGAAGAGATTAGACAACTGGGGCGCTCTATGGTGGGTAAGTCTGCCTCAGAAATAATGGAAATCCAGATAAACGCCGGTAAGCTGGTAAAAGAATCTCTAGATAGACGGAGGGAGAACTACCGCCGTCAGACAATGCAGTCCCTTGCTGAAGCAGCGCTGGATATACAACCAAACGTACTGGTTGCTGATGAGATGGTGATGAATATCGCCTTCCTTATTTCAAGGGAGAGGCAGAGGGAGTTTGATAGCCGGGTGAGGCAATTAAATGAAGCCTTTAATGACCAGATTAATTTCCGCATTATCGGTCCGCTACCGCCTTACAGTTTCAGTACGATAGAGATAAAGCGTCCCGACCCGGTGAAGATTGAACAGGCAAGGCGATTACTTGGGCTTGGCACCGAAGTTTCAGACAAGGAGCTCAAGGAGGCTTACCGTCGCCTAGTAGCTAAGAGCCACCCCGATGTGCACTTGTATGGTAGCGATGAGCAGTTCACCAAGGTGCGAGAAGCATTTGCTTTACTGCGTGATTATTGTCACGGGCAGAGTGCGGGTGTTGAGCAAAATACAAATGGACGATGCTATTCGCTTAAGCCTAAGGATGTAAGCCAGGTTTTTCTGGTTGAGATAAAACGCCCAGCCCTTCCAACTGGCTAAATGCTTAGGGTTAGTATGGTAGGAGAAGAGACTAGGGAAGCAAAGTACCTGTACTGCATAATAAAGTGCAGCCAGGAGGGCAACTTTAACGGTGTACCGGCTGTTGGTGGTCACGACGTCCAGATTCACACCGTTGTCTTCAAGGATTTAGCCTGCGTGGTCAGTGACTCACCGGATATGGAGTATGATAGTACTCGGATGAACATGATGGCTCACGAGACGGTGATTGAGCGGGTAATGGAGGAATTTACCGTTCTACCCATAAGATTCGGCACCGTTACCACAAAAGGTGCCGGTTCACCGGTTGAGGATATCCGCCATAAGCTCCTTGAGCGTCATTATGATGAATTTCTAAGCCTGCATGAGGACATGAGTGGGCGGGTTGAGCTGGGGCTGAAGGTCTTATGGCGTGATGAGAAGGCAATCTATCAAGAGATAGTTGCTGAAAACAGGGAATTGCGCAGGCTGAGGGATTCTATTCAGGGTCGTTCTGCTGAGGCGACACACTTTGACCGGGTGCGATTGGGAGAAATGGTAAAAAAGGCGCTTGACCAAAAAAGGGATAAGGAGGCGAGGGTGCTCCTGACTCGCTTTTACCCTATAGCCGACCGAATACGAGAGAACAGAATTATTATCGACCGAATGGTTCTGAACGCTGCCTTGCTGGTAAATAAAGACCGGGAGAGGGAGTGCGATGAAATGGTGGAGAGACTGGACGAAGAGCTGGGAGAGAGGATGGTGTTTAAGTACACCGGGCCTAACCCTCCATTTAACTTTTGTCAGATTACGGTCAAATGGGAGAAGGAATGAAAGAAGGTAGGAAAATTCGGCAAGAAGAGGGAGGCGATCTTCTTACTAATATACTGGCCTTTCCTATTCTTGGCGCTCCAATAATGGTTCACTGGGTCGCCCAAAAGCTTGTCGAGGCAGCGGAGCAAGAGGAGTTGGACGAAGGTAAGCTCCAAGGTAAGTTGCTAGAGCTTCAGATGCAATATGAGCTGGGAGAAATTGATGACGAAGGGTATGCGAGACAGGAAACAGCTATACTGGAAAGGCTCAACGCTATTCGTAAAGCTAAGGAAGAGGAATAAGTAAAAGGACGTAATATGGTGCCGACAGAGGATACAATTACTACCAAAAGGGGGAAGAAGATGACTACCGGAATAACAAATCTGGCAGAGCGAGCCAAGCGGCAATTGGCTGAGGTCACTGGCTTTAGCCCAGTAGCGGCAGTGGGGGGATTTAAAGATGAGGAGGGCTGGCATATCTCGGTGGATATGCTAGAAATGGCCAGATTGCCCGAAGCAACCGATATCATTGGCACTTATGAGGTTTTGCTCGACCAGGGTGGCAACATGGTGAAATTTGAAAAAAAGAGGGCACGTCTCCGCGGTGAGCCATATGAGGAAGGATAATAGCTAAAGAGGATTGATGAATATGGCATTACAAGCGCAAAAGGATACCACTGGTACCTTATTTGATGTGATAGACAGGATACTGGACAAGGGGCTGGTTATCAATGCCGATATCATGGTCTCGGTTTCCGGCGTTGAGCTACTAGGCATAAAAATAAGAGCTGCCCTGGCATCATTTGAAACCGCCGCCAGATACGGGCTGGAATTCCCTTCAGGAACTAATTTCCAAACCCCAGCCTGGCAGGAGGCAGTAGCCACTAAGGAAGAATGCCCTCAATGTGGTAAAAGGGTGCCAGCTAAGGAACTCTTGTCGGCAAGATGCCCCTGGTGTGGCTGGATAAGCGTTAAAGCAAAAGTAGCTCTGCCGCCAGCCTAAGGGAAAGGCAAATGGCTAGCTAAAGTTGTGGGGATAAAGAAGTGAGCAAGAGGAAAAGAAGTTATGGCAATTGTTGATATTGATGAAAAGAACCTGAAGCATGGTGTGCTGGGGCTGGTTATAGCCTTGGTGGAAATAATCAAAGATACCCTCAAGCTTCAGGCAATGAAGCGTATGGAGGGAGGTAGCCTGACCGGGGAAGAGGTAGAGCGGTTGGGAGAGGCGCTTATGGACCTAGATATAGCCATTGATGAGATAAAGCAAGAGCAGGGAATCACTGAGTCAGTAAAATCGGTGAGGGATGGGCTGGATAATCTGGTAGATGGTGTCATCGACCAGTTCCTAAACCCTGAGAGGTGGCGGCAGGCAGCCAAATCAAAGGAGGAATCCAGCCATGCAGCAAGATGACAAGACTGAAGCCCAGAGAGAAGGGCAGGGGAGGTATCTTTACTGCATCGCCGGTAGTGGTGAGAGGGTAAGCCTGGGAGCTATCGGGATTGATGGTCATAATGTCTATACCATTCCCTACCAGGATATATGCGCCGTAGTCCATGAGTGCCCCGCTGAACCGTATCAGTCAACCGATAGAGAGCTGGTAAACTGTTGGCTACTGGCACACCAGAAGGTAGTGGACGAAGCCTGGCAAAGATGGGGCACAGTGCTTCCTGTGGGATTTGATACCATAGTCATGGACAAAGATGGGGTTGGGGCGGAAGATAATGTCAGAAACTGGCTGCAAAAGGACTACGATAGCCTCAAGGACAAAATAGAGAAGCTGAGGGGCAAGGCAGAGTATGGTGTGCAAATCTTTTGGTCACCCCAAGTTATTGCCCGGAATCTAACCAAGACAAGCCCTGAAATCAGGCAGCTTGAGGAGGCAATAAAATCCCAGCCAAGGGGCATTGCCTACCTCAATAAGCAAAAGTTAGAGGGTGCACTAAAGAAGGAATTAGAATCCAAAGCCGACCAGTGCTTTAGGGATTTCTATGAGCGTATTCGGAGACACGTTGACAATATTGTTGTGGAAAAAACGAAGCTGGATGTTCAGGATGCCCAGATGATAATGAATCTCTCCTGCTTGCTCCCCAAAGATAAGGCTGCCGAACTGGGTGATGAACTGGGGAAGATTAATGCCATCAATGGGTTCTCGGTTCGCTTTACCGGACCCTGGCCGCCATATAGTTTTGTTGGCACCTGATAGTAGAAGGTTATAAATGGAACCGACCCGGGATACACATTATACATTGGTAGACTTATTGGACAGGGTGCTTGATAAGGGTGTGGTGCTCTACGCTGATATTATCGTTTCAGTTGCTGGCATACCTCTAGTCGGTGTCAACCTGCGGGCAGTGCTGGCGGGCATGGAGACCATGCTAAGCTACGGAGTAATGCAAGAGTGGGACCAGAAAGTTCGTGCCGTGAACAGGCTCCAGAAAGCAGGACTAGTTGCCTATGCCAGTGCTACTAACCTGAGTGGGGAGATGACGTATGCCAAAGGCAGTTGGCATTGACCTAGGGACTACTTTCTCACTGGTAGCCTACCTTGAGCGTGGTCGACCAGTGGTAATTCCCAATAGAGAGGGCAGCCGGTTAACACCCTCGGTGGTGGCATTTCTCAAAAATGGAGAGCGGCTGGTGGGGCAGCTTGCCCGGCAGCAGGCTGTTGCCAACCCGGAGGGTACTGTCTTCTCCATAAAGAGACATATGGGGCATCAGACTTACCTTGACCTTGGTGGTTTACCCAATGATAAGCAGTTCATCCAGCAGATTAAGCGGCACATAGGCTCCGATTACCGGGTAAGGATTGACCACAGTGAATATACCCCTGAGGAAATCTCGGCTATGATTCTTAAAAAGCTTAAGACGGATGCCGAAGAATACCTTGGTGACAAGATAGAGCAGGCAGTTATCAGTGTGCCTGCCTATTTCAATGTCAGCCAACGGCAAGCCACTATGGATGCGGCTACTATTGCCGGCATCAAGGTCATGAGAATAATTGACGAGCCAACAGCTGCCGCCCTCGCCTATGGTCTGGAAATGGAAGACGTCCACACCATCATGGTCTGGGACTTAGGCGGCGGCACCTTTGATGTCTCTATCCTTGAGCTTGGCGACGGGATATTTGAGGTCAAGGCGGTCAACGGCAATACCTGGTTGGGTGGGGACGATTATGACCAGCGTATCGTAGATTATCTGACTGAAGAGTTTCAAAAGCAATTCGGGATTGACCTCCGAGAGAATAGGGCGATTTGTCGCCGACTGAAGGAAGTAGCTGAAAAAGCTAAGATTGAACTGACGGATAGCGAGGCTACACTTATAGAGATACCCTTTATCAATGCTGGCGAAGGTAGCCCCAAGCACTGGGAGATAACCCTGACTAGGGCAAAATTTGAAGAGCTAACCGATGATTTGCGGCAGAAGATGATTGCCCCCACTATGAAGGCGTTGGCGGATGCCGGACTCAGACCAGAAGATATAGACCGCCTTATCTTAGTCGGTGGCGCCACAAGGATGCCGGCGGTTAGAAAGCTGAGTGTGAAAATCATAGGCAAGGAGCCCTATAAGGATATCCAGCCTGACGAAGCAGTGGCTTTGGGAGCCGCCATCCAGGCGGGCATTTTAATGGGACAAATACAAAAGAGGGTGCTAATAGATGTTAACCCGCTGTCTCTGGGTATTGAAACCCAGGGCGGTATATTTACCAAGATTATTGAGCGAAATACCCCCATCCCAACCTCCAAGGGTCAGATTTTTACCAACGCCTCGGATAATCAGACCTCCATGGATATTCATGTATTGCAGGGTGAACGGGATATGGCTGTAGATAACATTACCCTGGATAGGTTTGATTTAACTGGTATATCCCCCGCGCCCCGTGGAGAAGCCAGGGTTGAGGTGACCTTTGAAATTGATGCCAATGGTATTCTTCATGTGTCGGCTAGCGACCTTTATGGCGATAGCTGCCAGGAGGTGAGGGTTAGCCCTCGTTTCTACGGGCTGCCTCAAGAAGAGATAGCCCGCATGGTTGAAGACGCAGCCAGATTCTCCGAGGATGACCGTAAACGACGGCAGGAAGTGGAGATCGGCATCAAAGCCGATAATGTGGTGCGGGCTGCCCGGCAGACTATCGCTGAAGCTGATGTAATTGAGAATCTGAAGTTGATGCAAGAGGTGGAGAGGGCAATATTAGAGGTGCAGCAGGCTGTAACTGATGGAGACAGTGCTGAGGTCAAACTAAGAACCGAAGCCCTGGAAAAGGAGATTAAGGCATTATACCAGCAGAGAGGGCCAAAACTGGAAGCAGAGCATGTAACCTCTTAGCCGGTCGTTCTTCACCCCCTATGCTTTAGACTAAGTGAGCGGCTTATTGTTTCTACTTATTTAAAATTCCTTACCCCTCTTGACAAGCGTTTTCCAATGTGTTAACATGTTAACAAATGGGGGTAATTGGGACAAGGGTATCACCAATTCTGGAACAATATATTCAAGACTACTGCCGTGGCTTGGGGAAAACCACTTCTCAGTGGCTCAGGGAGCTTATAGAAAAGGAAATCTCGGGTAAGACGCCAAACCCGGCGCTTGGGGATGCCATCAATGGGCTTAGCAATTTAGCTTCTGACAATGCCAAATTTATGATTGGCATACTGGCGGTGTCCTTGGGCATATATAACACCATTATCCAGGGCGAGATTTCAAGTCACCCGGAGAGGGCAAAGCAACTACAACAGGTACACAGTGAATTCGTAGGCCGGCTGCTCAAAAACCTACCGTTAAAGGAGCAGCTTACCGTTGAGATGGGAATAAGAATATCGGATTTGGCAACCGAAATAGAAAGGATTAAGTCGGAAAAGCAAATACAGCAGGAGGTGTAAGATGGCTGAAGGGAAGAAAAAGGCAAAGGTAGAGTTTGATTTTGGGCTGGGGGGACTGTTTGAGGGGATGGGTAAGCTCTTTGACCTGGTCTCCAAGATGACCGAGGAAGGAAAGGAAGAGTATACCCGTACCGGGGAAATTAAAGGTCTAGGTGATAAGGCTAAGGGAATCTACGGTTTTAGCATCAAGATGGGCTTAGGCGGTCAGCCAACGGTAGAGCATTTTGGTAACATCAAGAAGACAACGAGGGGCTCAGTGGAGGTAGCCGAGGTCAGGGAACCCATAGTTGATGTCTTCGACGAGAGAGACTATCTATTAATTATTGCTGAACTCCCTGGTGTTGAGGAGGAAAACATTGACCTTGAAGTAAAGGGAGATATTCTCAGCCTGAAGGCTGAGGGTAAAGATAGGAAGTACAGTAAAGAGGTCCTCCTGCCATCAGAGGTTGAGCCTAAAAGTATGAAGACCCAGTATAAAAGCGGAGTCCTGGAGATAAAACTTGCCAAGAAGACAAAAAAGCCGGGTAAAGGCAGCTAGAAGTATGCCTGAAATGAAGCCAGAAGACGCCTTGATACTTAAGGTAGCCGAAGCATTAGCCAAAGACGTTGGTCGGGGCATAGCCAGGCTCGACCCTAAAGACATGGCGCGACTGGGGGTTGAGGTGGGGGATATCATTCAGGTTATGGGTAAGAGACCTACCCCAGCCAAGGTTATGCCGGCGTTTATGGAGGACAGAGGCAAGGATATTATCCAGATAGATGGCATTACTCGGGAGAATGCTCAGATAGGTCTTGATGAAAAGGGGCAAGTTCGGAAAGCTGAATACAAGACGGCTAGCGTAGTAGTTCTCACCCCCTTAACTACACGAGGGACGTTAAAGGAAAGGGATACTGGTTATATCGGGAAGCTGCTCGAGGGACTAGCCGTTAGTGCCGGGGACAAGGTAAGGGCTACCCTCTTTGGCACTCGTTACCAGGAATTCTCTGTGGCTGATACTAGCCCCAAGGGAATAACTGTCATCCATTCTACCACGACCATAAATATAGCCGGGGAAGGGGCACGGGTAAAGGAAGGGGTTGGAATTACCTATGAGGATATCGGTGGGCTGCATCGGGAGATTCAGAAAATAAGGGAGATGATTGAACTACCATTGAAATACCCTGAGGTATTTGAGAGATTGGGGATAGATGCCCCCAAAGGGGTATTACTTCATGGACCACCAGGCTGTGGCAAGACCTTGATAGCCAGGGCGGTAGCCAATGAGACCTCAGCCCATTTTATCCATATAAGTGGCCCCGAGGTCATCCATAAGTTCTACGGAGAAAGTGAAGCTCACCTGCGAGCCCTTTTTGAGGATGCCAGAACATATGCCCCATCAATTGTATTTCTGGATGAGATAGACGCTATCGCTTCTAAACGGGAAGAAGTTCGGGGTGACCAGCAGGTAGAGCGAAGGGTGGTGGCTCAACTCTTGGCTTTGATGGATGGCTTAAAATCGAGGGGGGAGGTAGTGGTTATCGGGGCGACCAACATACCTAATGTGCTCGACCCAGCCTTGAGACGGCCGGGGCGCTTTGATAGGGAGATAGCCATTAGTATCCCTGATAGGAATGCAAGGTTGGAGATACTTCATATTCATACCCGGGGAATGCCTTTGGCTTCTGATGTAGACCTGGAAAGGATTGCCGAAATTACTCACGGGTTTGTTGGTGCAGACCTGGAGGCTCTAGCCAGAGAAGCCGCCATGATAACCCTGAGGAAGATAATGCCCAAGATTGAATTTGAAGCTGATAATATTCCCTATGAGTTGCTTCTGGAGCTGGAAGTAACTATGGACGACTTCCTGAATGCGTTAAAGGAGGTAGAGCCCTCAGCCATCAGGGAGGTCTTCATTGAGATTCCTGATGTTCGTTGGGATGATGTCGGGGGACTAGACGAGGTAAAACGGGTGCTCAAGGAAAGCATTGAATGGCCGTTAAAATACCCAGAGCTTTTTGACCACATGAGAACTAATCCTCCTAAGGGCATCCTACTTTATGGTCCTCCCGGCAGCGGGAAGACATTCCTAGCTAAGGCAGTAGCTAGTGAGAGCGAGGTCAATTTCATTTCAGTCAAGGGTCCAGAGCTACTGTCTAAGTGGGTGGGAGAATCAGAAAGAGGCGTAAGGGAGGTATTTAGAAAAGCTAAACAGGCTAGCCCGTGTATTGTCTTTTTTGATGAGATAGATGCTATCGCCCCTATTCGGGGGGTGAGTAGCGATTCTCATGTCACTGAGCGGGTAATCAGCCAATTTCTGACTGAGTTGGACGGAATGGAAGAGCTCAAAGGTGTGATTGTGCTGGCAGCTACTAACCGGCTGGATATTGTAGACCCAGCCTTGCTTCGACCCGGCAGGTTTGACCTTCGGCTGGAACTGCCCATCCCCGATGCTAAAGCCCGCCTAGAAATATTCAATATACATACCAGAGGAAAACCGCTAGCTGCCGACGTGGACCTCAAGCCTCTGGCTGATACCACTGATGGCTTGGTCGGAGCCGACATAGAGGCTATCTGCAGAAGGGCTTCCATGCTGGCTATACGAGAGTTTCTGGGTAAGCATAGAACCTTCAAGTCGGAAACTAAAAAGGTGGGCCTTTCTCAAGCTAAGGTCAGTAATAAGCACTTTGAGGAGGTAATCAAGGAGTTGCGAAAGAAATGAGAAGATTGATTTATATCCCTATCATTCATACCGATTCTGACATGGGCAGCCTGGCTCCGGCGCTTGAGCTGGGTACGACTGCAGTCTGTGGGGAAAAACGCTGGGAAAGGCATAAGGCAACAGCCTCTAGATTTTGGCAGATAGTGTCGGACTTTTTTGAAACATTGGATGCCAAAGGTCTCAAGGTATACCAGGACGGCTTTGCTTCAGATGGTGCCTCAAGCAGAAAGACGGTCCGAGAGGCGGCGAGGAGGGGAAGTAAGAACTATGAAATCATCCTCGGTCTGCTTAGCCAGGGCGCTGAGATAGTATCTACAGAGGACAAGGCACTGCTTCAGGAGGAGTATGGATACATTAGCCGGATTATTGATTCTGAGATCCCTTCCCAGAGAGCGCTTGCCTACAAGGAATATAATTTGCGGAAGAATCAATTAATGATAGCAAGGGATAGCTTTATAGCTAAAAGGATAAATGAGACCCTGGCGGATGGAGAGGCGGGGGCTCTATTCATTGGAGCTTACCATGATATTGTTCCTCATCTGGCTAGGGACATCGAGGTAAGGCAGCTCAAAGAGCAAGAGAAGGTAAAAGCCTACTTTAATGAGTTAATGTATGGGAGAGATGAAAGGAAGTTTGAGCGGTTAAGGAAGTACATCAATTCGGCGGTGGGGCGCTAGTGATTATAAACTGGTCCCTAAAAATTGACAATTTTTTAAGGACATTTTAATGATGAGCAAATGACGAATGAATTAATATAGATAAATGAATGCTGTCGCCGTGCCAAACATTGGCATCCTCCTAGACTAAAAGGTAAGCATTGATACAAGTAAGGGCTCTTAAAGAGCCCTTACTTGTTAATTAATCCTCATGGTCAAGTTAGTGTTGGTATCACCCCACAGGCTAATGATAGTGAAGGTCTCCTCCGTGGAGCCAATTGACATTCGCCACTTGGCAAATTACAATATTGTCGTATGATTCGGAGCATACCACCAAATAGAAGAGCAAATAGCCAGGCTTATAAAATAAATGCCTATAGGGTAAACAGGCGTGTGCCTTATTATAACCGCATGCGTAGCAGTACCCTGGAAAGCTTGCTTGCCGAGGCAGAAAGGCTTGAGTCAGAGCAGATTGAAGTGGTAAAGCTTCTGCCTTTTGATGAGGAATTACAGAGGCTGGATAAATTACAGCGGGTGGTTATGCAACTCAAGGCACAGATAGTACTTAAGGCAGATAGTCACTGCCTCTGCTGAGTAACACATAACTGTGCCACCCTGCTTTAGTTTCAACCCCAGGTGTTCTCCGCTAGTGCCCATTGTCTGGCAATCAACGACCTCTACCCTCTGGCTGATGAAGGTAGCATTGTGAAAAGCCTCAACCTCTACTAAACAATCCATCGAGTTGTTCAGCAGGTACCCCGGAAGCTGTCTTACATACACATAGGCTATCGCTCATGCGTATCAGTCCAATCGGTTTCCAGTTTCTGTCCAGCAGTC
>Ga0315314_1001659_pt1 | contig 19550 bp, 19 predicted proteins | sample TDP9_MG_FD_203631 | JGI IMG/M metagenome (GOLD analysis project Ga0315314, IMG submission 203631) | Freshwater sediment microbial communities from Lake Towuti, South Sulawesi, Indonesia - TDP9 | ecosystem: Environmental > Aquatic > Freshwater > Lake > Sediment | place: Indonesia: South Sulawesi... | reverse complement strand
GCCATGGTCTTTTTTATCTGGCTAGCCACTGTAATCAAACCAGCGCCTATCTGGCCGAGGCAAGAAGCTTGGGAATCCATTATGGGTCTTGTTCCCAGGATAACAGCAGCTTCGCTAGTGGCTTTTTTTGCCAGCGAGAATCTGGATGCCGTACTTTTTGACCTCTTCAAAAGGCTCACTAAAGGCAGGCACCTGTGGATGAGGAATGCGTTCAGTTCCATCCCATCGTTAACTGTAGACACATTTATTTTCATAACCATTGCCTTCTATGGCGAACTGCCGCTAGGGGCTTTAATACAGGGGCAGATAGTGACTAAGTATCTTGTCGGACTAATCAGTATTCCGTTTATGTATTTCAACAGGTGGGTAATTTTTGGACTGAGAAAGGGTGTGGCACCGTCTCCACTTGTCACCAATGACCAAAAACCAGTCTCTCATGAGTAGATACAAGCTCGTCGTACCCAGTACCTACTCCTCAACAAAAAGCAACAACCCATCAGAATGGTGTGATAAAAACCACTTGGGGTGAGACTCTAAACGCCCGAAACTGCAGTTGAAGTAACAGCTTAAACTATCGTGCTTGAATTATTCTAATATCTTCGAAAATCCCGTCCTTCTCTCCTTCTAAGTGGACGAGCTTCGTCAACCTTCATGGTACGTCCTTCAAAATCGGTACCGTTCAATGCTTCCTTGGCTTTTTCAGCTTCCGCCGGGCTAGACATTTCAACAAATCCATAGCCCCTACCTTCAATTATATTGACTTGCTTGACTTCGCCGTACTTGGAAAACAATGCTTGCAATTGCTCGCCGGTTACGGAATAACTAAGATTTCCCACATAAAGTTTGCTACCTTGCATTTTTATCCTCCTTTTGTCTTCATTTCTCTCCTTGTAATAATGCTTGTTTTGGAGGTGATAGCAAGGTAGCGCTCCTTCCTCCTAACGACAACATTATTAAGTAAGAGAACCCTCATTAAAAACATATTTCAGAGTTTTAATTAACTATCCTTACCACCTCCTTCGCTATTTACCGGCTATTTCGGATGACAGCCTCATGAACGAAAACAAAGTTCGCCCCATCCGCTGCTTTTAGACAAAGGGTAGCATTTGTTTCAGAGGGTGTCAATAGCCGTCTGAAAGAACGTAGATAGCGCCGCTTAGCCCACGGTCCCCATGGAACGAGCGGTGAGCTGTCTTTCCCTGACCTTCGGGCTAGTGTAATCAGGCAGAAGCATAGGGGCAACCCTATCCGTAGTTATGCCCACCTCCTCAAGTTCCCTATGATAAGCCGTGACATGGTCTAAGGTCAATTTCCCCTCCTTCGCCTTATCCTTAGCATAGGTAGCACCATTTTCCCCGGCGATCCTTCCAAAAACCAGGATATCTAGAAGGGAATTGCCCATAAGCCGATTCTCACCGTGCACACCCCCGGTTACTTCCCCAGCAACGAAGAGGCCGGGGACAGAGGTCTCACACTCAGCATTACATAAAAGACCTCCGTTTTGATAATGAAGAACAGGGTAAACTAACATTGGCTCTTTAGAGATGTCAATCCCTTGTCTATTGAATACCTTCCATTTCCCGATGAATTCCCGCTTAACTGTCCCCTCTCCGTGAAGCACCTCAATCATTGGCGAATCAAGCCATATCCCTAATTTCCCCGCAGGTGTCGGCACCCCTTTGCCCCTGGTTATGCACTCCCTGATATAAGCAGAGGTTTCTACATCGCGGGGCTCCATCTCGCTGACGAACCTTTCCCCGTTGATATTTAATATATCGGCTCCGGCACCTCTAAATTTCTCAGATATAAGAAGCCCTTCTATCTGCTCCGGAAAGATAACCCCGGTAGGGTGATACTGAAGGGTATACATAAACGTGTGTTTTACCCCAGCCCTATACCCGAGGACGATTCCATCGGCGGTGGCTCCATAGTGATTGGTGGTGGGATAACCCTGGACATGGAGTCTCCCACATCCCCCTGTGGCTAGTATTACGGCTTTGGCTTTGATGATAAGATATTCCTCAGTCTCTATATCGTAATGTAACGCCCCGGCACAATGTCCGTATTCATTAAGGATTAACTCCACCGCTGGAGAAAACTCCAGGACTTTGATTCCCTCCCGGTTTCTGGCTTCATCGCGAAGGGTGCGCATTATCTCAGCACCGGTTATATCAGCGCAAAAATGGAGGCGATTTCGGCAAAATCCTCCAGCAGAAAGGGTTTGAAGCCTTCCTTCCGGGAACTTGCTAAACATAACGCCCAGACTCTCGAGCCAAAGGAGAACATCCGGCGCTTCAGTAACCAACCTATATACCAGCTCAGGGTCATTCTTAAAGTGCCCTCCTCCCATGGTATCAAGGTAATGATAAGCCGGGGAGTCTTTCTCCAGCTTATCTGCGGCTTGAATACCGCCTTCAGCCATCATAGTGTTTGCGTCACCATGGCGGAGTTTTGTGGCTAGGATAACCTCTGCCTTCTCTTGAGCGAGAAGGGCAGCAGCAGTTCCAGCACCACCCCCACCAATTATCAAAACATCGGTTTCATAGTCAACGTGAGAAAGGTTAACATGCGAGGGGTCAACCCGGCTTTTGGCTTCTAACAGGTCTACTATCTCATGAGCGGCTTTATCACCCTTGTTCGGGCCTACTTTGATTTCCCTTTTCGCCTCCTCCCTATAGTCCGGATGGTACTTTAATAGCAAGGCGTGTCGTTCTTCTAGGGACATAAAAGGGAATTCTTCTCCTCGCCTCTTTTTGGCTATGCGTTCTGGTCTTGTCTCCTCAACCTTCTTTTTCAGCCTTTCCAATTTCTCAGGATATGGCATATGAATACGTCTCCTTCCTCGCCGAACCTATTCAAGGAGAAACCGCTTTTCGCTTGGCCTCCAATCCTCGGCAGCCGTTGTCGGTTCCACTTCCCTCTCTAGGTACGCCTTTTTTAGTTCCTCCTCATTCATTTCCATTAGAGACTTAAGCATTTTGTCATACTTGTTTTTCTTTGTTATTACTTGAACTGCCTGCTTAAGATGCTCCGCCTTTGGTAGAATTTTCCCTCCATAAATTCTTCGGGCAAGCTGAAAAATATGGTATTTAGACAGTTCCCCAAAGCACCGCGAGGCACACAGCCCACATTGAATACAATCGAAGGTAAGCTCAGCTGCCTTCTTTATATCTCCTTGCTTTAAGGCTGATACAGCATCCATGACTTCAATATCCATGGGACAGATTTTGGTACAAGCGTTGCAGGCAACGCAGCGAAATAGCTCCGGATATAGCTTAAATATCTCCTCAGGAACAGACTTTAACTCTTCAAACCTATAGCTGGCACGATTAGCGGGATAAAACGGTATCTGGGTTAAGTAAATCTCAGGCTCAACCACTGTCTGACAGGCAAGCCCGACTTGGAGCTTATAGTCCCCCGGCTTGCGATAGACTGTAGCACACGCCCCGCAGATGCCACCGCGGCAGCCACAGCCACGGATGAATCTAAAGCCAGCATATTCCATGGCTTTCATAATGGTAAGCGACTCAGGGACTTCGTATCTTTTACCCATTATAAATACGGGAACCATCTTGGTAGTTGATGCTTGACGCACATTCTTTTTAACAGATATCTTGGCCGGATTTCCTTCCGCATTACTCATATTATGCCTCCCAATATGCTTTAACGGGCTAAAGGTCCCAGTTCTTTTATCTTAGCTGTCATATCATTGATGACCTGAGCAAAGCGGCTCCCCTCTGCCGCAGATACCCATTCCAGCCATAGTCGTTCCTCTTCAATCCCTAGTTGCCCTAGCATTTTCTTCAGTAGAGTAGTGCGTCGTGCCGCTTTATAGTTTCCTTCTTTATAATGGCAGTCGCCAAAATGACAACCGCCAATCAATACGCCATCAGCCCCCATACTGAAGGCTTTAAGTATAAAAGTGGGACTAACCCGCCCACTACACATAACTCGAATCGCCCTCACATTAGGAGCATATTGGATTCGTGAGGTGCCGGCTAAGTCTGCCCCGGCGTAGGAGCACCAGTTACATAAGAAGGCGACAATCTTTGGCTCAAAATTGTCCATCTAGTCACCTCTTCTAATTAGCTAAACAGAGCTTCTATCTGTGCCAAAATCTCCACATCTCTAAAGTGGTTCATAGTGATGACTCCAGAAGGGCAGGCAGCACCACAGGTGCCGCAACCTTTACACGCAGCTTCAGTGACATGAGACACCCTCTTACCATTTCGCGATTGAAGTTCAATAGCTTTGAAAGGACACAAAGGTTCACAAGTCCCGCAGCCCGAGCATCTATCTTCGTCAACCAAGGCGGTTATCGCCTCAGGCTTCACATAGCCAGTTCTCATAGGAATCGCCGCTTTTGCCGCAGCAGCATAAGCTTGAGAAATACCACCGGCAATATCTGTGGGCCAGCGGGCAGAACCGCAAATGTAGATACCATCGGTGGCAAATTCCACCGGCATCAATTTGAGATGCGCCTCGAGGAAGAACCCTTGCTCACTCAAGGGGACTTTAAGCATCTTGGAGATTCCCTCATTGTCGCCTCTAGGAACCAGGGGGGTGGTAAGCACCACCATATCCGCAGGAAGCTCTACCTCCCTGCCCCTCAACTGATGCCATACCCTTACCTTCTCAGCCTTTCCATTCCCTATAATTTCGGGGGGCTTTTCCAAACCATATCTTATAAATCTAACACCAAGCTCCATAGATTTCCGATAGTAGTCTTCAAACTCTACCCCGTAAGCCATCAAATCCCGATGCAGCACCCAGACCCTTGCCTCAGGGCTACTTTGCTTAATTAAGGTAGCATTTTTGACCGCGGTCATGCAGCAAAATCCGCTACAATATGTTCGCTCTGGAACCCGTGCTCCCACACAGTTGATTATCACCACATTCTGACCACCCAGTTCCCCTCTTTTCATTCTCTGCTCCAGCTCAAGCTGAGTCATGACATTGGGAAGCTTGCCATAACCATATTGACCTATTGGCTTTAATTCTTCAGCGCCAATGGCGACAATAATAGTGCCAATCTTGACGTTACTCTCCTTCCCGTTCTGGTCTAAAGTAGCCTCGAAGTCTCCTATAAACCCACTCACACTCTTTACTTTGGTAGAGAGGTAGGTCTTTATCTTGCCATGATTCTTCACCTTTTGAATAAGCGGGCTGATTAATTTGATTGCCTCTCCATCGGTGGTGAAGAGCCTATGGACATGCAAAAGGATGCCACCAAGCTGCTTTTCTTTTTCCACTAGCTGAACCTCTAAGCCCTGCTCAGCTAGATTTAAAGCAGCATTCATTCCAACTACACCACCACCTATGACCAGGGCTGAAGGGGTTACCTGGATCTCAACCTCCTCTAATGGCTCTAGAAGGCTTGCCTTGGCTATTCCCATCCTGATGAGGTCCTTAGCCTTTTCAGTCGCTTCTTCTGGCTGGCGCATATGCACCCAAGAACATTGGTCTCTTATGTTGACAAACTCGAAGAGATATTTATTCAAGCCTGCTTCCTCACAAGCCGCCCTGAAGAGCGGCTCATGCGTTCTGGGCGTGCAGGAAGCTACTACAACACGATTTAAGTTATACTCTGCGATTGCTTTCTTTATTGCCGAGATTCCCTCCTCAGAGCAGGTAAACAGATTGCGCTCGGCATGCACCACATTGGGCAGCCCTTTAACATATTCCACTACCTGTGGCACATCCACATAGGCTCCGATATTTGTGCCGCAATGGCAGACAAAAACCCCAATGCGAGTTTCTCCCATTCTAGCTGCCTCCTGATAGAGCCTCGGCGGCTCTAGCCGCTGCCCCTGACCCCTGCACTACGGAGTCCGGGATATCCCTCGGGCTATGAACATAACCACAGGCAAAAATTCCAGGCCTTGTGGTATCTAGCGGGTGGGCTAGCTTATCTGGAACCTCCACAAAATCATATTCATTCAACCCCAGGCCCAATATCTCTGCCAGTGCCTTAGTGCCTCGGGAAGGAGTCATCGCCGGGCAAAGAACCACTAACTCCACTTCCAGGCTCTTTATTTCGGTAGTAACAGTATCCTCATACCACACAATTGGATTTTGGTTTCCAGGATTGACCTCTATCTTGCCCGGGCGACCTCTGATGTATGTCACATTGTAGTCTTCTTTCGCCCTTGTAATATACTCCTGAAACCTTTTGCCTACAGCTCTTAAATCGGTGTAGAAGATTGTGGACTTTGTCCCTGGATGATGCTCGCAGGCTAGAATTGCCTCCTTAGAAGCATGCATGCAGCAGACGCTAGAACAGTAGGCTTTATGCCTAAAGTCACGGGACCCAACACATTGAATAAAGGCTATGTTGTCAGGGGTCTTTCCGTCCGAAGGGCGCTTGAGTTCCCCAAAAGTAGGTCCGGATGCTGCAGTCAGCCTTTCAAACTCTATAGCAGTGATTACATTCTTTATCTTTCCATAGCCATATTCGGTTAACGGCGAGACATCGTACAAATCAAGACCTGTAGCCAGGATTATCGCTCCTACATTGACTTCAATGTGTTCATCTTGCATCGTGTAAGCTATTGCATTTGCCTCGCACCGTCTCTCACACTCATGACATTCGATGCACCCTGCTATTTGTCCCGCGAGGCAGCGCGAAGCCTCTTCTATAGCTTCCTCCGCAGTATAACCCAAAGCCACCTCACGAAAGTCCTTCATCCTCTCCCCGATAGGCTCCTCTTCTACCTTCAGCCGTCTCTTGGAAAGGAAGCGTTTCTTCCTATCCTCAACCTCTTCCTGGGAGAGCTTCTCCGGTTTCGTTTCCTCTTCTTCAACCTCTATAGGCTTGCCTTGTAGATACAAGTCTATAGACCGAGCTGCCTTCTTGCCGGCGGCTATAGCGTCAATCACAAAAGCCGGCCCGGTAGCAACATCACCTCCGGCAAATACCCCATCAATGTTAGTCGCCCCAGTCTTAGGGTCAATTTCTATCGTGCCTTCCCTAGACAGCGAGAGCCCAAGCTCCTTAACGAATTCTGTTTCCGGAGTCTGTCCAAGGGCAGCAATCACTGTATCCACCGAAGAAATAAACTCCGAGCCCTCAATAGGGATAGGTCGGGGACGACCGCTCACATCTGGCTCCCCGAGCTTCATTCTTATACACTCCATCCTGGCAAGCCTTCCATCCCTGGGGAAGAAGCGGGTTGGGGCGGTCAGGAACTTAATCCTTATCCCTTCCGCCTTCAGCGCTGCCACTTCCTCTGCCGATGCCGGCATCTCAGCACGGGAACGACGATAAATGATGGTAACTTCCTCTGCTCCAAGGCGCTTTGCTGTCCGGGCGCAGTCAACAGCCGTATTCCCGCCACCAATGACTACCGTTTTCCTGCCTACCTCTACCTTCTCCTCAAGATTTACTGCTCGCAAGAACCCTATCCCATCCATCACCCCGGGGAGGGATTCCCCCTCTACCCTGAGTCTCATTCCACCGTGAGTTCCAACGGCAATAAAAAGCGCATCGTAGTTTTTCCTTATTTCTTGCAGGCTAATATCTTTGCCCACCTGAACCCCCGTCCTTATCTCCACACCTAGCTTTTGGATGTAATCTATCTCCTTTCTTAAAATGACCTTGGGCAGGCGGTATTCAGGGATGCCGACACGAAGCATACCTCCCGGTTGGGGAAGGGCTTCAAAGATAGTTACTTGGTGCCCTTTCAGGGCAAGGTCGTTTGCCGCGGTAAGGCCGGCAGGTCCCGAGCCGATAATGGCTACTTTCTTATCTGTTTTGGTAAAAGTTGGAACTTCAAGGCGCTCAATATCCACCTGCTCAGCGGCAAACCGCTTAAGATCGCGGATAGCCATGGACTCATCAATTTGACCTCGATTACAGGCTTCTTCACAAGGAGCGTAGCATACTCGACCACAGGTAGCCGGGAGGGGATTTGTCTCCCTTATAAGCTTATAAGCTGCTTGAAACTCCCCTTCGGCAATAAGCTTAATATATCCCAGCACGTTAGTATGAACGGGACAGGCATCCTTACAGGCTGCTTTGCACGGACGCTCCTCTCTCTTGTCAATGGTATATCTCTTCGGGACAGCCTGAGGGAAGGGAATAAAAATAGCCTTTCTTTTCCCAAGCCCATGGTCAAACTCCTTCGGCATGATAACCGGGCATCCCGCCTCACACAGACCACAGCCGTTGCATTTACTCCAGTCAACAAAAGTTGACCTCCTCCTTATCTTAACTTTAAAGTTGCCAACCTCCCCGGAGACGTCCTCCACTTCAGAATAAGTATAAAGCTCTACATTAGGGTGAGAACTTGCCTCCATCATCTTGGGGGCGAGAATGCACATAGCACAATCATTGGTAGGGAAGGTCTTGTCTAGTTGCGCCATCATGCCCCCGATGCTGGGTGACTTTTCCACCAAATATACCTTAAACCCCATGTTAGCCACATCGAGCGAGGCTTGAATACCGGCTATTCCACCACCAATTACTAACACGGATCCGTGCCCGTTTTCGCCATTCATTCTTACTTAGCCTCCCATGGCACTGGCTACCAGGTTAACCAAATCCATAACCTCGATCTCTATATCAGGACCCTTCTCCGCGCCCTTACTCCCCATGGCACATCTGAAGTGGGTTTGACATTTGGGGCAGGCGGTTATCAAGGACTCGGCACCGGTGGCTTTAGCCTCAAGCAATCTATCCACCCTTACTTGCTTGGAGTATGAATCACAATTGGTGAAACAGCTTGTGCCACAGCAGATGGACTCCTCCTTGCTGTGTTCCATCTCTAGAAGTTCTATCCCTGGGATGGCAGAGAGCACCTTCCTCGGGACTTCATAAAGCCCCAGATGTCTGCCTAAGCGACAAGGGTCTTGATAGGTGACCTTCTTTTTGACCTCGTTAAAGCGTAAGCCGTTGGTTTCCAGTCTCTGAGCCAGGAGTTCGGAGATGTGCATAACCTCACAATCAAGCTTCACATATTTAGGGTAATCCAATTTAAAGGTACGATAGCACTCAGGGCAGAAGAAAATAACCTTCTTTACCCCGCTGTCTTTTATAATCGCCGCATTGTGCCCGGCTAGCTTCTTGAAGGTCTCTACATCCCCCAGCCACAGGGCATCGTGCCCGCAGCACCTCTCGCCAGGGTGCACCAGAGGCTCTATGCCCAGGAAATTGAGAACCTTCAAGCTTGCCATGGCGATGTCAAGGGTTCTCACCGGTATGTCATCAAAAACGGGCTCAAAATAAGGCGAACAACCTATGAACAGCATGACCTCGCTCTTCTCCGAGGTGTGATATCCGCCCTTCTTATTAAGCCACTCCAATCGGTGCTGATTAAGCGGTGACCTTGCCATAAGCTTAACGATGGATTGCAAGGCACCCGCGTGAGCATAATCCCCCAGTTGCCCGGCGGTAGTGGCTAAAACCCGTGCTTTTTGAATGAAGGCAGGATAATCTACATCCGAGGGGCATTCACGCTGACAGGCATAGCAAGTGAGGCAGGAGAAGAGCTTTTTATTGTAGACTATCTCGTCCTCCAGACTGAGCAAGGCATTCTCCACCATGGCTCGTGGCGAATATAAGGGGTCATGCCTGGCAATGGGGCACAAGCTAGAACACTTGCCACACTCTAAACAATAATAGGCTTTGGTATCTTGAATAATATCTTCTAGATTCGTGCTATACCCTCGTTTCAATTCTAAATGGTGAAGGCCCCAATTTCTTGAGTAACTCCACCATCTCCTGGATGACTCGAGCAAATATTACTCCCTCAGACGTGGAAATCAGTTCACGCCTTAAGCGCTCATCCTCTAAGCCAAGTGTATGAACCAGCCTCTTCAACCTGGCAAACATGGCATCACACTTCACCGGACCATCAATGTAGTGACAATCTACATGATGGCAGCCGGCGACTATAACCCCATCAGCCCCTTTCTCAAAGGCTCTCAGGACATAGCTAGGGTCTACCATCCCACTGCACATTACCCTCACCACACGGACATTGTGAGGGTAATGGATGCGACTTGTTCCAGCCAAATCGGCGGCAGCATAAGTGCACCAGTTGCAAGCGAAGGCTATAATCTTTGGTTCAAATTCAGCCACGTTATGCCTCTGTTAGAGCCTCGACCATACTGGTTACTTGTTGACGAGTAAAATGCCTGATTGACATAGCCCCTGAGGGGCAGACAACGGCACAGGTTCCGCAGCCTTTGCACAAGGTCTCATTTATCTCGGAAACCATGACTCCATTCTTAGCGACGACCTTAGGGGCGTGAAATGTGCATGTCTCCTCGCACCGTCCACAACCTAAACATCGAGTCTCATCTACAGTGGCTATAGCCGACTCAAGGGTAATCCTGCCTTTGCTTATCAGGGATAAAACCTTTGATGCGGCTGCTGAAGCTTGAGCTACGGTATCAGGGATATCCTTGGGACCTTCACAGCAACCAGCGATGAAAATCCCATCGGTTGGGGTGGCTACTGGGTCTAGCTTGACGTGCCTCTCCAGAAAGAAGCCGTCTGCCCTCTGGTTGATGGCAAAGGTCTTGGCAACTTGTTCTGTGTCAGAGCGGGCTTTTAAGGCTGGACATAGGATTACCATATCAACACAAACCCTCAATACCTTGCCTATCACGGTATCGGTACAGGAGACAATAAGCTTCCCATCTACCGGGTCAGCGGCAATCTCCGCCACCTTGCCCCGTATGAAATTGACCCCCTCCCTTGAAACGCGCTCATAGAATTCCTCGTAGCCTTCCCCAAAGCTGCGCATATCAATATACATTTCATATACTTCAGCCTTGGTAAGCTCTCGTAACAGGTGGGCGTATTTAAGTCCATACATACAACAGACCCTAGAGCAGTATTCGTGATAGTTCTTGTCCCGGCTGCCCACACAATGCACGATAGCTACGCTCTCTGGTTCTTTGCCATTCTTGAGCAAGACCCTGCCCCCGGTGGGTCCCCCGGCAGAGGTCATCCTCTCAAACTCGAGCCCAGTTAATATGTTGTCGTACCTTCCATATCCATATTGAGGCATGAGCCTAGAGTCGAAGATATCGTAGCCAGTGGCTATGATAATTGAGCCCACTTCGACTTCGATGGTTTGGTCGACCTGACTAAAATCTACCGCCCTTTCCTCGCAGAACCTCTCACATGCTCGACACTTTCCCGTTTTGAAATAAACACAAAGCTTTTTATCGATAGTAGCCACATTGGGGACAGCTTGGGGGAAGGGGATATAAATCGCCTTTCTCTTCGCCAAGCCTGCCTCAAACTCACTATCCGTTTTCCAGGGGCACTTTTGTTCACAGACACCACAGCCGGTGCATTTGCTCTCATCCACAAAGCGTGCCTTCTTCCTAACCTTTACCTTGAATTTGCCTACGAACCCTGAGACCTCCTCCACCTCGCTATAGGCTAGAAGGTTAATAAACGGATGCTGTGCCACCTCGGTCATCTTCGGGGTAAGGATGCATTCAGAGCAATCCAGGGTGGGGAAGGTTCTATCAAGCTGGATCATGTGCCCTCCGATAGATGGCTCCCTTTCTACCAGATAGACTTTGTGCTCGCCATTGGCGATATCTAAAGCAGCTTGAATACCGGCAATACCCCCGCCGACAACCAAGACATTGGGGTTAACCGGAGCCTCCTTAACCTCCAGAGGCTCATGATAGTAAACCCTTCTTACCGCGGCACGCACCAGAGCCTTGGCTTTATCTGTCGCCAGCTCCCTATCGGTATGAGGCCAAGAACATTGTTCCCTGATGTTGGCATGCTCGTATAGATAAGGATTTAGCCCGGCATCCTGGCAAGCATTGCGGAAGGTAAGTTCGTGCATCCTTGGTGAGCAGGCAGCAACCACCACACGATTGAGCCCTAGTTCCTTAATGTCCTTTTTGATTAGCTCCTGCCCGATATCAGAGCACAAATATCTGTAATCACGAAAAATAACCACCGAGTCCAGTGTCCCGGCATATCTGACTACCTCAGCCACATCAACTGTGCCAGCGATATTCAACCCACAATGGCAGATATATACCCCTATCCTTCTGTCCATATTTACACCTCAGAGCAAACCCTTGCTTTCCAAGAGTGGCTGTGGGTCCTGATAATTTAGCTCAAAGCGGCATATCTTGCTATCAAGCCCAAGAGCCAAAGCCAGAAGTTGGGTGAAATATAGTGTAGGGATTCCTTTGAACTCACGATATTTTTGCTTTAGTTCCTCTTGTTTCCCCGCCAGATTGAAATCGCATAGGGGGCAGCTAAGAACTAAAGCCTCAGCTTGCCAGCTTACCACCGAGCTTAGAATGTTCCAGGCAGACTCCAAGGCTACCTCTCGGTTGCCGACTACTTGAAAGGAACCGCAGCATTTAGCAGCGAAGGGGAAATCTATTGGCTCAGCCCCCAGGGCTTGAAGAAGCTGGTGAAGTATGGTTGGTCTTTCCACCTGGTCTATCGCCACTTCCTGAGGGCGCAACAGGGTACAGCCATAATAGGGGGCTAACTTTAAGTGCTTAAGAGGAACCTTTAGCCTGTCGGAGATCGTTTTCCAACCTATGTCGTCTCTTAACACCTCTAGAAGATGAACTACCTCTACCTCCCCGTTATAGTCTACCTCCTCATCCATGAAACTGTTGAGAGTTCCCCGCTTTTCAGCGTCATTTCTCATTAGCAGATTAGCCCTCTTGAGGGTGTTAAAGCAAAGCGAACACAAAACCACGACCTTACCTTGCCCCTGCTCCTTCACCCGGATGAGGTCACGAACCGGAGCTAACTGGTGTATTAAATCGTCATCGGCTAGGGAATATACTGCTCCACAACAATTCCAGCGAGGAAACTCCTTCAGATTGATACCCAAAGCCGCCATGGAAGCGATAGCAGAATCCTCAAAATTCTTGGCTCTGGTCTTCAGGGTGCACCCTGGGTAGTAACTTAATTCCATCTTCCTATCAAGCAGTATGTTTCCTGAAGCTACTGACTAAAACTATCTGAGGAAGCTCAGCCAGGGCATCATGGGAAATCTCTGCTAATCTGATATAATCGATATTCTTCCTCAAGCTAATAAGCCTCAGCGCCTCCATCACCTTTGCCAGGTCCAATCCCCTAGGACAACGAACCGAACAGGTTAGACACGAAGCGCAGAGCCAGATAGTCCTGGATTTAGCGATGTCCTCCTCTAGCCCTAGCTGCACCAATTGGATAATTTGATTAGGCAGGAGGTCCATAGCAAAGGCGATGGGACAGCCTGCCGAGCACATGCCACACTGATAGCATAAGAGGATATCCTCTCTGCTGATTTCCTTGACTTTTTTGGCAAAGTCACCAGAAATCTTCTCAGACGAAACTTCAACCCTCACCTTTCACCTCTGAACCGCGGAATATGCGCTCTCCCCGCTTGAGGTCGAGGACTGCTGGCGTGTACTCCAAACAGGCTATACTGACGATTTCGGGATTAATGATGTGCTGGAAGCAGTTTACATCCCAGTCATTATAGCACAATGTCCTCAATTTGTGTGAAGGAGCAACCAATTTGCTACTCGGTGTGGTTAGGTGATAGACTGGCCACAGCAATAATGGGACAAACAGGAGGTGATAGTATGCCAGACCCTTCAATTTTGAATCTAAAAGGGAAGATAGGAAATTCTACGGAGCTTGATGCTATTGCTAACCCTTCCCTTGAGTATTTAGGAATGTTGGTGAGGAATATAGAGGCAACAACCAAAGAACTCTCTAGCATTTGGGGCATTGATAGCTGGGAGACCCTGGAGTTTGCCCCTCCCCAGAGTGCCGTGAGGATAGGAAGTGCATTCAAGGTCAAGATAGCCAAGGCTAATCTATTAGGGCTATCGTTTCATATCTATGCGCCGGTAGATGATTTGGACACCTTTGCCAGGTCTTCCTCGGTCTGGGGCAGGTTCCTCAAACGCTCCACCGGTGGTATACAGCACATATGCGTAAGTGTCGACAATTGGGACGAGGTGGTAGCTAAGGTAGTAGAACGGGGTGGCAAGGTATATAAAAGTGGCTCCTATGACGGCAGGCGCTGGGCCCATGTTGACGGTGAGGTTGGCAATTGTGTTGTCGTCATTGAGGAAAGAACTCAACTAGCCACCACGATAGAGAAAGCCGTCGGCGTTAGCAAAGTGAGGGGGAGGATAGGAAATTCTAGACTTGATGCTATCGCTAATCCTTCGCTACAGCACATGGGCGTTTATGTAAAAGACTTGGCTGCTTTTATGAGGTATATGACTAAAGTCTGGGGTATTGATGAGTGGGAGACCTTAGAGTTTGCCCCTCCCCAGGAGACTATGAGGACTGGTAAGGCATTCAGGCTGTACATGGCCAATGCCAACTTGTTTGGGGTGCTACTCCATGTTTCCCAGAGGGCAGACGATTTAGACACTTTCGGTAGAGCGGTTGCGGTGTGGGCACAGTATGAGCGAACAGCCAGAGAAGGACTATATCACGTATGCATAAGCGTCAACAATTGGGAGAAGGTGGTGGACACAGTAAAAGCACGAGGAGCCAATTTGTTTGCCAGTAGCTCTTATGAGGGAAGGCGTTGGGCTCACTTCTACTGTCCGGTTTCGAACCTCAATGTCGAAATCGAGGAAAGGGTAAAACCGTAAGGGGGATATTCTAAACAGCGATAGCATTCCCGAGGCTAACCTGAGGTTTTTGGCTCACGGCGAAGGGATTCAAAGTAGTACTTCTGGAGCATATACCCAGTGCCGAACTAATTTAACGAATGGTGGGCGGTAGAGGACTTGAACCTCTGACCTCCTGTGTGTAAGACAAGCTATAGAAAAGGCGGAGACCGCTTGCCTCCTTTCCAAGTGCTATTCTAGTTAGGCGGGCCAGAGAAGTCAAGGGCTGGTGGTTGACCAATACGATGCATTGTGCAGTAGTGTTGACGGGCAAAACAAGGCTACGCTACACTTGTCTTTGTGGGAAGTAGCGTAATTCAAACTAGGATAAGAATATTTATATTGGGTCTGGTCACCGTCGTAATGTTGGCTGGTGCCTGTGCTAATCCACCGCTGCCAACGGAAACACCGACTCCACCCCAGCCTTCACCGGCCACTGGTCCGACCCAAACAGTACCTCCCCCTTCTGCAGAAGAACCACTTCCAGAGCCAATAATTACTAATAACTCGGTAGAGCTTTGCCTGAATAGCCGATATTCGGAGCATAGCCTTACCGGTACTGCCAGTAACCAGCAAATGGCCAACATTCTATGGACTGCGGGAAAGGCCCCGGTCACCGGGTCATACCGGGATATCTACGTAGCCACACCAACCGGGGAATACTCATACAACCCAAGCACGCACTCGCTGAGCCGATATTCAGATCAGCGCGTGACGGGCGGCGCTTTTATGATTAACTGCGAAAGTGATCTTGCCTTTGATACCGGCGTTGCCTATATGCTGGCTACTCTTGCATCTGTCTCTTTGTGGAAAAGCAGTGAATCGGCGGTGGCGAGCTGTCCGAAACAGACGAGTTTGTATTTTGGAGTACAGGAGGTCAGAGGATTAACCTCCGAGTTAGTAGCCCGGTCCTCCGTACCGCAAGGCGACCCAGGATGGCTGCCAGATCCGTCAACCAATGGGCGGAACAAACTCGAAGAGGTGCTGGCTGATTTGAAGTATATCGCTAAATTCTCTCTAGAAAACTTGACGCTACAGCAGATATCCCAGCTCTTGTGGGCAGGATACGGCTGTACTCCCCATGTAGCAGCAATTGGGAGCAGGAAGGGGTTGACAGTCCCTTCAGCCATGGCTGAATACTATCTGACCGGGACAATCTACCTGGCCAACGAAAAGGGCATCTATCGCTACCATAATAGAAATCCCAGCACAGACTTGACCACCAGAGACCATAGAATCGAGCCGATAGGCTCTAACGATGTAAGGGATAACCTGCGAGCCGCCGTCAGCGGTCTGCCTCAGGCACCCTGCTATGTGATAATCTGCCTGGGAGGAAAGGCAGCTACGGGTACCGCACAAGTGAAGAACTGGGCCCTCTTGGAGATGGGCTTTGTTGCCGTTAATGTACTCGTCCAGGCGTCGGCAATGGGTTTGGGATGTTACTTCGAGACCACTCTAACCTCTGACGAACAAGCAGGCATTCGAAAAGTTACTGGTATACCTTCTTCCGATACACCCCAGGTGGTTATCAGCATAGGCGGCGTGGCCAAATAAGAAGAGCCACCGATAAGTCAACTATTAAGCTCAGGTTGATGATTGTAAACAAGATGATGAACCTGGTTTAGTATCTTCTCTGTCTTCCTCTGCCACCGAATCCGCCACCTCTGTCATCAGAGCGAGGCCGTGCTGCATTTACGGTGAGCGTTCGGTCTTTTAAAGTCTTCCCGTTAAGAGCAGCAATTGCAGCCTGCCCCTCGGACACCGAAGGCATTTCAACAAACGCAAAACCTTTTGGTCGTCCACTATACTTGTCAGTTATGATATTTACAGATTCAACCTCTCCAAAAGCCTTGAATTCTTGCCTTAATTCCTCCTCAGTGACATCATAAGACAAGTTGCCCACATATATCTTCATATTGCCCCCTTCGTTAAATTGCGTGACATTAACACATTTTCACGGCATATATAGACCAGATAACTCCAGCCCATGTATGCCGTGAAGGTCAAAAAAGAGTTATCTGCTCACTCTAATCCTACTGTAGCAGTCACTACAGTACACCGGTCTACCTTCGCGAGGCTCAAACGGTACTTCTGTGTCTTTACCACACTGAGCGCACACTGCGGGGAACATCTGGCGTCGAGGCTTTGGGCTATAGCCACTGTTGCCATAGCGTGTTGACTTTCTGGCTTCGCGGCATGCGGGACAGCGCTTGGGCTCGTTAGTATAGCCTTTAGATGCGAAAAACTCTTGCTCCTCAACGCTGAAAGTGAAGGTAGTCCCACAATCGGAACATTGGATCGACTTATCCTGAAAACTCATTGGATGACCTCCTCTCTTCTAATACTTGGTTAGAGTTCCAGTCATCCAATGCTTAAGTTCAACCTGAAGTGATTCAACTAAGTATGTGATAACCTAAACTGTAACCACTGAATGCATTATACACTAGGGAGGCTCTATTTGCAAAGTCTAATCTTCACTCAAAGAGAGGCTGCCATGAAGCAGATTGGGAGTCAGTTGATAAATGCTGTACGATATTCCCTTTGATGGCATAAATGGCAACAAGTTGAGTAATAGTGTAATTGAGATGAGCAAGCACATTACAAAATTACTTCTTGCTCTGTAAAATTCCTTTAGCCCAGCTGGCAGCACGCTCCAGTTCTCCCTCTCTAAGCGGACCTTTGGTGCCTTTAACGAAGAAACCTTCCGGAGACGCTACAAGAGTACCGCCCTTTCCTTTCAGATTGCCGGCGATGCGTCCAGCGGCATATCCAAATACCCCGACAAGTTTCGTAGAGATTCTGGTATCGAACGCAGCTACGTTGATACCTTGAAGAGAAGGCTCGGGGACTTTGTTAAGGAAGTCTTGAATCGCCGGCGTTGGCCTGCCTCCCTGGGTTGGAGAGCCAACGATGAAAAGGTCAATCGTTTTTAATTCAGAAGGATTCGCTTCATCCACACGGAGCACCTTAACCTCACCGGTAATAGCACCACCGATAGCTTTGGCAATTTTCTCCGTATGCCCATAGACCGAGTCATAGATAATTAAGACCTTCATTGCACACATCTACTCCTACTCGATTACCCAGTGTACTCTAAAATTAACAAAGCCTCAAGCATACGTAACCTCATTCAAGTGTAGTTAGACTGCACAAAACGTCACAATGTTACCCTTGGGTGAGTTTGCATTAGAGTACGCCTGCATTGTAGCGTCTCGCAATTTGTCTGGCTGCGCTATGCTCTAGCTATGGTAGCTTGCGGTCACCTCTGCTAACTCGTCCGCCTGGTAGAACTCGCTTCCCACTTCTTTAACTGGTTTACTCCCTTGCTTGTCAGGCCGTAATATGTCTGGTCAGCAGTGGGAATGATTGCTACCCTATTCTTTCCGTGCGAGTTTTGAGCGCCTATCCATGCCATTTCAAATTCTTCTTCACTTAGGACTTCTGCCATTCGTGCCTTTAGCAAGGGGCCGTGCTTATATAAGACCTGATACACCTTTTTGGAATCTCGCGCCATCTCGTCACCCCGACTTCATATCTTTACTACACCCCAAGGCCCCTCCTGCATCTACCCACTTCAGGAGTATTTCACCCCGATGCAGGTTGTCGTCTTATAAATCCCTGGCACAGAGTGAATCTGCTTGGCTGGGATTTATAGGGCTAGTTTAATTATACACCATATGTTCACGAGAGGACATAGTGCAGAATATAAACGCAACTTGCACAAGACAAATATAAAGTATTCAGTCCTTAGTGGTAAAATAGTATTAAGAGCATAATCTTGAAAATTTGAAAACGCCGACCAAGTATGGTGAGGAAGGAGGTGGCATGGACAACCCAGTGAATAACGCAATTGAGTTAAAACCCGTGGTAGAAAAAGCTGTCAAAGCTCTATATGGCAACGCCATGCAAAACATCAAGATACTTAAAGCTGATCGGTTTCCATTGTTTAGGGAACCGAAGCAAGGCTGGCTGGTTCATGCAGAATTCAACGACGATAAACATGAGTACCACATCCAGATGGATGTTCAGATGGCGGATGGGCGAATCACTAGGACGGTTGAACTCCATCGGGTTCCAATGCAGAAATAGACGCTCATTGTACACTTGGTGCTTCTAGTAGTCTTATTCGGCGGCTCTTTCATGTGACAAACCGCGCTCTAGTTTCCAGCCATGTAATAACTCCACGCAGCAACATTCGGCCACTTTGTTCAAACCAGGGTGTTGGAAAGAAATTTCTTCAATCTACTGCCAGGCTAGGAAAACAAGCGCTAAACAAATTACACTCTGAATCGGCTAAAGTAAGAAGATATGCGTTCTATATCATCATCAGCCAATCTCCATCCCATGGCACCGGCATTTTCCTCAAGGTGCTGTATACTGATAGCTTTTGGTATGGCGATTACATTTTGCCTAGCAATAAGCCAGTTGACTGCAACCTGAGCCGCGGTTTTATCGTATTTGTTGCTTATCTCGCGTAGAAAACTATTCGTTGACAACTTGCCTTTTGCCAAAGGGGTGTAAGCCATCAACGTTATTTGATTCCGGATACAGTACGGAAGTACATCTCTCTCAACATTTCTTTCCAGTAGGCTGTATTCAACCTGGTTTACGACAACATCCTTTTTAGAAAGATACGCTCGTGCTTCTTCCATTTGATACACATCGAAATTGCTCACACCAATAAACCTCACCAGATTTCGCTCAACCAATTTCTCCATGGCTTCCATAGTCTCTCTCAAAGGTATCCCAGGATTTGGAGAGTGTATGAGGTAGAGGTCTATCCACTCCGTCTGGAGTCTTTTGAGGCTGCTCTCAGCAGCTTTAATCACTTCGGCGTAATGTAGATTCTCAGGCAGGACCTTCGAAACTAGGAAGACTTGTTCCCGAGAAAAAGGCTTAATGGCTTTACCAATGATTTCTTC